>Ga0318554_10000062_pt1 | contig 32108 bp, 29 predicted proteins | sample GRESIP082b2f22_FD_203687 | JGI IMG/M metagenome (GOLD analysis project Ga0318554, IMG submission 203687) | Tropical soil microbial communities from Luquillo Experimental Forest, Puerto Rico - GRE.SIPMG.082b2f22 | ecosystem: Environmental > Terrestrial > Soil > Tropical forest > Bulk soil... | reverse complement strand
GTTGACGTGCGGCTTACCTTCGAAACGAAGACGGATTCGACAAATTTCCCGGGGGGATTTTGGAGCGATCATTGCCGCGCCAGCCGACCACTCGGCTGCAAATCAGCGGTTACCGATTTCTGTCTCGACGCATCGAGTGCGCGTTGCTGCGCAGGGATATGGGCGCGGTCAATGAACCGTTGCGTGCGCGGACGGCGTCGCTCGCGGTCGGGTGCGTGCTGGCCACCATGACCGTGGCGGGATGCGCGTTGCTGGCTTTACTGCGGCCGCAGGCCGAGCTCGATAGGGCGTCGATCGTGATGGGCCAGGATTCGGGGGCCCTGTACGTGCGGGTGGGCGATATCTGGCATCCGGTGCTGAACCTGGCGTCGGCGCGGTTGATCGCCGCGACACCGGCCAACCCGCGGCCGGTGCGCGAGTCCGACTTGGGTCGCACCAAACGTGGCCCGCTGCTGGGCATTCCGGGCGCGCCGCAGTTTCTCGGCCAGCCGCTGTCCGCGGACCAATCGGCCTGGACGATCTGCGATGCGCAGGGCACTGCCGCAACGACGATCGTCGTCGGACCCGTCGAGGGATCGTCGGTTCGTCGGCTGCCTTCCGACCAGGCCGCCCTGGTTGCGCCCGCCTCGGGTTCGCCGGCCTACCTGCTCTACAACGGACGGCGGGCCGTGGTGGATCTCGCCGACGCCGCGGTGGTGCGCGCGCTCAGGCTGGAGGGCCGCGCGCCGCGGCTAGTCTCCCAGTCGTTGCTGAACACAGTCCCGGAGGCGCCGCCGATCAGCGTTCCGCGGATTCGCGGCGCGGGCGGCGAGGCGCCCGGGCTGCCCGGATTTCCGGTGGGCAGTGTGCTGCGCGTCACACGTGGCGACGGTGACGATTATTACGTCGTTTTGCCGGCCGGGGTGCAACGCATCGGCCAGGTGGCCGCGGATCTCCTGCGATTCAGCAACTCGCGGGGCACCGCCAACGCCATCACGGTGGCGCCCGATGCGATCCGCGCCGCTGGGGTCGTGGACACGCTGCCGGTGGCCGGTTTCCCCGGGCGCGCGCCAACCCTGTCGGACGGCGGCAGCACGTTGTGCGTCACCTGGGAGCCGGCCCCATCCGGGGATGCCGGCATCGCGTTCCTGGCCGGGAACGGCCTGCCGGTGCGGGCCGGTCAGCTGCCGGTGACCCTGTCACAGGCGGATGGGAGCGGTCCCGCGCTGGACGCGGTGTATGTGCCGCCGGGCCGGAGCGCGTACGTGCGGGGCAATGGCCGCGTCGGCACGGGCTACCTCGTCACCGAGACCGGAGTCCGGTTTGCGATCCACGACGACGACGCGGCGCATGACCTTGGTCTTTGGGCCCCGATCCCGGCGCCGTGGCCGGTGTTGGTGGCCCTGCCATCCGGACCCGAACTGAGCAGGCAAGGCGCGTCAGTCGCCCGCGAAACGGTTGCGGGCACCCCGTGACCGACCCATCGCCGCGCCGGCCGCGAGGACTCCCACCAGCGCGATAAGGCAGGCAGCCGCGCCGCGCAACGCGGTGTTCCGGCCGCGAGAATTCGACGGCGCCGGTTGTGGTGGCGGGGGCGGTGTGGTGATCGGCAGGGGCGCTGGTGCTGGTTTGGAGGTGCTACCGGGCGGACTCGAGTCGGTGCTGACGGCGGCCGGGGCATCGATTGTGCCGTTGCCGACGAGCGGATCCCATCCGGCGTGCGGGTGGTGCGCGGTCGACTCGATCCGCTGCATCACCTGCCGCGCGGTTAAGGCCGGGAATCGGGCCCGGATCAGCGCGGCCAGCCCACTGACCACCGGAGCGGCGTAACTGGTACCGGACACTGGTTCGGAATTAAGCGAAGTGACCGCCTCGCCGGTGGCTGCGACATCCACCCACGGTCCGGCGAGCGTGAACGCCGACGGCGTCCCCTCGGCGGTCACGGAGCCGACGGTCAGCACGTAGTCGTCGTACCAGGCGGGACTGACGACGACCGTGACGGTCTCCCAGGTTGGGTCCGAACGCTGGGGCGGACACTGTCCGGCGCCGCCGGTGTTGCCTGCGGCGGCGACGACGACGGCATTCTTGACGTCGACCGCGTACGCCAGGGCGGCGCCCAGCGCGCGGTCGTCCAGCGCCGACGTGACCGGGACACAGGCAACCGACGAAATGTTGATCACCGATGCGCCCAGATCGGCGGCCGTCCGGATGGCTTTCGCCATGGTCTCGACGTCACCGACCCCGGTGTGTGATCGGTCGCTGGCGCGAGCGAACCTCGCACTGGACTGGCGGATGCTGATCAAGGTGGCCTCGGGCGCCACCCCGCTGAAGCTATCGGCGCTGGAGTCTGGTGCGGCAGCGATGATCCCGGCCACCAGGGTGCCGTGCGCGTCGCAATCCTGGATGCCGTCACCGGAGGACACATAGTCCCCTCCGGGCACCACATCGGGCAGCCGGCGGTGTCTCGAGACCCCGGTGTCAATGACCGCGACCCGTTGTCCCGCGCCGCGGGTGAGTTGCCAGACGCGCGGCAGGTCGATGAGGTCTGGGGGCCGGTTGCGGCCCGGTCCCGAATCCGCCGTCATCGGCGCGCAAACCTCGCGTTGGACGGTCGGCCACGGCGGCGCCGGCAAGGCCGGCTTCGGCAGCCGGCCATCCTCGATCTGGGGCGGCGAAACCGCGTGCGCCGGGGGCGTTCCGAGCTGGGACAGCGCGGTCAGCGCCGACACCGCCAGCAGGCGCGCGATCCGTGACGTGCTCACTTGAGGTTCAATCCGCGAACGACGCTGTAGAGGCCGCATATCCAGCACGTCAGGGGCACCGTCGCGACCAGCGCCAGATACTCGAGTACATCGACGCTGCGGCGTACGACGGGTGAGGGCGATAGGGCCGGTGCGACGAAGCCCAAGTAAATCGCCGCGGCGGCCAGCGTTGCCGTCACCGCGGCTATCCACGCTCCCCGCTCCGGCATGCTCAGGGCGACAACAGCGAACGTCGTTGCCGTGAGGGCTATCCCGCCCGCGACAAACACCCGCGCCCTTCTCCCGTCATCGCAACGAGCGCGCAGCAGAAGCAGCGCGCCGGTGACGGCGCCAAAGGCGATGCAGGACGGCCGTCGTGCGCCGGCGAGCACGGTGATGATGGCGCCGACCGCGGCTGACGACGCGAATACGGCGAGCAGGCTGGCCAACCAGGCGTCGGCGCGGATCGCCTTGTCGGCCAGACGATCCGCGGTCTCCAGCTCCGCTGGGGACGTCAGCCGCGGTGACAACCCCGCCAGCGCCATCGACAACCGCGCCGCTGACCCGAGCAGACCGAGCGATATCAAAGCGGCAACCGAGCCAAGGGCGTACGGCGGGGCGGCGGTGATCACACCCACCAACGCGGCGATGGCGATGACCATCGCCACGCCCGAGACCGCGGTCAATGTGACGGCGCCGCAGCCCAATAGCCGCATCGCCAGCACCGAGGTGACGGCTGCCGCCGTCGCGGCCAGCAACACATTGGGGATCCCGGGGGCGCCGGGAACCGCCAGAAACCCCGCGATCGCCCCGAACGCGGTAGCGATCAGACTCAGGGCGAGTCCGGCGATCGCGTCCCGATATACCCGGTATGCGATCACCGCGGCGAGCAGGGCCAGGAAACCCGTCGATGCCGCAAGGCCCGCGGAAGCACCGGTAGCGTTGGTGTTGAATGCATTTCGGACGAGCACCAGCGCGCCGACAGCGGTCAGGCAGCCCGCCGCCGCCGCACCGGTGAGCCGGGTCGCCTGCCGGTGCTGCAAGTGGCTCCACGGCCGGTTCGCTGCGCCGAGCGTCGCCGACACGGCCTCGGCCACGTCGTCATAACGGGGTGCGGGCAGCGGTGAAAAGGACTGGGTCAGAGCCAGGACAGCACCATCCCGGATACCGTTCTGCGCCAACGTCGTCGAGGTATCCAATGCGGATGCGCCCGGGCGGGACAGCTGGTAACGCCTCGCCTCCAGATCGCCGGGGCCGCCGGCGCCGCGGCCGTCGAGGACGTCGACGATCGACGGGATCAGTGTGGCGACGGGAATCCCGGCGGGCAGGGCTAAGTCGACGACGGCGGTGCCGGCATGGACTGAAACTCGGCGCAGCCCCGGATCGGATGCAGGCAACAGTGAACCCTTCGATCGGATTATCGGCACCGTAGCCAGTTCTCGCTCTCGTGGTATTCGGCTGTCCACAGGTGACTTGCAGTCGATCGCGGTGCTGCCTACCGTCGTCGAACGCTGGGAGGGCCGGGATGACTGAGGGTTTCATGCCAGTGGTGCGACGGCCGCCGCCGGCGGTCGCGGCTACGGACATCTTCGTTGAGGCGCCGCCCGGCCTGCCGCCGCCAAGATCGCCCGGGCTGCTGACGCTCCTGCTGCCGGCTGTCATGTCGGTCGTGGCGACTGGCATCATGGCGGCGGCTTTCTTCTCGGGCTCGGGTGTTGCGCGCAATCCCATGTACGTGGCCTTCCCGATGATGACGCTGCTTTCAATGGCGGTTACGGTGGCGGCCGGGCGCGGCCGGCGGCAGGGTGGCGGCACCGACGCCGACCGCGTCGATTACCTCGAATATCTAAGTCGGCTTCGCATAGCAGTCAGTGAAGCCGCTGCCGCACAACGTGTTTCACTGATCTGGAGTCATCCCGATCCCGATACGCTGTGGACGTTGATCGGCAGCCCCCGGATGTGGGAGCGGCGAGCGCCCGACCCCGACTTCTGCCTCGTCCGTGTGGGCGTCGGAAGCCAGCCGCCGGCCACCCGCCTGGTGGCCCCGCAGCCCCCGACCCAAGGGCCCACGGATCCGGTCACCACCATGGCCCTGCACCGCTTCATCCACACACATTCGGCGCTCACGGATGCCCCGATCACGGTCCGCCTGGTTGGCGCCGGGACCGTGACGATAGACGGGGACGCGACCTTGTCGCGTGGACTGGTTCGCGCGATGATCTGCCAACTCACCGTGCTGCACCCCCCGGACCAGTTGCTGATCGTCGGCGCGATCAGCGACCGAAACCAAGCCCACTGGGATTGGCTGAAATGGCTGCCGCACAATCAACATCCGGCCACCGCCGATGCGGTGGGATCCGTCCGCATGGTGTATCAAAGCCTGGCGCAGGCGCAGCGCGCGCTCGCCGGTGTCGCACAGCCGCAGACCGTGGTGGTCGCCGACTTGGACGAGCGTGTGGAAGTGATCGCGGGTATAACCATTCTCGAAATTGGCACCGGCTGCCACGGCACTCCGTTGACGCTCGGTCGGGCGGGTGAAGCTCAAGAGTTGGTGGCTCCCGACCGAATGAATCCCGCAGACGCGCTGGTATGTGCCCGCCGGTTGGCGATGTACCGTGTGGGCGCGACTTCCCCACGGGTCGGCGGCCCGGGCTGGCCGAGTCTGGTCGGGCTCGGCGATGTCGCCGATTTCGACCCGATCACGCTGTGGCGCGGCCAAGACCACCACCGACTTCGTGTTCCCATCGGAACCATGGTCGACGGCGTGCCGCTCGAGCTGGACATCAAAGAGCCCGCGGAAAACGGCATGGGCCCACACGGGCTCTGCGTGGGCGCCACCGGGTCAGGCAAGTCGGAGCTGCTGCGCACCATCGCGCTGGGCATGATTGCGCGCAACTCTCCGGGAGTGCTCAATCTGCTCCTCGTCGACTTCAAGGGGGGCGCAACGTTTCTCGATTTGGCACGCGCCCCGCACGTGGCCGCGGTCATCACCAACCTCTCCGAGGAAGCGCCGCTGGTGGCCCGGATGCGCGACGCGCTGGCCGGCGAGATGGACCGTCGGCAACGGCTGCTGCGAGCGGCGGGGTGCGCCAGCGTCGCGGCATACGAGCGCGCGCGCCGCGCCGGCGAAAAGTTGACCGCCCTGCCAACGCTGTTCATCGTCGTCGACGAGTTTTCCGAATTGTTAAGCCAGCATGCCGATTTCGCCGACATGTTCCTGGCGATCGGGCGGCTCGGGCGGTCGCTGGGTATGCATCTTTTGCTGGCCAGCCAGCGACTCGACGAGGCGCGGCTACGGGGACTGGAAGCCCACCTCTCCTACCGGATATGCCTGAAGACCCTGTCCGCCGGCGAATCACGAACGGTTCTGGGAACACCGGACGCATACCAATTGCCGAACGCGCCCGGCGCGGGTTTCCTGCGCTCGGCCGGCGGCGAACTCATTCGCTTTCAGGCCACATACGTTTCGGGACCGCTGCCCCCGGACACGCCGGCTCGTATGCCCACAGCGGCGGCGCCCGCGGTGCGGGTGTTCAGCTCACGGGTGGCTGGCCCGGTCACCCGCGCCGGCCAGACGGACCCTTCACCCACTCGTACCGTCCTGCAGGCGGTCCTCGACCGGCTGTCCGGGCACGGACCGCCCGCGCATCAGGTCTGGCTGCCGCCGCTCGACGTTGCACCGCCACTGGACGCCCTGCTCCGCGATGCCGCATGCGCACCGGCCGGTCTGACCGTCCCCATTGGCGTCATCGACCGCCCCTTCGAGCAGTGCCGGACGCCGCTGACGGTCGACTTGTCCGGGGCCGCAGGCAATGTGGCGGTCGTCGGTGCCCCGCGATCGGGCAAGTCGACGGCGCTGCGCACACTGATCACGGCGCTGGCGGCCACCCACGATCCGGGTGGGGTGCAGTTTTACTGTCTGGACTTCGGCGGCGGAGCGCTGGCATCGGTGCGGAGCTTGCCGCACGTGGGCGCCGTCGCCGGCCGGGCCGAGCCGGAGCTGGTCCGGCGCATAGTCGCCGAGATGGAATCCATCGTCCGATCGCGGGAGGCCCATCGAGCCGCTCCACTGCCGAACGACCCGTTCGGTGACGTGTTCCTCGTCGTCGACGGCTGGACGAGCCTGCGTCCCGAGTTCGAGGCGCTCGAGGCAACGATCACCGCGTTGGCGGCCCAAGGACTTTCGTTCGGCGTACACGTGGTGCTGTCGGCGTCGCGCTGGGCCGATATCCGACCGTCGCTGAAGGATCAGATCGGCACTCGAATCGAGTTGCGGCTGGGCGATCCCGCGGACTCGGAATTTGACCGCAAGCGTGCGCGGCAGGTACCCCACGATAAACCGGGCCGCGGTCTGTCCCCCGGCGGGCTGCAGATGGTGATCGCTCTGCCCATTGACGTGGTCTCCGATAGCGAATCCGTCGCGCCGGCGATACCGCTGCTGCCCGCGCGCGTGGACCACGACGACGTCGTCCACCGAGCCGGTGCCGATCTCGGCGCCCGGATCCTGCTCGGCCTTGAGGAGCGCCGATTGCGGCCGGTAGCGGTCGATTTCGAGCAAGAATCGCACCTGCTGGTCCTCGGAGACACCGAGTGCGGAAAGACCGCCACGCTGCGGACCCTGTGCCGTGAAATCGTTCGAGCCAACACCGCCGCGCAGGCCCAACTGCTGATCGTCGACTTCCGCCGCTCCCTGCTCGGCGTCGTCGAGTCGGAACACCTTGGCGGCTACGCCACGTCGCCGGCCGCGCTGGGTGCGTTGCTGCCGGAGCTGCTCGACTCTTTGCGGCGGCGGATGCCCCCTTCCGACGCGAGCCAGGCGCAGCTGCGAGCCAGGTCCTGGTGGTCCGGGCCGGACGTCTACGTCCTGGTCGACGACTATGACCTGGTCGCCGCACCTGCGAGCAACCCGCTGGCTGCGATCCTCGAATACTTGCCCTACGCACGGGATCTCGGGCTGCACCTGGTCGTGGCGCGGCGCAGCGGTGGCGCCGAGCGCGCCATGTTCGAGCCACTGCTCGCGGGCCTGCGTGACCTCGGCTGCATGGCGTTGATGATGAGCGGACGACCTGACGAGGCCGCGCCGTTTGGTATCGGCCGCCCGGCGCGGTTGCCACCGGGCCGCGGCGTCCTGATCAGTCGTCGCGGTGACGAACAGCTTGTGCAGGTGGCCTGGAGCCCGCCCCCGTGAGCCCGACCGCCAGCGCGCACCGCGCGATCATCGAGGCCGGTCCCAGAACGATCCGCCGATTATGTTGTGGCACAGACGAGGTCGCCGACGATGACGACATGTCCGAGATCGTCACGGAGGCGCTGGGCGCGATGGACGATCCGGTGGCGCTGGTCGGCGGGCGCCCGGTCACCGTCCATTCGCTGTGGTGCGCCGCGCTGCGGTCGCTGATCGGCAACGGCCGGGACGAACACAAAGCGATGGTGCTCGTGCATCCGTCCTGGTGGCCGTCGGCGCGTGTCGGCTTGGTGACCGCGGCCGCAAGGACGGTGACCGACGACGTCTTGGTGCGGCCGCGGTCGTGGCTGCTGGCGCAGGCGTCCGATGCCGAACGCGAATCGGCGGTGGTGGTGGAGATCGTCGAGCGGTTGGTGGCGATCGCCGGCGCAGAGGTCGTCGCGATACCCCTTGGGGCGCAACCGCATCCCGTTGCCGAGCAGGTCGCAACCATCCTCGCGGGCATGGCGCCGCCGGTCGTGGTGATCGACGGGCCGAGCACCGTCGCCGGGGCGCCGTCGCTCGGGAGTTTGATCGCCGGGGCAGTGCGCGCCGGCGGCCGGGCGGTGATGGAAATCGGCGACGCCCGGCTGCCCCGGCTGGCCCGGTCCGCCTTATCGATCTTGAACGGGACGTCCGAGCGTCGTTGCCCCGACGGTGCCGGCCGACTGGGTTCCCGGGCGCGGATGGTGGCGGGGGCCGCCGGCGCCGTCGTCGCCCTGCCGGGGTTGTTGCTGGCGGTTTCGGCCGTTCCCCCCGGGGACCGTCATGGCGCGCCGCCCCCGGCCCCGGTGCGGTCGGTGCCGACAACATTTCTGGTGGAAGGCCGGGTGGCGTTGACGGTGCCCGCCAACTGGCCCGCGCAGCGGGTGGTCACCGGGCCCGGTTCTGCGCGAGTACAGGTCACGTCGCCGTCGGATCCCGAAATGGCGTTGCACGTCACGCAATCGCCGGTCGCCGGGGAAACGCTGAGCGGCACCGCCGAGCGGTTGAAACGGGCGATCGACGCGGAGCCCGCCGGGGTGTTTGTCGACTTCAACCCCTCCGGGATCAGCATCGGCCGGCCCGCGGTGACCTACCGCGAAGTGCGTGCCAACCATCACGTGCGGTGGACGGTGCTGCTGGACGGGCCCGTGCGGATCAGCATCGGATGCCAGAGCCGGCCCGGCGACGAGGAGGCCGTCCGCGATGCGTGCGAGCAAGCGGTGCGGTCCGCACACGCGATCGGATGAGCCGCCGAACTGAGCGGAACCAAACCGATGTCGGCGCGGTCGTACTTGGTATGGCTACACCGAACTCTCTGAGCACCGACTTTGACCTCATGCGCTCGGTCGCGGACATGACCGACGCCCGCAATGACGAAGTCCGGGCGACGCTGCAGGCCTTCATCGGCAGGATGAGCAACGTGCCGCCGTCGGTGTGGGGTGGACTCGCGGCTGGGCGGTTCAAGGAGGTGGTGGATCGCTGGAACGCCGAGTCAATGCGGCTGTATCACGTCCTGCACACGATCGCCGAAACCATTCGGCACAACGAGGCCACGCTGCGTGAGGCCGGCCAGAACCACGCGCACGGCATCGCCGCGGCTGGCGGAACCCTGTGACCGGAGGAGTGTCCGCGGACCAGGTGATGTCGTACAACTTCGGCGAGATCGAATACTCCGTGCGCCAGGAGATCCACACCACGTCGGCCCGTTTCAACGCGGCGCTGGACGAGCTCAGATCACAGATCGCCCCGTTGGGGGAACTGTGGACCCGCGAAGCGGCGGCGGCGTACCAGGTCGAGCAGCTGAAATGGCACCAGGCGGCGACAGCGCTCAATCAGATACTGGTCGATCTCGGAAGCGCGGTGCGCGACGGCGCGGAAGAGGTGGCGAACGCCGACCGCCGGGCGGCCGGCGTCTGGGCACGGTAGCCGCATAAAAGACTCTGTGTGGTCCCTGCGGTGGAGAGCCGTCGGGACCACACAGCCATTTTGACCTGGGGGGACGCGCATCGGTAAGCTGCTCGGTTGGCGTGCGGTACGCCGGGGCCTCGGGTCAATGTCGGTCGCCGAGATCACCCCACCGCGGACGCCTGACCGGCACCCGGCTCGAACCGGGATCCACCTCGAGAAGAAGAAGGTAAGCGCTGTGCCCACATACGCGCCCAAGGCGGGTGACACCACGAGGTCGTGGTACGTCATCGACGCCACGGACGTGGTGCTTGGCCGCCTTGCCGTCGCAGCGGCCAACCTGCTGCGTGGCAAGCACAAGCCGACGTTCGCCCCCAATGTCGACGGCGGTGACTTCGTCATCGTCATCAACGCCGACAAGGTCGCCATCAGCGGCGACAAGCCGGACCACAAGATTGCTTACAGCCACTCGGGGTATCCCGGCGGCCTGCACAAGCGCACGATCGGCGAGCTGATGGAAAAGCACCCGGACCGCGTCGTGGAGAAGGCGATCGTCGGCATGCTGCCCAAGAACAAGCTCAGCCGTCAGATCCAGCGCAAGCTTCGCGTCTACGCCGGCCCGGAGCATCCACACACCGCCCAGCAGCCGGTTCCGTACGAGATCAAGCAGGTGGCCCAGTGACCGAAACAACCGAGGCCCTAGAAACCCCGGAAACGCCGGAAACCCCGGAAACGCCGGAAACGCCGGAAACGCCGGAAGCCCCCGCCGAAACCCCGGCCGCTAGGCCCGTCGAGTCGTTCGTCTTCGAGCGGCCCATCCAGACCGTCGGCCGCCGCAAGGAGGCCGTGGTGCGGGTGCGCCTGGTCCCCGGCACCGGCAAGTTCGAGCTCAACGGCCGCAGCCTGGAGGACTACTTCCCGAACAAGGTGCACCAGCAGCTCATCAAGGCCCCGCTGGTCACCGTCGATCGGGTGGAGACCTTCGACATCTTCGCCCTCCTCAACGGCGGCGGCCCGTCGGGCCAGGCCGGTGCGCTGCGCCTGGGCATCGCCCGGGCGTTGATCCTGGCATCCCCGGATGACCGGCCCGCGCTGAAGAGGGCCGGCTTCCTCACCCGTGATCCGCGTGCCATCGAGCGCAAGAAGTACGGCCTGAAGAAGGCGCGCAAGGCGCCGCAGTACAGCAAGCGCTGATCGGGGTCACTTTCTGGCCGCAAGACTGAATCGTCTACACAGTCAGCGGCGTGTCTGCGCGCGATCGCGGCTTGTTTGGGTCACAAAAGAACGGGCACGTTAGGTGAACAACCGTCAACTGTGAGAGGTTTGTCCGCATGGGTCGACTATTCGGCACCGATGGTGTCCGCGGGGTCGCCAATCGAGAGTTGACCGCGGAGCTCGCGCTGGCGCTGGGCGCCGCGGCGGCGCGGCGCTTGGCGACTTCCGGGGGACCGGGCCGCCGGGTCGCGGTCATTGGTCGCGATCCCCGGGCCAGCGGCGAGATGCTGGAGGCCGCGGTGATCGCCGGGGTGACCAGCCAGGGTGTCGACGCGCTGCGGGTCGGTGTGCTGCCGACCCCGGCGGTGGCGTACCTGACCGGTGCCTATGACGCCGACTTCGGCGTGATGATTTCGGCGTCGCACAACCCGATGCCCGACAACGGCATCAAGATCTTCGGCCCTGGTGGCCACAAACTGGACGACGACACCGAGGACCAGATCGAGCAACTGGTCGCCGCCGGACCCGGGTTGCGTCCGGTCGGTGCCGGGATCGGCCGCCGCGTCGACGCCGCGGATGCGGACGATCGCTACCTGCGCCACCTGGGCAAGGTCAGCCCATTGCGGCTCGACGACCTGACTGTGGTGATCGACTGCGCCCACGGCGCGGCGTGGTCGGTCGCGCCGCGGGCCTACCATGCGGCCGGTGCGCGGGTGATCGCGATCAACGCCGATCCCGACGGGCTGAACATCAACGACGGCTGCGGCTCGACCCACCTGGAATCGCTGCGGTCGGCGGTCGTCGCGCACCGCGCCGACCTGGGCCTGGCGCACGACGGCGACGCCGACCGCTGCCTGGCCATCGACGCTGACGGGCAGCTAGTCGACGGCGACGCGATCATGGTCGTGCTCGCGCTGGCGATGCAGGAGGCCGGGCAACTGGCCTCCGATACGCTGGTGACCACCGTGATGAGCAACCTCGGGCTACACCTGGCGATGCGCGCGGCCGGCATCACCGTGCGCACGACCGGTGTCGGCGACCGCTACGTCCTGGAGGAGTTGCGGGCCGGTGAATACAGCCTCGGCGGCGAGCAATCCGGCCACATCGTGATGCCCGCCGTGGGCTCCACCGGAGACGGCATCGTCACCGGACTGCGACTGATGACACGCATGGTGCAGACCGGCTCGTCACTGGCCCGTCTCGCCTCGGCAATGCGGGCGTTGCCGCAGGTGCTGATCAACGTCAAGGTCGCCGACAAGGCCACCGCCGCCGCGGCGCCGTCGGTGCAATCCGCGGTCGAGGAGGCCGAGGCCGAACTGGGTGACACCGGTCGAATCCTGTTGCGCCCCTCGGGAACTGAGCCGATGATCCGCGTCATGGTGGAGGCGCCCGAAGAAGGCGTCGCCCAGCGGGTCGCCACTCGGCTCGCCGAAAAGGTTAGCCGCGCGCGCTGATCCTTTAGCGCTGGAACCCCGACGCGGCGCCGGGCGTCGGATTAGGCATGAGAATCGATAGCGCGGGGATTCACAGGGTCGCCGACCAGTTGCGCGCCGCCGCCGAGCTCATCGACGGCGCCGTGGGAAATCACCTGGCGGGGTTGACTTTCGGCGGGGCCAGCGCGGGCCGGGCACACACCGCACGCGGCGATGCGCTGCGCGTCGAGTTGGAGCGGCTGACGGCCGGGGTGTCGGAGTGGTCGCGGGCGGCCGTCGACATCGCCGTCGCACTGCGCGCCGGCGCCGACCGCTACGCCGAGGCCGACACGTATGCCGCGGCGCGGATCGCCTGATCGTGGCCGACCGGTTGGACGTCGGCGGGCGCCTCGCCGAGGGGCGGCCCGCCGTCGAGCACACCCAGAGCTATGTGCAGGCTTGCCATGCGCTCGGCTACGAGCAGCCCGATCTGACGTCGCACCCCTTACAGCTCCGCGACTGGTACGACAGCGAAGAGGGCCTCGACCTGCGCGCGCTCGATCGCGACTGCGCGGAACTGAGGGCGGCGGGCGCGGCGGTCATGGAAGCGTTGCGGATCCAGCGTTCCCAGATTGCTGACCTGGCCACGGCGTGGACGGGGCCGGGCGGGGACTCCGCGGTTGGTTTCCTGCAGCGGCATTGCGACGCCGGATACACGGTCTCCACTGAGGTGCGCGCCGCTGCTCAGCGGTGTGAGTCACTGCGCGACAACCTCTGGTATCTGGTCGATTCGAAGGTCGCGACGGCCATCGCCATCGACGATCGCACGCAGTCGCAGCGGCCGACCTGGTTGGCCGCCGCCGCTGCGGTCACCACCGGGGCCGGGGATCGTACGACCGCGGAGGAGGTGGTCCGTCAGCAGATAGCTCCTTACGTGGACAACGAAATTCGCGACGACTGGCTGACCACGATGCGTTCGACGGCGGCCGGGGTGGCGACGTCCTACGACATGGTCACCGACAAGATGGCGGCGGCGCCGGCCGTGTGCTTCGAGTCCCCCGGCGATCTGGGGCCGGGCTATCGACCCTTCCCGCTGACCTCGCCGGCCCCGCCGAGCGCCCCGAGCGTCCCGACGTCGGCCGCGGCGGTCGTGCCCGCCACGTTCCCCAGCCTGCCAGCCGATCCGGTGCCGGCGCCGGTGCCGGCGTCGGCGACGCCGCTACCCGACCTGGGAACCGCGCTCGGTGATGCTTCGGGCATGCCCGCGGGCGATCTGGGCGGCGGACTGAGCGGTCTTGGTGGGCTGGCCAGCCGGATTGTCGACGCGATGGGTTCGCTGCTGGGTTCGGCGGCCGACTCGCTGGGCGATCCCTCGACGCTGGATGTTTCCGACGAGGATCCGTTCCACGCCGACGATGCCGAGGACAAGCCTGACAAGCCTGACGAGCCGGAAGAGGCGAAAGAGGTCGAAGAGACCCCGGACACTGGGGTGGCCAAGCCCGCCGAAGAGGCTCGGCCGGTTGACGCGCCGCCGTCGGTCGAGGGGCCGCCGGCGGAGACGCCGCCGTCGCCGGTTAGCGCGCCCGCGCCCGTCGCGGCGCCGCCGAACGGCGGACCGGCGCCTCCGGTAGATCGGGCTTCAACGCCGTGCGAAATCGCCGCGGACCAGCTTCCGCAGGCGGGCCAGTGATGGTGTCAGGCGGGCCGCATCTCGATCACGTCCTCGACAAAGCGCATGGACTCGCCCGGGTCGGTCGCCAGGGGGCTTACCAACAGCGTCGTCACACCGGCCTCGGCGAAGGCGGCCAAGCGTTCGGCGATGTACCCCCGCGGGCCGACCAGCGACATCCCGCGCACCAATTCGTCGGGCACCAAGGCGACGGCGTCACCCTTGCGGCCGGCCAGGTACAGCTCCTGGATCCGGTCCGCGACGGCGCCATACCCGTAGCGCGTCGCCAGGTTGTGATAGAAGTTGCGGCCCTTGGCGCCCATCCCGCCGATGTAGAGGGCCAGGTTCGGCTTGACCCAGGCCAGCCGCTCATCGACGTTGTCGCCGATGGCCAGCGAGGCGTGCACCACGACGTCCAACGGCCCCAGCGCGGGATCGCGTTTGGCGGTGCCGGCGGCCAGTGCCTCGCCCCACACCAGATGGGCTTTCTCCGGAAGGTAGAAGACGGGCTGCCAACCCTCGGCGATCTCGGCGGTGAGCTCGACGTTCTTCGGGCCCAGCGCCGCGATCGTGATCGGAATGCGTTCGCGCACAGGGTGATTGATCAGTTGGAGCGGCTTGCCCAAACCCGTTCCGCGATTCGCGGGCAATGGGAGCTGATAGTGCCTGCCGTCGTAGTGCACCCGCTCCCGGCGCCACACCTGCCGGCAGATCTCGACGATCTCGCGGGTGCGGCCTATCGGGGCGTCGAACTCGACGCCGTGAAACCCCTCGATCACCTGGGGTCCGGACGTGCCGATCCCGAGACGGAACCGTCCGTCGGACACGAAGTCCAGGCCCGCGGCGGTCATCGCCAGCAGCGACGGCGTGCGGATGTAGATGGGAAACACGCCCGAGGCCAGTTCGACGGTAGTGGTCTTGGCGGCCAGATACCCGAGCTGACTGACGGCGTCGAAGGAATAGGCCTCGGCTACCACCGCGACGTCGATGCCGGCCTTCTCGAGGTGAACGACGCGGTCGACGGCCTCGTGAAAGCCGCCCGAGTAATCCAGAGCGATCCCGATTCGCACCACTGACACTTACCACGACGGCAGCGGCACGCTGCGGCCCGCCCGTAATCACTTAAGCAGCGCCACGACCTTCTCTTCGAGGGCGACCGGCCGAGCCTCGGGATCCACCCCGTCCGTCCTGGGCAGCTTCACGTCCGGATCGGCGAAGTCGCGGTACGTTTTGTTGCCGCCCAGCGTGTAGAGCAGGTAGCCGGTCAGCAGCGCGCGAACCGATCGCTGGGTGCGTCGGTCGGGGCCGGCCAGTCCGAACGCCTTCGTGAGTCGCCGGCCCTCGACCAGCCCCCCGGGTTTGGCCTTGCTGACGATGCGCAGGGTGGCGGTATCCCACGAGGCGGCAAGCGCCAGCGCGTTGGAAGTCAGCGATTTCGGATCTTCCGGCGCGGTCAAGATCAAGCCCGGGATCTTGAGGCCCGCGGCCGGCTGCTCGGCCGGCGGCCTGGTGACCGACGGGAAGATCGCCGCCACCGCTGCGGGCTTGTCCGGCATGCCGGCCGCGGCGAACACGGCCGCCGAGCCGCCGAAACCGTGGCCGACCAGGCCGAGCTTGGTGGGATGCACGCTGATATTGCCGGGCCCCAGGCGCACACCCGCCACGATGTCGAGAGCGGTACCGAGATCGAAGGCGAAGTTCAGCACCGACGGCGCGAGGCCCCGCTGGGTGTCCGCAGCCCCGGCCACGATTCCCCACGACGCCAGATGCTCCAGCAGACCCGAATAGCGGGCGGCGCCGGTGAGCCAGTCGTGACCGAAAGCCACGCCCGGCAAGTTAAGCCCGGCCTCCGGCGTGTACACCACGCCCGGCAAACCGGCAAAGGCCAGGTCACCGCGCAAAACTCGATGCGGACCACGGCGGCTGAGCGCTGCAAAGAGCTTGCGGATGCGGGCCACCCGTCGACGTTAGCGCATCGCTTAGGCCAGCACCTCGATCAGACCGAGCCGCCAGAGCACCGCGTACACCTGGCGAACTGGAATGCTCAGCAAATGGGTGGCGGCATCCGCCAACGGGTCGCCCCCGACGCCGATCGGCGGGCGACGAAGCGGCTTCGGGGGCGGGGCCGTCACATCATCGTCGTACGGAACGGCACTCATGATGCCCTCCTGGAAGACGGTGCGCGCTGGATTCGGCGATTTACATATGCGTTTGCGAGCTCCGCGAATACCTGCACCCCTAAATCCACGGCATAGCACCCAAGTGCGCTTACCGCGCGGCTCGGTTCTCGGCTTTGATAGCCAGCGAAAGAAACTGAAGGCAAAAGAACGGTTGCGTCGTCATACAGGGATTCCCCGTCGCAGTTAACCCGTTGCGCTGCAGCATTATTGGTCCGTCGCTTTTGTGCCAACCTGCGCGCGGTGGTGATCGGCCGAGCGTCAACACCGCCGTCGTTTCCGCTGGCACTCTTCGCGCGCGCCACACTGCTCATCGGCTTTGCCGACTTCGCAGTTCGCATGGTCCCTCCCGTGGTTGCCAGACCTATCGTCTGTCCGGATTTTAAATGAGCCTTTCGCTCAGGTAATGAAGCAACTCAAAACGTGGGAAATACAGCAGGTTAAAAGAAATTCCATTTATGAATATTGGATGAATTGAAATAGGCCCGGGCCGCACACGCGTCGGGCGTGCGTGCGCCGCATCGCCGCAGGTCAGCGGTGCGTTGCCGGTGCGCGGACGGCTGCACTACCCTGGTCAGAATGTGCGGAATTGTCGGCTACGTCGGGCAGCGCCCGGCCTGCGAGGTCGTCATGGACGCGCTGCGGCGTATGGAGTACCGCGGCTACGACTCATCGGGAATCGCGCTGGTCGACGGCAGTGGCCCCGGTGGCAAGGTCACGGTGCGACGTCGCGCCGGCCGCCTGGCCAACCTGGAGGCGGCGCTGGCCGAATCGGCGCCGGCATCGCTGGCCGGCACCACCGGTCTGGGGCACACCCGCTGGGCCACCCACGGTCGTCCGACCGACCGCAACGCGCACCCGCACCGCGATGCCGCCGGCAAGATCGCCGTCGTCCACAACGGAATCATCGAGAATTTCCCGGATCTGCGCCACGAGCTGGAGGCGGCCGGCGTGGAGTTTGCCAGCGACACCGACACCGAGGTCGCGGTGCACCTCGTCGCGCAGGCATACCACCACGGCGAAACCGCGGGCGATTTCGCCGAGTCGGTGCGGGCGGTGCTGCGCCGGCTGGAGGGCCACTTCACCCTGGTGTTCGCCAACGCCGATGAGCCGGGCACCATCGTCGCCGCGCGTCGCTCCACTCCGCTGGTGCTCGGGATCGGCGACGGCGAGATGTTCGTCGGCTCCGACGTGGCGGCGTTCATCGAACACACCCGCGACGCCGTCGAACTCGGCCAGGACGAGGTCGTGGTGATCACCGCTGACGGCTACCGGATCACCGACTTCGACGGCAATGAAGATGTCGAGTACCGCGAATTCCATATTGACTGGGACCTGGCCGCCGCCGAGAAGGGCGGCTACGAGTACTTCATGCTCAAGGAGATCGCCGAGCAGCCGACCGCGGTGGCCGACACCCTGATTGGGCATTTCGTCAACGGCCGCATCGTCCTCGACGAACAGCGGCTGTCCGATCAGGAACTTCGCGAGGTCGACAAGGTGTTCGTCGTCGCTTGCGGCACCGCATACCACTCCGGGCTGCTCGCAAAATACGCGATCGAGCACTGGACCCGGCTGCCCGTGGAAGTGGAGCTGGCCAGCGAATTCCGGTACCGCGACCCCGTGCTGGACCGCAGCACGCTGGTCGTCGCCATCTCGCAGTCCGGTGAAACCGCGGACACCCTGGAAGCGGTCCGGCACGCCAAGGAGCAGAAGGCCAAGGTGCTGGCGATCTGCAACACCAACGGCTCGCAGATTCCCCGCGAGTGTGATGCGGTGCTGTACACCCGCGCCGGCCCGGAGATCGGCGTGGCCTCAACCAAGACCTTCCTGGCGCAGATCACGGCGAACTATCTGGTCGGCTTGGCGCTGGCGCAGGCCCGCGGCACCAAGTACACCGACGAGGTCGCGCGTGAGTACCGCGAGCTGGAAGCGATGCCGGACGTCGTGGCCCGGGTGATCTCGACGATTGAGCCGGTCGCCGCCCTGGCGCGCCGGTTCGCCCAGTCCTCGACCGTGCTGTTTTTGGGTCGCCATGTCGGTTACCCGGTGGCGCTGGAAGGCGCGCTGAAACTCAAGGAACTGGCCTACATGCACGCCGAGGGGTTCGCCGCCGGCGAACTCAAGCACGGCCCGATCGCGTTGATCGAAGACGGTTTACCGGTCATCGTCGTGATGCCGTCGCCCAAAGGGGCGGCCACGCTGCACGCCAAGTTGCTGTCCAACATCCGGGAGATCCAGAGCCGCGGTGCGGTGACCATCGTGATCGCCGAAGAGGGCGACGACACCGTGCGTCCCTACGCCGATCACCTAATCGAAATCCCTTCGGTGTCAACACTTTTGCAGCCGCTGCTGTCGACCATCCCGCTTCAGGTGTTCGCGGCGTCGGTCGCGCAGGCCCGCGGCTACGACGTCGACAAGCCGCGGAACCTGGCCAAATCCGTCACCGTCGAGTAGCCGGGTTCATGAGACTGCGCATCGTCGGTGTCGTGGTCTTCATTGCGGCATATGTCGCCTCAATTGTGCTGTACGTCAACGACGGTTCGGGCCACCCGCGTCAGATCACCGAAAGTCCGGCGTCGAGCGGTGGGACCAGGGTGACCGTCGATGTCGAGGATATTCAGTCGAACAACAGCTTGCTTGTTGCCAACTACACCGTTTCACCCGGACCTGAGCTGCTGGACCCGGTGACCCACGCTCTCAAGGAAGACCTCAGTTTCGTGGTCACGTCCGCAGTAACGGCCAGCAACCGCACGTGGTCGAAGGGCACGCTGCCCGATGTTTTTCGTGTTTCGCTGCCCCTTACCGGTGATGTCGCGGATTGGCCCTTCGATCGCTACCAATCGGGCCCGATCACCGCGCACCTTCTCTCCGGCGCCGCGCGAGAGACAACGGTAATCCACACGGTGATAATGGTCGACCGTCTGCTCGGCTGGAAAATCAACGTGGCTCACGGCGACGAAAGCGATGCGCCCGGAGCGTATCGAGTGGATCTGTACCGATCGTCAAGCGCCGTGGCGTTAGGCGTCGTCATCCTCGGTGTTCTTGTCGCGCTTGCCGGCGTAGGCCTATTCGTTGCGGTTCAGACGTCGCGGGACCGACGAAAATTCCAGCCGCCGATGACGACGTGGTACGCCGCGATGCTCTTTGCCGTGATGCCACTGCGAAATGCGCTTCCCGACCCGCCTCCCTTTGGAAGCTGGATTGACGTCACGATCGTTCTATGGGTGATCGTCGTGTTGGTGATCTCGATGGTGATCTACATCTCCTGCTGGTGGCGGCATCTGAGACCCGATGGCGAAATACCAAGTGCGCGGAGGTGGACCGGGTGACGCTGAAACGCGCGCTGAAACTCTAGGGTCTGGCCTACATGCGCGCCGTCTGCTGGGATGGTCCGAGGTGGGGATGGTCTTGGCTGGACGGTCAGCGCGTGGATGGTCACCTAGTGTCGTGCGTCATTAATTAGTTTACAGTGTGGGATGATGGTGTATGCCGTCATCTGCGTTGGTGATCAGTGAGCAAGATCGGGCCGTGTTGGAGTCGTGGATTCGGTCCTCAACGGTGCCAGCGGGCCGGGTGGAGCGGGCCCGGATTGTTTTGGCGGTGGCCGATGGAGCGGGGACCTCGGGTGCGGCGCGCAGTTTAGGGGTGTCACGTCCGACGGTGATCAAATGGCGGGATCGGTTCGCCACCAATGGGATTGCCGGACTCGATGATGAGGCTCGCAGCGGGCGGCCCAAGACCATCGACGACGCAGCGATCATCGCCGCGACGTTGGATCCACCGCCGGAGTCGCTGGCGGTCACGCACTGGTCGAGCCGGCTACTGGGCCGACATCTAGCCATCGGGGATGCCACCGTGGCGCGGGCCTGGCGCCGCTACGGGATCAAGCCGTGGCGGCGTCAGACATTTAAGTTCTCCACCGACCCACAGTTGGAAGCCAAGGTCCGCGACGTGGTGGGGCTGTATCTGAATCCGCCAGCCAACGCGATCGTGCTGTGCGTGGATGAGAAGTCCCAGATCCAGGCACTCAACCGCACCCAACCGATCCTTCCCGTGCGACCAGGCCTGCCGGAGAAGGCCACCCATGACTACCAGCGCAACGGCACCACCACGTTGTTCGCCGCATTGGAAGTCGCCACCGGCAAGGTCGTCGACCGCTGCTACGACCGGCACGGCAAGGCAGAGTTCCTCGACTTCCTCAAGACCGTGGCACGGGCCTACCCGCGCCGACAACTGCGCGTGGTGTGCGACAACTACCACACCCACAAACACGCCGACATCACCGCATGGCTGGCCAAAAACCCGCGCGTCACCCTGCATTTCACCCCGACATCGGGCTCGTGGCTCAACCTCGTCGAAGTGTTCTTCGGCATCATTACCCGCCAAGCGATCCGCCGCGGCTCCTTCGACAGCGTCAAAGAACTCACCACCGCGATCCGCTCCTTCATCGCCGCCTGGAACGACCGCTGCCACCCATTCGTCTGGACCAAAACCCCCGACGAAATCCTGCCCCACACCCGTAAACGGGATTTAGACGCGCGACACTAGGTGGTCTTGGAGGCGGCTGACGTCCCAGGCGATAGCATTGTTTGGTGTCCACGGCGGGGGCCCCGGTGACCGCGCTCGGCGAAGACGAGTGCTGGAGCCTTCTGTCCAGCTTGTCGTTGGGCCGGTTCGTCACCTGTCTGGGCGGGCGGCCCGAAATCTTCCCGGTCAACTTCGTCACCCAACGTCCTACGGTGCTATTTCGAACTGCCGAGGGCACCAAGCTCTTCGGCGCAGCGACGCACCCCTTCGTGGCTTTCGAGGCCGACTATCACGACCCCGAACTCACCTACGGGTGGAGCGTCATCCTCAAGGGGCAGGCGCATGTGTTGTCGACCAGCGCCGAAATCGGCGAAGCTGAGCGGGCGAACCTACGGCCATGGATCGCGACCCAGAAGCTTCGCTATGTGCGGGTGAACGCCTCGGAGATCACCGGTCGCCGGTTCATGTTCGGCCCAGAACCTGACCACGCCGCCGTCTACGACTGAAGCGCCACTTGCCGATCCGGCGTTCCGCAGCCTGATCGACGACGACGCAGAGGACTGGAGGGTGACCTGCGCTAGCCATGGTCATCGCGGATCGTGATGCCCTCGCCCAAGGGGTCGGCCGTGCTGCACGCGAAGCTGCTGTCCGACATCCGGCAGATCCGGACCCGCCTCGCGGTGACCATCGTGATCGCCGAAGAGGGCGACGACACCGCACTCCCCTGCGAAGATCACGTGATCGAAAACCCCTCGGTGTCAACACTTTTGCAGCCTCCGCTGTCGACCGTCCCGCTTCAGGTATTCGCCGCGTCGGTCGGGCTGTGCGGCTTCGGTCGTATCGCCGCGGACACGCAGTCGTTCCACTACATTCCTCGTGAGAGGGCGTCCTTGCGGAATTGGCTCGGGCGGTCACATCGAATAGAGGCGGATGCGTGCGATCGGCGGTCATGAGACTCGGCGTGGTAGGTCTCATCGTGCTCATTGTCGGGACCTACGTTGCGCTGGTTGCGACCTATGAAGACACCGTTGAAGGGGTTGCGGCCAACACCCTGACTGATAACCCGGATATGGTCGACCATCCGATGGCGACGTTCACGGTGGAAGACATGCAGTCGAACTACAGCGCGGTCGTTGCCAACCTAGCTGTTGCACCCGGATCTGCACTGTTGGATCCGCTAACCCACCGTCTCAAGGAAGACCTCGTCCTCAGAGTCAGATCCGCAGCCACGCCTAGTCGCCGCGAATACACCAAGGGCATGCTTCCCGGGGTTTATCCTGTCCCGCTGACCGTTGCGGGGCACGTCGAACGTTGGCCTTTCGATAACTACGTTTCGGGGCCGATCGAGGTGCAACTCTTCCGCGGCGGAGATACCCAGAAACCACCCGAACTCGTGCCTGTGGCAGTCATCGACCACCTCTCGGGCTTCAAGGTCTCCGCCAGCAAAGACAATGGGCATGAGGTGTACCGATTGAGCGTGCGGCGGTCACTGAGCACCGCGCTGTTCGCCATCGTCGTTTGCGGCGTGCTCATCGCCATCGCCGCCCTAGCCCTCTTCGTTGCGATCCAGACGATGCGTAACCGGCGACAGTTTCAGCCGCCGATGACGACGTGGTACGCGGCGTTGCTCTTTGCGGTGGTGCCGCTGCGAAACGCGCTCCCCGGCGCGCCCCCATTCGGGGCGTGGGTTGATATCACAGTCGTGCTGTGGGTAATTGTCGCGTTGGTGATAGCGATGCTGCTCTACATCGCCTGCTGGTGGCGGCATCTGAGGCCAGACGCCGCGCCGGCTGATCCGGCCCCGGTCACGTCAAGCGCGTGATGCGTAGCTTGCACTGTTAGCCGAAGTTGTCCGGCGCAGCGCCGGGCATGCAAAAGTTGACATTGTGGCGAACGCATCGGTCGGGACCCGACTGCGACGCATTTGGCTCGCGGTGTGGCATTTCGTCATCGGCGCGCCGTTGACCTACACCTGGCTGCTCGCGCTGATGATCACGACGATCATCCAAACCGAGACCCCCGGGCGGCAATTGCACCGCATGCTGCTGCACAAATCCACCAACATTCACGCACTGGGAACCGATCCGCTCGACGTGCTGTTTTCCAGCCTGCTGTGGATCGACGGCAAAAACCTGGAGTCATACCCGCTGCTGTTCACGCTGTTCCTCGCGCCGGCCGAGCACTGGCTGGGCCAGCTGCGTTGGCTCACCGTGGGATTGACCTCGCACATCCTCGCCACCTATGTCAGCGAAGGCATCCTCTACTTCGCGATCCAGGAACGGGAGGCGTCCGAAAGGGCGGTTCGTGCGAACGATATCGGGGTCAGCTATTTCCTCGTCGGCGTGATGGCCGTGCTGACGTATCACATCGCGCGGCCGTGGCGCTGGGGCTATCTCGGTGTGCTGTTCCTCATCTTCGGCTTTCCGCTGATCACGATGAACCATCACCAGCTGGACTTCACCGCGATCGGTCACTTCGCCGCGATCCTCATCGGGCTCTGCTTCTATCCGCTGGCGCGAGAGCGCAAGCGGCCGCCGTTGAATCCGGCGAAACTCAAGACCGCCCTCCGGCGACTCCGTTCCCGCGAGCCGTCAACCTGATCGCTTGGCGGTGACGTATTGCAACCCGGCAGGGGTCTGGGTCTTCTCGTTGGCCTCGACTGGCAACGGAAGACCTTGGGCGGCAAGCAATTCCGAAACACTGCTGACGGCCGTTGTCCAGCCGTGGGTGCTGAGGTAATCGACCACGTCGTTGCGGTCGCCGGCATACCACAGATCGGTCATTTCGATGTCGAAGCCGTGCTGGCGCCACTGGTCGGTGACCTCGCGCATGCGCTCCGCCATCGTCTGTACGGCATCGCCGAGGCCCCGCACGTTCTCGGTGGCCAACTGGCTTCCCGCCGGGCTTAACGCAGTGATGTTGTCCAGCAGCCGATCCTGCGCATCCGTCGGCAGGAACGGCATCAGGCCTTCGGCGCTCCATGCGGTGGGTTTGGTGGGGTCCAGGCCGGCCGCGCGGAGCGCCCCGGGCCAGTCATGGCGAAGGTCGACCGGTACCGCCCGCCGGTCGGCCGTTGGGGTGGCGCCCAGGTCGGCCAGGGTCGCGGTTTTGAACTCGATGACCCGGGCCTGGTCGATCTCGAACACCGTGGTTCCCGTCGGCCAGGGCAGCCGGTAGGCGCGGGCGTCGAGCCCCGACGCCAGGATCACCGCCTGGCGGATCCCGTCATCGGCTGCGGCCATGAAGAAGTCGTCGAAGAATCGGGTGCGAACGCCCACCATGGCGACCATCCGCTGCATCCCGAAGTCGCCGTTGTCGTCGACCCGCGCGGGATCCAGTTCGCCGCCGGCGATGCGGGTGAAAAAGTCCACTCCTACGGCGCGCACCAGTGGCTCGGCGAACGGGTCGTTGATCAGTGGGTTCGGGCCGCGGCTGGCCAGCGCTCGCCCCACCGCGACTCCGGTTGCCGTGGCTCCCACGCCGTTCGCCAGGTCCCAGGTGTCGTCGTCGGTCCGTGCCATCTGCGCCCCCAGTCCGCCGGTTCAATCGAGCCGAGCGCGACTGTACGCCTGGACATGGAATGCTTGCGTGCGTGCGGCATTACTACTCCGTAGACGCGATCCGCGATGCCGAAGCACCGCTGCTGGCCAGCCTTCCCGACGGCGCCTTGATGCGACGCGCGGCCTTCGGGCTGGCCACGGAGATAATCGGGGAGCTGACCGCCCGCGCCGGCGGGGTCGCCGGGCGCCGGTTGTGTGCAATCGTCGGCTCGGGCGACAACGGCGGCGACGCCCTGTGGGCCGCGACGTTCGTGCGCCGTCGCGGGGCGGCCGCCGACGCGGTGCTGCTCAATCCCGACCGCACCCACCGCAAGGGGCTGGCGGCGTTCCGGAAAGCCGGCGGTCGCATCGTCGAGAGTGTCGCGCCCGCAACCGATCTCGTCATCGACGGGGTGGTCGGGATCTCCGGCTCGGGCCCGTTGCGACCCGCGGCGGCCGAGGTTTTTGCGGCGGTTGATGCCCAGGGAATCCCGGTGGTCGCTGTCGACAGCCCCAGTGGCATCGACGTCGCGACCGGGGCGATCACCGGTCCCGCGGTGCACGCGGCGCTGACCGTCACCTTCGGTGGCCTCAAACCCGTGCATGCGCTCGCCAATTGCGGCCGCGTCAAGCTGGTCGACATCGGGCTCGACCTGCCAAAGACCGATGTGCTCGGCTTCGAGGCTGGCGACGTGGCCGCGCGCTGGCCGGTGCCCGGCGCCCACGACGACAAGTACACCCAGGGCGTGACGGGAGTGATGGCCGGCTCGTCGACGTATCCGGGTGCGGCGGTGCTGTGCACCGGTGCCGCCGTCGCGGCCACCTCCGGGATGGTCCGCTACGCCGGCAGCGCGCACAAAGAGGTCCTCGCGCATTGGCCCGAGGTAATCGCGTCGCCCACCCCTGCCTCGGCGGGGCGGGTGCAGGCCTGGGCCGTCGGTCCGGGACTGGGCACCGACGACACCGGGGCCGCGGCGTTGTGGTTCGCGCTGGAGACCGACCTTCCGGTGATCGTGGACGCCGACGGGCTGACCATCCTGGCCGCCCACCCCGAACTGGTGGTCAACCGCGTCGCGCCAACGGTGCTGACCCCGCACGCCGGCGAATTCGCCCGGCTGGCCGGGTACCCGCCGGGGGATGACCGGGTCGGCGCGTGTCGCAAGCTGGCCGACACTTTCGGCGCGACCGTGCTGCTCAAGGGGAATGTCACCGTCATCGCCGACCCCGGCGGTCCGGTTTATCTCAATCCCGCCGGGCAGTCCTGGGCGGCCACCGCCGGCTCCGGCGACGTGCTGTCCGGGATCATCGGCGCGCTGCTCGCGTCCGGGTTGCCGGCCGCCGAGGCGGCCGCGGCCGCGGCGTTCGTGCACGCGCGCGCCGCGGCGCTGTCGGCCGCCGACCCGGGCCCCGGTGAGGCGCCGACGTCGTCGTCGCGGATGGTCCCCCACGTCCGAGCGGCACTGGCCGCCCTATAGCCCCCCACAAAGAAAGGATTCGCCGTGTCCCGTAGTCACCCGTCCCTGCCCGCGCATGCGATCGCTCCCGCCTACACCGGTCGCATGTTCACCGCGCCGATACCCGCGTTGCGGCTACCCGAGGAGTCGATGGATCCGGAGGCCGCCTACCGCTTCATCCACGACGAGCTGATGCTCGACGGCAGTTCGCGGTTGAACCTGGCCACTTTCGTCACCACGTGGATGGATCCCGAGGCCGGGCTACTGATGGCCGAGACGTTCGACAAGAACATGATCGACAAGGACGAATACCCGGCCACCGCCGCGATCGAGCAGCGCTGCGTCTGCATGGTGGCCGACCTGTTTCACGCCGAAGACCTGCGGGACGACGACCCGTCGAGCGCCATCGGGGTATCGACCATCGGCTCCAGCGAGGCGGTGATGCTGGGCGGGCTGGCCCTGAAGTGGCGCTGGCGGCAAAAGGTTGGAAAGGGCTGGGAGAAGCGCACTCCCAATCTGGTGATGGGCTCCAACGTCCAGGTGGTGTGGGAGAAGTTCTGCCGGTACTTCGACGTCGAAGCGCGCTATCTGCCGATGGAGGAGGGGCGCTACGTCATCACCCCCGAACAGGTCGTCGAGGCCGTCGACGAGGACACGATCGGGGTGGTGGCGATCCTCGGCACCACCTACACCGGTGAACTCGAGCCCATCGCCGAGATCTGCGCGGCGCTGGACAAGCTCGCGGCCGGCGGGGGCGTGGATGTTCCGGTGCACGTCGACGCGGCCAGCGGGGGCTTCGTGGTGCCCTTCCTGCACCCGGAATTGAAGTGGGATTTTCGGCTGCCCCGGGTGGTGTCGATCAACGTGAGTGGCCACAAGTACGGGCTGACCTATCCAGGTGTCGGGTTCGTCGTGTGGCGCACCAAGGAGTATCTGCCCGAGGATCTGGTGTTCCACGTGAATTACCTGGGTGGCGACATGCCGACCTTCACGCTGAACTTCTCCCGCCCCGGCAACCAGGTGGTCGGCCAGTACTACAACTTCCTGCGGCTGGGCCGCGACGGATACACCAAGGTCATGCAAACCTTGTCGCTGACCGCGCGGTGGCTGGCTGAGCAGCTGCATGACGGTGAACACTGCGAGCTGATCTCGGACGGTTCGGCGATCCCGGTGGTCAGCTTCCGGCTCGCCAAGGACCGCGGATACACCGAGTTCGACCTCTCCCACGAGCTGCGCGGTTACGGCTGGCAGGTGCCGGCCTACACCATGCCCGACAACGCCACGCACATCTCGGTGCTGCGCATCGTGGTGCGGGAGGGGCTTTCGGCCGACCTGGCCCGGGCACTGCACGACGATGCCCGGACCGCACTGGCCTCGCTGGACAAGATCAAGCCCGGCGGGCACTACGACGCTCAGCACTTCGCGCACTGATCTGTCGCCGCCGAGCGTCGACTTGTTGGGCCGATCACGCCGAAATCCCAACGACAAGTCGACGTTCGACGGCGTTCTGGGACAATGGCGGCCGTGGCCGTTACGCCGATATCCCTGACGCCGGGCGTCCTCGCCGAGGCCGTGGTGGACCTGGGCGCGATCCAGCACAACGTGCGGTTGCTGCGCGAGCACGCCGGCGGCGCGCAGGTGATGGCCGTCGTCAAGGCCGATGGCTACGGCCACGGGGCCACCCGGGTGGCCCGGGCCGCGTTGGCCGCCGGGGCGGCCGAGCTGGGCGTCGCCACCGTCGACGAGGCACTGGCGCTGCGCGCCGATGGGGTCACCGCGCCGGTGCTGGCATGGCTGCATCCGCCCGGCATCGACTTCGGGCCCGCGCTGCTGGCCGACGTGGAGATCGCCGTGTCCTCGGTGCGTCAGCTCGACGAGCTGCTGGACGCGGTGCGCCGCACCGGCAAGACGGCGACGATAACCGTCAAGGTCGACACGGGGCTGAACCGCAACGGTGTCGCCCCGGCACTGTACCCGTCGATGCTGGCCGCGTTGCGCCAGGCCGTCGCGGAGGATGCCGTCCGGCTTCGGGGGCTGATGTCGCACATGGTCTACGCCGACCAACCCGACAATCCCATCAACGACGTTCAGGCCCAACGGTTCGCCGACATGCTGGCACAGGCGCGCCACCAGGGGCTGCGGTTCGAGGTCGCGCACCTGGCGAATTCGTCGGCCACGATGTCGCGTCCCGACCTGGCCTTCGACCTGGTGCGGCCGGGTATCGCGGTGTACGGTCTGAGCCCGGTGCCCGAACTCGGCGACATGGGATTGATACCGGCGATGACGGTGAAATGCGTTGTGGCCCTGGTTAAATCGGTCCGCGCCGGTGAGGGCGTGTCCTACGGGCACACCTGGATCGCCGAGCGTGACACCACCGTGGCGCTGATGCCGATCGGCTACGCCGACGGCGTATTCCGGGCGCTGGGCGGGCGCCTGGAGGTGCTGATCAACGGCAGGCGGCGGCCCGGCGTCGGGCGCATCTGCATGGACCAGTTCCTCGTCGACCTGGGTCCCGGCCAGGTCGATGTGGCCGAAGGCGACGAGGCGATCCTGTTCGGTCCCGGCACCAGAGGCGAAGCCACCGCCCAGGATTGGGCGGATCTGCTCGGCACCATCCACTACGAAGTGGTCACCAGCCCCCGGGGGCGGATCACCAGAACCTATCGCGAGGCTGAAACCGTTGAGCCGTGACCGAACCCGCAGGCGCCAGCGCGGCAGGGCTTGGCTTGCGGGTGGCGCCGGGGTGACCGCCGTCGCCACCATCGTCGGAGCCTCCGCCCGCCGGTCGATGACCCAACGCGCGACCGCTATTGAAGATCCTTATGCCGATGAGGATTTCGACAGGCTCGATGACGATCGTAGCTATGTGGTGACCACATCCGACGGTGTGCCGTTGGCCGTCCGCGAAGCCGGCCCGGTGGACGCGCAGGTGACGATGATCTTCGTCCACGGATTCTGCCTGCGCATGGGCGCTTTCCATTTCCAGAGGACCCGGCTTCCCGAGCGATTGAGTGCGCCCGTCCGGATGGTCTTCTACGACCACCGCGGACACGGGCGGTCCGGCGTCGGCGCGCCCGAGACCTACACCCTTACTCAACTAGGCGAGGACCTAGAAAGCGTGCTCAAGAAGGTCGCGCCCCGCGGGGTGGTCTTGCTGGTCGGCCATTCGATGGGCGGCATGACGGTGTTGTCGCACGCCCGCCAGTTCCCCGACCAGTACGGCAGCCGGATCGTCGGGGCTGCAATCATTTCCTCTGCGGCAGAAGGGGTTACGCGGTCGCCGCTGGGAGAGATCCTGAAAAACCCTGCGCTGGAAGCCGTCCGGTTCACCGCCCGCTCCGCCCCCAAGCTGATGCACCGCGGCCGCAACGTGTCACGCTCGCTGATCGGCCCGATCCTGCGGGCCGCGTCCTACAGCGACCTGCAGGTCAGCCGGAGCCTGGATGCGTTCTCCCAACGGATGATGAACGGCACCCCGATCGCCACGATGGTGGGATTTCTGGAGGCCCTGGAAAAACACGATGAAACCGCCGGGCTGTGGACGCTGCTCAAGGTCCCCACCCTGATCGCGTGCGGGGACCATGACCTGCTCACCCCGGACGAATATTCGCGGAAGATGGCGGCCTCGCTGCCGTTGTCCGAACTGGTCATCGTCGACGGCGCGAGCCACCTGGCGTTGCTGGACAAGCCCGAGGCCATCAACGACGGGTTGGTCCGGCTCGTTCGCCGGGCCGTTCCCGGCACGGTGGCCCTGCGCTACCGGCGATTCAAGGAACGATTGCGACGCCGTGGCTGAGACGCAAGGCATGGCCACGCTCGAACTCGTCGAGGACACCGTCGCGCTGGGGTCGCGGCTGGGCCGGCAGCTGCGGGCCGGCGACGTGGTGGTGCTCTCCGGTCCGCTCGGTGCGGGAAAGACGGTGCTGGCCAAGGGCATTGCCGCGGCGATGGACGTTGACGGTCCCGTCACGTCGCCGTCGTACGTGCTGGCGCGGGTGCATCCGCCGCGACGGTCGGGGGCGCCGGCGATGATTCACGTCGACCTGTATCGGCTCTTGGACCATAACGGCGCCGACTTGCTGGGTGAGCTCGACTCACTCGACCTCGACACCGACCTTGACAACGCGGTCGTCGTGGTGGAGTGGGGCGAGGGCCTCGCCGAGCGCCTCTCCGAGCGGCACCTCGACATCCGCCTGGAGCGCGTCAGCCACTCCGATGTGCGGATCGCGACCTGGCAGTGGGGCTGCGCGTGAGCCTCGTACTGGCCCTCGACACTGCCACCCCGGCTGTGACGGCGAGCATCGTGCGGCTGCCCGACTTCGCGGTGCTCGCCGAGCGGGTCACCCTCGACGCGCGGGCGCACGCCGAGCGGCTCACCCCCAACGTGCTGGCCGCCCTCGCCGATGCCGCGCTGACGATGGCCGACCTGGACGCTGTCGTGGTGGGCTGCGGTCCGGGCCCGTTCACCGGTCTGCGGGCCGGAATGGCCACCGCCGCCGCATACGGGCATGCGTTGGACATCCCGGTGCACGGGGTGTGCAGCCTGGACGCCATCGGGGCGCGAACCATCGGCGACACCCTGGTAGTCACCGACGCCCGCCGGCGCGAGGTGTACTGGGCCCGCTACCGCGACGGGGTCCGCACCGACGGACCGGGAGTTAATGCTGCGGCCGACGTCGACCCGGGCCCGGCGCGGGCGGTGGCCGGCTCGCCCGAGCACGCGGCGCTGTTCGGCCTGCCGCGCTGCGAGCCCGTCCACCCGACGCCGGCCGGCCTGGTCGCCGCGGTGTCCGACTGGTCGGGTGAGCCGGCGCCGCTGGTTGCGCTGTACCTGCGCCGGCCCGACGCGAAGCCCCTGGCGGCTCCGCGATGACCGCCTGCAGCGAGCCCGTCACCGTCGGCGCGTTGACGCCCGCCGACGCGCAGCGGTGCGCCGAGCTGGAGGCGCAGCTGTTCGAGGGCGACGACCCGTGGCCCGCGGTGGCGTTCAACCGGGAACTGGCCGGCAAGCACAACCATTACGTGGGCGCGCGCAGCGCTGGCACGCTGGTCGGTTACGCCGGTATCTCGCGGTTGGGCCGCACCCCGCCGTTCGAATACGAGGTGCACACCATCGGGGTGGACCCGGCCTATCAGGGGCAGGGCATCGGCCGCCGGTTGCTCGACGAGCTGCTGGGTTTCGCGGACGGCGGCGTCGTCTACCTGGAGGTGCGCACCGACAACGAGCCGGCCATCGCGCTGTATCTCAGTGCGGGATTCGCGCGGATCGGCCTGCGCCGGCGCTACTACCGAGTCAGCGGCGCCGATGCCTTCACCATGCGGCGGGACGCCTCGTGACGATCATCTTGGCCATCGAAACCTCTTGTGACGAAACCGGAGTCGGCATCGCGCGGCTGGACGCCCACGGCACCGTGACCCTGTTGGCCGACGAGGTGGCGTCCAGCGTCGACGAACACGTCCGCTTCGGCGGCGTCGTCCCCGAGATCGCCTCACGGGCGCACCTGGAGGCGCTCGGGCCCACCATGCGCCGTGCGCTGGCGGCCGCCGGCGTGGAACAACCCAACGTCGTCGCCGCCACCATCGGGCCCGGGCTGGCCGGTGCGTTGCTGGTGGGAGTGGCTGCGGCCAAGGCGTATTCGGCCGCGTGGGGGGTGCCGTTCTACGCCGTCAACCACCTGGGCGGGCACCTGGCCGCCGACGTATACCAACACGGGCCGCTGCCCGAGTGTGTGGCGCTGCTGGTGTCCGGGGGACACACGCACCTGTTGCACGTGCGCTCCCTCGGGGAGCCGATCATCGAGCTGGGCAGCACCGTCGACGACGCCGCCGGCGAGGCCTATGACAAGGTGGCGCGGCTGCTGGGGCTGGGCTATCCGGGCGGCAAGGTGCTCGACGACCTGGCTCGCACGGGCGATCGGGACGCCGTCGCGTTCCCGCGCGGCATGACAGGCCGGGCCGATGATCCGTACGCGTTCAGCTTCTCCGGGCTCAAGACCGCCGTCGCGCGGTACGTGGAGAGTCACCCGGACGCGGGGATCGCCGATGTCGCCGCCGGCTTCCAGGAAGCGGTCGCCGACGTGCTGACCTTGAAGGCGGTACGGGCGGCAACCGCGCTCGGTGTCTCGACGCTGCTGATCGCTGGGGGAGTGGCCGCGAACTCGCGGCTGCGGGAGCTGGCCACGCAGCGCTGTGCGGAGGCGGGTCTGACGCTGCGAGTCCCCAGGCCGCGGCTCTGCACCGATAACGGCGCGATGATCGCTTCGTTCGCCGCGCACCTGGTG
>Ga0318554_10000059_pt1 | contig 32806 bp, 27 predicted proteins | sample GRESIP082b2f22_FD_203687 | JGI IMG/M metagenome (GOLD analysis project Ga0318554, IMG submission 203687) | Tropical soil microbial communities from Luquillo Experimental Forest, Puerto Rico - GRE.SIPMG.082b2f22 | ecosystem: Environmental > Terrestrial > Soil > Tropical forest > Bulk soil... | reverse complement strand
TCTGCAGCAGCGTCGCGAGCGTGCGCTGCAGGTGATCGAGCTCGCGCAGCGCCGCCTCGATCGAATCGCGCACCGCGGGCTCGAGCGGCGGTGAGCGCAGCAGCAGCGCATCCATGCGCGCGCGCAGCCGCTGCAGCGGTGCGCGCAGGTCGTGTGCGGTGCTGTCGAAAGTCGCCCGCAGCGTGCCGGCTTGCTCCTCGAGGCGATCGAGCACCCGATTCACCGAGCTGGCGAGCGCATCGAACTCGTCGTTGGCGCCGGCAACCGGCAGCCGCCGGCCGGACTCCCCGGCCATGATGCGCTGGCACGTGCGGGTCACCTCGCCGACGCGCCGCGCCAGGCGGTAACTGAACCAGAAGCCGGCGAGCGCGGCGGCGAGGGTCGAGAGGCCGATGCCCGACAGCGTCGCGAAGCGGAATTTCTCGGCGAAGCGCCGTCCCTGCGAGATATCGGTGCCGACCAGCAGCAGGTCGCCGTTCGGGAGCGTGCGCACGGCCGCACGCACCGGGTGCACCGCGCGCCGGCCGGGCTCGATGGTGGCGATGTCGAACTCCGGCCACGCCTCGGTGGGCATGCCATCGAACGGCCAGTGGGCCACGTTACCGACGATACGCTCGAAGTTGGCGTCCGCCAGCATATACACCGCGCCGATGCGACCCCAGCTGTCGATGCGCAGATTGATCTCATCGGTGACCCCCGGGACACCGCTGCGGGCGTACTTCTCCTCGAGGCTCTTCAGCTCGGTGTCGATGATCAGGTCGACCTCGTCGGTGATCAGGCTCTCGGTGAGCAGGTAAGCGCTGCCGAGCGTCACGCCGACCGCCAGCGTCACCAGCAGCGTGTAGCCGACCGAGAGGCGAAAGGCGGTGGTATTGAACAGGTCGAGACGCACGGCGGCCGCTCAGTTGTCGCTGCGCAGCACGTAGCCCGAGCCGCGCACCGTGTGGATGAGCGGGTGATCGCTGCCGCGGTCGATCGCCTGGCGCAGCCGGCTGATGTGCACGTCGATCAGGTTGCTCTGCGGGTCGAAGTGCAGGTCCCACACACCCTCGAGCAGCATGGTACGCGTCACCACCTGCCCGGCGCGGCGCATGAGGAACTCGAGCAGCTTCATCTCCCGCGCCGTGAGATCGAGCTCGCGTCCGCCGCGCGTCACGCGCCGCTCGAGCAGGTCGAACTCGAGATCCTCGACCTGCAACCGCGTGGCGTTGGGTGCGTTCGGCCGCCGCCGCAGCAGCGCCTCGATGCGCGCGAGGAGCTCCGCGAAGGCGAAGGGCTTGGTGAGGTAGTCATCGCCACCCGCCCTGAGCCCGCGAATGCGGTCATCGACGCTGCCGAGCGCCGACAGCACCAGCACCGGGGTGCCGCTGCCGCGTGCCCGCAGCCGCTCGATGATCGTGAGTCCATCGAGCTGCGGCAGCATGCGGTCGGTGACGATCAGATCGAACTGCCCCTGCAGCGCTCGTGCGAGGCCCTCGCGGCCATCGGCAGCATGCTCGACCGCATAGCCGCTCTCACGCAGTCCGCGCACGAGCAGGCCGGCGGCCTCGGTGTCATCTTCGATAAGCAGTACCTGCACGGAGCGAGAGGTTAAACCACCCCGGGAAATCACGCTTGCGGCGCACGGCGGCACATCCGCCGCCAACGAAGGTGGGCTACGCGGCTGGTACCTTGCGCGCTTCCGCGCTCTGCAGGCGGGCGATGAGTGAGCTCAGGAACACGCGGTTGAAGCGCAGCTGGCAGGAGGTGGACACCTGCTCGAGGAGCGTCGAGCTCACCTTCAGCACCGTCACCGCGCCGGCGGCGCGAATGGTCGCGGTACGCTTGGCGCCGGGCACGTAGCTCGCCTCACCGAAGCAGTCGCCGGTATCGAGCGCGCCGATGCGTTGCCCGTGGCGTTCGACGTAGCAGCCGCCGGTGACGAGGATGTAGAAGCGGTCGTCCATCTCGCCTTCCTTGACGATCTCCTCGCCGGCGGCGTAGTCCTGCCAGTGGCTGGCACGCAGCACTTCCCATATCTCCGCGTGCGAGAATTCGTGGAAGAACTTCAGCCGCCGCAGTACGCCGAACTGTTCCTGGCGGTCGATGAGCGAGTTGGCTTCGCGCAACCGCTGATGTACGCGCGTGAGCTCGGCGGCGAAGTCGAGGCCGGTCTTGCAGCGCTTCTCGGGATCCTTCTGCATGGCCAGCGCCACCACCATCTCGATCTCCTCCGGCACCTCCTTGCGGAGCGTGTGGATCGGCGGCGGCGTGGCATAGACGATCTGGTGCAGCAGCTTCTGCAGGTTGCCGGCGCGGAACGGGCGCGCGCCGGTCAGCAGCTCGTACATCACCGCCCCGAGCGAGTAGAGATCCGAGCGGTTGGTGAGCTCGAGGCTCTGCACCTGTTCCGGCGACATGTACGAGGGGCTGCCGGCGATGCCCTCGATGCGCGAGATGTCCGAGTCTGACACCAGCGCGATGCCGAAATCGATGATGCGCACGTCGCTGTCCTGCGTGAGCATGATGTTCGAGGGCTTGATGTCGCGGTGGATCACGCCGCGCGAGTGTGCATAGTGCAGCGCCTTGGCGCACTTGAACATGATTTCGACGGTATCGTCGATGCGCAGCAGATTGTCGGGGCGGCAGTAGGCGGCGAGCGTGCGCGCGCCGTGCACGTGCTCGGTGACGATGTAGCAGTGGCCGTTCTCCTCGCCGGCGTCGTAGATCGGCAGGATGTGCGGATGCTGCAGCATGCCGACCAGGTGCGCCTCGGAGAGAAACATCTTGCGGGCGATGCGCGCACGCTCCTCGTCGCCCCCGGCGTCCATGTTGTAGACCTTGATGGCCACATCGCGTCCGTAGTAGGCGTCGTGCGAGAGATACACGATGCCGGTGCTGCCGCGCCCGACTTCGCGCACGACCACGTACTTGCCGATCCTCTCGGGCATGCGCCCGCTGGGCTTGGACATCGGGACGGACTTGGAGGCCGGTAGTGTCATCGGGTGGCGCGATGTTGCGAGACGGCGCGTCAGGATAAAGGGTGGCGCGCTCGAGCGACTGTGATCCACCCCTCACGCGACCGGCGGCGGACGTTGCGGCGGCATGATCGGCCCGCGGGAAGGCCGCACCGATGTCAGGGGAAATGCTCGTAACCGGAATGCGAGAACTCCATCACAGTCCCGTCGCTCACCACCACCGCGCCGGGTGCGGCACGCAACACGCCGATGCGCGTGTAGCGCCACTCCTGCGGGGGCAGCTGCGCGAGCAGACGCGCGATGTTCTGCGGCGGCACGGCGAAACACAGCTCGTAGTCATCGCCGCCGCCGAGCGCTAGCTCGCGCGCGCGACGCTCTCCCACGGCCGCGAGCAGCGGCTCGGACAGCGGCAGTTCGCCGTAGGTGAGCTCCGCTCCCGCGTGACTCGCGAGTGCCAGCTTGCCGGCATCCCCCAGCAGCCCGTCCGAGACGTCGATGCAGGCACTGGCGAAACCGCGCAGCCGCTCGCCGAGCGCCACGCGCGGCGTCGGGAAATGGAAGCGCTCGCGCAGATAGTCGCGCGCCTCGGGAGGCGCCGCGAGCTGCCCCTGCTCGATCGCCAGTCCCCCGGCCGCATCGCCGCAGGTTCCGGAGACGAACAGCACATCGCCGGCGCGGCCGCCAGCGCGCCGGAGCGCCTCCCCGATCGGAACATGACCGAGCAGCTGCACCGTGATGCAGAGCGGCCCGCGGGTCGTGTCCCCGCCGACCAGGCTCACCTCGTGCGCACGCGCCAGATCGCCGAGCCCACTGGCGAACTCCTCGAGCCAGGCCTCATCCGCCTCGGGCAGGGTGAGGGCGAGCAGCGCCCAGGCGGGTCGGGCGCCCATCGCTGCAAGATCGCTCAGGTTGACCGCGAGCGCACGGTGGCCGATCGAGGCGGGCGGTGAGCCCGGTGGAAAGTGCACCCCCGCGACCAGGGTGTCGGTGGCCGCGACCAGCTCACAGCCGGCGGGCACCCGCAGCAGCGCCGCATCGTCCCCCACCCCGAGCCTCACGTCGGCGCGCTGCGCCCCACGGTTGCGGAAGTAGCGCTCGATCAGCGCGAATTCCGACAGCGCCATGTGCCTACCCACGCAGGCGGCAAAGACCGCGCTCTTTGCCGCCGGTGACGGAGCCGACGTACGGCAAAAGCGCCGCAGGCGACTCTTGCCCCATGAATCAGTGCTCGTCCGGCCGCAGCGCGCGTGCGGCACGGTCGAGCACGGCGTTGACGAACTTGAAGCCGTCCGTGGCGCCAAAGCGCTTGGCGAGCGAGACCGCCTCGTTGATCGTGACGCGGTACGGGACCTCGGGTCGAGCGGCGAGCTCGTAGAGCGCGATGAGCAGCACCGCCCGCTCGACCGGGTCGAGCAGGCGCGGCTCCCGGTCGCTGAATGCCGCCAGCCGCGCCTCGAGCTCCTCGCGGCTGTGGAACACGCCCTCGACCAGCACGCGGAAGTAGTCGGCATCGGCGCGCGACATGTCCTCCGCCCCGGCGAATTCTTGCACCAGCTCCTGCCACGGCCCGGCGTTCAGCTGCCAGCGGTACAACGCCTGCAACGCGAGCTTGCGCGCCACGCTGCGGGTACCGCTGTAGGCACGCGCGGGAGACCGATCCATCGCCCGCGCCCTCACAGCCGCGCCATTACGGCGGCCATCTCGAGTGCGCTCTCCATGGCTTCGCCGCCCTTGTTGCCGGCGGTGGTCGCCGCGCGCTCGAGCGCCTGCTCGAGGGACTCCACCGTCAGCACCCCGAAAATCACCGGCACGCCGGTCTCGAACCCCGCGAGCTGCAGTCCTCGAGCCGCTTCGCCGGCGATGTAGTCGAAATGCGGGGTGTCGCCCCGGATCACGCACCCGAGCGCAACCACGGCGTCATACCGGCCGCTGCTCGCGAGCCTGCGGGCGACCACGGGCAGCTCGAACGCCCCGGGCACGCGCACGACGGTGAGATCCTGGGCAGCGCCGCCGCGCTCGTGCCAGGCAGCCCGCGCGCCCTTCAGCAGACTCGCGACGACGAAGTCGTTGAAGCGCGCAGCGACGATCGCCACGCGGCGGTCGCGCGCACTCGGCTGCTCCTCGATGAGACCGGCAGCGCTCACCCCTCGGCCCCGACATAACTGTCGACTTCCAGCCCGAAGGCGGAGATGCCGTGCATCTGCTTCGGCGCGGACAGCACCCGCATGCGCTTCACGCCGAGATCCTTGAGGATCTGCGCGCCGACGCCGAAGGTGCGCAGCACCGTCCCCTCCGCCTCCATGCCCGCCTCCACCGGCGCAGTCGTTGCCGACGCGGCGAAGGACCGCATCGCCGCGGCGACATCGTGCGCGCTCTCCTGCGGCCGCAGCACCACGACGACACCGTTGCCCGCCTCGACGATGCGCTGCATCGCCGCGCGCAGCGTCCAGGCACGGGTGCTGCCGTGCACGCCGAGCAGGTCGCGCAGGGTGTCGGCGATGTGCACCCGCACCAGGGGAATCTCGCGCCCATCGAGCTGGCCGTGGGCGAGTGCCACGTGCACCTCGAGGCTCGCCTCATCCTGGTAAACATACAGGCGGAACTCCCCGAGCTCGGTCTGCGCGGTCTGCTCGGAAATCCGCACCACGGTGCGCTCGGTGCGCAGGCGGTGACGGATGAGATCGGCGATGGTGCCGATCTTCAGCCCGTGTGCGCGCGCGAACTCCTGCAGCTGCGGACGGCGCGCCATGCTGCCATCGTCATTCATGAGCTCGCACAACACACCGACCGGAGTGAGCCCCGCGAGTCGGCACAAATCGACGGCGGCCTCGGTGTGTCCGGCACGCACTAGCACGCCGCCGCGGCGCGAGCGCAGGGGGAAAATATGTCCCGGGCGCGCGAAATCCGTCGGGCTCGAGTCCGGGCTCGCGAGCGCGCGAATGGTGGCGGCGCGGTCGACCGAGGAGACTCCGGTCGTCGTGCCGGCCCGCAGGTCGACCGACACCGCGAACGCGGTGCGTTGCGATTCGCTGTTGACCGGCACCATCTGCGGCAGCTCGAGCCGCGCAAGCGCTGCTTCTTCCATCGGTACGCACACGATCCCGCTCGTGTGCCGGATCATGAACGCCACCGCCGCCGGAGAGGCGTGCTCGGCGGCCATGATGAGGTCACCCTCGTTCTCGCGGTCCTCGTCGTCCACGACGATCACCATGCGCCCGGCGCGCAGCTCGCTGAGCATCTCGGCTACGGAGTTCAGCGGCGCAGCCGCCGGTGGCGTCGTGGCCTTTCCGCTCAGGGGCAGGACTTTTGACATGTCGGCAGGTTTGCGTCTGACGGGGTCAGTCAGTATACCCGAGCCCCCGCCACGACCGGGCGGCGCGCCCTCAGGGGGCGTGCTTCACCTGCGGCTTCGGCAGCCACGGCAGCACTGTCTGCTCGAGGGACTGCTCGGTGACCGCGCTTCCGGCGATGAGCCGCGCGCGTACCATGCCAGTCGGATCGATGATCCAGGTCATGGGAACGGCGAAAGCCGGCCTGAACCCGTTGACCTTTGCCGTCGCCTCGATCGCGGCCGGGTAGCTGAAGCGCTTCATGACGGCCACGACCGCGTCGCGATCCTTGGCATCATCGACGCTCACACCGAGCAGCTCCAAACCCTGCGCATGGTAGCGCCGATAGAAGGCGTCGAGCCGTGGCATCTCGGCGCGGCACGGCGCGCACCAGGTCGCCCAGAAGTTCACGATCACCACCTTGCCGCGCAGTGCCGCCAGATCGAACAACCGCCCATCGAGCTGCGGCACGATGAGTGCCGGGGCTGGCGCGCCCACCTGCGGGGACGCACTCACGGCGCTCGCCGCAGCACACACCGCGCCAAGGAGCAGCATCCACCTCGTCCGCCAGCGCACGCGCCCTGCCATCGCATTCCTCCGCTGCCTTAAGTGTGCCGCAGAGCGGCTGCACCCTGCCATCAGTAGCGGAAGCGGTAATGGAGCGCGGCGTACACCTCGCGTGGATAGTTCCAGTGAGGGCCGTCGAAGGGCGGGCTGTTATCGATCAGCAGGTGCTTGTCGGTGACATTCAGCACCGTGAGGGACGCGGTCAGATCCGGTCCGAAGGACTTACCGAGGCTCAAGTCGAGTGTTCCATGGCTTGGCCTGCGGTTTGCGGCGAGAAGTCGTCACCTTGCGCGCCCTCTCCCGGATGTCGTTTCCATCCATCGGCGCGAGCAACCTGCGTGAGATCCGTCGCAGTATCGGTTTCGCTGACTCGCGAAGCAACCGACCTTGTGGTCAGCTCGTTCCCGCGGTGCCACGCTGCCGACACCGGGAGAACCCCGCCCGTGAGATACCTGTTGATCTGCCTGTTGATCCTCGGCGGCTGCTCGGGCCAGAAGGTGGTCGACGCCGGCGCCGGGCGCTACAGCGTCACCGCCACTTCCACCCACGGTGTGCTGGCCGCGCGCGATCGCGCCGTCAAGCAGGCCAACCGCTACTGCGGCAGGAGCGGTCAGCAGGCCGTCGTCCGGAGCTTCGACGATCAAAGGCTGGCCGGAGTTATCGGCGACCCGACCAGCAGCGTGGTATTCACCTGCGGAGTGCCCAACACGACCGCGTTGAGCAGATAGACCATCGCCTCGACCAACACGCACGCGTTGAGCGCTTGGCCTGCACCTGCTTCTCGGGATTCCTGCAGGGTGAACCCAGGTCGCGGTGGCGACGATTCCCTCGCGCGCCGACGCGCGCACGCTACGAGGCCCTGCTCAACCGAGGGATAGCGCGTTACCGGTATAGATACCGCGCGTGAGAACCGGCTGGAGGACTTCCCCGGACAGCCCGATCCTTGGTCTGCCGGGGAGCCTCGGATCACTGCCGGGTCGCGCGGGACGAGTGAGCGAGGGCGCCATTGAATCGTCCCGCAATATGTCGAGTCAACGTGTCTCTGCCTCGCGCCAGTCGGCTGAACGAACGCTGAACGGAGAGCTGCACGATCGTTCGCGGCAGTCCGGCGCCTACAGCTGCGGATGGCATGTGCTGCGGCGCTGCGGCGCAGATTGTTAAGTCGCACGCCCCATGCGTTGCGGGGGGCGTATCTTCGGGAGACCAAACAAAAATCGGCACTGGACGCAAGCCGATTGGGGCAAGCGCATATGAGCATCCGAACCATCGCTACGATCCTGATGTTTGTTTGCTTCGGAATCGCGTTCATTTGTTGGTCCTGGCTCAGCATCGAGGAGAGCCGCCGTCACACGCGCCAAAAGGCGCTGGAGGAATATCTGGGACTGAAAGATCCGGAGGGGGTCAAGCAGCTCTCGGAAGCCGACCGGCTGATGAGCGGCTGGGCTCTCCTCGGCGGAAACAGGAAGTAGACAGGGCTTCGGCGGCGAGTCGCATGCCGAACATCGCCATGCGACTCTCTATTATTTTCCGCTTGCGTGAGAGTCAGTGTAAGGCAGCATGAGCCGGTGGATATACCGCGCGACCTGATCGACCTCCAGGTTCACGCGCGCCCCGACCTTCAGCTGTCCGAGCGTGGTGCTGCTTTGGGTATGCGGGATGATGTTTACACCGAAGCGCGCGCCCGCTACTTCGTTGATGGTGAGGCTCACACCGTCGACTGCCACCGAGCCCTTCGGGACCAGGTAGCGCGCGAGCGCCGCCGGCGCCTCGATCGTCAGCCGCCGCGAGCGGGCGTCGCTGCTTTGGGCGGTGAGCTGGGCGACGCCATCGATGTGACCCGATACGAGGTGACCGCCGAGCGGCTCGCCGGCTCGGAGCGCCGGCTCGAGATTGACGTCTGAGCCGGGTGCGAGCTCACCGAGTGTGGTGAGCGAGAGTGTCTCGCGCGACACGTCGGCCGCGAATGTCTTGCCGCTGAGCTCGACGGCCGTCAGGCAGCAGCCCTGGACGCACACGCTGTCCCCGACGCGCAGCGCGCTCAGGTCGATCCGCTGACACTCGATCACGAGCCGCAGATCGCCGCCACGCTGCTCGCATCTGGCTACGCGCCCCACATCCTGGACGATTCCGGTGAACACACTGTGCTCCCTGTTGGCTCCGGGTCAGAGCGGCGGTGCACGCCTCAGGCGGCCGTGGCCGCGCGTGGCCGCAGCCGCAGCCGCAGGTCTTCACCCAACTGCTGTGCCTCGGCGATCGTGAAGGCTGGGGCATCCGCGAGCTGCGCGGGCGGCGGCATGGCGACCAGCGCCCGCCCCGAGGGACCGAGCAGGCACGGCCCTACGTACAACAGCAGCTCGTCGGCGAGTGACTGACGCAACATCTCCCCGGCGAGCGTTGCGCCTGCCTCCACCAGCACCTCGTTCAGCTCCAGCTCGCCGAGGCGGTCGAGCACCGCGGGCAGCGCGAGACGGCTGCCCTCCATCGGCAGCGACTCGATGCGCGCGCCACGCGCGGTGAGGCTGGCGGCGCGCGCATCGTCGGGTGATGTGAGCCCAGTCAGGATCAGCACCTCTCCCGGCACCTCGAAGAGCCGTGCGTCGGCGGGGGTGCGCAACTCCGTATCGAGTATTACGCGCAGCGGCTGGCGCCGTGGGCCGCCCGCCTCACCCGGCAGTCGCACATCGAGACGCGGGTCATCGGCCAGCACCGTGCCGACGCCGGTGAGGACCGCGGAGCTGCGCGCGCGCCAGTGGTGCACGTCCGCACGCGCCGCCTCGCCGGTAATCCAGCGGCTCTCGCCATTGGCGAGCGCCGTGCGGCCATCGAGGCTCATGGCGAGCTTCACGCGTACCAGCGGCCGACCTGAGCGCATGCGCTTGAAGAAGCCGGCGTTGAGCGCGGTCGCCTCCTCGGCGAGCAGCCCCGATTCGACGGCGATGCCGGCGGCTCGCAACGCGCTGGCACCCTTGCCGTCGACCAGCGGGTTGGGGTCGTCGGCGGCGATCACGACGCGCGCCACGCGGGCCGCGATGAGCGCCTCGACGCACGGTGGGGTGCGGCCGTGGTGACTGCAGGGCTCGAGCGTCACGTAGACTGCGGCGCCCGCGGCCTGGCTGCCGGCGGCACGCAATGCGGCCACCTCCGCGTGCGGCTCGCCCGCGCGCTCGTGCCAGCCCTCGCCGATGATGCGGCCACGCTGTGCGATCACACAGCCGACGCGCGGGTTCGGGTCGGTGGTTTCGAGTCCGCGCACGGCCAGAGTCAGCGCACGCTGCATGGCGAAACGATCGAAATCGGAGAACATGTCGTCAGTTGATGGTTGCGCGACGCGCCCCATTGCGCGCGGCGCTCATTTCTTGCCGTCCGCTTCCGGCCCGGCATCGTTGGCCGCCGGGTCAGCGGGCAGCAGCGGCAGCTGATCGCGGTTCGCGTGCGGCGTGGCGCGCTTGTGGCGTGCCCCATGAGCGCCATGCAGTTGCGCCGGAGCCTGAGTGCGCGCGTTGCGCAACCGCTCGATCTCCTCGTGGAACGCCTCGACATCCTCGAAGTGCCGGTAGACGGAGGCGAAGCGCACGTACGCCACCTCATCGAGATGACGCAGCTCTTCCATCACCAGCTCACCGATGGCTCGGGCGGACAGTTCACGATCGCCCAGGCTGCGCACCCGGTGCACGATGCGGCTCACCGCTTCGTCGATCGACTCACGCGGCACCGGGCGCTTCTCCAGCGCCTTCTCCATGCCGGCACGGAGTTTGCTCTCGTCGAAGGCCTCGCGCGCGCGATCGCCCTTTATCACCACCGGCATGACCAGCTCCGCGGTCTCGAAGGTGGTGAAGCGCTCCCCGCACTTGAGGCACTCGCGGCGGCGCCGGATCTGCCGGCCCTCGCCGGCGAGGCGCGAGTCGTTCACCTTGGTCTCCTCGTGGCCGCAGAACGGGCAGTGCATGCGCCGTGTTCGCCCGCAGCGCCGCTACGGTCCGTACACCGGGAACCGGCCGCACAGCTCGATGACCTGCGGCCGCACCCGCTCGGTCGCCTCCGCCGACCCCTCGGCATCGAGCACCTGCGCGATGAAGTCCGCCACCTGCTGCACCTCCCTCTCGCGGAAGCCGCGCGTGGTAGACGCCGGGGTGCCGATACGCAGGCCGCTGGTCACCATCGGCGGGCGTGGATCGTTGGGCACCGCGTTCTTGTTCACCGTGATGTTGGCGCGCCCGAGCGCCGCGTCGGCCTCCTTGCCGGTGATGTTGCGGTCGGCGAGGCTCATGAGAAACAGGTGATTGTCGGTCCCGCCGGAGACGACCTGGTAACCCCGCTGTATCAGTCGCGCCGCCATGGCGCGCGCGTTGGCGAGCACCTGGCGCTGATAATCGCGGAACTCCGGCTGCAGCGCTTCGAGCAGCGCCACCGCCTTGGCGGCGATGACGTGCATCAGCGGGCCGCCCTGTGTGCCCGGAAACACCAGCGAATTCAGCTTCCTGGTGATCTCCTCGTTGGCGCGCGCCAGGATCAGCCCGCCGCGCGGACCGCGCAGAGTCTTGTGCGTCGTGGTGGTCACGACGTCCGCGTGCGGCACCGGGTTGGGATACAGCCCCGCGGCCACGAGCCCGGCGACGTGCGCCATGTCCACCACGAAGTAAGCGCCCACGCTACGGGCGATCGCCGCGAAGCGTGCCCAGTCGATGACGCGCGAGTAGGCCGAAAAGCCGGCGATGATCAGCTTCGGCCGGTGCTCGGCGGCGAGCCGCTGCACCTGCTCGTAGTCGATCTCGCCGCTGTCGGGGCGGATGCCGTACTGGGCAGCGCGGAAGAATTTGCCCGAGAAGTTGACCTTGGCGCCGTGCGTGAGATGCCCGCCGTGATCGAGGCTCATGCCGAGGATCGGGTCCCCCGGTTGCGCCAGTGCGAAGTACGCCGCGGCATTCGCCTGCGAGCCCGAGTGCGGCTGGACGTTGGCGAAGTCGGCGCCGAACAGCCGCCGCGCCCGATCGATGGCGAGTTGCTCGACCTGATCGACATACTCGCAGCCGCCGTAGTAGCGCTTGCCCGGATAGCCTTCGGCGTACTTGTTGGTGAGCACCGAGCCCTGCGCCTCGAGCACCCGCGGTGAGGCGTAATTCTCCGAGGCGATGAGCTCGACGTGGTCCTCCTGGCGGCGGCGCTCGCCGGCAATGGCGGCGGCGAGCTCCGGATCGAAGCCCTCGATGGTCATGGTCGTACGAAACATGGGCGGCGCCGCCTTTGAACCCGGCTAACAGGAACTCCGAATTCTACCGGGGTCCCCAGGAAATCGCGCGTCTTGCCAGACAGCGCACGCTCACTCGGCGCGGCAAGCGATTTTTTGGGGTGGTCTACCGGGAAATCGCCCGTCTCGTGAGACGCCTGGTCCGCTACATCAGGTTTTCGACTACCGCCGTCCAGGCGTGCGCCAGATTGGTGCGGTTGTAGCCGCCGCCACCGAGCGCGAGCACGCGGCCGTGACCGAGTTGGTCCGCGAGGGTGCTCAGCTCGCGCGCGGCGCGTCCGTGAACCTCCGGCGAGAAGCGCAGGTGCGTGATGGGATCGCCCTCGATGCTGTCGGCGCCGCACTGCAGGATGATGAATTCCGGCGCGAACTTCGCCAGGTGCGCGAGTACGCGCGGCCAGACCGCCGCGAACACCTCATCGTCCGCGCCGGGCGGCAGAGGCACGTTGAGCTTCATTCCCGCGGCCGCCCCGCGTCCGGTCTCGCCGGCCGCTCCGGTACCCGGGTACAGATACCGGCCGTCCTCGTGCAGATCGGCGAACACCACCTGGGCGTCGTCCTCGAATGCGTAGAACACCCCATCGCCGTGATGGGCATCGATGTCGACGTAGGCAACGTCCTTCAAACCGGCGTGCTTCAGCTGCTCGATGGCGACGCCGCAGTCGTTGAACACGCAGAACCCCGCGGCCCGGTTGCGCGCTGCGTGGTGCAACCCGGCGATCGGCACGAAGGCGCGGCGGCAGCGGCCCTCCATGATCGCTTCCATCGAGGCGAGCGTCGCTCCCACCACGCCGGCGGCCGCCTCGTATACGCCCTTGAACGCCGGAGTGTCGCCGGCATCGAGCAGCCCGCTGCCGCTCGCGGAACGCTCGCGTACGAACTCCAGGTACTCGGCACTATGGAACGAGCGCAGCTCCGCGTCGCTCGCCTGACGCGGCTCGAGCGTCGTCACGCGCTGCGGCAGTCCGCGCGCGGCGAATTCGCGCAGAAATGCCGCGAGGCGATCGGATCCGAACGGGTGGCCGTCGCCGAACCCGTAGCGCGCCAGGCGCTCGCTGACGACCACGCCGACGCTGTTCATGATGAGTGTCACCGCTCCTTCCCGACCGGCAGGCGTCGAAGCGCGCAAGCCTAACACAGCGGCGCTCGCGGCACGGCCCGCCGCCGGTGATAATCGCGCCATGGCCCAATACATCTACACCATGAATCGCGTCTCGAAGATGGTCCCGCCGAAGCGGGTCATTCTGCGCGACATCAGTCTGTCGTTCTTCCCCGGCGCCAAGATCGGCGTGCTCGGGCTGAACGGCGCCGGCAAGTCCTCGCTTCTAAAGATCATGGCCGGCATCGACAATTCCTTCGACGGCGAAGCGCGGCCGCAGAGCGGCATCCGCATCGGCTTCCTGTCGCAGGAGCCGGAGCTCGAGGCGGCCAAGGACGTGCGCGCGACCGTGATGGAGGGACTCGGCGACACGTTCCGTCAGCTCGAGGAGTTCAATCACATCAGCGAGAAGTTCGCCGAGCCCATGGACGATGAGCGGATGAATGCGCTGCTCGCGCGGCAGGCGCAGTTGCAGGATGCCATCGATGCGGCCGGCGGGTGGGAGCTCGAGCGCAAGCTCGAGATCGCAGCCGACGCGCTGCGCCTGCCTCCGTGGGAGTCGAGCATCGGCACTCTTTCCGGTGGCGAGAAGCGTCGCGTCGCGCTGTGCCGTCTGCTGCTGTCGGCGCCGGACATGCTGCTGCTCGATGAGCCCACGAACCATCTCGATGCGGAATCGATCGCGTGGCTGGAGCGCTACCTCGAGGAGTATCCGAGCACCGTCATCGCGGTCACTCACGACCGCTACTTCCTCGACAATGTCGCCGAGTGGATTCTCGAGCTCGACCGCGGCTATGGCATCCCCTGGCACGGCAACTATTCCTCGTGGCTCGAGCAGAAGGAGCAGCGCCTGGCGCTCGAGGAACGCGAACAGGAAGCGCTGCGCAAGGCATTGGCGCACGAGCTCGAGTGGGTACGGCAGAATCCCAAGGCGCGCCAGGCAAAGAGCAAGGCCCGGTTGCAGCGCTACGAAGAGCTCGCCGCGCGCGAGTTCCAGCAGCGCAACGAGACCAACGAGATCTACATTCCCCCGGGTGAGCGGCTCGGTGACCTGGTGATCGCCGTCGAGGGATTGCGCAAGGGCTACGGCGAGCGGCTGCTGATCGACAATCTCGCCTTCAATCTGCCGCGCGGCGGCATCGTCGGCATCATCGGCCCGAACGGCGCCGGCAAGACCACGCTGTTCCGCATGCTCACCGGCGCCGAGCGGCCCGATGCCGGCGAGATCCGCATCGGCCCGACCGTGCGCCTGGCGTACGTCGACCAGTCGCGCCAGGCACTCGATGACCGCAAGAGCGTGTGGCAGGAGATCTCCGGCGGCCTCGACACGATCAAGGTCGGTTCATATGAGACCGCCTCGCGCGGCTACGTCGGGCGCTTCAACTTCAAGGGCGCGCAACAGCAGCAGCCGGTCGGGGAGCTCTCCGGCGGCGAGCGCAATCGTGTCCACCTCGCCAAAGTGCTGCGTGCCGGCGGCAACGTGCTGCTGCTCGATGAGCCGACCAACGATCTGGACGTGGAGACGCTGCGGGCGCTCGAGGAGGCGCTGCTCGCCTTTCCCGGCTGCGCCGTGGTGATCTCGCACGACCGCTGGTTCCTCGATCGCATCGCGACCCACATCCTCGCCTTCGAGGGCGACTCGCAGGTGGTGTGGTTCGAGGGCAATTACCAGGAATACGTCGAGGACTTCCGCCGCCGCAAGGGCGAGGACGCCGCCCAGCCGCATCGCATAAGGTACAAGCCGCTGACGCGCTGAGCGCGCGCCGAGCGGGATCCGAAAGCTTGTTGCTGCGCCCGACGACAGATCCGACGCCCCCCGCCGAACCCGCGGAACGCACGCTGTGGCGCTGGGTGGGACCGCTCGCGGCGCTGGCGGTGTTCACGCTCGTGGTGCTGGTGCTGCACCACCAGTTCGCACACCTGCACGTCAAGCGGGTGCTGGCGCACCTGCACGCCATCCCGCGTCGCCAGGTCCTGGCGGCCCTCGGGTTCACGGCGCTCAGTTACTGGCTGCTCAGCACCTATGAGTTCCTGGCGCTCACTTATCTGCGCCGTGCGATCCCGTACACGCGCATCGTCTTCAACGCATTCATCGCCTACTCCTTCAGCCACACCCTGGGCTTTTCCGCCTTCACACAGACCGCGATCCGACTGCGTCTGTACGCAAGTGCGCGCATCTCCGCCATCGATGTGGCCACGGTGTCGGCATTCTGCAGCGTGTCCTTCGGCATCGGGCTCGCGACCGTCGCGGGACTCTCGCTGATCCTCTCGCCCGAGCACGTCGCACGGCTGCTGCACCTGCATGAGCGTTGGGCCGTCGTGGTCGGCACGTTGCTGCTCGCGGTGGTGTGCGCCTACGCGCTGTGGGCCACTCTGGCGCGCGGCAAGCTCGAGATCCACGGCTGGGCGCTGCGGGCTCCGGGCCCGGCCATCGGCCTCGCGCAGATCGCGCTCGGCGTCCTCGACCTCTCGGTGTCGTGCGCGGTGCTGTGGTCGCTGCTGCCGGCGGTTGCACACGTCGGCTACATCACCTTTCTCGGGATTTACGCCGCCGCGGTGATCGCCGGCATCATCAGCCATGTGCCGGGCGGGGCGGGCGTGTTCGAGGCGATCATCCTGCTGACGCTTCCGGGAGCGCCGACCGATGCGCTGCTCGGCTCCCTGCTCGCCTACCGCGCCGTGTACTACGTGGTGCCGCTGGTGTTCGGCACGCTGCTGTTCGGCTCCAAGGAAGTATCGGCACAGCGGGCGCGCCTCGCACGCGCCCGCGAGCTCGCCAGCCAGTACGTGGCGCCGGTCGTGCCGCAGATTGCCGGCGCGCTCAGCTTCCTCTCGGGCGCGCTGCTGCTGTTCTCCGGCGCTACCCCGGCCATCGACGAGCGACTCGCGTTTCTCGACCGCTTCCTGCCGCTATCGGTGCTGGAGGTGTCGCATCTCGCCGGTAGCATCGTCGGGCTCGCACTGCTGGTGCTCGCGCGGGCGCTGTTTCGCCGCGTGCAGGCTGCCTATCACATCACCGTGTGGCTGCTGATCGCCGGCATCTTCGCTTCGCTCCTCAAGGGACTCGATTTCGAGGAAGCGACCCTGCTGCTGCTGGTGCTCGGGGTGCTGGTGCTCGGGCGGCGCTCGTTCTACCGTCCCACCGCCATTCTCGCCGAGCGTTTCTCGCCGGTGTGGGTCGCGAGCATCACCGGCGTCGTGGCCATGGCGGTCTGGATCGGCCTCCTGTCCCACCGCCACGTGAATTACACGCACGAGCTGTGGTGGACCTTCGCACTGGACGCCAGCGCGCCGCGCATGCTGCGCGCCTCGCTCACCGTCGTGGTCCTCGGCGCCGCCTACGTGCTCCTGAACCTGCTGCGGCCGGCGCGCCCGGAGCCCGCGGTCGCCGGCCCCGAAGAGCTCGAGCGCGCGCGTCCCATCATCGCGGGGAACGACCAGACGCTTGCCAACGCGGCACTCACCGGCGACAAGCGCCTGCTGTTCAGCGACGCCGGCGACGCCTTCCTCATGTACCAGACCACGCGCCGCAGTTGGGTGGCCCTCGGGGATCCGGTCGGCGCCGCGCAGGGCGCGGAGGAGCTGGTGTGGCGCCTGCGCGAAATGTCCGACCGGCATGGCGCCGACACTGTGTTCTATCAGGTCTGCGGTGAGCGCCTGGCGCTGTACGTCGATCTCGGGCTGGCGGCGCTCAAGATCGGCGAAGAAGCGCGCGTGCCACTCGCGGAGTTCTCGCTGGAAGGCGCCGCGCGCGCCGACCTGCGCCAGTCGCACCGCCGGGCGCAGCGCGACGGCGCGAGTTTCGAGGTCGTGCCGGCCGAGCGCGTCGCAGGGCTCCTGCCACTGGTGCAGCCGATCTCCGCTGCCTGGCTCGCCGCCAAGTCGACCGCCGAGAAGGGTTTCTCGGTGGGCGCCTTTTCGGCGCCGTATCTGCTGCAGTTCCCGCTCGCAGTGGTGCGGGCCGGCGGCGCGCCGGTCGCCTTCGCCAACCTCTGGACCACGGCCACCCGCGCGGAGCTGTCGGTCGATCTCATGCGCTTCGATCCACACGCGCCGCGCAGCGCGATGGATTACCTGTTCATCGAGTTGATGCTGTGGGGCCAGCGCGAGGGTTACCGCTGGTTCAATCTCGGGATGGCGCCGCTCGCCGGGCTGGAAGCGCATCCGCTGGCACCCGCCTGGCACCGGGTCGGCAACTTCGTCTTCCGTCACGGCGAGCATTTCTACAACTTCGAAGGACTGCGGCGCTACAAGGCCAAGTTCGACCCGGTGTGGGAGCCACGCTACCTGGTGGCGCGCGGTGGCATCGCGTTGCCGCGCGTGCTGGTCGACGTATCGGTGCTGATCGCGGGCGGCATGAAGGAGTTGTTCGCGCGATGAGCGGACAGATGCGCCCAGAGCCTGGCGCACACGCCGCGGACGGGCGGCGGCGCGGCGCACTTGCGCTGCTCGGACTGCTCGCTATGTTGCCGCTGGCTGCCGTGCGGGCCGCCGGCGCCGCAGCGGACCCGACCGGCACGGCCGCGCCTGCGGCCCCGGCCGCGACGCACGCCACGGCGCCCGCGCAGGAGCCGCGCGATGCGCGCGCGCTCGGGGGCGGCCGCTTCGGCATCGTCCACGTCTACATCCCCGCGGGCCCTGCGCACAGCGTTGCGATCTTCGTCTCCGGTGATGGCGGCTGGGAGCTCGGCGTCATCAACATGGCACGCGCGTTGCGCGCCATGGGCGCGGTGGTCATCGGCGTCAACGTGCGTGAGTACTTCGCGAGCCTGCACCGCGCCGCGCAGCGCCCCGGCGCGCACTGCCAGATGATCGCCGCCGACTTCGAGTCGCTCAGCCACCAGGTGCAGAAGCAGATCGGCCTGAGCGAGTACCACGTGCCGGTGCTCATCGGCTACTCCTCCGGCGCCACCGTGGTGTACGCGGCTCTGGTGCAGTCGCCTCCGGGCACGTTTGCCGGCGCACTCAGCCTCGGCTTTTGTGCCGATCAGGACTTCGCCGGCGCCGCGCTCTGTCCCGGCAGCGGCTTGCGCTACCGGGAGAACTCGCAGCACGAGCTGGTGTTCGAGCCCGCCACCACGCTCAGACAGCCGTGGATCGCGCTCCAGGGACAACAGGACCAGGTCTGCGACCCGCACGCGGCCGATGAGTTCGCCGCGCGGGTGAATGGCGCCGCGCTCGTGAAGCTGCCGCTCGTCGGTCATGGCTTTGGCGTCGAGCGCAACTGGATGCCGCAGTTTCGCGAGGCTTTCGCGCACCTCGCCGCACCGCCGCCGGCGCCTGCCGTGGCCGCCTCCGAGATCGGCGATCTGCCGTTGCAGGAGGTGCACGCCGCGGGCGCGTCGCAGGAGTTCGCCTTGCTGCTCACCGGCGATGGCGGCTGGGCCGGCCTCGACCAGGAACTCGCGGCGCGGCTCGCCGCCAACGGCGTGCCGACAGTAGCGCTGAATTCGCTCAAGTACTTCTGGAGCCGGCGCACCCCGGCGCAGACCGCGCTCGATGTGGCGCGCGTGCTGCGCCACTACCTCGCTGCGTGGCATGCGCAGCGGGTGCTGCTGATCGGTTACTCCTTCGGTGCGGATGCGCTTCCCTTCGTAGTGAATCGCCTGCCACCTGAGCTGCGCGCACGCGTCGCGAGCGTCAGCCTGCTGGGGATCGATGCACACGCCTCCTTCGAGGTGCACCTCGCCGAGTGGGTCGGCGACGATGAGGGTGGAGCGCCGACCCGCCCGGAAGTGGCGGCGCTCAAGGGCGTGCCTGTGCTGTGCATTTACGGCGAGGGCGAGACGGACTCGATTTGCCCCGAGCTGCCGCATGGCACGGTCACCCGCGAGCAGATCGGTGAGGGGCACCACTTCGGAGGCGAGTACTCGCGGCTCGCGGACCGCATACTCAGCTTCACGCGCGCTGGCACGCCATGAAATTGCCTTTGTGACATAACGCAGCCACCCCCCGCGAAAATGCCCTCAGCGCGCCCGGACGGCACTCAGCGACCGAGAAATCCCGCAATTTTCGCGGGGACCGCGGCGCGCGCTGAGTTAACATGTATCCGGGCGGACCCAACAATCACGAGATGAGCCGCCGATCGCCGCATGCCGATGTACATCGATTCGAGCAGTCATCTGCATCACGACCTGGAGAAGAACCTGGTCGTGACGTGCCCGTTTTGCCAGGCGGTAACGCACATCGCCCCGAGCGCGGTACCGCGCTTCGAGGATCTGCAGCTGTTCCGGCCCAAGCAGGTGGGGGTCGTATACCTGTGCGATAACTGCCACATGCCGATCTTCCTGCGCTTTAACGTGCGCATGTACGGGGCGACGCGCATCGAGCTGTCGCCGCAGTTCATCGAAGTCGAGCGGGCGCGCGAGAAGTACAGCTTTACTTACATCCCCGAGAGCGTGGAGCTCCTGTTCCGCGAAGCGCTCGCCTGTTTCTCGCACGGTGCCTTCAACGCTTTCGCGTCGATGTGCCGGCGCACGGCGCAAGCGATGTTTGCCGACCTCGGCGAAGCCGGCAAGCTGCGGCTCTTCGATGAGCTCAATGCGGTGCGCGACCTGGCCGACATCAGCCAGGAGATCTTCACCAAGATGCGCAACGTGCTGTTCGGTGCCGAGCTCGAGGTGCGCACCCCGATGCCGCTACTGGACGGGTACGAGGCGGGCATCATGCTGGAGGTCGTCAAGGACCTGCTCTACGAAGCCTATGTCCGCAAGGGCAAGCTCCAGCAGGCCATGATGGTGCGGCGCTTTTTCCTCGAGGAGACCGGCAGTCAGGTGGCGCCGATCAAGTCGGTGAGCTGATAGGCACCCCACGAAATCGCGCTCGCCGCGAACGGAAAGCGCTCCGTTCTCAATAAGACGAGCGATTTCGCGGGGACCCCGCGCGAGAGCGGCGAATCAGCCAATAAACTGCCGCGCGTTGCGGAACAGGCGCATCCAGCCGCTGAATTCCCCGGCATCGGCCGGGCGCCAGGAGTTCTGCAGATAGCGGAAGGAGCGCTCGGGATGCGGCATGATGATGGTGATGCGTCCATCGAGATTCGACAGCGCCGCGATCCCATGTGGTGTGCCGCTCGGATTCGCCGGGTAAGTAGTGGCGACTTCGCCGCTGGGGTCGATGTACCGCACCCCCACCAGGCCGCTTGCGCTGCAGGCCTGCGCGGCCGCCTCGCTGGCAAACTCCGCGCGCCCCTCGCCGTGCGCCACCGCGACCGGCAGCACCGATCCGGCCATGTCCGCCAGCAGCACCGAAGGTGAGGCCAATACCTCCACGAGCGAGAAGCGCGCCTCGTACTGCTCGCTTCGGTTCCTGACGAAGCGCGGCCAGCGGGCCGTACCGGGGATGATGCTCTTCAGGGCGGCGAACATCTGGCAGCCGTTGCAGATGCCCAGCGCGAAGGTGTCAGGCCGGGCGAAGAAGCGTTCGAACTCCTCGCGCACCGCGGCGTGGAACAGAATCGACTTGGCCCAGCCTTCCCCGGCGCCGAGCACGTCGCCGTACGAAAAACCACCGCAGGCCACGAGTCCCCGGAACTCAGCCAGCCGGCGCCGTCCGCTGAGAAGATCGGTCATGTGCACGTCGTGAGCCGCGAAGCCGCAGGCATCGAACACCGCGGCGGTCTCGGTCTGGCTGTTGACACCCTGCTCGCGCAGTATCGCCACCGCCGGGCGGGTGCCGCGCGAGATGTACGGCGCGGCGATGTCCTCGGTGGGGTCGAAGCTGAGCGCGACGCGCAGCCCCGACTGTCCCGCGGCGGTCTGCGCGGCGAACTCCTCGTCGGCACACTGCGGGTCATCGCGCAGCCGCCGCAGCCGCCAGGAGGTCTCCGACCATGCCTGGCGCAGCTCGACCCAGCTCTCATCGAACACGCTGTCGCCGACCCGGATCTGCACGCGCAGATCGCTCACCGGCGCACCGACGTACAAGGCTGCCTCGCCGAGCCCGTGGCGCGCGAGGATCTCGAGGAACTGCGGCTCATCGCCGGCCGGGAGCTGCACCACGATGCCCGGCTCCTCGGCGAACAGCTGCGCGAGCGGGCTGCCACGCTCGGCAGGCAGTGCGATGTCGAGCCCGCAGTGCCCGGCGAAGGCCATCTCCAGCAGTGTCACCAGGAGTCCGCCGTCGGAGCGATCGTGGTAGGCGCGCAGCATGCGGTGCGTGCGCAACTCCGCGAGCGCCGCCGCCAACTGCGTCAGGCGTTGCGGCTCATCGAGGTCCGCCGGCTCCTCGCCGAGCTCGCCGTACACCTGCGCGAGCGCCGAGCCGCCGAGCCGGCTGCGGCCGCCGGCCAGATCGATGAGCCACAGCGAAGTCGGCCGCTCATCGAGCTGCAGGACGGGCGTCAGGGCGCTGCGCGCATCGCGCACCGGCGCGAACGCCGAGACAATGAGCGACACCGGAGCGATCACACTCTTGCGCACGCCACCTTCGCTCCAGGTGGTTCTCATCGAGAGCGAGTCCTTGCCGACCGGAATGGAGATTCCGAGCTTCGGGCACAGCTCTTTCGCGACCGCGTGCACGGTGGCATAGAGCGCGGCATCCTCTCCCGGCTCGCCGGCAGCCGCCATCCAGTTGGCCGACAGCCGTATCTGCGCTAGCGCTCCGACGTCCGCCGCCAGTATGTTGGTGATCGCCTCGGCAACGGCGAGCCTGCCCGAGGCGGGTGCATCGAGCACCGCCACCGGAGTGCGCTCGCCCATCGCCATCGCCTCGCCCGCGGCGCCGCGATAGTCGGCGAGCGTCACCGCCACATCGCTCACCGGCACCTGCCAGGGCCCGACCAGCTGGTCGCGGCTGATGAGTCCCCCCACGGTGCGATCACCGATCGTGATGAGGAAGGTCTTGTCGGCGACCGCCGGCAGACGCAGCACGCGGTACGCCGCTTCGCGCAGCTCGATGCGCGCGCTATCGAGTGGGCGCCGTTGCGCCGGCACGCTGCTGACATCGCGCGTGAGCCGCGGCGGCTTGCCGAGCAGCACATCGATCGGCATGTCGACCGGCCGGTCCTCGAACAGCGGATCGCGCACCGTCAGTCCGCCGCTCGCATTGATCTCGCCGATCACCGCGAACGGACAGCGCTCGCGCGCGGCAATCGCGGCGAACTGCGGCAGCGATTCCGCCCCGAGCACCAGCACGTAGCGCTCCTGCGCCTCGTTGCACCACAGCTCCAGCGGGGTGAGGCCGCTCTCGGCGCTCGGGATCGCCCGCAGGTCGACGCGCGCGCCCCGGTGGCTGTGAGCCACGGCCTCGGGCACCGCGTTCGAGAGTCCCCCCGCGCCGACATCGTGGATGAGCGCGATGGGGTTGCGCTCCCCGAGCTCCCAGCAGCGATCGATGACTTCCTGTGCGCGGCGCTGCATTTCCGGATTGCCGCGCTGTACCGAGGCGAAGTCGAGATCCTCGCTGGAGCTGCCGCTGCCGAGCGAGGAGGCGGCGCCGCCGCCGAGGCCGATCAGCATGGCGGGGCCGCCGAGCACGATGAGTCGGGCGCCCACCGGCACTTCGGCCTTGTCCACGTGCGCGCGGCGCACGTTGCCGAGACCCCCTGCGATCATGATCGGCTTGTGATAGCCGCGCGTGCGCTGCGGCGGATCGCTCGCCGCCCGCTGCTCGAAGGTGCGGAAGTAGCCACAGATCGCCGGACGTCCGAATTCGTTGTTGAAGGACGCCGCGCCGATCGGTCCCTCGATCATGATGTCGAGCGCCGAGGCGATGCGTCCGGGCGCGCCGAAGTCCCGCTCCCACGGCCGCTCGTATCCGGGGATGCGCAGGTGCGAAACCGAGAACCCGGTGAGACCCGCCTTCGGCTTCGCCCCGCGTCCGGTCGCGCCCTCGTCACGAATCTCACCGCCGGAGCCCGTGGCGGCGCCGGGGAAGGGCGAGATCGCGGTCGGATGATTGTGCGTCTCGACCTTCATCAGGATGTCGACCGGCTCGGCGCGCGCGCGGTAGACGCCGGTCAGCGGGTCGGGGAAGTAACGTTGCGCGTCGTTGCCGGCGATGACCGCGGCGTTGTCGCGGTAAGCGGACAGCACTCCCGCCGGGCTGCGCGCGTGCGTGTAGCGAATCATGTCGAACAGCGACTCCTCACGCGCGCGGCCGTCGATGATCCAGTCGGCGTTGAAGATCTTGTGGCGGCAGTGCTCGGAGTTGATCTGCGCGAACATCATGAGCTCGACGTCGCTCGGGTCGCGCCTGAGCCGCGCGAAGCTCTCGAGCAGATAGTCCATCTCATCGGCGGACAGCGCCAGCCCGAGCCGCCGGTCGGCCTCGGCGAGTGACGCGCGACCGCCGCGCAGCGACACGCGCGTTGCGGGCCGTGGCTGCGGGTGCTCGAACAGCCGCGACACCTGCGTTGCGTCCAGCAACACCTCCTCGGTCATGCGATCGATCAGCACCGCCGCCGCGCGGCGCAGCCGCTCGTTGCCGAGGGACGCCGCGGCCTGCACTCGATAGGCGATGCCGCGCTCGATGCGCCGCACGCTCGCGAGCCCGCAGACCTGCGCGATGTCGGTCGCCTTGCTCGACCACGGCGAGATCGTGCCGGCACGCGGCACCACCAGCAGCCACTCGCCGGGCGCATCCGCGGCCTGGGCCCGGCCCGGCCCGTAACTCAGCAGCTGCGCGAGGATCGACTCCTCGGCCGCGCTGAGCGGTTGAGCGAGCTCGACGAGGTGCATGAAGCGGGCGTGCAGTGCGCTCACGGCGGGCTCGCGTGCCCGTAGCCGCTCGATGAGCTTGGCGATGCGGAATGTGGAAAGTGCCGTTGGCCCGGGAAGCTGCAGGATGGAAGGGCCGCGCGTCATTTCTTCTCGCCGGGCGGCGTCGAATACAACGGCATCGGGAACTGTGCGACGTTGGCGGAAGCACCGCTTTCCAACACGCTGATCTTGGCGGTGCCGTGCTTCTTCACTTCATCGATTCGCAGGATCGAGTGCATCGGCAGGAAGGTGCGCTTCACGCCGGAGAACTCGCTTTTGATGCGCTCTTCGCCCGGGTCGAGCACCACGGAGGAGCGCTCGCCGAACAGCAGCTCCTCCACCTCGATGAACCCGAACAGCTCACCGTGACTCACCCGCCGGGCGTAGACCTCGTAAACCTTGCCCTGATTCACGAACACGATGCGGAAAATGTGACTGGTTGCCATGGCTGGGGCCGGGGGCACTGCTAGTTTTGACGCTGGCATTATATGTCCGGGGGGGATTGCCCGGGACCTTGCTGCACCCCCGGGAAACGCACTTCAGGCTGAGTCGCACAAGGGGTTGCTGATTTGAGTCGGGGAACCATGCTCAGGCTGCGGGTGGTCAGCGAACAACGCCGTTCGCTGGCCGAGCGCAGCAGTGCGACCTTCTCGGTCGAGGGCGGCACCATCGGCCGCTCCGCCGACAACGACTGGGTGCTGCCCGATCCACAGCGCTACGTCTCGGCGCACCACGCGCGCGTGCAGTTCCGCGCGGGCCACTTCTACCTCCAGGACGTGAGCACCAACGGCGTGTACGTCAACGACGACACGGAACCGCTCGGCAAGCGCGGCTCGGCCGGTTACCGGCTCGCCAACGGCGATGTGCTGCGCATGGGCGACTACCACATTCTGGCGGCGCTCGAGGCGCACGCCGCGCCGGAGCATCCGGCCGCGGCGGCCGTGCCGACCAGCATCCATGTGCTGCGACCTCTCGGGCGCGCGCCCGACCGCGATATCGGCGCGAAGCTCAACGTCGAGGAGCTGCTCGTGCCGGTGATCGACATGGACCCGGTGCTGCCGCCGCTGCCGGTCAGCGCCTACGGTCAGGCGGTCGACTCCGGGCGGGTACAGGCGCTCGCGCAGGGGCAGCGCGCGGCCGTGGCGGATGCGCCGGCGGTGGAAGGGATGTTGACGGCCGACGGCACGGCGCCACCGGTCGGTGCATCGCTGGCGCGGCTCGCCGAAGCGGTGGGCCGCGAGCCGAAAGGCAGCGGCTCGTTCGCGTCACTCGAGGGCGCGCACAACGGGCTCGATGCCTTCTGCCGCGGCGCGGGCATCGCGCCCGAGCGGCTGCCGGCGGAGGCACAGGCCCGGCTGCTGCACCTGGCGGGCCGCTTGTTTCGCGAGGCGCTGCTGGGATTCAAGGAGCTCGAGCGCACGCGCGCCGACACCCGCAACCGCTACCGCATCGAGTCGCCACCGCCGGAGCAGGACGATCCGCGTCCGTCGCTCGGCGACTCGATGGTCGAGGATCTGGCGGTGGAGCTGTTGCTGCGGCACGAGGGACGGCGGCTCGATTCGGTGCAGTGGCTGCGTGACACGGTGGCCGCGGCGCGGCTCCACGAGAGCGCCATTGCGCAGGCCCTGCGTGTCGCATTCGTCGAGTTTCTCGACCGGCTCGATCCGGCCGAGCTCGAAGCGCGCTTCGAGCGCGCCGCGCGCCGCGGCAAGGCGCGCACCGCCGACAAGTCGCAGTACTGGGAGCTGTTCACCACCTTCTACCGCAATCTCATCGAGATGCCTGCGGATCACCTGCCGCACACGTTCGTGGAAGCCTTCGCCACCGCCTACCGCGAGGCGCTGAAGAAGCAGGAGCACAGCTGAGGCGAGGTGTCACCGGCGCCGGCCGGGATGTCCACTTTTTGCGTCAGACGACAAATGCAGCCTGTAGCGGTAGCCTCGGCATATCGCGAGTCATGGAGCGCGACGGTGCGGCCGAGGAAAACGTGACGGACAGGAGTTGGCGGGGTTGGCGGAGAGGGTGGGATTCGAACCCACGTGCCGGTTTTACCCGACCATCCGATTTCGAGTCGGCGCCGTTATGACCGCTTCGGTACCTCTCCGGCGGTCCCGCAGATCTCGCGGGGCCGGTATTCTAGCGGAAAGCCCGCGCGGCGAGGGGAGGTTCGTGGCCGCCGCCGCGCTCGCTGCACTGCTCGCAGTGCTCGTTGGCATCGGCAGCTGCGGCAAGCTCGCACCGCCGGCGTTGGATGCGATCCGCGCGCGCGGCGAGCTGCGCGTCGCCACGCTCAACCTGCCGACCTGCTACTACCTCGGCGCGCAGGGTACCGAGGGCCTGGAATTCGAGCTGGCGAGCGCCTACGCGGCCCGGCTCGGAGTGCGGCTCACCATGTACCCGCTCGCCAACGAGCGCGCGCTGCAGGCGGAGCTTGCCGCAGGGCGTGCCGACATCGCCGCCGCCTCGCTCACCAACACACCGGAGTGGAGCCGCGCCGCGGAGCCTGCCGAGCCGTACGGGAGCATTCCGCAACTGGTCGTGTACCAACGCAACGGTGTGCGGCCGCGCGACACCCTGCAGCTGGAATCGGCGCGTCTTGCGGTGCGCGCCGGCAGCGCGCAGGAGCGCATCCTGCAGCGGCTCAAGAGCACCGTCGCGCCGCCCCTGCAATGGGAGGAGACCGCACCGAGCGTCGCCGACCCGGTCGAGGACGTCGACAGCGGCGAGGCCCAGTACGCGATCGTCGATGCACGCGAATTCTCCTTCGCGCACCACCTGTACCCCGATGTCGAGGTCGGGTTCGCATTGCCCGAGGAGCGGCCGGTGCAGTGGATGGTGCGTCGCGATGCACCGGGGCTGCTCGGCAGCGTCAATGCATTCTTCCGCGATCTGCGGGTCACGGGGCGCCTCGCGCTACTGCTGCAGCAGAGCTCGGGCGACACCCGCCGCTTCGAGTACGAGGAGTCGCGCGAATTCCAGGAGCACGTCGCCGAACGCCTGCCGCACTATCGCGCCTGGTTCGAAAAGGCAGCCGGCGACACGGGCCTCGACTGGCGGCTGCTCGCCGCGGTCGGTTACCAGGAGTCGAAGTGGGACCCGCGTGCGCAATCGGATGAAGGCGCGCGCGGCGTAATGATGCTGACTGCCGACACCGCCCAGGCGCTCGGACTGAAGGACCGCACCGATCCCGAGCAGAGCATCTATGCCGGGGCACGCTACCTGGCACAGGTGCGCGAGAAGATTCCGGAGCGCATTGCCGAGCCCGATCGCACCTGGTTCACGGTCGCCGCCTACAACGTCGGCTTCGGCCATCTCGAGGATGCGCGCATCATCACGCAGTCGCTCGGCAAGGATCCGGACTCGTGGGCCGAGGTGCGACTGCGCCTGCCGCTGCTGGCCCAGGAGCGCTGGTATACGCATGCGCGCCACGGTTATGCCCGCGGCTGGGAGCCGGTGCAGTTCGTCGACCGCATACAGCGATTCCTGCGCCTGCTCGAGTGGCAGCCGGGAGAGAGCCCGCAGGTCGGCACTTCCGCTGCTGCAGCCGCAACGGCGGTCGCATCGCCGGGAGGCGCCGCCACGGCGGTGCCGGCACGCGCCGCGCCCCACTCCTCCGCTCCCGGCAGCTGAGCGGCGCCGCCGCCTCTTCGGCCCCAGTTCGCGCCAGGCGCGATTTCGTGGGGTGGTTTCAGCCGCGGCGCGGGGCGAAGAACTGCTGCAGCAGCGCGCCGCACTCCTCCATCAGCACGCCGCCGAACACATCCACCCGGTGGTTCAACCCGGGCAGCGCGAACACGTTGATCATGCTGCCTGCGCCACCGCCGCGCGGATCCCAGGCCCCGAAGACCAGCCGGCGCACGCGTGCATGCACCATGGCTGCGGCGCACATCACGCACGGCTCCAGCGTCACATACAGGGTGCTGTCGGTGAGACGGTAGCTGCCGAGCGCCCGGCCCGCTGCGCGCAGCACCGCGATCTCGGCGTGCGCGGTCGCGTCGTGGCTGGCGATGGGGGTATTGTGGCCGGCGGCGATGAGCTGCTCGCCGAGCACCAGCACGGCACCAATCGGCACCTCGCCGCTCGCTGCCGCCGCGCGCGCCTGCTCGAGGGCCGCGCGCATGAAGCCGGCATCCCGCCCGTGATCAGCTCGCTCCGTCATGCGCTTCGGGCGGCCGCATCACGGAGGCTGAAGGAACAGCTCCGGATCGACGAAGCTTGCGTTCAGCGCCACGCCAAAGTGCAGGTGCGGCCCGGTCACGCGGCCGGTTGCACCCACTTTGCCGATCACGGCTCCGGCCTTCACCTGCTGGCCCCGCTTTACCTCGATGACGCTCAGATGGCAGTACATGGTGACGAGCCCGCTGCCGTGGTCGAGGATCACCGTGTTGCCGTTGAAGAAGAAATTACCGGCGTCGACCACGCGCCCGGCCGCCGCCGCCTGTATCGGCGTGCCGCTCGCGGCCGCGATGTCCATGCCGCTGTGCGGGCTGCGCGCCTCGTTGTTGAACACCCGCCGCATGCCGTACGAGCTCGAACGGATGCCGGGCACCGGCTGCAGCAGCCGTAGCGTCGCGGGGGCGTCCTCCGAGAAGGCTCCATAGTCCTCACGCAGCCGCGGCAGCTCGCGGTTGACGCGCGCCAGGTCGGCCGCCGACAGGTCGACCTGGCGGGGAGCGACGTTCAGGCGTTGCACGGTGTACTGCTTGTCGGTCACCTCGAAGTCGATCGCGGCGCCTTGCGACGTGCCATCATCGATGCGCACGGCCGCATGTCCCGGTGACTGTGACAACGGAATGCCGACGATGGCGAGCCAGCGATCGCCGCTGCGCACCACCAGCACGCGCCGCCCCTCGAAGCTCGCGCGGGGAGGACGTTCCGCGGGTCCCGTGAGCTTCAGCAGCGCGACCCCGCCCGGAACCCGCTCCTCCTGCGGCAGCAATGCAGGCGCGAGCTGCACCGTGCCCGGCTCCGCCGCCGGCGCGACGGCCGCGGCGAGTACCCAGGAAATCAACGGCAGCGCCCGCCTCATTTCTTTGCGGTGACGCGCGCGGTGAGGGTACCGCGCGCGAGGCTTGCCTCGATCTCCTCGCCGATTGCCACCGTCGCCGCATCCGTGACCACGGTGCCATCAGCGCGTTTGACGATCGCGAAGCCGCGCGCCACCGTTGCCAGCGGACTCACCGCATCGAGCGCGCGTTGGACGAGCGCCAGGCGCTGTGCGCGACGCTCGAGGCGCTCGCGGGCGGCGCGCTCGAGGCGCGTGCGCAGCTGCTCGGTGCGGGCGGCAGCGCGCGCGCGGTACTCGCACGCCGCACGGGCGAGCCGCAGCTGCAGAGCCTGATTGCGCGCCCCCCATTCCCCGAGCGCGTGACGCGGCGAATGCTGCTGCAGCCTGGCGCGCAACTCAGCGAGGCGCCGGCCATCGCGGTGCAGGGCGCCACGGGTGCTGCCGGCAAGGCGCTGCGAAAGATCGTCGAGCCGCTGCATCTGCTGCTGCAGCCGCACGCCCGGATGCGCGAGTTCGAGGCGGCGGGAGACGGCCTCGAGGCGTGCCCGGCCGACACGCAGCTCACGGCGCATGCCGGCCGCCAGGCGCTGCGCACTGCGCGCCAGCGCCTCGAGACAGGCGCCGCGATCGGGGACTACCAGCTCGGCGGCCGCGGACGGTGTCGGCGCGCGCGCATCGGCCACGAAGTCGGCAATGGTGAAGTCGATCTCGTGACCCACGCCGCACACCACCGGCAGCGCGCACGAATGGATCGCACGCGCGACGCGCTCATCGTTGAAGGCCCACAGGTCCTCCAGCGAGCCGCCACCGCGCGCGAGGATCAGCACATCGCATTCGGCGCGGGCCGAGGCGGCGTTGAGCGCTGCGACGAGCGCTGGAACTGCGGCTGCGCCCTGCACTGCCGTCGGGTAGAGAAGCACCGCGGCCGGCGGATAGCGCCGTGCGAGGATCTTCAGGATGTCGTGCAGCGCCGCGCCCGAGGGGGAGGTGATCAGGCCGATGCGGCGCGGGAAGCGTGGCAGCGCGCGCTTGCGCTCGAGTGCAAACATTCCCTCGGCGGCGAGCCGGGCCTTCAGCCGCTCGAAGTCACGCCGCAGCGCACCGACCCCGGCCTCCTCCAGGTGCTCGATGATCAGCTGGTATTCGCCGCGCGGCTCGTAGAGGCTGATGCGACCGCGCACCAGCAGCTGCGTTCCGGCGCGCGGTGTGAAGCCCACGAGCGAATTCTTCAGTCGGTACATCACGCAGCGCAGCTGCGCATCGCGGTCCTTCAGCGAGAAGTACCAGTGCCCCGAAGGGGGCTGAGAGAAATTCGAGAGCTCTCCTTCCACCCACAGCACCCCCAGGCCACGCTCGAGCAGCACGCGCACTTCGCGGTTCAGACGCGCGACGCTGTAGACGTCCCGCGCGGGAGCCGGGAGCACACCGATTTCGTAGCCGGCGGACATAAGAACACCTTAGCACGAGGTTTACCGGGCAGAGGCAAGTGCTTACAATTGCGCATGCGCATCCTCGAAGAAGCACTCACCTTCGACGACGTCCTGCTGGTTCCGGCCTACTCGGAAATCCTTCCGGGCGAAGTCGATCTTTCTACCGCCGTCACGCGCCGCATCCGGCTGAACGTGCCGATTCTCTCGGCGGCCATGGACACGGTGACCGAGGCGCGCCTCGCCATCACCATCGCCCAGGAAGGCGGCATCGGCATCATCCACAAGAGCATGACCATCGAGGCGCAGGCGCGCGAGGTCGGGCGCGTCAAGAAATTCGAAAGCGGCGTGATCCGCGATCCGATCACGGTGTCCCCGAACATGACCATCCGCGAGGTACTCGACCTCACCCGCTCGCGCGGCATCTCCGGGGTGCCGGTGGTCGTGGGTCGCAAGGCGGTCGGGATCGTCACCCACCGCGATCTGCGCTTCGAGGACAAGCTCGACGCGCCGGTGTCGTCGGTCATGACGCCGCAGGAGCGGCTGGTGACGGTGCGCGAGGACGCCTCCAAGGAGCAGGTGCTGGCACTGCTGCACCGGCACCGCATCGAGAAACTGCTGGTGGTCAACGGCTCGCACGAGCTGGTCGGCATGATCACGGTCAAGGATTTCCAGAAAGCCAACGAATTCCCGCGCGCCTGCAAGGATGAGGGCGGGCGGCTGCGGGTCGGAGCCGCGGTCGGTACGACGCCCGACACCCTCGACCGGGTCGCGGCGCTGCGCGAGGCCGGTGTCGACCTGGTGGTAGTGGATACCGCACACGGTCATTCCCGCGGCGTCATCGACACGGTAAGACGCATCAAGTCGAAATGGGCCGACAGCCAGGTGATCGCCGGCAACATCGCCACCGCGGAAGCGGCCCGCGCGCTGATCGAAGCGGGCGCGGACGCGGTGAAGGTCGGCATCGGGCCGGGCTCGATCTGCACTACGCGCGTGGTTGCCGGGGTGGGCGTGCCGCAGATTTCGGCGGTGGCGAACGTCGCCGCGGCGCTCAACGAGCTCGAGGTCCCGGTGATCTCCGATGGCGGCATCCGCTTCTCCGGTGACATTGCCAAGGCGATCGCCGCCGGCGCACACGCGGTCATGATCGGCGGACTGTTTGCCGGGACCGAAGAATCCCCGGGAGAGGTGGAGCTCTACCAGGGCGCTTCCTACAAGTCCTATCGCGGCATGGGCTCGCTCGGCGCCATGGCGGAGCGCCATGGCTCGGCGGACCGGTACTTCCAGGATGCGGCCACCGAGCTCGAGAAGCTCGTGCCCGAAGGTGTCGAGGGCCGTGTTCCCTACAAGGGGAGCGTGGTAACGATCCTCCACCAGCTCTCGGGCGGCCTGCGCGCAGCCATGGGCTACACCGGCAGCCGCAACATCACCGATATGCGCACCCGCCCGGTGTTCGTGCGCATCACCAGCGCCGGCGTGCGCGAGAGTCACGTACACGATGTCAGCATCACCAAGGAGGCGCCCAACTACCGGGTGTCCTGAAGCGCGTCCCATGGCGAGCGTTCCACGACCTGCCGCCGGCGTCAGCGCAGCCGCCGCGGCGCACCCCGACATCCACGCGCAGCGCATCCTGATCCTCGACTTCGGTGCGCAGTACACGCAGCTCATCGCGCGGCGCGTGCGCGAGCTCGGCGTCTACTGCGAGATCCATCCCTGGGACATGAGCGATGCGCAGGTGCGCGCCTTCGCTGCGCGCGGCGTGATCCTCTCCGGCGGGCCGGAGTCGGTGACCGGCAGCGACCCGCCGCGCGCCCCGGGCGCGGTGTTCGAGCTCGGGGTGCCGGTGCTCGGCATCTGCTACGGCATGCAGGCCATGGCGCAGCAGCTCGGCGGCCAGGTCGCCGCTTCCAGCGAGCGCGAGTTCGGCTATGCCGAGGTCACCGTGACCGGCGCCTCGCGGCTGCTCGATCAGCTGCAAGACCGCCGCAACGACGCCGGCCACTGTCTGCTCGATGTCTGGATGAGCCACGGCGACCGCGTCGCTGCGCTGCCGCCGGGATTCACCGCCAGCGCCAGCACCGCCACCATTCCGTTTGCGGCCATGAGCGATGAGCGGCGCCGCTTCTACGGCGTGCAGTTCCATCCCGAAGTGACCCATACGGCGCAGGGCGCGCGGCTGCTGGGACTCTCGGGCGGTGTCGACTCCGCGGTAGTGGCCGCGCTGCTGCATCGCGCCCTCGGCGATCAGCTGGTTTGCGTGTTCGTCGATCACGGCCTGCTGCGCCTCGGGGAAGCCGAGCAGGTGATGAGCACCTTCGCGCAGCACCTCGGGGTGCACGTGATCCGCGTCGACGCCGAGGCGCGTTTCCTCGCCGCCCTCGCCGGGGTCACCGACCCCGAAGCCAAGCGCAAGATCATCGGCCGGACCTTCGTCGAGGTATTCGATGAGGAGGCGCACAGGCTCAGCGGCGTGC
>Ga0318554_10000058_pt1 | contig 33266 bp, 33 predicted proteins | sample GRESIP082b2f22_FD_203687 | JGI IMG/M metagenome (GOLD analysis project Ga0318554, IMG submission 203687) | Tropical soil microbial communities from Luquillo Experimental Forest, Puerto Rico - GRE.SIPMG.082b2f22 | ecosystem: Environmental > Terrestrial > Soil > Tropical forest > Bulk soil... | reverse complement strand
GCTGAACCGCCCGGTGCTGCCTGGCGACACGCTGGTGGTGTCGATCTGGCGAGAGGACGGCGACAGCGCGCTGTTCCAGACCGCCACCGAGGACGGGACCGTGGTCATCGACCACGGCCGGATGCGGCTGCGGGCGCCGGGGGACGGGGCCGCGGGAGACCAGGCCGGGCCGGGCTCGGCCGTGGAGGCGTGATGGCGGCACCGGCCGCCGCGATCGCCGGCATCCACGAGTTCGAGAAGCGAGCGGCCGGCGGCCTGAGCCCGCTGCAGATCAAGGCCGAGTGCGCGGCGCGGGCGCTGGAGGATGCCGGGCTCACCTGGGCGGACGTCGACGCCGTGTACGACGCCAGCGAGGCGGGCCGGATGCAGGGCCTCACGATCGCCGAGTACTTCGGCGTCACCCCCCGGGTCCTCGACACCACGGCGGTCGGCGGCAGCTCCTACGAGTTCCACGCCGCGCACGCCGCCCGGGACATCGCGGCGGGCAAGGCGAACGTCGCCCTGCTCACCTACGGGTCCACGGCGCACAGCGACCGCCGGGCCATCGGCACCGGCTGGCGCGGCGGGTCCGAGGCGCAGCCGGCCGCCAACATGGAGCGCCCGTACGGGCTGACCCTGGTCGGCAACTACGCGATGGTGGCCCGGCGGCACATGGCGCAGTACGGCACCACGCCCGAGCAGCTGGCCGAGATCGCGGTCACCACCCGCCGGCACGCCATGCGCAACCCGCAGGCGGTCGCGGGGCTGGCCGACATCGGCATCAGGAACGTCCGCGAGATCAGCGTGGACGACGTGCTCGGCTCGCGGCTGATCGCCGACCCGCTGCACCTGCTGGAGTGCTGCATCGTCTCCGACGGCGGCGGGGCGGTGGTGATCGTGTCGCCGGCCGTGGCGGCGGGCATCCGCACCCGGCCCGCCTGGATCCTCGGCACCGGCGAGGCGGTCGGGTACCCGGCCAGCGGGGCCGACATCACCAGTACCGCAGCGGCGCGTTCGGGACCGGAGGCGTTCGGCCAGGCGGGCCTGCGGCCCGAGGAGATCGACATCGCGATGATCTACGACTCGTTCACGATCACGGTCCTGGCCATCCTGGAGGACCTCGGGTTCGCCAAGAAGGGCGAGGGCGGGCCGTTCGCGGCGGGCGGCCGCCTGGCGTTCGATCATCCCGGGGGGCCGGCGCTCAACACCGACGGCGGGGGGCTGTCGTCCAACCACCCGGGGATGCGCGGCATCTTCCTGCTCATCGAGGCCACCCGCCAGCTGCGCGGGGAGTCGACGGCCCAGGTGCCGGGCGCCCGGCTGGCGGTCGCGCACGGCAACGGGGGGCAGCTCGGCACGCGCCACGCGGCCTGCACGGTCGTCCTGGGAACGGACGGAGCAACGGGGTGAACGCGATGCCAGACGAGCCGGCCCCGCCGGAGCGCCCGCTGCCGGTGTTCCCCGAGCCGGACACCGAGCCGTTCTGGACGGCGACCGCGGAGCACCGGCTGACCTACCAGGTCTGCCGGGCCTGCGGCCAGGTCGTCTTCCACCCGCGCCGGCACTGCCCCGGCTGCATCAGCGGCGAGCCGGAGTGGCGGGACTCGGCCGGCCGCGGCACCGTCTACACGTTCACGGTGGTCAGGCAGAACGGGCACCCGTTCTTCCGCGCCCGCATCCCGTACGTGGTCGGGCTCATCGACCTGGACGAGGGCTTCCGGATGATGGCCGAGATCGCGGCGGAGCCGGACGCGCTGCACGTGGACCAGCGCGTCACCGTGGGCTGGGAGGACCACCCCGGCCTGAGCGTCCCGGTGTTCCGCCCCGAGTAGGCGAGCCGGCCGCGGTGATCGTTCAGCCCAGCAGGCGCCGCAGCAGCTCGTCCACGGCCTCCTCGCCGGCCTTCATCGCGGCCTGCGGGTCATCCGACCGGGCGACCAGCAGCGCCACCTCGTTCACCGACGCGAGCAGCACGTGGGCCAGCGTGTCGGCCAGTTCCGGCCGCAGGTGCGCCTGCGGGGCGGCGGCCTGCACCACCATCCGGATCGCGCCGAGAGCGTGGCGTTCCTCCATGGCCCGCCACCGCTCCCAGCCGAGCACCGCCGGGCCGTCGATGAGCAGGATCCGCTGCACCACCGGATCGCCGGCCAGCCGGACCCACGCGAGGGACGCCGCGCGCAGCGCGGCTACCGGTCCGTCGGTGCCGGCCGTGGCGGCGATGGTCTGGGTGCCGACCGTGGTCTCGACGTCCTCGGCCACCGCCTCGAACAGGGCCTCCTTGCTCGCGAAGTGGTGGTAGAGCGAGCCCCGGCTGACCCCCGCCTCCTGCAGTACCGCCTCGATCGAGGTGTCCTCGTAGCCGCGCTCGGCGAACATGCGCCGGGCGACCGCGATCAGCTGGCCCCGTGTCGCCTCCCCGCGGGCGACGTTCTTGTTCGGTCGGTCCATCGTTCTCCTTGACAAACCGACAGTCGGTTTGCTCCACTAGACCGACAGTCGGTTTTATGACCTAGAGGCTATCACCAGGAAGGCGAGCACCATGCAACTACAGGAACTCGACGCCCATCGACACACCGTAACGACCCGGTCCGGTGATATCAGCTACCTCGACATCGGGACCGGACCGGTGGCCCTGTTCGTGCACGGCGTCGCGACCAACGCGTACCTGTGGCGCAACGTCATCGACGGCCTGGCTAGCGGCACGTCGCAGCGCCGCTGCATCGCCCTGGACCTTCCGCTGCACGGCCAGAGCCCGGTGACCCCCGGGCAGGACCTGTCCGTGGCCGGGCTGGCCTCGGTCGTCGAGGACTTCTGCGACGCGCTCGGGCTCGACGGAATCGACCTGGTCGCCAACGACACCGGCGGCGCCATCGCCCAGGTCTTCGCCGCCCGCCATCCGCAGCGGCTGGCCACGTTCACGCTCACCAACTGCGACGTCAGCGACAACCTGCCCCCCGAGGCGTTCCAGCCGATCGTCGAGCTCGCGGCGGCCGGCACCCTCGCGCCGACCTCCGTTGCCCTGCTTGATGACCTGGACACGGCCGTCGGTGTTGTCTTCGGCGCGACCTACGAGCATCCGGAACGGGCCGACCGCGAGGTGGTCCGGGCCTACCTGGAACCGTGTTTCGGCACCCTCGAGCGCGGCCGCGAGTTCGAGCGGCTGCTCGTGGCCCTGGATCCGGGCGACCTGCGGGCGGTCGAGCCGCAGCTCAGGGCGCTCACGGTGCCGACGCTCGTCGTCTGGGGGACCGGTGACGAGTTCTTCGACGTGTCCTGGGCCTACTGGCTGCGGGACACCATCCCCGGCGTCACCCGGGTCGTCACGGTGGACGGTGCCCGGCTGTTCTTCCCCGAGGAACGGCCCATGGACCTGGTGCCCCACCTGGAGCAGCACTGGACCGAGGCCGCGGTCCGGGTGTGATCAGCCCGGTGTTCCCGGGGATCACCTGCGGGGGCCCCCGGGATCACCTGGATCTTCGGGGCGCAACTGGCGGCGCAGCCCCTCCACGTCGGCCAGCGGCCCCAGGTGACGCAGCTTGTCGGGGTTGATGACCGAGCGGATCGTCTGCACCTGCCCCTCGGCGATGTCCAGGGCGAACACGTTGATCAGGCGTCCGGCCGGGTCGAGGAACAGGGCCCCGGGCTGGCCGTTGACCTCGGCCGGGCGGATCGCGACCCCGACCTGGCGCATCTGGTCCGCCAGGCCGACCAGGAGCCGTCCCACTTGGTCGCGCCCGGTGATCGGGCGCGGCCAGGACGGCCGCGTCCCGCCGCTGTCGCCGTACACCACGGCGTCCTCGGCGAGCATCGTGACCAGGCCGTCCATGTCCCCCTGGCCGACGGCCGCGAAGAACCGGGCGGCCAGTTCCTCCCGCTTGCCCCGGGAGGCCTCGAAGCGGGGCTTGCCCTCGCCGACGTGGCGCCGGGCCCGCAGCGCCAGCTGCCGGCAGTTGTCCTCGCTCTTGCCGACCACGCGGGCGATCTCGTCGTAGTCGTAGCCGAAGACGTCGCGCAGCAGGAAGACGGCCCGCTCCACCGGCGACAGCCGCTCCAGCAACAGCAGGAACGCCATCGAGAGCGAGTCGGCCTGCTCGGCCAGACGGCCCGGGTCGGCCGCCACGTGGTCAGCGAACAGCGGACTGCCGCCCCGCTGCACGTCACCGGTCAGCAGCGGCTCGGGCAGCCACTCGCCCACGTACGCCTCGCGCCGGGCCCGCGCGGAGCGCAGGTAGTCGATGCACAGCCGGGTGGTCACTGCAGAGAGGTACGCCTTCGGCGAGTCGATCCTGGCCGCCTCGGCAGCCTCCCCGCCCGCCTTCTCCCGCGGCCCGGACTGCGCCCGGTGGTAGCGCAGGAACGCCTCCTGGACGATGTCCTCGGCCTCGCTGACGCTGCCGACCATCCGGTAGGCGATCGCGAACATCAGCGGCCGGAGCTGCTGGTAGACGTCGGCTGTGCTCAACTCCTGCCCTCCCGTCGGTTAGGCGGCACCCGGCTGAGCGGCACGGGGCCCAGGCTCGGACTCGGTGAGCCCGCCGGAGAAGCCCTGCCGCCAGCTCGGCCAGGCCGGCCGCCAGCCGAGTTCCCGCTTGGCCTTCGCGTTGGACGAGCCGCGGACCTGCGTCATCATCGAGACGACCACCTCGCCCGCGGCCAGGCGGCCCAGCCACACCGGTACCCGGCGCGGCGGCTTCGCGCCCACCGCCCGGGCCAGGTACGGCAGCCACACTGCCACGCTAGCTGGCTCGTCGTCGACGACGTTGTAGACGCCCGGCCCGCCGCGCTCCAGTGCGGCGACGGTGGCCGCCGCGGCGTCGTGGATGTGCAGGAACGACCAGATTCCCGCCCCGTCGCCGATAACCGGCACGCGCCGCTTCCTGACCAGGCCGACCAGGTCATCGGAGGCACCCGGCCCGTAGAAGGAGCCGTACCTGAGCACGACCGGGCGCATCGCCGCGGCCGCCAGCACCGCCCCCTCCAGGTGGCTGATCGCGGCGAGCGTCTCCCGCTGTTCGGCCGGCGGGTCCGGGTCCAGCGGGTCGTCCTCGCTCTTCACGGGGGTGCCGCTGCGGATGTTCGTCCACCCGGTGTAGGACTGGGCCACGAAGCGCCGGACCCCCGCCGCCGCGGCCGCCGCGAGGAGGTGGTCGGTGCCCTCGGTCCGCAGCCGGTTGGTCGCGGCGAACGTCTTGTCGAAGTGACGCAGGTTCTGGGGGCCGGCCAGCGAAGTCATCTGATGAACGACGGCCTCCGGCTCGGCCCGCGCCACCGCCTCGCCGACGGCCAGGGCATCCAGGCCGTCGACGACCACGGGCTCGGCGCCCAGCCCGCGCAGCAACTCCAGCTTGCCGGGACTCCTGGTCGCCGCGGTCACTTGATGCCCCTGCGCGACCAGTTGCGGCAGTAGCTGCCGCCCGATCGCCCCGGCCGCTCCGGCCACGAACACTCGCATGGTGATTCCTTTCCGCCTGCCCGCACCGCGGGTCATGTCGCGCTCTCAGACGACAGACCGCGCCCGCCTGTGACACGTCAGCCCAGCGGCGTCCCAGATGCACCAGGTAGCGGTCATCTGCCCGGCTATGCGAGCCCGCCCGGCAGCGCTGGACCATGAACCACGCGACGGCCGGGACACGTGACATTAAGGGAAATCTAGGAGGTGTCGTGGATTCGGAACTTTCGCCCCAGGAGGGCCAAGATACCGGGTTAACACCCACCGAGCCGGGGGCGACACCCGCGGGCAACTGCCCCGGTCCGGCCGGGCCGCCAACGGTGACTGCCTATCCCGGTGCGGCCGGGCGGCTGGCCCCGCCGGGCGGCTACCGGCAGGCTCGCGCGCCGGGCGGCCCTCCTCCGCCGTATCCCTACCAGCCGCCCTACCCCTACCCAGGGCAAGCGCAGCCGGGCTATCCCGGCGGGCCGGGCGGGGCCCCGGACGTCCCGTGGCCCGCGGCCGTAGCGCCACCGCCCAAGAGCAAGAGGCGTCGCGGCTTGATGCTGGTCCTGGTGGCGGCCGTCGCGTTGCTGGTCGGCGCGGCCGCGGCCGGTTTTGTGCTGCTGAGGAAGAGCGAATCGCCCACCACGATGGCGCTGCAGGCGGGCCAGGCTCTCGCGGCGGCCAAGGGCCTCACCCTCACCGGCACCCTGGCCGGGCAGAACGCCAGCCTGGCCGTGACCAGGGCGGGCACGGTCGAGGGCAGCTACTCCCAGAGCGGGAACGCGGTGACCCGCATCACGATCAACGACGTGACCTACATCAAGGCGCCCACCGCGTTCTGGAAGTCCGTGGTGATAGATCCGGTCGCCGCCCGGCAGGCGGGCGGGAACTGGGCCAGGGCGCACGGCGGCGCCGTCATCATGACCTTCGACTCGCTCACGCCGGGCCAGATCGCGCGCGTGCTGGAGCATGTGGGGAACCACCCCCGCGTCGTCGACACCACGCTCGGCGGCACCAAGGTGATCAAGCTCACCGCCCACGGCACCAGCTACTACATCACCACCAGCGCCCCGAACCGCCTGGTCCGCATCGTCGGCCGCAACGGGGCCACGCCCTACTCCTTCAACGTCACGCCGCTGACCGCGGCCACCATCGGCCCGGTCTTCACGATCCTGCACGTTGACGTCCAGGGGCTGCAGGGCGCCGTCGACCCGGAGGCCATCGTCGAACCGCTGCAGAAGATCCGCTTCCACCCCGACTGCAACGGCGCGTCGTCGTGCACGGTCAGCAGCAAGGTGTCGGTGAACGATCCGGATGCCCTGAAGATGCTGCTCAAGATGACCGTCGACTTCTCCGGCACCAAGACCGGCGCCGCGTTCGCGAGCTGCGCCGACACGGTCGCGGTGACGACGGGGAGCACCGTGACGCCCTCCTGCGGGCTGCACGGCCCGGTGTGGTCGGGCTGGGTCAGTTCCCATACCAGCAACTTCTTCACGTGGGCCGACGCGCACTTCGAGACCACGGTGAACTCGGCCAGCGACATCGTCACCCTGCAGAACGAGCTGAACCAGCAGCAAAGAGCCTGAAAGGCCAGGGCACGCTGCGAGATCGCAGCGTGCCCTGGCCTGCTTGGCTGGGGCCTCGGCGGGCTGCCGGGCGTCAGGCGTCAGCCGGGCTCCGGGCTTCGGCCGGCTGCGGGACCCCGGCCGGTTGCGGGGCGCGGTCGCGGATGACCAGCAGGACGATCAGCAGCGCTAGCACATCGAAGACCGCCGCCAGGGTGAAGGCGCTGGCCATGCCGTGCACGATGACCTGCTGAGGCGCCTGCGCCAGCGAGGTGATGTGGGCCGCCGGATGCCGGATCGCATTCCTGGTCGCGGTGGCGAACGCGGTGACCAGGATGGCCAGGCCCAGTGACCCGCCGACCTGCTGGGTCACGTTGACCATGCTGGACGCGGCCCCCGAGTCCTGCGGTCGCACGCCGGCCAATGAGGCCATGGTCAGCGGCACGAAGGCCACCCCCATGCCGGTCCCGAGCAGCAGCATCGGGCCGAGCACGCCGGACACGTAGGTGCTGTCCGGCGAGATCCGGGACAGCCAGGCCATGCCGGCCACGGCGGGCAGCAGGCCGACCACCATGAGCGGCTTGGCGCCGAACCGGGCCAGCAGCCGGGGCGACAGGCGCGACACGGCGAACAGCGCGGCTGTCATCGGGAGGAAGGAGATCCCGGCCTGCAGTGGGCTGAACCCCAGGATGTCCTGGACGAACTGGGTGAGGAAGTAGAACATCCCGAACATGCCGGCCACCAGCAGCAGCCGGGTGGCGTAGGAGCCGGACCGCCCGCGGTCGGCGAACAGCCGCAGCGGGGTGATCGGCTGCCGGGCCCGGGACTCGTTGACCAGGAACACGGCGAGTAGCACGGCCGCCGCCGCGAACGCGGCCATGGCCATCCTGTCGCTCCAGCCGTGCGAGGCGGCCTGGATGAAGCCGTATACGAGCGAGGTCATGCCCGCGGTGGAGGTGAGCGCGCCGACGAGGTCGAACCGCCCGGGCTGGCGCTGCGACTCGGGCAGGAACAGCGGCGCGGTGAGGGCCACGGCGATGCCGATCGGCACGTTGACGAATAGCACCCAGCGCCAGGACACCCACTCGGTGATCACGCCGCCGAGCACCAGGCCCAGGGACCCGCCGCCCATGGCGACCGCGGTGTAGATGCTGAGCGCGCGGGTGCGCTCGCGGCCCTCGGCGAAACTGGCCGCGATCAGGGCCAGCACGGCGGGCGAGGCGAAGGCGCCCCCGACGCCCTGGGCGGCGCGGGCCGCGAGCAGCCAGGCCTCCGAGGTGGCCAGGCCGCCGGCCAGCGAGGCCGCGGTGAACAGCGCGATGCCGGCGATGAACACCCGCCGCCGGCCGAGGATGTCACCCGCTCGCCCGCCGAGCAGCAGCAGGCCGCCGAAGGTCAGCGTGTAGGCGTTGAGCGCCCAGGACAAGCTGGGCTCGGAGAAGTGCAGGCCGCGGGCGATGCTCGGCAGCGCGATGTTCACCACGGTCATGTCGAGGATGATCATGAGCTGGGCGCCGAGCACGAGGGCCAGGGCGATTCCCCGGCGGTCCGGGCGGCGCGCGGTGCGCTGTCGTCCGGCTGTCGTGACCTGCGCTATCGACGAAGTCGACATTGCTGCCTTTCTGAAGAGAAGCTGTGAGCGGGCCATGCGGGCGGGAATGTCCGCCGACCTGGCCCGCGTTGGCTACCATGTAAGTGGAGGCAACCTCCGATAACTATACGGAGGTACCCTCCGCTTTGCAAGTTGATTTATGGTGAGGACTGATGAGCGCGTCAGATGAGGGCTGGCGGGCGGGTATGGCGAGGCCGATGAGCGTGGCAGGTGAGGGCCGATGAGCACGACCCACGTGGCGGGGCAGCCGCGTCCGATGCGCGCCGACGCTCAGCGCAACTACCAGCGCCTGCTGAGCGCGGCCGCGGCCGCGTTTGCCGAGCGCGGCGCCGACGACGCCTCCCTGGAGGAGATCGCGCGCCGGGCCGGCGTCGGGATCGGCACGCTCTACCGCCACTTCCCGACCCGCCAGGCGCTGCTGGAGGCGGTCTACCGCGATCAGGTCGAGACGGTAAGGGCCGCCGCCGAGGAACAGCTGCATTCCGACGCGCCCGGCGAGGCGCTCGCGGCCTGGCTGCGGGTCCTGGTCGACTTCAGCAGCACGAAGCACAGCCTGACCACGGCGCTGCTGGCCACCATGGACCGGGATTCCGAGCTGCTGTCATCCTGCTCCGCGGTCATCCGGGGGGCCGCGGAAGCTCTGCTCGTCCGCGCGCAGGAGGCCGGAGCCGTGCGCGCGGATGCCGACGCCAAGGACCTGATGCGGCTGGTGCACGCGGTCAACCTCGCGGCGCAGTACGGGCCCCCGGACCCCGGCGCGCGAGACCGGCTGCTCGGGCTGATCCTGGACGGCCTGCGCCCCCAGCCGGTCAGCACCAGCTGACGGACCGGGCGAGCCAGACGCTGGTGGGCCGGGAAGGGCGCCCCGACGAGGTCGCCGCGCTGATCGCCTGGCTCCTCGGCCCGGACGGCGGCTGGGTCACCGGTCAGGTGCTCTCGCCCAACGGAGGCGTGGTCCTCGGCCGCTGATCTCAGGCGGGGTGGCCGAAGGCCGGATTCAGCACCGTGCCACCGCAGGGCCAGGATCATCTCGTCGGGGTCGGTTACCTCGGTCGCGTCGCCGTGCACGGTGACACTGCGATAGTTCACCGAGTGGTTGCGGGCCGACCGGCCGAGCACCAGCCCGTCGAACAGGGTCGCGGTGACGCAGACCGGGCTGGCCCGGCGCATGTCGCGGAACAGCCCCGCCGCCGCCGAGCCGTGCAGGACCAGGCTGTCGCCCAGGCGGGCATGCGCCATCGGCAGCACCACCGGGCGCCCGCGGCGCACGGTGGCCACGTGACAGAACGGCGCCGCGTCCAGGACCGCGTGCACGGCCCCGGCGTCGTAGCAGGCCCGCTCCGGCTTGCGGCGCACCCGCGCGATGCCCCCGCTCATGACCGTGCCAGTTCCTCGCGCGCGGCCAGCCTCTCCTGAAGACGGCGCTCCGTCCCCGGCCAGTCCGGTGCCGTGACCGAGTAGCGGGCCGAGTCCCGCGGCTGGCCGTCGGTGGCCAGCCGGTGCGCCCGCAGGATGCCCTCGAACTGCGCCCCGATCCGCTCCATGGCCCGGCGTGAGCGCTCGTTGCGGGCGTCGGTGTGCAGGCACACCGACGCCACCTGCCAGGTTTCGAACGCGTGCCTGAGCATGAGCAGCTTCATCTCGGTGTTTGCGGCGGTGCCGATCGCCGCGGCGGTGAGCCAGGTGTACCCGATCTCGCAGGTGTCCGGGCCGTCGCCGCGCAGGTAGCGGGGGTGGTCCGGCGGCCACGGCCACCATTCCAGGTCAAAGAACCTGGTGGAGCCGATGACCGCGCCGTCACCGGCCCGGACGACAGCGAACGGCACCGCTGTGCCCGCGTCCCGCTGGGCCAGCGCCGTCTCGATGTACCCCGCGGCTGCGGCCTGGCCCTGCGGCACCTGGCTCAGCCGGTAGAGCGAGGGATCGGCGGCCGCCGCCGCGGCCAGGCCGGCGGCGTGCCGGCGTTGCAGTGGCTCGAGCCGGACGTGCCGGCCGTCAAGCTCGGGGAGCGTGATCATCGCTGGGCCTCCCTGGGGATTGGCGGCGGAGGATTGACGCTTTTTTCGTTACAGCACATAATTTCTTTATGCTGATACAATATCGGCCTCAGGGGCGGAACGCCAGCGAGATATCCCGCGACGTCGAGACCGCGCTGCGGGAGGGCCGCGTCACGCCCGGCGTGACGCTGCCCCCGGTGCGGGCGCTGGCCGCCGATCTGAGCCTGAGCCCGGTGACCGTGGCCGCCGCCTACCGTAAGCTGCGCGAGAAGGGGATCGCCCGGGGGAAGGGGCGCGCCGGGACCCGGATCACCGAGGCGCCGCCGATCGGGCCACGCCCGCCGATCGTGGTGCCGGCCGGGGTACGCAACCTGCTGGCGGGCAGTCCCGATCCGGCGCTGCTGCCGGGCCTGCCCGCGGTAACGCCGCCGCCGCGGACGTACGGCGACCCCCCGGTCAGCCCGCGCCTGGGCCGCCTGGCGGCCGAGCGGCTGCGGGCCGACGGCATCGATCCGCAGCACCTGGCCGTGGTCGGCGGGGCGCTCGACGGGGTGGAGCGGGTGCTGCAGGCGTGGTTGCGGCCGGGGGACCGGGTGGCCGTGGAGGACCCCGGCTACTTTCCGGTGCTCGACCTGCTGACCGCGATGAACCTGGGCGCCGTGCCGATGGCGGTGGACGAGCTCGGCGTCCGGCCGGACGCCTTGCGGGACGCGCTGGGCCGCGGCTGCCAGGCGGTGCTGTTCACCCCCCGGGCCCAGGCGCCGACCGGCGCGGCCTGGGACGCCGGGCGAGCCGGAGAGCTGAGCGCGCTGCTCGCCGCCCGGGCCGGCGTCGGGATCATCGAGGACGACCACGCGGGCCCGGTCTCCGGGACCGCTGCCCACACCGCGGCGGGTGGGGCGCAGCGGTGGGCGACCATCCGTTCTGTCTCCAAGTCTCTTGGCCCTGACCTCCGGCTGGCCGTGCTCGCGGGCGACGCCGTCACCGTCTCCCGGGTCGAGGGCCGCCAGGCGCTCGGCACCGGCTGGGTCAGCGGGCTGCTCCAGGAGATCGTGGCCGGCTTGTGGGAGGACCGGGCCACTGGCCGGCTGCTCGCCCGGGCCGCCGCCGAGTACTCGCGGCGCCGCCGCGACCTGATCGATGCGCTGGCCGGGCGCGGCGTGCCGGCTACCGGGCGGTCCGGCCTCGCGGTCTGGGTGCCGGTGGCCGACGAGCCCGCCGCGGTCAGCGGACTGCTGGAACGCGGCTGGGCGGTGGCGCCCGGCGAGCGGTTCCGGACGGCCAGCCCGCCGGGTATCCGGATCGGCACCGGCACGCTGACCAGCCAGGAAGCGTCCCGGCTGGCGGCCGACATCGCCGGGTCCCTGGCCCGCAGGCCGCGCCGCGGCGACTAGCGATCTTCGGGCGCAAAAGGGCCGCCCGGGCACATGGCCCGGGCGGCCCTCTGGTCAGGCCGCGCCCGCGTTAGGCGGCGCCCGTGGTTAGGCAGCTACCGCCGACGGCGACGTGGCGGGCTCGAGCGCCAGCTCCAGCACCTCACGCACGTCGGTGACCGGGTGGACCTCCAGCTGCTCCCGCACGCCCTCGGGCACGTCCTCGAGATCGGGCTCGTTGCGCTTGGGGATCAGCACGGTGGTGATGCCAGCCCGGTGCGCGGCGAGCAGCTTCTGCTTCACCCCGCCGATCGGCAGCACCCGGCCGGTCAGCGAGACCTCGCCGGTCATCGCCACGTCGCTGCGCACCAGCCGGCCGGACAGCAGCGACGCCAGCGCGGTGGTCATGGTGACCCCGGCGCTCGGGCCGTCCTTCGGCACCGCTCCGGCGGGCACGTGGACGTGCACGCCCCGGTCCTTCAGGTCGCCGACCGGCAGCTCCAGCTCCGCGCCGTGCGAGCGAAGGTAGGACAGCGCGATCTGCGCGGACTCCTTCATCACGTCGCCCAGCTGGCCGGTCAGCGTGACCCCGGTGCTGCCGGTTTCCGGATCGGCCAGCGACGCCTCGATGAACAGCACGTCGCCGCCGGTTCCGGTGACCGCGAGCCCGGTCGCCACGCCCGGCACGGCGGTCCGCTCGGCCGACTCCGGGGTGTGCCGCGGGTGGCCGAGGTAGCCGTGCAGGTCGTCCGGGCCCACCGTGACCGGTAGCTCGGCCTCGCCGCTGGCGACCCGTGCCGCGATCTTCCGCAGCACCCGGCCGATGCCCCGCTCCAGCGCGCGCACGCCCGCCTCACGGGTGTACTCGGAGGCCAGCCGGCGCAGCGCCTCGTCGGTCAGCGTCACGTCACCGGCGTCCAGGCCGGCCCGCTCCAGCTGTCGCGGCAGCAGGTGGCCCTGAGCGATCGTCACCTTCTCGGCCTCGGTGTACCCGTCCAGCGCGATGGGCTCCATGCGGTCCATCAGCGGCTCGGGGATGGCCTCGGCCACGTTCGCGGTCGCGATGAACAGCACGTCGGACAGGTCCAGCTCGACCTCAAGGTAGTGGTCGCGGAACGTGTGGTTCTGCGCCGGGTCCAGCACCTCGAGCAGCGCCGCGGTCGGGTCGCCCCGGTAGTCCGCGCCGAGCTTGTCCACCTCGTCCAGCAGGATCACCGGGTTCATGGACCCGGCCTCCCGGATGGCCCGCACGATGCGGCCGGGCAGCGCGCCGACGTAGGTACGCCGGTGGCCGCGGATCTCGGCCTCGTCGCGGACGCCGCCGAGCGCCACGCGGGCGAACTTGCGGCCCATGGCCCGGGCCACCGACTCGCCCAGCGAGGTCTTACCGACACCGGGCGGGCCGGTCAGGGCCAGCACGGCGCCGCTGCGCCGCCCGCCGACCAGGGTCAGGCCCCTGTCCGCGCGCCGCTTGCGCACCGCCAGGTACTCGATGATCCGGTCCTTGACGTCGTCCAGCCCGGCGTGGTCCGCGTCGAGGATCGCGCGTGCCGCGCCGATGTCGTAGGCGTCGTCGGTCCGGGTGTTCCACGGGATCTCGAGCACCGTGTCCAGCCAGGTGCGGATCCAGCCGACCTCGGGCGAGTTGTCCGAGGTGCGCTCGAGCTTCTCAGCCTCCTTCAGCGCTGCCTCGGCCACCTTCTCCGGCAGGTCCGCGGCCTCGATCCGGGCCCGGTAGTCCTCCTCCTCGGTGCCCGGCTTGCCGTCCAGCTCGGCCAGCTCCTTGCGGATGGCGGCCAGCTGCTGGCGGAGCAGGAACTCGCGCTGCTGCTTCTCCATGCCCTCGCGGACGTCGTTCTGGATGGTCTCGGCCACGTCCAGCTCGGCCAGCGCGTCGCGGGCCCAGCCGGTCAGCCGCTCCAGGCGCTGCTCCGGGTCGATGGTCTCCAGCAGCTCGGTCCGCTGCTCGATGGTGAGGTAGGAGGCGTAGCCGGCGCTGTCGGCCAGCGCCGACGGGTCGGTCATGTTCTGCAGCGCGTCGATGACCTGCCACGCGCCGCGCTTCTGCAGGATCGACGTGGCGATGCCGCGGTACTCACGGGCCAGCTCCTGAGCGCGCGCGCTCGCGGGCGGCTCGTCGACGACCGTGCCCTCGACCCACAGGGCCGCGCCCGGGCCCACGGTCCCGGTGCCGATCCGGACCCGGGACTGGCCGCGGATCACCGCGGCGGACTCGCCGCTGGGCAGCCGGCCGGTCTGCTCGACGATGCCGAGCGTGCCGATCGAGGAGTACTTGCCGCCGATCCGGGGCACCAGCAGCACCTGGGGCTTGGGGTCCTTCGCGGCGCTGCTGTTCGGGGCGGTCGGTGCGGACGCCGACATCCGCGCCGCCTCAATCGCCGCGCGAACCTCGGTCCCCGAGATCTCCACCGGGACCACCATGGTCGGCAGCACGACGGTGTCGTCGAGCGGCAGGACCGGCAGAGAGAGGGTCTGGCTCATCAGGTCACTTCCCTGGTTAGCTGTTAGGTGATTACATACCTACAGTTCCTACAGCAGGAAACCGCCCGGTTTTGTTCCAGGTTTCGTTCGCGGTCAGCGGACGCGGGCCGCTGGGCCTTCCTCAGGGGGAACAAGCTCTGGCCCGCCGGTATTCGCCCGCCGGCGGGCGGGCATGGCGGTATGCGGACCGGGACGGGGCCGTGTCGGTGGCGGTAACCCGGTCCGGACGGTTCCGGCGGCGGTGACGGTCATGCCCGGCGAGGCCGTTGCTCGCCTTCGAGTACTCAAATTTGAGTGCTCGTGATTTACTGGTCTGGTGAACCCGACCCGCCTGTTCGTGCTGGGCGCGCTGGCGCGCCACGGGCCGATGTACGGGCATCAGATCCGCCGGGATGCGCGCATCGACGGCACCGAGCTGTGGTCTGAGGTGAAGCCCGGGTCGCTGTACGCGGCGCTGCACCGCCTGCGGGCCGAAGGGCTGATCGAGCCCGTGCGCACCGAGCAGCAGGGCAACCTGCCCGCCCGCACGGTCTACGCCATCACCGCCGAGGGCCGCAGGGAACTGCGGGCGCTGCGCGCCGAGGCGCTGCGCGAGGTGGCGCTGCGCCCGGACCCGGTCGACCTGGCCCTGGCCGTGAGCGCGGACCTCGACGAGGACACGCTGCGCGGGTTCTTCGCCAGCCGCCGCGAGGCGCTGTCCGGCCGGGCGGCCTTCTTCGAGCGCCAGCGCGACGAGCCGGACCGGTCGCCGGCCGACGGCCTGATCATCGAGCACCTCATGGCCAGGATCGAGACCGAACTGCGCTGGCACGACATGGTGCTGGACCAGGTCGGCAAGCTGAGCGCGGGCCGCGAGCCCGCGGACACCCGATGACCGTCAGGGAACTGCGTCTGCTCGGTGATCCCGTGCTGCGTACCGAGTGCGACCCGGTGACCCGCTTCGATGACGCGCTCGGCCGGCTCGTGGACGACCTGCTGGAGAACGTCCGGCTGCCGGGGCGGGCCGGGCTGGCCGCCCCGCAGATCGGCATCAGCCTGGCCGCCTTCTCCTACAACGTCGACGGCCAGCTCGGTTACGTCATCAACCCGGTCGTGACCGAGACGTCCGGCGAGTACGACGGCCCCGAGGGCTGCCTGTCCATCCCCGGCATCACCGCCGACACCGTGCGCGCGGCGCGAACCGTCGTCACCGGGGTCGACGGCCACGGCGACCCGGTGACGGTCGCCGGCGAGGGCGAGCTGTCCCGGGTCCTGCAGCACGAGACCGACCACCTGCGCGGCATCCTGTTCATCGACCGGCTCACCGGCGGGCGCCGCAAGGAGGTACTCGCCCAGTTGCGCCGGGCGGCACGGCCGGTCAGCGGGCCCGCAGGATGAGGATGACCCTGGGAGCAGGATGAGCTTGCCGGTGGTGCGCCGGGCCGCTAGGTCCTCGTGCGCGCGGGCGGCCTGATCGAGCGGGTACCGGCCGCGTTCCTTCCGGTCGCCGGCCTGCGGGTCGTGGCCGGGTGGCGCACTCTACAAGCGGTAGATCGGTGAATGCTCTAAAGTAGCTCGGTGCCTGCTGTGAAAGTGAGCCGTGGATACCGCTGAGCTCCAGCTGCTGACCTCGCTGGAAGACCGCCACTGGTGGTATAAGGAGCGCCGCGCCATACTGCGCCGGGAGCTGCGACGGCTGCCGGGGCCCGGCCGGGCGCTGGACATCGGCGCCGCGGGCGGCGGTAACACCCGGGTTCTCCAGGCGCACGGCTGGCAGGCGGTCGCGGTCGAGTACTCGGATTCCGTGGCTGACGTCGCGTACTCCAGGGGAATCTGCATCATGCGGGCCGACGCCAGGGAGCTTCCGGTCCGGTCGGAGACCTGTGGCCTGGTGACCGCTCTGGACGTGCTCGAGCACATCGACGAGGACTACCTGGCGGCGGCCGAGATAGCCAGGGTCCTCCAGCCGAACGGGACAGCCCTGATCGCGGTGCCCTGCGACATGGCTCTCTGGTCCGCGCACGATGACGCGGTCGGGCACCTGCGCCGGTACTCCCGGTCCGAACTGGCCAGCCTCGTGCAGAAGGCGGGCCTGACCGTGGAAAAGATGTGGAGCTGGAACGTCCTGCTCCGTCCGGCCGTGTCCCTACGGCGGAAGTTCTCCACCGGCAGCGACCTCGACCAGGTCTCGCCCCTGGCTAACGAGGTGCTGACCGCTGTGGTCGTCGCGGAGCGGTACCTGCCGGTCAAGTCCTGGCCAGGCGTCTCGCTGATCGTGCGCGCCCGCCGCCTGTTACCGGCTCTCGGGTAGGTTGCGTTAGCCTTGCTCGTTACCCCGCACGTCAGGGGCGGCCGTGGAGAAGGCGCGCAGCGGATGCTGGTGCGCGGACGTTGTTAGGGTCGTGTGGCACGGGATACCTCATGGACGCGCTGAAGTACTCCATCGTTGTGCCGGTGTACAACGAGGAAGAGTCCATCACGGAGCTGGTGGCACGGCTGCGCGAGATCATGGACAAGCTTGACGGCCCGGCCGAGGCCGTGCTCGTTGACGACGGCAGCCAGGATTCCAGCTACCGGCTCATGCTCGACGCCCGCGACGTGGACCCGCGGTTCAAGGTGATTCAGCTTTCCCGCAACTTCGGGCATCAGATCGCCATAACGGCCGGGATGGACAACGCGTCAGGCCAGGCGGTCGTGGTGATGGACGCCGACCTCCAGGACCCGCCGCACGTCATCCTCGAGATGGCGGCCAAGTGGCAGGAGGGATACGAGGTCGTCTACGCCGTCAGGCAGCAGCGGCAAGGGGAGACCAGGTTCAAGACGATGACCGCGGCCACCTTCTACAGCCTGCTGCGCCGCCTGGCCAGCATTGAGCAGACGGTGGATGTCGGTGACTTCCGGCTGGTTGACCGGAAGGCGCTTGACGCGTTCCTCAGCATGCGGGAGCACAACCGGTACGTCCGCGGGATGTTCTCGTGGATCGGCTTCCGGCAAGCGGCGGTGCCCTACGACCGGGAGCCGCGGCACGCGGGCACCAGCAAGTACCCGTTGCGCAAGATGGTCAAGTTCGCCGGCGACGCTTTCGTGGGCTTCTCCACGGCACCGCTGCGGATCGCGCTGGTCGGGGGCTTCATCATCGCGATGCTCGCGGTCGGGTACGGACTGGTGGCGATAGCGCTGAAGCTGGCCGGGCTGCCCTACGTGCCCGGTTACGCCTCCCTGCTGGTGACGATCGCGTTCCTGTCCGGCGTCCAGCTCATGGTGATGGGCATGGTCGGCCAGTACGTGGCCCGGGTGTACGACGAGACCAGGGGACGGCCGCTCTATCTGGTCCGCCAGGCCAGCGGCTTTGAGGGCTGGGCCGGCTTCGCCGCGCCGGACTCCGGGGCGGACGGCGCCCGGCCGCCGGTCGCGCCCGGCCAGGGCCGTCCGCCGCGGCCGGCGCCATGACGGCGAGCGAGGCGGAGAAGCCTGGTCCGGGCCGCACCGCCACCGTGCCGAGGATCGCCGGTGCCGGACAGCTCGCCATGCGCGCCCGGGTCCCCCGGCCGGCCCTCCAGGGGTTGCTAGCGCTGGGCGCCTACCTGGCGGTTTTCATCATCGGCTTTGCGTTTCCGCTGATCCGCCACCCCGGCTTGCCCTGGATCGGGCAGGGCGAGGTGGACCCGAATTTCTACGTCTGGAGCTGGCGCTGGTGGCCCTACGCCATATTGCACGGGCTTAACCCGCTGTACTCCGGCCAGATCGGGGCACCGGTCGGCAACGACCTGGCCTGGACGACGACCACCCCCGCGGTAGCCGTGATCCTGACTCCGGTCACGGCGGTCTTCGGCCCGATAGCTTCGTTCAACCTGACGCTCCTGCTCGCGGCGCCGGTCTCGGCCTGGGCGGCCTTCGTCGCGGCTCGCCGGCTGACCGGCCGGTTCTGGGCCTCGCTGATGGCCGGGGCCGTCTACGGGTTCTCCCCGTACGAGATCGGCCACACGGGCGCGGGCCAGGCGAATCTGATCGTCATCATGCTGCTTCCGCTCATGGTGTACCTGGCGCTGCTGTGGCGGGACGGGAAGCTGGGACGTCTCGCCTTCGTCGGCCTGATGGCGGTCGCCCTGGCCGCCGAGTTCTACATCTCCGACGAGGCCTTCGCCGAGGTGGTGGCGCTATGGGCGGTCGGCCTGCTGATCGGCTTCGCGGTGGCCAGGCCCGCGGACCGGCGGGTCGTGGCCCGGCTGGCCGGGCTCGTCGGCCTGGCCGTTGTGGTGGCCATCGTGCTCGCGTCGCCGTACCTGGTCTACGCGCTGCGGCATCAGCCCGCCAACTTCACCAAGTCCGCATACGTGCTGAACCTGAAAGGCCTGGTCGATCCCCCCTCGGTAACCCTGCTGCTGGTGATCGCGCTGGCCCTGGCCGTTGTCGCCTGGTCGAGCAGGCTTACCCGGCTCCTGGTCGTCGGTCTGGTGCTCATCGTCGCCCTGGCTCTCGGTCCTGATCTGGTCGCGGGGACCAGGCGACTCGGCTCGGTGCCGTGGGCACCGCTGTGGTCGCTGCCGTTCGCCCGCAATGCCGAGCCGGCCCGCCTCATGCTCTTCGGCTACCTCGTGCTCGCGATCATCCTGGCCCTGTGGCTCGCCCGGCCCGTAACGAACAGGCTGCTGCTGACCTTGCGGTGGATCCTTGGCCTGGCGGCTGTCGCGGGCATCCTCGCGTACATACCGGCGGCCTCCCGGGGCAGCGTCCTTCCGGCCAATGTCGCGGCGGCGGCCGCCCGGCCGACCGATGCCCTGCCCAGCTTCATCAGCGATGGCCTCTACCGGGACTATCTGCGCCCAGGCGAGATCGTGGTGGTCGTGTCGGAGCGCGGGAACGCCGGGATGCTGTTCCAGGCGGACGCGAACTTCTACTTCCGGATCGCCGGAGGCTTCATCAACGTGACGCTGAGCAACAGGACGGCCCTGCCGACGCCCGTCCAGAACCTCATGGACCCAACCCGGGCTGCGCAGCGGCAGTTCCGCGCCTACGTCCGCCAGGCCGGGGTGGGGGCCATACTTGTCGAGCAGAACTGGGCATCGCCCTGGATGCAAATCTTCAGCCGGATGGGACTGCACGGCACGCCGGTAGGCGGCATGATCATCTACCGGACCGCTTAGCCGTCAGGATAGAGGAGTCATGGCCAAACGATGGAGTGATCTCAGCCCGGGCGCCCGCAGGGCGATCATCGTGGTCGGGATAACCGAAGCCGTCCTCAAGACAGCGGCAGCCATCGACATCAAGCGCCGGCCGGCCGATCAGATCCGAGGACCGAAGTGGGCCTGGGCCGCGGGCCTGATCGTCAACTCGGCCGGCATCATACCGATCTCGTACTTCGTCTTCGGGCGCCGTCCGGCCTGAACGTCAGGCGAAGGCCGCGGCCACCGGGGCCAGGCGCAGCACGTCGTCGGGGTGAGCCAGGTCGGGCAGCGAGACGAACACCGTCGTGACGCCGCGCTCGGCCAGCAGGCGGTAACGGCCGATGTGGTCGGCGGCCGTTCCGGCGTGGTGCCGCCGCGCGAAGACCGCCGCAGTCGTCCGGCCGCGCAACTGCTCGACCAGCGACGCGGCGTGCTCGCGGTCCCGGCCGATGACCGGTACGTCGAGCACCGTTATCTCCACCTCCGCGGGGTCACGCCCGGCCCGCAGGCAGTGCTCGCGCAAAACGGCCAGCTTGTGCTCCAGTTCGCCGAGGTCGGAGGGCAGGTTGCAGCCGTCGCCGAGCCGGGCGGCGATGCGCAGCGTGCGCTTCTCCCCGGACCCGCCGACGATGACCGGGATCGGCGACGCCGGGCGCGGGTAGCACGTCGTCTCGGGCAGCGACACCCGCTGGCCCGTGTAGGCCTTGGTGCCCGGCTGCCAGAGAGCGCGCAGCGTCTCGATGGCCGCCTCCAGCCGGTCGAGCCGGTCCGGCGCGGGCGGGAACGGCAGGCCGAAGGCCGCGTGCTCGCGGGCCCACCAGCCCGCGCCGACGCCGCAGAACGCCCGGCCCCCGCTGAGCGCGTCCAGGGTGGCCACGGTCTTGGCCACGATCCCCGGCGCGCGGAACGTCACCGGCGTGACCAGCGTGCCGAGGCGAAGGTCCGGCTGCAGGCCCGCCAGCATCCCCAGCGTCACCCACGGCTCCGGGATCGGCTCCCAGGCCCGGCCGACCTGGGGAATCTGGATCAGGTGATCCATCAGGGCGATGCCCTGCAAGCCGGCCTCGGCCGCGTTGCCGGCCACCGCCGCCAGCCAGCCGGCCGGCCCGGCCGGGTGGCCGTCCCAGCCGAACCGGGAGAGCTGCAGCACGAATCCCAGCCGGACCGGTCGCCGCCGCTGCTCGCGGGCGGCGCTGCGAGCGCCGGGCGTGTGCGACGGCTCAAGATGGGCGGATCCCGCGGGATGAGCGGGGTCGGCCTGACCGGCAGGCAGAATCAGGTCCCAGCCCTCGCCCGGGATATCGGCGACCGCGGTCCGCATCCGCCGCAACTGCCCGTCGAGCACCCCGGCGGGCACGGCCTGGTCGCGGGCACGGTTGCGGCGGCGGCACTGCGCCGGGTCGGTGTCGAAGACCACGGCGACGCTGGCCAGCCCGTGCCGCCGGGCGAGCTCCAGATAGCCGCGGCGCCGGGCCGGGTCGAGGCCCAGGGTGTCGATGACCGTGGTCAGGCCCCGGCGCAGCCGGGCGGCCACGATCTGGTCGAGCAGCGTGAACGCGTCGGCCGACGCGTCCAGGTCGTGCTCGCCGCTGCCCACCACGGCGCGCAACTGGTCGGAGGAGACCACCTCCAGCGGCCGGTACCTGGCCGCGGCCCAGGCCGACTTGCCCGACCCGGCGGGCCCGACCAGCACCACGAGCGCGGGATCGGGGACGGCTACGCCGGGCTCGGGCTGCGTGGGCTCCTTCACGCTCACCAGCGTGACAGACAGTTAGCTGCCTGCATGCCCGCCGCGCGCCACTTCGCGGCCGTACGATGACGCCCATGACCGAACCTTCACCTGCTGGGTTTCCCATCACCACCGGCTTCGAGCTGCCCGGCATGACGGTCGAGAAGGACCTCGGGGTCACCTTCGGCCTGGTCGTGCGCAGCATGGGGTTCGCCAGGTCCGTGGGCGCCGGGTTCAAGGCGCTGCGCCAAGGCGAAGTCTCTCAGTACACCGAGCTGCTCGAGGACAGCCGCAGGCACGCGATCGACCGGATGATCGACAACGCCCGGCTGCTGGGCGCCAACGCAGTCGTCGCGATGCGGTTCGACTCCTCCGAGATCGGCCAGCAGCTCACGGAGATCGTCGCCTACGGCACGGCCGTCGTGGCCCGGCCCACCGGGTAGCCATGACCGCGACCCCACCGGACGGCCCGGCGCCCGCAGGCCGGCCGCGGTCGCTGGCCCGCGAAGCCGACCGGGAGCGCCTGGTCGCCAGGCTCCGCGAGCACTACGCGCGCGGCGAGCTCGAACTCGACGAGCTGGACCGCCGGGTGGGCGTCGTGCTGAGCGCGACGTACGTAGACGAAGCGGCCGCGATGGTGGCCGACCTGCCCCAGCTCGCCGGGCCGGCCGCGGGCGGGCCCGGTCCCGCCAGGGCGCGGCGCCGGCGCGGCCACGCCCAGGCCACCACGCCCGGCGCCGGGTGGGTGCCGACCGATGAGAGGTTCCGTGACCCGACGACCCGGGCGATCATGCGGGTCTGGGTCGACCCGGCCGACCTGAGCCGGCACTACGTCCCCGAGCCCGAACAGTAGCGCCGTCGGCGCCGTGTCTCAGCTCACCCTTTGCCGCCGACCGTCACGTAGCGCGCCGGTGCGGTGATGTCCTGCGGCTGCCCGATCTGGCTGAAGGTCACGGTCACGGTCACGCCCGGGTCCCTGACCTGCTCCGGCCCGCTCACCGTGAACCGGGCCTTGAGCACCACGTCGGACGGATCAACCCACAGGTCGAGCGCGGACACCCGCGGATGGTCCGGCTCGGTGCCGATGAGCGGGTTCAGCGGCCGGAGCGGCACCCCGGCGGGCGTGGTGGCGCGCAGGTGCTCCGCCCTGACCCCGTTCACGATCGCGTACCCGTCGGTGACGAACCCTGCCGACGGCGACAGCACGTTGAGCAGCGTCCGCGGGTCGGGGATGTTCAGCGATGCCCCCGCGCCGGGCGCGATGATGTGCATCCACTCCGCAGCGATGTGCGGCGCCGGCTTGAACGCGAAGGCCGGGTAATGGTAGGCCTGCCCGTCCACCACCCTGTCGATCGACTCCCCGGTCCAGGAGAACAAATGCGCGGTCCGGTGGACCCGGACAGGCGCGCCCGGGTTCAGCACGTCGTTCCAGTTCGCGCCGTCGAACGTGACCTGCTGGACCACGGTGCTCCCGCCGGTGGCGGTGGCGATGCGGGCCTGGCCGGAGGTCATCGCCGCCTGCGACGCGGCCGCCACCTGCTTCAGCATCGCCGCGGTGAGCACCGCCGGTGGCCGGGCCGCGGTCCCGCCCACCTGGCTGGCGACCAGCGCCCCCGCGATCCCGGCCGCCGCCACGCCCGCGGCCGCCACGCCGAGCCGCCCTGGCCGCACCCTGCGTTCGGTCATCACGGCCCTCGCCTTGACTTCACCAAGCGAAACGGGCTGCGCCCCCCCGTCAACGCACTCCCTGATCATGGCCGGAAGCTCCGTGGTGTTCATCGTTCACTCCTCGTCGTGGTGTCTGCCGGCGGTACCACCCCGAGCCGGTCCCGCAGTCGGCGAAGCCCGCGTTCCACGTGGTTCTGCACCGTCGTGATCTTGACGCCGGTCAGGCCGGCGACCTCGCGCAGCGTGTAGCCGAAGCCGTGCACGAGCACGACCGCGACCCGCTGCCGTTCCGGCAGCGAGGCCAGCGCGGCCGGCAGCCCCGGCTCGAAACTGTGCTCGCTTCCCGGCGGGAGGGTGAGCAGCGGCGCGGGCCGCCGCCAGCGCCGGCCCCGGGCGGCGCTGGACCGGCCGACCCGGAACAGGTACCCGGCCGCGTTCGGCATCTGGCTGACCCGCGCCCAGTGCTCCCACGCGTAGGCCAGCGCCTCGGCGGCCGCCTCCCTGCCGTCCTCATAACCGTAGGCCGCGACCAGCGCGCGGCGCAGCGGCGGCTCGGTGGCCAGCACGAACGCCTCGAACCCCGCCGGGCCGCCAGCCGCCTCCGGCGGGCTGCCCATCACGTGCGCGCTACGTGGCCGCAAGCGGCCTCCTTCCCGGGTGAACAGTCATCACCCGGTAAGAGCCCGCAACGCGGTGGTTTTACCACAGGCCCGGGCCTATTCGCGGCCAGCCGATCCGCCCCGCCCGCGCCTTGCTCATCTGCGCCTGGTGAGCACGCCGGCCCCTAGCTCAGTCCAGGAGCGTGGCGCCGTAGGCCGCGAATAGCTCGCGCATGCGGTCCGGGCTGCGGTCGTCGGTGGCATGAATCGCCTGGATGAGCGCGTACGTGCGCGCGCCCATGATGAGCAGGTAGCGGGCCGGGTCCGGGCGCGGGTTCCAGAAGGTGTGCGCGGTCCCGCCGGGCACGATCACCGCGCCTCCGGCCGGGATCTCGTGGACGTCCTCGCCGGCGCGGACCCGCAGCGTCCCTTCGAGCACGTACCAGGCCTCGTCTTCCGGGTGCTTGTGCAGCGGCGCCTGGTAGACGGGCTCATCCCCGGCGCTGCCCTGCGCAGACCATTCGGCCAGGGCCAGCCCGGAGCCGGCCGGGACCAGCACCGTCCCGGCGAGTTGCTGCGCAGCGAGGTCTGGCATCGGCATGATCGTGCCTCCGCAGCCGTCAGCGGGGCTATCCCCGCCGCCTACCTGCGATCGTATGACGGGCGCCGCCGCGCCGCTGCGGTCGGTCACATGGCCTGCGACAATCCCGGCCAGCGCCGGTGCGCGCGGCACGCCGGACGGACCGGAGCCGCCGGGGCATGCTGGGATCATGCTCGTCCATCTCGACACCGATCTTGGCGGTGACATCGACGACGCCTGCGCCCTGGCCTTCCTGCTGGGCCAGCCCGGCGTGCAGCTGGCCGGGGTCACGACGGTCGCCGACCGGGCCGGGCTGAGGGCGGGATACACCCGGCATTGCCTCGACCTCGCCGGACGCGGCGGCGTCCCGGTGATCGCCGGGGCCGGGCTGTCGATGACCACCCTGCGCGTCGCCGAGCCGGTGATCGACGACGAGAGGTACTGGCCGGGCGGCCTGGCGTGCCGCCCGGCCCCGGCCGGAGCCGCGCTCGATCTGCTCCAGCGCAACATCGAGCGGGGCGCGACGCTCGTGGCGATCGGGCCCTGGACCAACCTGGCCCTGCTGGAGGTCGCCCGGCCCGGCAGCCTGAGCCGGGCGTCGGTCGTGGCGACGGGCGGGTGGACCGGGCTGGGCGCCGGGCTGCCCGCGTGGGGGCCGGACATGGATTTCAACGTGCAGTGGGACAGCCGGGCGGCCGAGATCGTCGCGGCCACCGCCGACCTGACCCTGGTTCCACTGCCGGTCACGCTCAAGGCGCACCTGCGCGCCGCCGATCTGCCCCGCCTGCGCGCCTCGGGGCCGCTCGGCGAGCTGCTGGCCCGCCAGGGCGCGGCACACGGCCGCGACTACCGGATGGCCGAGCTGGGGCGGCTGCACGCGGGCCTGCCCGATGACCTGATCAATTTTCAGTACGACGCGGTGGCCTGCGCCGTGGCCCTCGGCTGGCCGGGCGCGATCGTGGAGCAAACACGGCTGGCCTTCGTATACGAGCGCGGGTTCGTGCGGTTCCGGCCCGGGCCGGCCGGACGGCCCACGCGGGTACTGGCCGATCTCGACTCGGCCGGCTTCGCCGACTACTGGCTCACGGCGGTAGAGGCAGCCCAGCGCCCAGGGTAGGGCGGGTGAAGCGCGGCCCTCAACGGCGCTCGAAGAACTCGATCGCGGCCTGCACGGCGGCGGGGGTGATCAGGTGCCCGGTGTTCGGCAGCACGGCGAGCTCGCCAGCCGGTAGCGCGCGGTAGGCGGCTGCTCCTTGCTCGACGGTGCAGAACGGGTCCCGGTCGCCGGTGAGGATGAGTGTCGGCACCGTGATCGCATGCATGTCCTCAAGGGTGTAGCCGTGCGGCTGGGTGATCCGGTCGAAGGTCTGAGCGACAACTGTCTTCCAGTGACCGGCTCCCTGCGCGCTGTCGTGGTCTGATCTCATCAGCTCGAACATCGCCCGCAGATCCGGGGAGCGGCTCGCGCTCAGCTCGGGGTCGGCCTGGGTGGCATCGGCGCTGCCTCCGAGCATCTGCCGCGTCAGGACGATGGCGGGGGCCTGCGGGTCCGGGCTGAACAGGTCGTATCCTCCGTGGTTCACGATCGCGCGGACAGACCCGGGATGGCGGATTCCGACGAGGGTTGCGGTCTCCCCGCCGTCGCTGAAGCCGCAGATCAGCGGCTGGTCCAGGTTGAGCGCATCGATGAGGGCAGCGACGTCGTCGGCCAGCAGCCCGGAGGGGATCGGGCCGCCGGAGTGGACGCTCTGCCCCGATCCCCTCGTGTCTGGCGCGATCACCCGGAAGTGTTCGGCCAGCGTTCCCAGGAACGAGGCGTAGGCAAAGGGAAGAGAGGCCCAGATCGGGTTGGTGGAGACCATGGCGTTGTCGAGCAGGAGCAGCGGTTCGCCTTGTCCCGCCTCCACGTAATGGATGTCGATCCCGTTGGCAGGCACGTGCCGGCCCAGGTGCTGCGGTGTTTGTACCGTCATGGGGGCAACGATGCGCTCCGGCCGGTGCCGGAGCATCGGCGAACTCACCTATCTCTGGCTGATTCGTCCCCAGCACCCCGTGCGACCAGCGCCGCGGCCTCAGCACGTCCGCGCAGGCCGAGCTTGGACAGGATGCGCGCCACATGATGCTCGACCGTCTTGCGCGAGAGGAACAGCCGCCCGGCGATCTCGGGGTTGGACAATCCCTCGCCGAGCAGGGCGAGCACTTCCTGCTCACGCCTGGTCAGCCGTCCGACGTTCTTTGGCCCGGTCCTGGCCGATTTCACGCCGAGCTCGCGCATCAGCGCGGCTGCGGCGTCCGCGTCGCGGCCGGCCCCCAGATCTTCGAAGACCGACAACGCCGTCCGTGCCTCAGCTCCGGCTACCTCACGGTCGCTCGGCGCGAGCACCTGGGCGAGCAATAGCCGCGTCTGCGCGGCACGGTAGGGAATCCCGGCATCGACGAACGCCGCGAGTGCCGTTTCCAGGTGCGCGCACGCCGCGGGAACATCGGCCGACGCGAGCGCTTGCCCGAGCAGGCGCTCGCCGTGCGCGACGATGAGGTCACAGCAGTTGACGGCGCCGAGCGCCACCAGGGCACGCCCGCGTTCGATGGCCGCGCCGCTGTCGCCCAGCGCGATCTCGGTCTCGCCGAGCAACTCGATCACCGCGGCGGCATCGAGCCGGTCCGGACCCGTGGCGGCGAGCCGCCGCCGCAAGACAGTCGCCGCCGCCGAGGGCTCGCCCTGCTGGAGCCGCACCGAGGCGACCGCCGCGGCGGCCTCCTGGCGCCCCTCGACGCCGCGCAGCAGCCTGGCCGCGTCCTCGACCCGTCCCTGCGCGAGCCTGAGCTCGGCGAGCGTCCCGGCCGCGAACGCGTGCGGCGCCTGGAAGACACCTTCCGACATCGAGATCGCATCAGTGAGAAGCGCCTCGGCCGCGGCCCAGTCGCCGTTCTCGAACAAGACCCGGCCGTAATAGGTGCGGCACTCCGCGTACAGGAACGGGCACCCGTACCGGTTGATGAAGCCCTGTAGCGCCTGCACCCACTGCGTCGCCCGCTCGAGATCGAAACAGCTGCCGCACACCACCATCGTCATGCAGCTCATCTGCGCGACCGTCAGCGGATCGCGGCCCTCACCGCCGATCACGCCGGCCATCGCCTCATCAAGAAGCGACATGCCTTCCTCGGTCCGGCCCTGCTGTACCAGGGCCTGCCCGACGGCGTGCATCGCCATCAGCTCCAGATCGGAGTTGCCGTTCGCGCGCCCGATCTCGGCCGCCTGCCGAGCCAGCGCCTCGCTCTGCACTGGGTCGTCCGTGACGTACGCGGTGGCCCCCAGGAGCTCCCCGCGTAGCTGCGGAACCTCGTTCCGGACGATCCTGGCCGCACGTGACAGCCACCCCCGGGCCGCCGCCGTGTTGCCCAGGTACCCCTTGTTGTAGCCCACCAGCGAGAGAGCGGCGCCGGCGGCGAACATCGGGTCGCCGCGGCGGCGAAAGCCGGCATACGCCTTCTCGCAGTTGGTGATGGTGCCCGCGAGGTCGCCCAGCCAGAACAGCGCGTTCGCCAGGCCGAAGAGCGCCTCGGGCACCTCGGCCACCTCGAGGACGGCGGAGAAAGCATCGCGCGCGCTGCCCCAGTCGCCGGTCGCCATGGCCTGAAAACCCGCGCCGACCTGGCTCTCGACCACGCCTGACCCGGCACCCGGACCCTCGCTCACCTCAGCATCGTCTCAGACCGCGACTGCCTCAGCGCTCACCCTCTTCCGGACGAGCCTGCCGCTGCGCGACGGCCCGGAGCAGGAACGAGCGGCCGTACTGCCCTGGGCGGACCGTGTGGCAACGGCTGAGGTTGCGGGCACAATGACGTCGTGGCCCCGAACGATGACCTCCTGGCGCTGCGGGATCAGTGCGATCGCTTCCTGACCGGGCACGGGCCGGTCCGGGCCGGCGACCAGCTGGCGACCATCCTGTCCGGCACGGCCCCCGACCGCTACGGCGACGGGGGCGTGGTGGCCGAGCTGGAAGGGGAGATCGCCGCGCTGCTCGGCAAGCCCGCCGCCGTGTTCTTCCCCAGCGGGACGATGGCGCAGCAGTCGGTGCTGCGCGTGCACGCGGACCGGCGCGGCCGCCGCACGGTGGTCTTCCACCCCATGTGCCACCTGGACCGGCACGAGGGCGAGGCCTACCAGCGGCTACACCACCTGACCGGCCGGCGAGCCGGTGACCCGAACCGGCTCATCGGCCGCGACGACCTCGACCAGGTCCATGAGCCGGCCGCCGCGCTGCTGCTCGAGCTGCCGCAGCGGGACCTGGGCGGCCAGCAGCCGGAATGGGCGGAGCTTGAGGCGCAGGTCGCGTGGGCCCGCGACCACGGGGCCGCCGCGCACCTGGACGGCGCCCGGCTGTGGGAGTCGTCGGCGGGCTATGGCAGGCCGCCGGGGGACATCGCGGCCCTGTTCGACACCGTCTACGTCTCCTTCTACAAGGGCCTCGGGGCCCTGCCCGGCTGCTGCGTCGCCGGGCCGGACGAGATCGTGGCCGAGGCCAGGGACTGGCGCCGGCGGATGGGCGGCACCCTGTTCGGCCTGTGGCCCAATGCGGCGTCGGCGCTGACCTGCCTGAAACGGCGGCTGCCGCTGATGCCGCGCTACCTCAGCCACGCACAGGCGATCGCCGACGCGCTGAAGGACCTCCCGGGCGTCCGGGTGATCCCGGACCCGCCCCAGGTCCCGATGATGCACCTGCTGCTGGCCACCAGCCAGGAGGGGTTCGCCGCCGCCGCGCGGCGGGTCGCCTCCGAGCGGGCCGTCTGGACCTGGCCGGAGGCGATGACCACGGTGGATCCGGGCGTGCAGCGCGTCGAGCTGTCGGTGGGCGACGCCACGTGCGCGCTGGATCCGGCCGAGATCCGCGACGTGATCGCCGCCCTGGCCGCCTAGCACGACGGACTTCACCGGCCGGTCAGCGCTCAGCGCTTGTTGTTTGGAGACCTGTCACGCCGAGTTACTGATACCTGAACTTTCCGAAGCCATGATCAGTGCGTGAGGGTCGTGCGGCTCGTCAATTACATCGCCCCGGCCTCCGGCGGGCTCCGGACCGCCCTGCGGGAACTCGGCGTCGGCTACCTGGCCGCCGGGCACGAGCCGGTGCTGGTCATGCCGGGACCCCGGCCGGAACGCCGGCAGACCGAGCAGGGGCTGGTGGTCACGGTGCCCGGGCTGACGGTCCCGGGCACCGGCGGGTACCGCGCGATTATCGCGCGGCGCCCGCTGCGGCGGCTGCTCGACGACCTGGAGCCGGACCGGATCGAGGTGTCCGACCGCACGACGTTGCGGTGGACCGGCGCCTGGGCCCGGCGCTGCGGCGTCAGGTCCATGATGGTCTCGCACGACAGCCTGGCCGCGCTCGCGGGGATGTTCCGGCCGCCGGGGGTGCCCGTGCGACGGCTGGTGGACCGGCTCAACCGCAACACGGCGGCTTCGTTCGACGTCGTGGTCTGCACGACGGCCTGGGCCGCCAGGGAGTTCCGGCGGCTTGGCGTGCCGAACCTGGTCCAGGTGCCGCTCGGCGTCGACCTGGCCGGCTTTCACCCGGCCCGCGCGGACGAGAGCCTGCGCTCCCGGCTCGCCCCTCGCGGCTGGGGGTTGCTGGTGCACTGCAGCCGGCTCTCCCCGGAGAAGCGCCCGGAACGCGCCGTGGGCGCCCTGGCCGAACTGCGGCGCCGCGGGGTACCCGCCGTCCTGGTCATCGCCGGAGACGGCCCGCGGCGCCGGATGCTGCAGGCCCAGGCGGCCGGGCTGCCGGTCCGGTTCCTGGGGCACATCGCGCACCGCGGCGCGCTCGCGCAACTGCTCGCGACCGCGGACGTGGTGATCGCCCCCGGGCCGGCCGAGACCTTCGGCCTGTCCGCGCTGGAGGCGCTGGCCAGCGGCACGCCCGTGGTGGTGAGCGACCGCAGCGCCCTGCCTGAGGTGGTCGGGCCGGCCGGCCTGCCCGCCGCGGACAACGACGCGTCGTGCGCCGAGGCGGTCGAGCGCCTGCTGCGGCGCGACGTGACCGAGCGCCGGCGGCTGGCCCGTGAGCAGGCCGAGCGGTTCGACTGGCCCACGGCGGTGGACGGTTTTCTCCGCGCGCACGGGCTGGACCAGCGCGCGGCAGGTACCCTGTCCCAGATACGCCACTGACGCTGCGGGCCTCGCCCAGGTCAGCCCGGGATCGCGCTAGGCCACGCGGCTAACCGTTATGGATCCCTGGACAGCGCGCGTATACCTGCGCTTTGACAGGTAGCGGTGTAATCCTTTAGCTTCGTTCATCTCGCTCCCGATCCGCCGCTTACCGTCAAGAGGCTGGCATGCAACAGACGCCAGCGGCGCCGCGTCCGTCCCGGGCGGTGGCGCTGCCGGGTAGCGGCGGCTACCGGCGCCGTTCACCCATCGAGGTCGTCGCCACCGCGGCGACGTACGTGACCCGCACCTCCGCGGCCGACATATCCGGCCTGCGGGCCGGGCCGTTGGGGCGCTGGGCCGATGGCGTCATCGCCCTGCGCGCGGACTGCGCGACGTTCGCCGGCCAGTGGGAGGCACACAACCAGCAGGTTCTCGCCGAGAGCGGGCCGCTGTGGGTGGTGTTCGGCGACTCCAGCGCCCAGGGGCTCGGCGCGCCCAGCCCGATGGGCGGGTACGTCGGCCAGGTCCTCGCGCAGTTGCGGCGGCGGACCCGGCAGCGGTGGCGCGTGCTCAACCTGTCCCTGTCCGGCGCGCTCATCCGTGACGTGCTGCACGACCAGCTGCCCCGGCTGCCCGTCGCTCCTGACCTTGTGACCTGCGGGGTCGGGGCCAACGACATCCTGTACTCCGCGCCGGCGAAGCTCTTCGGCGACCTGCGCACGCTGATCGGTGCCGTCCCCGATGGGACGGTCCTCCTCGACCTGCCGCTGCCCGCCGGGATCTGGGGGATCGTCGGCCGGGCCAGCGTCCCCTACGTGGCCCGGATCAACCGGACCATCCACCGGGCCGCCGGGGCCCGCGGCCTGCCGGTCGCCGAGGTGTCCGCGCACTACCTGCCGCCCTGGCACGGGAAGCTGGCGTCCGACGCCTTCCACCCCAGCCAGGCTGGTTACCGCGACTGGGCGCGCGCGCTGCTCGCCGCCATCCCGTCAGCCGCCTGACGCTGGCCCGGGTTCTGGCCTGCGGCGGGTGGCGCGCCGGTGCCTGGACTCGGGAGGTCACAACGTGATCAGGCGGAGAGCGGGATCAAGAGCGCGGAGGTCGCTCGGATCGGACGTGACGACAGGCTGATCGCTGCGGCGCGCGCAGATCACCACGTGGGCATCGGCGATGTCGGACGTTCCGCTTGCGGCTAGCAGCCGCCCGACGTTCGTCGCGTCGACACGGTCAAGGTCAGCAACATCGGTCGTGGGCTGGCGGACCAGCCGCGCCAGCCGGGCCTGCCGGTCCGGCCGCCTGATGGCCTGGGCGAGCGCGGTCGCCGGTACCGTTACGCGGGCCCCCGTCTCGCGCGCTCGGGCCATGAGTACCACGACGCGGCGGTCGTTTCGATCCAGGGCTATCAGCCCGCCCGCGTCGAGGGTCACGCCCGGCATCAGGCCGCCGACTCTCCGAGAGGGGTGCCGGTGCCCAGCACCTCATCGGCCCAGGCGCGCTCGTCGTCGGACAGTGCGCCGCCGGTTTGCCGCAGGGCCTCGGCCAGCATCGCGCCCCACCCCGCTACGTCGTCCAGGGCAATGGCCACGGCGTGCTGGACGAATCCGGACACGCTCGACGCGGTCCCCGCCCGCACCAGGGAGCGGATCTGGCCGAGTTGCGTCTCGTCCAGCGTGATCGTGACCTTCTTCGTTGCCATACCATCTACCATACCAGCTGGGCGCGGCCGGCCGGAGCCTGCCCGATGGTTCATTCATCCCGCGGTGGGCTCGGCCCCGGCCCCGGTGGCCACGGGCAGGATGATCGCTGACGGGTGATCGGGGTCGTGATAGACCTGCTGCTGCGCGAGGTACAGGGTGGTCGCGGTGGCCAGCGGCTCCCCGCTGCCGGGGTTGCGGGCGTACCGGGGGTGCGCGCCGCTGGAGACCTGGAGCCGGAGCCGGTGCCCGCGCCGGAAGCGGTGCCCGACCGGCCAGAGGGTGAACCGGACCCGGATGGTGCCGTCCGGCTCGGGGGCTGGCCGGCCGGGGACCAGCCGGACCAGGGCATCGCAGATGTTGACCGACGCGCCGGTTGGCTGGACCTCGCACAACCGGGCGAAGAAGTCGGTGTGCTCACGGCTGGACCGCACGAACAAGTCCGCCGTCACCTCGCCGAACACTTCCAGGTCGCCGGGCAGCGGCACGCTGGTGTAGGTCAGCACGTCGCGCCGCGCCTCCAGGACCCGGTTGTCGACCCGCGCCTTGCCCTGCATGCCGACGGGCCCGGCCAGGTTCGGCGTCGGATCGGTCGGGTCGTAGGCGTAGCGGTCCGGTTCGCCGGGAGCCGGCGGCTCGGCGGCCAGTACCCCGCCCGGCTGCAGGTGCCAGCGCTGCTCCCGGGTGGCGGGCGGCCACCCGGGCAGGTCGCGCCACTCCTCCGCGCCGGTGACGAAGACCCGGACCGGCTCCGGGCGCAGGCCGCTGCGGTCGCCGAGCAGGTGGGCGCGCAGCCAGGCGACCGAATCGTTGACCCACGCCGCCGCCGCCTGCTGGTCGGCGTGCCGCCACGGGCCGATGGTCAGGTACGGCTCGTTCCCGGCCCGCCGCAGCGCCGCGTAGTCGCGCAGCTGCAACGGGAGGAAGATGTCGTGCCAGCCGGTGACCATGCTGACCGGCGCGATGACCCGGTCCAGGGTGTCGGTGAACCGCCGGCCCTTCCAGTAGTCGTCCCCGGGCTGGTTGTGGGCCAGCCACTCCTGGTAGTACGCCACGTGCTGGCCGGTGGCCAGCCGGTCGAGATCACGCAGCGGCAGCCGGTTCAGCAGCGGCCGGAGCCGGCGCTCGGCCCGCGACTGCCGAGCGTAGGCGAACCGCTGCTCCTGATGAGCGACCTGGTCGACCCAGGTCAGCGCGGTCTCCAGGTAGAACGCCTCGCCCGCGTAGAAGGGGGCCCGGAAGTCC
>Ga0318554_10000053_pt1 | contig 34291 bp, 38 predicted proteins | sample GRESIP082b2f22_FD_203687 | JGI IMG/M metagenome (GOLD analysis project Ga0318554, IMG submission 203687) | Tropical soil microbial communities from Luquillo Experimental Forest, Puerto Rico - GRE.SIPMG.082b2f22 | ecosystem: Environmental > Terrestrial > Soil > Tropical forest > Bulk soil... | reverse complement strand
CGCAGCCGCAGGTGGCATGGCCGCCGCAGCGGATGTGTCTCGCCGCCGGTCACGGTACTTGCCGCTGGCCAGGTCCGCGCGGGTGTCATCATCCAGGATCAGCAGCTCATCGGCTGCCTTGTTCATCCCCACGGCCACCATGGTCAGGCCCTGGGCGTTCTTGTCCTGGCACTCACGGGCCATGCAGTAGTTGTACTTGCGGGCCCTGCCAGGATGCAGCGCAGTCCCGCAGCTGACGCACTTCGCCATCATCACTACTCTCACCAGCACAAACGTCTCAGTTTAGAACGCCAGCGACGGGCCGGCTGTTCCCACGGGCACCCGATCAGCGATCGCGTGCCGCCGCGTGCCCTGGCCCCCCGCATCGGTGCCGGGCGAGCTCCCCAGGCGGCTTGCTCAGTGCCCGGTTGGGGCGATGTTGTGGTTGAGGTGGAAGGTGTTGTCCGGGTCGTAAGCGTCCTTGACCGCGGTCAGGCGCGTGCGCTTGGCCTCGGAATACGCGCGGCGCACACCTGACGCGCCCTCGTCGCTGAGCGCGTTGACATAGGCGCCCGCGGCGAACGGATCGAGCCTGGCGGCGGCCTGCCGGGTGGTTCCCATCCGCAGGCTGTCCTCGCGGGGGTCGCTCCATTTCGCCGCGGCAACGTACTCAAACCGGGTGCGGCGATGGCTGAACGCGGTCGCGTCGTCGTCGACGTCGGCGATCGCGCCGCCGTAAGCCTGGAGGCTGACGCCCGGAAGCGAGGGGTCCGCCGGATCGCGGTCCAGGACCGCCCCGACGGCGCCGTCGGACAGCTCGGGGAGGTAGTGGCCCTTCCAGTAGCGGCGGCAGGCGTGGCCCTCGATGCTGTCGTCGCGTGTCTGGAGTTCGGTGTAGGAGAGCTCGCGCACGTCCTCGCCGTCCGGCACGCCGATGGAGCGCAGCGCGGGCAGCATCGCGCAGCCGGCCTCCGGGTCGCCCACCCACACGTATCCAAGGGTGACGGTGCCGCCGGAGATCTCGGCGGTCAGTGTGGCCTGGCGGGGGGCCTCTTCGGCCAGGTCGCGCCAGCCGCGAAGCGCAGCGGCGGCCCGTTCCAGCGGGAAGGTGAGGTCCGCGACCAGGGCCCGGGTGCCGACGCGATGCAGCCGGAACTCGAACTCGACAACGATCCCGAAGTTGCCGCCACCGCCGCGCAGACCCCAGAACAGGTCGGCGTGCTCGTCGGCGGACGCGCGCACAATGTCGCCGTCCGCGGTGACCACGGTGCAGGATATGAGGTTGTCGCAAGCGAGACCGTGCTGGCGCGCTAGCCAGCCCATGCCGCCGCCCAGCGTCAGCCCGCCGACGCCGGTGTGCGAGACGTTGCCGGCCGTGGTGGCGAGGCCGAAGGGTTGCGTGGCCCGGTCCAGCGCGCCGAGGAGTGCGCCGCCCTGTACCCGGGCACACCGTGCGGCCGGATCGACGGTGACACCGCTCATGCTGGTGAGGTCGATCATGAGCCCACCGTGCGGGACAGCGAGGCCGGCGATGTTGTGGCCGCCGCAGCGGACGCCGATCTCCAGGTTGCTCTCGCGGGCGGTGCGCACCGCGGTGACGACGTCACCGACCGAGGCGCACTGGACGATCAGCTGTGGGCGGTGGTCGATCATCGCATTCCAGACCGACCGGGCGCACTCATACCTGCGGGTGCCGGGAGTGAGCACCTGGCCCTCGAAGAGCGCGGGGCGAACGATAGTGGCGGGGAGCTGTGCGGGAGTAGTCATGGCCTCAGGTTCCCAAGGAATCGGTCCCCTTGATAAGGTCCATTTCTGTGACGGATTTGAGGACCAATTTGTCGCCTGTCTCGGAGCTTGCGATCGACCTGGACCGCAGTGGGGGGGACGCGCTGCACCGCCAGATCGAGGCGTCGATCCGCCAGCGGATCCGCTCGGGAGCCCTCCCGGCCGGCGTTGCGCTACCGCCGACCCGCCCCCTGGCGGCTGAGCTGGGTGTCACCCGCGGGGTTGTCGTTGAGGCCTATGCGCAGCTCGTCGCTGAGGGGTACCTGACGAGCCGCAGCGGCGGCTACACGCAGGTGGCGTCCACGGCGGCCGCAGCGCCGCCGGCCACGGCACTGAGGGCACGGCGGCCCGCACCATCGCGCCCGGGCGGCCCGGTGGTCGACTTCGGCTACGGCCGCTGCAACCTCGCGGCCTTCCCGCGGGCCGCCTGGCTGCGCTCGGTGCGCCGCGTTCTCACCGAGGCCCCCGATGAGCGGCTTGGCTACCTCGACGGCCGGGGGGCAGTGGAGCTCCGGTCCGCGCTCTCCGCTTACCTCAACCGGGTACGGGGGACCAGCGCTGATCCAGAGATGGTCGTCATCACCAACGGCTACGCGCAAGCCGTTTCGCTGCTGATGGGAGTGCTGGCCGCCCGCGGCGCCAGGACGGTGGCCGTTGAGGACCCGTCGGCCTCCGATGATGCCCGTCCGATCGCGCAGTCGCTGGGCCTGAACCTGGTCGGCGTCCCGGTGGGCGACGATGGCGTACGCGTGGACGCGGTCGCGGAGCTTGGCGCCGACGTCCTCATCCTCACCCCATCGCATCAATGGCCGACCGGGGGCGTGCTTTCCCCCCAGGCGCGCGCCGCGGTGCTGGCGTGGGCGCAGCGGACCGGGGCGCTGGTCCTCGAGGACGACTACGACGCCGAATACCGCTACGACCGCGCTCCGATCGGCGCCATGCAAGGCCTGAACCCCGGCCGGGTCGCCTACGCAGGGACCGCGAGCAAGACCCTGGCGCCCGGATTCCGGCTCGGCTGGCTCATCCTGCCGGGGGAACTCGTCGAGCCGTTCGCGGAGGCCAAGCTTCTGGCCGACCGCGGCTCCCCCATTCTGGACCAGCTCACCTTCGCTGACTTCCTCGCCCGCGGCGAATTCGACCGGCATCTACGGCGCATGCGCCCCACGTACCGCTCGCGCCGCAATGCGCTCCTGACGGCGCTAGCCCGGCACCTGCCCGATTTGCAGCCGGCCGGGATCGCCGCTGGCCTGCATCTGGTCGCGTGGCTGCCACCGGAACTCAAGGAGGCCAGGGTGATCGCGGCGGCAGCCCGCGAAGGGGTCGCCGTCGCCGGCGTGTCGCCTTACCGGCTGTCGCCAGCGCCGCGCGGCGGCCTAATCTTCGGGTACTCGAACCTCAACGAGCGGGCAATAGCAGACGGCATCACCCGCCTGGCCCGAGCCGTTTCGGGCCTGCGTGAGGGCATGACTCACCGCAAGGACGCCGGGTGATGAGACCGGTCCGCCCGGGCCACTCATCACGTGGAGCCAGGGAGGAGTACATCACTATGGCCGAGCAGGGGCCGCCATGGCCGAAGCAGGGGCCTGCCTCGTACTTCCCGTCCATCGAGAAGAAGTACGGGCGCTCGATCGCGGAGTGGCAGCAGATCATCGCGGGCTGTGGCCTGGACAAACACATGGACATCGTGGGCTACCTGAAGTCCGGGTATGGCATGGGGCACGGGCACGCCAACGCGCTCGTCGGCTGGACGCTCGCAGGCAACATCGCCAGCCCTTGAGCACGCTGCGCAGGTAGGCGGCGCCGCCCGGAATGAGGAGAACCTTCGCCATCGCCGCTGCGCGCAGGGCCGGCCGGGTTCAGGCGAGGTGTTGCGCGGGTAAGGAGCGAGGCGTTTGATGCGGGCCATGGGGATACGCGTGGTCGCGGTGGGTGCTGGATCGGTGCGCCCGCCTCCGAGGTTCGCCTGGGTAGCCTTCGCACCGCCTGCCCAGGCAGCCATCCTGTCCGGCAACGACCCGCAATCCGCGGTATCCGCTGTGGTCGCTGGCCTGGCCTGGGGCGGGCAGGCGGCCCTGCTGCTGGCGTCGCCGCCGCCGGACCCTGTTCCGGCCGATGCGGGCGTCCTGGCCACCGGCCTGGCCCCGGGTACGTGGATGTTGTCCCAGCTCGCCGCCGCTGTCCCCGGATTGTCCGCGACAACACAACCAGACCAGTGGCAGGCAAGCGCATCACCGCTGCTGCTCGCCGAGGCATTCGTCGCGGGCTCAGGCAAGCCCGGGCCGCGGTCAGCGGGCCAGGCTGCCGCTGACGCGGAGGCAGCCGGGCTCGCGCTGGTTGCCCTGCTGAACACCAGCGCACCGCTTGCCCCCAGCATCGGCTGCTCACCGCACGCGCCGTTCAACCTGCTCGCCGCGATGGCAGTGTCGGCAGGCCTGGGCATTGACCCCAGCGAGCTGAGCCAGGACATTCTGGTCATCACTGCCCACCCGGGTGAAGGCAACAGCCTGGCGCTCGGCTTATCCCGGCCGCGAGAAGACGTTGATCAGGTTCCCCTCAGGATCGCGGAAGACCATGCTGCGGTTTCCCCACGGCTGGGTTGCCGGCGGCAGCACCCACTCGACGCCGAGCGCCTTGATCCGCTCGTATTCGGCGTCAGCGTGCTCAACGAGGAAGTCGAGAATGATCTCGGGCCCGTGGGCACGCGCGTCGCCGCCCGTTGAATCCGTTGCCGCAGCTGGGAGGTTCCGGTGATATTCGGTGAACCGGCGCTTGGAGAACCCGACCGACATCGGCCCGGTGTGCACCTCGACGTAGTACTCGTTCAGCGCCACCGGCACCCCGGCCAGCCGGGCGTAGAAGGCGGCCAGCCGCTCGACGTCGTCGGTGACGATCCGGCTCTGCACCAGTTCCATGTCAGAGCTGACCTGGTCCCGCCGCAGCCGCGGCGAACCCGCCGCCGGCCGGCCCATCCGGCTCCGTGCTGGCCGGCACGTCTAGCTCGGTGCCGGCGTAGTTCAGGAAGTACACCGTGAACACGGTCAGGCCCAGATAGGCGAACGCCTCGGCCAGGTCATCGTCGGTGCACCCGGCGGCGACCGCCCGCGCCCAGGTGGCGTCGCTGACCAGGCCGGAACTGCCCGCAGCCTCACGGATGACCGCGATGAGCGCATCCGCCTGTGGCTCGCCGACTCTCCCGCCCGAGCGCAGCGCCGCGATTCCGCCCGGTTGCCAGCCGGACCGCCGCGCCAGCATCGTGGTGATGGCCAGGGCATAGGCGTTGCCGCCGGCTGCGGCGGTGACGAGCATCAGCGCGGAGCGCAGCCGCTGGTCCAGCGTTCCGAATTCGGCGGTCGCCCGCCGGATCGAGGCGTACGCCACCAGTACCGCGGGCGCGTGCGCCATCTGCGCGTGCAGGTTGAGCACCTGCCCGGCCGGCGAGAACTGGACCAGATCGGCGAGCAGCGCGCGCGAAGCCGGTGGCGCGTCGTCGATGGTGTGGCACGGTATGCGGGTCACGATGCCTCCTCGGTCACCGACGCCACCCGGTCAGGTGGCACTCACCTGCCAAGGACGGGACAGGAACCCCGAATGTGACGCGGTCCATCGCGATCCCCCCGCGCGGCGGCCGCATGTCACAATCTGCGCGGCTGCGTCGTCCTCTTAGCTGGAGAGGTGTGCCATGCAGCAGGACCAGAAGCCGATCAGCGACGCGTACCAGGCACACCGGCCGTATCTGGTCGATCTGGCGTTCCGGATGCTGGGCGACATCGGCGCGGCCGAGGACGTGGTCCAGGACGCCTTCTCGCGGCTGATGGGCACCGAGGTCGGGGAGATCGAGGACTACCGGGGCTGGCTCATCGTGGTCACCAGCCGCCTGTGCCTGGACCAGATCAGGTCAGCGCGGGCCCGCCGGGAACGCGTGCATGACGCCGCCGAGATCGAATTCATCGCGCCGCCCGCGGCCGGGCTCGCCGACCCGGCGGACCGGATCACGTTGGATGACCGGATCCGGATCGCTCTGCTGGTCATGCTGCAGCGGCTGAGCCCGGCCGAACGGGTGGTGTTCGTGCTGCATGACGTTTTCGGCATGCCGTTCGGCACGATCGCGGAGACGGTCGGCCGGTCCGCCCCGGCCTGCCGCCAGCTCGCCCACCGCGCCCGGCGGAAGATCGCTGCCGGCCAGGCCGGCCTTGGCCTGTCTGACCTGGGCCCGGAGGCGGTCGGCGAGCACCGCGCGGTCACCGAGAAATTCCTCACCGCCTGCACCACCGGTGACATTGGCAGCCTGCTCGAGGTGCTCGATCCCGGCGCCTGGGGCGAGCTTGTGCTCGGGCCCGCAGCCACCCAGCGCGGGCCGGTGGTCACCGGTGCCCAGCGGGTGGCCAGGAACCTGGTCCGGTTCTGGGGTAAGGGCACCACGCTGGTCTCGCTGTCAGCCGCCGGCCAGCCTGTGCTGCTGGGCTTTGTCGACCGCAAGCTGACCGCCGTCTTCGTGCTGATCATGCGGGACGGGCTGATCCAGGCGGTCCAGGTCATCGCGGACCCGCACCTGCTCGAGTTCGTCGCCGCGCAGCTGCCCCAGCTGGCATAACGCCGCGGTTCAGCGGCCCGCCAGCCGGGCGGTGTCACGATCCGGCAGCCCGTCTCGTCCTTACCGGTGCCGCCGCCACCTGCGGGCGGCCAGGCCCGCGGGCAGTTCCGGTGGCCAGCACTCAGCAACGGAAAGGGAGTGATCACATGACTTCTCAGGCCGGCCACACCACGGCTACCGCGCCACGGCCGGTCCAGCCGGTCCCGCCGTCACGCTTTGTCAAGATCGTCATCGGCCCGATGACCAAGATGCTCAATCCGCTCACCGTCAAGCTCGCGGGCCGGCCGCACTTCCACCTGGCGGCGCAGCTGACGCACACGGGCCGGCGGTCCGGCCGGACCTACGTGACGCCAGTCGGTGCGCGGCGCACCGGTGACATCGTGCTGATCCCGCTGACCTTCGGCAACCAGTCCGACTGGTCGCGGAACGTGCTGGCCACCGGGCACTGCGCGCTGCGGCTGGCGGGCGTGGACTACCAGGCAACCGCGCCAACGCTGCTCAGCCCGGAGGAGGCAGGCCCGTATCTCCGGGACGCTTTCGGCCGGCTCGAGCGGGCCAGCTTGGGCATGCTCGGCATCCGGCAGTTCCTGCGCCTGTCCGTGGTGCCGGCCGGGTCCTAGGATGGCCGACAGCAGCGATGAGGACGAGATGAGCGATACCACGCCAGCCCTGGACGAGGCGTTCGAGCGGATGGCAGCGGCCAGCTTCGAGCTGCCGAACGGCTTTGTCAACCACGGAGCAATGGCCTGTGAGGCGCTGGCCATGCTCGACTGCACCGGCGACATCGACAGCTGGGCCCGCCGGTTCGCCAGCGCAGGTGGGGCATCGGTCGAGCCGGTGGCGGCGGCCGGCTTCGAGTGGCGGCCGGCGCTCGGCGATTACCACCGGCTGCCAGCGTGGATCGGCTACTTCGCGCAGGCCATTGACCACGACGGCTGGCCGGCTGTGGTCGCGACGTGGGTGCCGCGGCTGATGCCCGCGCTGCGCACCGCGCTGTTCCACGGCGCCATCCGCACCGCCCATGCCGTGCGGGCCATTAACACGACCGACACACCGCCGCGGCGCGGGGAACTGGCGCGGGCGCTCGGTTACTGGGCAGCCCGCTACCGCGAAGGTCAGCCGGCCGTCCCGCTGCCCGCCGCCGGTGACGTCCAGCTGGCGATCGTGCGGGCCGCGGCCGACGGGGCCCGCCGCTACCTGGCCCGGCCCGACATCTTCCACCTGCACGGCGTCACCGGCGCGATGGCCGTCGAAATACTCGCCGCCCACCTCCCGGCCGCGGACGGGGCCGCCGCGCTGGCCCACGTGCACGCCGAGCACGCCGCGCTGTACGCGAACACCCAGCCGGTGGCCCAGCCTCACCCGGCGAGCCCGCACGGCAGTGACCTCGCCGCGGCGGCTGTGCGCAGCCTGGACCCGCATCAGGTCAAGCTGGTCGAGGCCTGCCAGCGCGGGCTCGCGGCGACCGGCGATCCCGCCTTCGCCGCCGCGGCGGAAACGGTCACCGGCCTGCGGGATCCCTGACGCCCCTGCCCGGCCCGCTGCCGCGCGTCACTGGCTGTCGTACTCGTCGTGACGTCGCCACCACATGCCGCTCTCGTTGCGCCCGCGCGGCGCACGGTCAAGCCACTGGTACATGCCCCACAGGCCGTCTATCCCCCGCGAGTACGCCGAGTAGGTGTGGTAGACGGCGCCATCCTCAAGCGCGAACGCGCTCATGCCGGGCCCTTCGCGCCGGTAGGTTTCCCAGTCCGTGCCGACGATCGCCTGGCTGAAGGTGTCGTACGAGCTCTCCTCGCCAGCTGCCGGCCGCAGATCCTGCTCGCCGAAGTTGTACCTGACGGCTCCCGCTTCCCACTCCTCCCTGGTGTGCGTCACCCCGAAGTCGGAGTTGAAGTCGCTGCCGTGCGACGAGGCAAACGGGAAACTCCAGCCCATCCGCCGCTGGTATGCCTGGATCTTGGCCAGCGGCGCCCGCGATACCGCGGTCAGCGTGACGTCGTGATGAGCGAGGTGGACGACCGAACCGCTGAAGCCGTCGGCGATCGCCGAGCAGGATGGGCACCCAGCGGTGTAGTCGGGCCCGAACATGAAGTGGTAGACGAGCAGCTGCGAACGCCCCCGGAACAGGTCTGCAAGTGACGCCGGGCCCTGGTCGGTGTCGAACCGGTAGTCCTTGTCGATCCGGACCCAGGGCAGCTCCTGCCGCCGCTGCGCCACCTCGTCACTGCGCCGCGTCAGTTCCTTCTCCGCCTTGAGCAGATCCAGCCGGGCGGCAAGCCACTCGTCATGCGTTCCGAGCTTGTGACTGGTCATTTGGTTGTCTCCTAACTTGTCGGGGTAACTGGTTGGCCTGGCCCGCGCCACGATGACCCTCACATCGGCGGCACCAGGCCGGGAACCGACGAGGGCGCGATGGCGATGCAGATACCGAGGCCGACGATCGCGAGCGCCAGCGGGATATCGGCGGCGGCTTTGGCGGGCAGCAGCTTCTGGCCCAGAACGAGCACGGCGATCACCGTCATCCAGGTGATGCTCATGACGCCCAGCGCTACCAGCATGGCCATCAGGCCGATGCTCGAGCCGGCGCAGCACAGCCCGAACTCCAGCCCGGTGCGGACGCTGTCGCGACAGCGGCGGCGGTAGTGCCGCTTGACCGGCGTGAGCTCGTAGGCTCCGGCTGCTATCACCACAACTGCGGCGGCAGCTGGCCCGTGCGGCCGGTACAGCGCGTACACCGCAGCGCCCACGGCCGCCCAGACAGCGAGGTAGGACCCGATGAACAGCGGCACGGCGCGCACCCCGTCACTGGCCTGAGCCTGTCTGAGCACTGCCCGGGCCGCGCCCGGCAGCATCATCGCCGCCATCATCACCACCCACACAGCGATGAAGAACGCGAAAGACCCCAGCCGGGTCGCCACCCCCATGTCCATGCCGTGCATCTGCCAGACCGCGATGACCCATGACGCCGCGGCGAGCCCGAGTGTCGCCGCCAGCGCGGCTGTCCGGGTGCCCGCTCCGGTGGTGAGTTCGTGATCAGCCATGATGTCCCCGGTTCCGGCGCCGCGCGGGGATGGCGGGGGGGTGCGCGGACCGGTCGAGGTGGTCCTTCAGCGCGTCGAGCGGGCCGTCCCAGTCGCGGGCCAGCGCGGCCAGGAACTGCTGGGCCACCTGCATCGGCGCCGACCGCAGCTGGTAGCGCACCCGACGCCGCTCCCCCGGTTCGGGCCGTACCAGGCCGGCCCCGGCCAGCAAGGCCAGGTGCTTGGCGATCGCCTGCCGGGTGATCGGCAGGCTAGCCGCCAGGTCGGTGGCCGTGGCCGGGCCGGCAGCGGCCAGCGCGGCCAAGATGGCGCGCCGGGTCGGGTCGGACAGGGCGGTGAAGACCTGCTCGGCGATCGTCTCGATGTCGGGCTCGGCGGCCGCCTGGCTGTCAGGCGGCATCGAGGTAGTCGGCCAGTTCGGCGAGCTCGCTCGCCCAGCCCTCGGTGTTGCCGTCGAATGCCTTGCGGTGGACATCCTCCGGCAGCTGGGCGAAGCCTGTCTCGACCACCGTCAGCCGGGTGCCCGTGCCGGCCGGCGCGAGTGTGAACTCGACATAGGTCCGGCGGGGGTCATCGTCGGGCAGGCCGTAGATCTGCCAGGTGAACCCGAACACCACCGGCTCTTCCACCCGTTCCACCCGCATGTCGACCGCGTGCCCGTGGCTCCACCTCATCCGGGCCGCGCCACCCGGGCGCAGGTCGATCACCGCCTCGTTGCCGAACCAGGTGCCCAGCCCTTCGGCCGAGGTGAGCGCCGCCCACACCTTGCTAGGCGGGTGAGCGAGCTCCACGGTCCGCTCGATGCGATCAGGAAAACCCATGGCCCCTCCCGAAGTAGCAACTCAACGGTTGCTACTTTATAGCAACCTGTTAGTTGCGTCAATAAAGGCTTCGCGCGGGGCGTAATGCGTTGCCGCCGCCGGTCGCTGCCACCAGGATGGCGTGATGAGCGAGCGGTTCGTGATCGCGCGCGAGGGCGGCGATCTGGCCGGCGAGCGCTGGGCCGGCGGCGCCCCGCTGGTGGTGCTCCTGCACGAGGGGGTTTCCGATCGGCGCGGCTGGCGCCAGGTGGCCGAGCGCCTCGCCCCGCAGGTGACGGCGATGGCCTATGACCGGCGAGGATTCGGTGAGTCCGGTGTCAGCACGGCCCCGTTCAGCCACGCCGAGGACCTGCTCGCGGTCCTTGACCAGCAAGGGGCCGGGCGGTCGTGGCTGGTTGGCGCCTCAGCCGGCGGTGGCCTGGCGCTGGACACCGCACTGCTGGCCCCGGGCCGGGTGGCCGGTCTGGTCCTGCTGGGGACCGCGGTCAGCAACGCGCCCGAACCGGCTTTTGACCCAGACACCGAGCGGCTCGGCGCACTGCTGGACGCGGCCATCGCGGCGGGGGACCTTGCGGAGGTCAACCGCCTGGAGACCTGGCTGTGGCTGGACGGGCCATCCTCACCCGAGGGCCGCGTCGGCGGCGAGGCGCGGGCGCTGGCCCTCGACATGAACGCGATCATCTTGGGCAACGGTGCTCGCGAGGACGACGGCAGCAGCGGCGTGGACGCCTGGCACCGCCTGGCTGAAATCCAGCTGCCGGTCACGGTCGCCTGCGGGGAGCTGGACGTGCCGTTCCTGATCGCCCGCAGCCGCGAGCTGGCCGGTCTTCTGCCCGATAGCCGCTACCGCGAGCTGCCCGGCATGGCGCACCAGCCCTACCTGGAGCGGCCCGGCCAGGTGGCGGACCTGGTTCTCGGCGCGGTGGCCGAAGCTGAGCACACACGATCTCGGTGAACGGCTGCGGCCTGTGCTCACCGACCTGCAGGGAGCGGCGTTCGCACTGTTCCAGGGCTAGCCCGGGCAAGGCGCAGGCAGGCAGACCGGCCGGCCGCCACCTCACCCCGGTCAGCGCTGGGCAGTGACTTCGGCATAGCGGTCCAGGCTCCAGCCCGAGCCGACGGCATCACGCATGCTTTCCCAGCCGTCGCCGTGCCGGTCGAGATGGCGATGGGTGAGCACGACACGCGTCCGGTCGGGCCCGTCGGGAGTGAAGGTGACCTCCACCTCGCTGGTCTTCTCCGGGTTGGCCTCCACCTCCCAGCGCATGTTGATGTCCCAGCTGAAGCAAACCCGGTGCGGGGGATCGTAAGCGAGAACACGCGCCCAGCGGCACTCGCTGCCGTCGGTGCCGCGATCGATGATGTGGCCGCCGACGTGGGGCTCGAATACCATCTCGGCGAGCTCGGACTGCAGGATGTGATGGCTGGGGTTCCACCAGGTGCCGATGCCTTCGGTGAACACCCGGAAGGCGTGCGCTGCCGGAGCGTCGACCTCGGTCTCGGTGGTGACCGAGGTTGCCTCCAGTTGTGTGGTCATGTCTCCTCCTGGGCTGGCTTGCTGGCAGCGGTCCTGAAGCTGGCCAGGGATTGCTGCCAGAACTGCTCGAAGTACTCACGAATCGCGGCGACCCCCGCGGAGTCGACCGAATAGACGCGGCGGGTGCCGGCCGCCTGATCGGTAACCAGCCCGGCCGACTTGAGGACCTTCAGGTGCTGTGAGACAGCCGGACGGCTCACCGGCAGCTCGCGGGCCAGTTCACCAACCGCGCTGGGCGCCCGGGCCAGCCGCTCAAAGATCGCCCGCCGGGTCGGGTCAGCGAGCGCGGTGAGGACCTCTGCATGGTTAGTCATGACTTACGGTAAGTTAGTACTTACCGAGTCTCATGTCAAGCAGGTATCGGCGGCCGGCTCCGGTGCCTAGCCCGGCGACCTGCCGGCATGTTCGATCTGGCTGATCAGGAGCTTGAGCTGGGTGATCTCCTCGGCAAGGGCGGCCTGGCCTGCCTTGGTGAGGGTGACCCAGGTGCGCGCGCGCTTTCCGGCGTAGCCCTTCTCGATCGTGATGAGCCCCGCGCCTTCCAGCACCCCGAGGTGCTGGGACAGGTTTCCCGCGGTCAGCTCCAGGTTGTCGCGCAGGTAGCTGAACTCGACGCGCCGTGCCTCGTGCGCGATGGTGAGGATGCCGAGCCGGACCCGCTGGTGGACGGTGTCGTCGAGCCCGTTGGCGGGATGGCCGGTCATGGCGCGGGCGACCGGAGTGGCCGCTGGGCCAGGGCGAAGCCGATGCCACCGAGCAGCAGCACGCTGCCCTGCACGACGGCCGGATAGAGGTACCAAGGGGCGCCCGGCTGGAGCGGGCCGAAGGTGATGGGTACGAGCACGGCCGCCAGGTAGGCGAGCGTCAGCAGCAGCAGAGCCCGATTGCGCTCGGCCCAGGCCAGCACCAGCAGCGCGAGCCCGATGGCACCCGCCGGGCGGGCCAGCTGGTAAGCCAGACCGCTCAGCCCGACCGGGTGGACCGGGGGATTGCGCACTTCCCAGAGCGCTACGCCGGTCAGCACCACCGCGATGATGATGCCCGCGATGGTGTATGGCCGTACCCGTGTCCCGACACCCCGGGCCCGGGACCGGCGGATATAGAAGCCCGCGATCGCCACGTAGGCCAGCACCAGGGCGACCGGCCAGTACACGAACTCGGCGTCGGAGTAGACCGTGCAGACTCTCGGCACGGCCGCACAGTCCAGGTGGTGGCCGCTGTAGCGCCGTACCGGGATGGAGGCGAAGGTCAGTACCGCGAACACCAGCAGGGGAAACCAGGTCGCGCGCTGGTCCCGGCGCACCCGCTGCGTGAGTTCGCGTGTGCTCGACAGCAGCCGCTGCGGGTCGTCCCCGGGGGACGCGGTTTCGGTTGCCATGGACAATAAGTTAGCATTACAAACTAGTCTGCACAAGGAACAACTGCCATCGGCCACGGCGGAGCTGGCGGGCACCGGCGGACCCACCCCAGGCCAGAGCCGGTGCGCTTCGACCCGCGGTACCCCAGCCGGCGCTTGCCGTATCACGGCCGGTGGACAGCGCCCGCGCCACGGCGCTGAGATGGCATAGGAGAAGCGGGACCGGGACAGCATCAGCGTGTCCTTGTGGATGGGAACCCGTCGGCCTACCCGGATGTGACGAAGGAGCTCAGGCCATGCGCTCGGAAACCCGGCCGGTGATCAGGTGGAACCCCGCCGAGCGGGCATGGGAGACCAGCAGCCGCGGTTACCGCGTGTTCACCGATCCCCGGGTGAACAAGGGCACCGCGTTCACCGACGCCGAGCGCACCGCGCTGGGACTGACCGGCCTGCTGCCCTCCCGGGTGCTGACCCTGGACCAGCAGGCCGAGCGCGCCTACCGGCAGTGCTCGCAGCAGCCCAGCGCCCTCGGCAAGAACATCTACCTGGCCGCGCTGCACGACCGCAACGAGGTGCTGTATTACCGGGTACTGACCGATCACCTCAGCGAGCTGCTGCCGATTGTCTACACACCCACCATCGGCGAGGCCATCCGGCACTACAGCCACCAGTACCGCCGCCCGCGCGGCGTCTATCTCAGCATCGATGCGCCCGGCCAGATCGAGACCGCCCTGCGCAACTCCGGACTGCCTGCCGGCGGGGTGGACCTCATCGTCGCCACCGACGCCCAGGCCATCCTTGGCATCGGCGACTGGGGCGTCGGGGGCATCGATATCGCGGTCGGCAAGCTTGCCGTCTACACCGCCGCGTCCGGCATCGACCCGGCCCGTACCCTGCCGGTGATGCTGGACGTCGGCACCGACCGGGCGGAACTGCTGGCGGACCCGCTGTACCTCGGCGTCCGGCACAAGCGGCCCGCCCAGGAGCCCTACGACGCCTTTATCGACGCCTACGTGACCGCCGCCGTCAAGCTCTTTCCCGGCGCGCTCCTGCACTGGGAGGATTTCGGGCCCGGCAACGCCCGGCGCATCCTGGACCGCTACCGCGATCACCTGCTCACCTTCAACGATGACATGCAGGGCACCGGCGCGGTCAACCTCGCCGCGGTCCTGGCTGGCGCCCGCGCCAGCCACACCCCGCTCACCCAGCACCGCATTGTCATCTTCGGTTCCGGCACCGCCGGTATCGGCATCGCCGACCAGCTCCATGACGCCATGAGCAGCCAGGGGCTGGACACCGCGGCCGCGCGGGCACGGTTCTGGTGCCTGGACCGCCAGGGCCTGCTCACCGACGACATGACCGGCCTGCGTGACTTCCAGGTCCCCTACGCCCGACCCGCCACCGAGGTAGCTGACTGGCCGGGACACCGGACAGCCAGCGGCATCGGTCTGGCAGAGGTCGTGGCCCGCACGCACCCGACCATCCTGATCGGCACCTCTACCGTGCACGGCGCCTTCACCGAGCAGATTGTGCGGGCGATGGCCGCACACGTGGACCAGCCGGTGATCCTGCCCATGTCCAACCCGACCAGCCTGTCGGAGGCGGCTCCAGCCGACCTGATGCACTGGACCGGCGGCCGCGGCCTCATCGCCACCGGCAGCCCGTTCAGCCCGGTCACTTACCAGGGCGTCACCTACCAGATCGGCCAGGCCAACAACGCCCTGATCTTCCCCGGCCTCGGCCTGGGCGCTCTGCTGTCCCAGGCCCGGCGGGTCACCGACCACATGATTACCGCCGCTGCTCAGGCCGTCGCCGGGCTCACCGACACCAGCACGCCCGGCGCGGCCCTGCTGCCCTCCGTCGACGACCTCCGTACCACCTCGGCGCAGGTCGCACTCGCGGTAGCCCGGGCCGCCGACGACGACGGCGTGGCCGGCCTGACCGGCATCACCGCCGAGGCCGTGACCGCGGCCATGTGGCAGCCCCGGTACGCCCCCGTGCACGCCATCTAACCGGTGGGGCCTGGGCCGCGCAGGCGGCGAGCCGCGGGCGCTGCGATCGAGCAACGTTCCCGCCGGGTCTCAGGTCAGGCCTGCCCCGGGCCGGAGGGGGCACCGGCCGGGCCCGGGCTGGTCATCGCGAGCGGGTCCACCACCCGGTCGAACAGTTCCTCGCTGACACCTTTGGCCAGCGCGGCCTGCTTGAGGGTCAGGTCGTGAGCGATGGCGTAGTGAGAGATGGCAGCCGCCTGCTGGTAGCCGATGACCGGCGACAACGCAGTGACCATCATCACCGACCGGTCGATATTCTCCTTGAGCTTGGCCTCATTGAGCCTGGTGCCCTCGACCATGAACATGCGGAAGTGGTCACACATGTCGGCCAGGATCAGCGCCGAGTGCAGGTAGTTGCTGATCAGGATCGGGCGGAAGGTGTTCAGCTCGAGGTTGCCCTCGGCGCCGCCCATGGTCACCGCCACATCGGAGGCGATGACCTGGATCGCGACCATCAGCATGGCCTCAGCCTGGGTCGGGTTGACCTTGCCCGGCATGATCGACGACCCCGGCTCGTTCGCCGGGAAAATCAGCTCCCCGATCCCGGTCCGGGGACCCGAGCCCAGCCAGCGCAGATCATTGGCGATCTTGAACAAGGTGACGGCCGCGGCCTTCAGCCCGGCGTGGGCACGCACCATCCGGTCCAGCGTGCCCAGGGCGGTGAACTTATTGGCCGCGGTCTGGAAAGGAGCACCTGTCATCGAGGCGATCTGCGCCGCCACTTCCTCACCAAAACCGGCCGGGGCATTCAGCCCGGTGCCGACCGCTGTCCCCCCCATCGCCAGCTTCAGCAGGCCGTGGGTGGCGTGCTCCACCTCGGCGATGGCGTCTTCGAGGGCACCGGCATAGCCGGACCATTCCTGGCCGACGGTCATCGGGGTGGCATCCTCCAGGTGGGTCCGCCCGATCTTGACGACATCGGCCCACTTCGCCGCGTTGCGCCCGATGGCATCGCAGAGCCGCCTGAGTGCCGGGATCGTCTTGTCCATTGCCATCGTGTACGCGGCGATGTGCATCGCGGTCGGGAAGGTGTCATTGCTCGACTGGCCCATGTTCACGTCATCGTTGGGGTGGACCGGCACCTGTGAGCCGAGCGTCCCGCCCACCAGCTGGATGCACCGGTTGGAGATGACCTCGTTCACGTTCATGTTCGACTGGGTCCCCGACCCCGTCTGCCACACGTAGAGCGGGAACTCCTCATCCAGCGCCCCGCTGATCACCTCGTCGCACACCCGCGCGATCAGCTCGCCCTTCCACGTGGGCAGCCGGCCCGCCCGGGTATGGACGACGGCCGCCGCCTTCTTCACATATCCGTAGGCGTGATACACCTCTTTCGGCATCAGGTCATTGCCGATGCTGAAATGCTCCAGGCTGCGCTGGGTCTGCGCACCCCAGTAACGGTCGGCCGGCACGTCCACATCTCCCAGGCTGTCGAACTCCCGCCGCATCCCGCTGGCAGCCAGGCCGATCGGCACGTCGAGGATCCCCGGCGCCTGCTCGTTCGCATCAGTCATGACATGCCGCCTCCGATGCAGATATGCGGACCGCCGGGCCAGTCAGCGGCGCCGGGTTCCGGCGTCGGGCATACCCAGCAACCCTGCCATCAAGTCCAGCACCCCGCCGGAGGCCGCGCGGGCTGAACGGCGCGGGACACCCGGCCGGCGGTGAATGCATCCGCCGGCACCCAGCTGCGGGCCGGCCGCCTGTTCCGCCAGCCAGGTCACCCCCCATGGGCGATGCCGCCCGTTACGGGCAGGCATGAGCATGGTGGCTGGTGCCATTAACCGGCAGCCGGCCATGTGAGGTAGCACCGCATGCTCCGCACTCTTCCAGGCAGCCAGTTCCCGCTGGGCGCGACACCGATGGCTGATGGCACGAATTTCGCTCTCGCCTCCGGCGCGGCCGAAGCGGTCACGCTGTGCCTGTTTGATGCTTCCGGCACGGAGAGCCAGGTCCAGCTGGCGGATTACGACGCTGGGGTCTGGCATGGGTTCGTGCCGGGGGTGGGGCCGGGGCAGGCCTATGGGTACCGGGTCACCGGGCCCTACGATCCGGGCCGGGGCCTGTGGTGCAATCCGGCGAAACTGCTGCTGGATCCCTATGCCCGGGCCGTCAGCGGCGAGGTGGGGTTCGGCCCGGAGGTGCTCGGCTACGCGATGGGGGATCCGGGAACGCCGAGCACCCTCGATTCTGCCGGGCACATGCCACGGTGCCTGGTGGTGGACAGCGAGCACACCTGGACCGATGGCGGCCCGCTGCGGCGCCGTTACGCCGACACGGTCATCTACGAGGTGCATGTCAGGGGATTCACCATGCGCCATCCCGGCGTGCCCGAGCATGTGCGCGGCACCTACGCCGGGCTCGCCCACGAGGCTGCCGTTTCCTACCTCACCGGCCTTGGTGTCACCGCGGTGGAACTGCTGCCCATCCACCAGAACGTGCCCGAGTCGTTCCTGCTGGACCGCGGGCTGACCAACTACTGGGGCTACAACACCATCGGGTACTTCGCGCCGCACAGCGGCTACTCGGCGGCCGTGCGGGCCGGCCAGCCCGGCGGGCAGGTCGCCGAGTTCAAGGCCATGGTGAACGCCCTGCATCTGGCCGGTCTGGAGGTGCTGCTGGACGTGGTGTTCAACCACACCGCCGAAGGCGGCGTGCTGGGCCCGACGCTCTGCTTCCGCGGCCTGGACAATCCCGCGTACTACCGGCTGCAGCCCAGCGACCCGGGCCAGTACGTGGATACCACCGGCTGCGGTAATTCCCTGAATGCCGGTGACCCGCTCACGCTCGCGCTGATCATGGATTCGCTGCGGTACTGGCTCACCGAGATGCACGTGGACGGCTTCCGTTTCGACCTGGCGCCCACGCTGGCCCGCCAGGAGGGCGGGTTCGACCAGGTGTCGGCGTTCTTCGATCTCGTCTCGCAGGATCCGGTGGTGTCCCGCGCCAAGCTCATCGCCGAGCCGTGGGACGTGGGCCAGGGTGACAGCTATGACCTGGGGCGCTTCCCGCCGCTGTGGCGGGAATGGAACGGCAGGTACCGCGACAGCATGCGGGACTACTGGCGCAGTCACCAGGTTGGGATCGGCGAGTTCGCCACCCGGTTCTGCGGCTCCTCAGACCTGTACGGCGGGCCGGGACGTCGCCGCCCGACCGCATCGGTGAACCTGATCACGGTGCATGACGGGTTCACCCTCGCCGACCTGGTCTCCTACGACACCAAGCACAATGAGGCCAATGGCGAGGCCAACCGCGACGGAACGGACGACAACCGCTCGTGGAACTGCGGTACCGAGGGCCCGGCCGCCGACCCGGCCATCACTACGCTCCGCCAGCGGCAGTCACGGGCGATGCTGGCCACCTTGCTGCTGTCGTTCGGCGTGCCAATGCTGCTCGGCGGCGACGAGCGCGGCCGCACCCAGCGGGGCAACAACAACGCGTACTGCCAGGACAACGACATCACCTGGTTCGACTGGTCCCGTGGGGACGGTGACCTGCTGGCATTCACCCAGCGCCTGATCGCCTTCCGCAAACAGCACCCGGTCTTCCGCCGCCGCCGGTTCCTCGCCGGGAAAGAAGCGGCTGAGCTGGGCTGGTACACCCCCGCTGGGGCGCCCATGACCGAGGCCGACTGGGCCGACCCGAGCGCCTTGTCGCTGGCCATCTACCTCGACGGCGCCGACGATCCAGATCTCGCCGAGGACGGCACCCCGCTGCTCGACGACGACTTCCTGGTCCTGTTCAACGCCTGGTGGCAGGCCCTGGACTTTGCCATCCCCAGCACCCGGCCAGGGCAGACCTGGCGCGCCGAGATAGACACCTACGACCCACCGGCGGTGGCCACGATGCCGCAGCGCCAGGCCACAGACCTGGTGACCGTCGGTCCCCGGTCAGTCACCGTGCTCCGCGCCCCCCGGTCACCGGAGGCAGGGGGGTGAACGGGCGATGGTGTGGTGCCAGCCCGCCCTTCGCCGTGCTGGCAAGATAGCGGCATGGAACATGTGCCGGGGATCGGCGGGTACTTCCTGCGGGCCGCCGACCCGGCGGCCCTGAGCGCGTGGTATCGCGATTGCCTGGGCCTGGACGCCGATGAGAACGGCCAGTGGCGTCAGCGAGCCGGGCCGACGGTGTTCGCGGCGTTCGAGTCCGGGACCGGCTACTTCGGGTCCCCGGCCCAGCAAACCATGCTCAACTTTCGGGTCCGCGACCTGGATGCGATGCTCGCGCAATTGACGCCAAGGGAGCGGACGTAGCCAGCGAAACGCAGGACATGGCGGGCGTTGGCCGGTTCGGCTGGGTTACCGATCCCGAGGGCAACCGGGTCGAGCTGTGGCAGCTCGCCTGACCGGGCCTGCACCCAGCAGGTAGCCGCGGCTATTCGACCCTGACCCAGCTGAGCAGGTCTTCCCGGCTCACGCTGGTCAGCAGGGCCGGATGGTCGCTGGACAGGTGCTCCCTGATCAGCCCGACGACCTGGTCATCGCTGTCGCCTCGGGCCACGTATCCGCACTCGCATCGGATCAGCTTCACCTCGCGCCTCCTAGCTGGCCTCACCGGCAGCGTATTGCCAAGATGTTGGCGTGACCTTGGCATCCTCGCCGATGCGCATCCAGCTGTGCGGGCCGCTGGCCGTGGAGCGTGACGGCCAGCGCCTGGATGGACTGCTGCCGGGCCGCCAGGGGCGGCTGCTGCTTGCCTATCTGGTCGTCAACCGCCACCGCCAGGTCCCCCGCGATGAGCTGGCCGAGGCGCTGTGGCGCGAACCCGACCCGGCGGCAGTCGATGCCCGGCTCAACCCGCTGCTCTCCAAGCTGCGCCGGGTTTTCGGTCCATCCTCGGTGGAGGGCCGTTCCACCCTGCGGCTGCAGCTGCCAGCGGCGTGGGTGGATCTGGAAGCCGCCACCGATGCCATCCACCGCGCCGAATCGTCAGTCGCCCAGCAGGACTGGGTGCGGTCATGGGGGCCGGCGCTGACCGCGCTGATGGTGGCCGAGCGCGGCTTCCTTCCCGGCGAGGACGCACCCTGGATCGACGAGATCCGCCACCAGCTGACCGAACTGCGCCTGCGTGCCCTGGAATGCTACGCGGCGGCCGGGCTGGGCATCGGCGGGACTGAGCTGGCTGCCGCGGTGCGGGCCGGCCAGCAGCTCACCCGGCTGGCGCCGTTGCGGGAAAGCGGCTACCGCTCTCTCATGCAGGCCCTCGCTGCCCAGGGCAATCTGGCCGAAGCCCTCAGCGTCTACGGCCAGCTCAGCGAGTGCCTGCGAGACCAGCTGGGCGTCTCACCCAGCCCAGCCACCCGCGAGCTGTACCAGCGCCTGCTCGCCGCAACCTGACCCGCGGCAGCGGCAGCGGCAACGGCGCAGGCGGGCCGGCCGGCGGCTGGTGCCAAGGTTTCGCCAATATCGCGGCAACGTTGCCGCAACGGCGCCGTCGTAGAACTGTCCCGCAAGCAGCTCACCGGGCAGGCAAGCTGCCCGCAGGCCAGGGAGGTTCCGATGACAACGGCAACAGACAAGGCTGAGCCCAGGCCGGTCGCCGGCAACAGTGTGCTGGTGGATCCGCAGTGGCTGGACGACCACCTGGATGACCCGCGCGTGCGGGTCGTCGAGGTCGACGTCAGCCCGGCCGCCTACCAGGACTGGCACATCGACGGCGCGGTGCTGTGGAACGTCTACTCCGACCTGAAAGACGCCGACTACCGCCTGGTGGGCGCGGCCGGGCTGGCACGGCTGGTGGCACGCTCGGGGATTGGCCCGGATTCGACAGTGGTGTTCTACGGGTACGCGCCCGCCCTGGCCCTCTGGCTGATGAAGCTCTACCAGCATCCGGACGTGCGCATCCTGGACTGCTCACGTGACAGCTGGCGGGCCGCCGGCCACCGGTGCAGCAGCATCGCCAGCGAGCCACCGGCAGGCAGCTTCCGCCCCGGCAGCGCGGATCCGGGCATCCGGGCTGACTGGACCGCGGTGCGGGACGCCATCGGCCAGCCGGGCACCACCCTGGTGGACGTGCGGTCCGCGGCCGAGTACCGGGGAGAGCGCTTCTGGCCGTCGGGTGGGATGGAACCCGGTGGCCACGCTGGCCACGTGCCGTCAGCCATCCACCTGCCCATCGACGGCATCTACCGCGACGACGGGTCGTTCCGCTCCGCTGCGGAGCTGGGCCGGATCTTCCCCGCCGCCGATCTCGACGGCACCCGCGAGCTGATCACCTACTGCACGATCGGCGGCCGCGCGGCCACCGCCTGGTTCGTGCTCACCTACCTGCTCGGGCGCGACGGTGTCCGGGTCTACGACGGGTCATGGGCCGAATGGGGCCGCATGACCGGCACTCCGGTCGAGTGACGCCAGCCCCGGGTGGCCGGGCCACAACTGTCACCGCCGGGTGCAGAATGGGGACATGAGCGCCGATATCGACGAGTTGCGCCGGCTGCGCCGGGCCCGCGACCGGATGGACCGCGAGTACGCGCAGCCACTCGACGTGCCGGCGCTCGCCCGCACGGCGCTGATGTCGCCGGGGCACTTCAGCCGCCGTTTCCGCGAGACGTACTCCGAGACGCCGTACTCCTACCTCATGACCCGCCGCATCGAGCGGGCGAAGGCGCTGCTGCGCCGCGGCGACCTGAGCGTGACCGATGTCTGCTTTGCGGTCGGCTGCACCAGCCTCGGCTCCTTCTCCGCCCGCTTCACCGAGCTCGTCGGCGAGACCCCGTCCATGTACCGCGCACGCAACCATGACGAGCTGCGCGGCATGGCCCCCTGCCAGGCGATGGTGCTGACCCGGCCACGCCGGCGCCGGGGCCCAGAGGGCGCAGAAGCGAGCAGTTTCGGAGAAGCATCCGTCACCGCACCCGCCTAGCATCGGTGCCATGACCATCTCACTGTGCGGCGTGCACGTCACCGTCGACGACCCCGATGCCGCCCTTGCCTTCTACCGCGACATCCTCGGCCTGAAGGTGCGCAACGAGGTCGCCAACGACGGTTTCCGCTGGATCACACTCGTCACCGACAGCCAGCCGGAGATTCAGATCGTGCTGTCACAGCCGCATGCGGGCCGCTCCCAGGAGGACGGGGACGCCCTGGCTGCCCTGCTCGCCAAGGGCGCGCTGACCATGATCCAGCTCCGCTGCAACGACCTCGACGCAACCTTCGACAAGATCGCCGCCGCGCCCGGCGTCGAAATCTTGCAGGAGCCCGCCAGCCAGTTCTGGGGCGTCCGCGATTTCGCCGTGCGCGACCCCGCGGGCAACATGCTCCGCATCGAGCAGGGGTAGCGCCGGATCCTCGCGGGCAGGCGTGCCGGAGCGGCCCGTGCCCAGGCGGAGTACGGCTGAACGACCGCACGGTGCTGACGAGGTGACGGGCGCGAGCCGGTCAGGCCGGCTGGCTGCTGGAGCGGGGGTAGACCTCAATTTCGGTGGCCTTGGCGGTGAGCCATACCTGGCCGCCGGGGCTGAGCGAGAGTTCTGCGACCGCCGCGGGGGTGACGTCCACCAGGGCGGATGGCTGTCCCTCGAGTTCCAGCCGGACCCGGTCAGCAAGCAGCGTGAGCCCGGTGATCTTCGCGGGCCAGGTGTTGCGGGCGCTGCTGGGCTGGGGCTGCTGGTTGCTGATGAGGATCGCCGACGGGCGGAGGGCGACGAGCACGTCCCCCAGCTGGCCCTGGTCGGCGGTCACAAAAGCCCCGCCGCCGGCGAGTTTCACCTGGGACCCGTCGGCCTGGCCGACGTACAGGTTGAGGCCGACGAGCTTCGCGACGTAGGCGGTGGCAGGCTGGCGGGCGATCTGTGCTGGGCTGCCTTCCTGCACGATGCGGCCGGTTTCCAGGACGATGAGCTGGTCGGCCAGCATCAGGGCTTCGATCGGGTCGTGGGTGACCAGCAGGCATGGGCCAGCGAAGTCAGCCAGGTGCCGTCTGAGCTCGGCCTGCACGTCCAGGCGGGCCCCGGCATCCAGGGCCGAGAGCGGTTCGTCCAGCAGCAGCAAGGCCGGCTGCCCTGCCAGCGCCCGGGCCAGCGCCACCCGCTGTGCCTGCCCGCCGGATAGCAGGCCGGGCTTGCGGTCGGCCAGGGCGGTGAGTCCGAGCCGGTCGAGCCAGTGACTGGCCGCGGATCTGGCGGCTTGCCGGCCCAGGCCGCGGGCACGCGGCGAGAACGCCACGTTCTCAGCCACGGTCAGATGCGGGAAGAGCCGGTAGTCCTGGAACACAAAGCCGACCGGCCGCCGGGAAGCCTCGACAAAGGTTCCCGCTGCTGCGTCGTCCATCACTTGCCCGGCCAGTGTGATCCGCCCGGCGGTGATGGGGATCAGTCCAGCCACCGCGCTGAGCAGGGTGGACTTCCCGGCGCCGTTCGGCCCCAGCACGCCAACGACCTGACCGGCCGCCGCGGTAAGGCTGACAGCGAGCGTGAAGCCGCCGCGGCTGACCTCGGCATCGACGACCAGGCCGCCGCTGCCCGCGTCCGTCATGAGACCGCGCCACCCCGCAGCCACCGGTCGCGGAGCGAGACCAGCACCACGACAGAGACCAGCAGCAGCACCAGGCTGAGCGCGATCGCGGCATCGGGATCGGTTTGCAGTGCGTAGTAGACGGCGATGGGCATCGTCTCGGTCTGGCCGGGGAAGCTGCCGGCGAAGGTGATCGTCGCCCCGAACTCGCCCAGCGCCCGCGCCCAGCACAGCACCGCACCCGCCCCCAGGGAGGGGGCGATGAGCGGCACGGTGACCCGGCGGAACACGGTCATCCGGCTGGCCCCCAGCGTGGCGGCGGCCTCCTCAAAGCCCTGGTCCGCGGACCGCAGCGCGCCCTCCACCGTGATGATCAGGAAAGGCATCGCGACGAAGGTCTGCGCCATGATGACCGCCAGCGGGGTGAACGGGATCGTCAGCCCGAACCAGGAGTCCAGATAGCGGCCGACCATGCCGACGCGGCTGAAGGCGAACAGCAGCGCTACCCCGCCGACCACCGGCGGGAGCACCAACGGCAGGGTCACCAGGGCTCGCAGCAGCCGCTGCCCAGGGAAACTCGTCCGGGCCAGTACCCATGCCAGCGGCACGCCGATGAGGACCGAGATCCCGGTGGTGATGGTTGAGGTCCACAGGGAGAGAACGAGGGCCTGGGTCGCATCAGACCCGCTGAGCGCAGCCCCGAGATGACCCCAGGGGGCGCGGATCAGCAGCGCAGCCAGGGGCAGCACCAGGAAAGCGACGGCGATCAGTGCCGGCGCCAGCAGCGGCGCCGGCACTGATCGCGGTGCACCACCCCGCGCGGTCCGCCTTGCTCGCTCACGGGCTGTCAGTCGCGACGGCGCGGTGCGGGTCACCATGGCAGCTCCGGAACTAGGTCAGGGCTTCTGGAACCCCGCGGCCGCAAGGACCTGCTGGCCCGCGGGCGACAGCACGTAGTTGATGAAGGCCTGGGCCTCGGACTTGTGCTTGCTGCTGCTGATGGTAGCGATCGGGTAGAGCGTCGAGGCGTTGTCGCTGGCCGGGATCGTTATCCCCTTGACCTTGCTGCCTGCGGACAGCACGTTCGTCACATACACCATGCCCGCATCGACGTTGCCCAGCTCGACCTGGGTCAGTACCGAGTCCACATCCGCTTGCAGGGTGACCGGCTTGACGGTGATGGCGGCGTTTTTGAACACCTCCGCCGCCACCGCCCCGCACGGCACCTGCGGCTGGCACAGCGCCACCTTGACCGACGACTTCGCCAGGTCCGTCACCGACGTCACGTTCGCCGGGTTGTTTGGCGGTACCGCGACCTCCATGAAGTTCTTGGCGAAAGTCTGCGGGCTGGCCGCGTCGCCTGCCTTGACCACCACATCCATGGTCGCCGGTGAGGCCGAGGCGAATACGTCCGCTGGCGCACCGCCGGTGATCTCGGTGGCGAGACCGGAACTCGGGCCGAAACTGAACTTCACGGTATCGCCCTTGTGAGCGGCCTCGAACTGCTTGCCGATCTGGGTGAAAGTCTCCATCAGCGATGCTGCGGCGAAGACGGTTATCGTCCCCCCCGAGGATGAACTGCTCGTGCTCGGCGCGCTTGAGCTGCTGGAGCAGCCAGCGGCGGCGACGGCCACCAGAGCAGCCAGGATGACGGCGAATCGGCGCATTTAAGAACTCCCAGATTGATTCCTGACAGGACGCGATGAATGCTGCGCCGTCCACGGCGAGCCGGCCGGGGGCGTCGGTGAAGATCTCGATCGCCCCCATCCGCCCAGCGGCGCAAGGCGTCAGCGCTCACCTCAAAGAGGCTGGCAGCCTCCATGATCGGGAACGCTGGCATCCTGAGACTCTAACGTAGATGCGGCAACAAGCTCTAATATCAGGCGTGCTCGCGCCCGATATGGTGCCTGTGAAGGCGTATTCGTGTTAGCCTTCACAGGCTGGTGCATCCGGCTCGACGGGTGATGGCGGTTCGGCGGCACATACGGGGGCTGACGCCGGACCGTGCCCATGCGGGGGCAAGGGCTGGCGTTTCCCGCTCGCCGGGCCGGATCAGAGTTCGTGCTCGTACTTGAACGAGAGCTGGAGCTTGGTGCGGTAGGTGATCGCCCCGCCCTCGTCCAGGTGAATGTCCTGCTTGACGACTTCGGCCACCCGCAGGTCGCGGATTGTCTCGGCGGTGGTCCTGACCGCTTCCGCTGCGGCATCTTCCCACGACGTGCTGCTTGTCCCGATGACCTCGATGACCTTGTACACGCTCATGTCATGCTGCTCCTTTACGGCTGTGCCACCCGCACCCGGGCGGGACGCCCGGCGGCTACCCGAAATCCTGCCACCGGAAGCAGCCCGGCCGGGAGGCCCGGCCGCATCGTCGCATGCGAGGAGGCGCCATGGCAGTCTCGTTCGAAGCGGTGGCCCTGGGCAAACCGGAAGACGTCAATGTCATCATCGGCCAGGCGCATTTCATCAAGACCGTGGAAGACCTGCATGAAGCGCTCGCCGGGGCGGGCCAGGCGCTCCGCTTTGGCATCGCCTTCTGCGAGGCGTCGGGAGCGCGCCTGATCCGGCGGTCAGGCAATGACGCCGAACTGACTAGCCTGGCGGTCGCGGCCGCCGAGGCGATTGCCGCCGGCCATGCGTTTGTGATCATGATGCGCCGCGGGTTCCCGGTGAATGTCATGAACCAGGTCAAGGCGGTCCCCGAGGTGTGCACGGTCTTCTGCGCCACCGCCAATGCCGTTGAGATCCTGGTCGCCACCACCGACCGTGGCCGCGGGGTCATCGGGGTGGTCGATGGCTCGCCACCGGTCGGCGTCGAGAGCGACGCTGACGCCGCTGATCGGCACCAGCTGCTGCGGGAGATCGGCTACAAGCTCTGACCCGGCTGCCCCCGAGCCGGGCGGGCCGCGTGGGGACGCGTGCGTCATGAGCGTCGCGGCCAGAGATGTGGCTCAGTCCGGCGGCCGGACCGTGGACGGGTACAGGTCGCGCGAGGGGGTCCGGATGCCACGGAACTCCCAGTCCCCGCCCAGCGCGGTGGACACGACTTCCTCGCTCTCGCTGGGCTGGGCACCGACATCGGACCGGACCGGCACCGGCCCGGTCGCGATGTGGTTGGTCAGCTTGCCGAGGCCCTCCACCTCGACCTCCACCACGTCGCCCGGCTGGACCGGGCGCGAGTTTGCGGGTGTCCCGGAGAACAGCATGTCCCCGGGCACCAGCGTGATCGTGCGGGCGATGTCCGCGACGAGATAGTGCATGTCCCATTCCATCTCGTCGGTCGAGCCCTCCTGCCGCACCTCGCCGTTGACCAGGGTGCGCAGCGTCTTGCCGCGGAAGTCCCAGCTGGTGACCAGCCCGGGGCCGACCGGCGCGAGCGTGTCGGACCCCTTGACGCGGAGCATCGAGCCGGCGTCGGTGTCCCGGAAGTCGTGCAGTCCGAAGTCGTTCCCGACGGTGTAGCCGGCGATGTAGCCACCTGCCTCCGCCGGGGAGATGTTCCGGCAGGTCCGGCCGATCACGATGACGATCTCGCCCTCGTAGTTCAGCCACTTGCAGCCGTCCGGGCGCACCACCGCGCCGCCATGGGCGTTCAGCGCCGACACAGGCTTGTGGAAGTAGGTGGGCGCGGCCGGCAGCCGGGTCATGAACTCGCGGGTCCGGCTGGCATAGTTCAGGTGCACGGCGATGATCTTGGACGGCTCGGCGGGCGGCAGGTGGATTGCCCCGGCGGCGGCGGTTTCCCGGCCGTCGGGCGCGATCAGCAGGTCGCCGCGCCGGACGACCTGAACCGGTGCCCCCGCCAGCAGGATCCTGCGGTACTCGGTCATCGGCCGCGCCTTCCGCTCAGGCGGCCCAGCCGGCCGCCGGCCGGCCGAACCACAGGTGTGCTTGCCCGGTGCCGATCGAGTTCTCGTACTCGCCATATTGCCGGGCCGGTGCGGTCACCGCGGACTCACCCAGCGCCCCGATCATCATCAGGTAGTGCGCGAACTTCGCCTCCGGCCGGAAGGTCAGGAACTCCGGCATCGTCTCCAGCACCCGGGCGTGGTCGCCGGCCTTGAACCAGGAGATGCGGTCCAGGTCAGCCTGGTACGCCTGGGGGGTCTTGATGTGCACCGGATCGCTGGCCTCGTGCTCCCGCAATTCGCGCAGCGGCCAGAACGTATGGCTGAGCGCCCCGGAGGCGATCAGCACGATCTTCCGGTCCACCGCGGCGATCGCCTCCCGCAGCGCCCGCCCCACCCGCAGGAAGTCCTCGGTGTCCCCGGTCTGCACGGTCGAGACCGACACCCACCGCTTACTGGGGAGGCCGCGACCGAGGAAGTGCCACAGGTTGAGCGTGGCGTAGTAGATCGGCAGGTAGTGGTCGTCGATCGCGGTGATCCAGGTCTTGTTCTCCTCGGCCCGGTCCGCCATCGCCCGGGCAAGCTCGGGGTCACCCGGCCAGTCGTACGGGATCCGGCACATGCCGCGCGGCAGCTCCTCGGAGGTGAACAGCCCGGCCTGCCGGACCTGCGCGGTCACCACGGTCTCGACTGTGGTGAACCAGTGCGAGTCCAGCACCACCACGGTGTCGTAGTCGGCCCGGTCGAAGAAGTCGGCCCGGAGCTGCTGCAGGCCGGGGACCAGCGTGATCTCCCTGCCCTGGTTGAGGGCGAGCCGCTCCGCCCGCGGCAGCATGATCGTCGGTACGTGCGCCAGCAGCCCGGCGCCGACTACCTCACCCATTGCCCTGCCATCCCTTCGGGGCGTAGACACTGTTCTTGACGTCGCAGTAGAAGTCGAAGGACCAGGTGCCGCCCTCACGGCCGATGCCGGACGTGCCGTTCCCGCCGAACGGCGCGGACAGATCCCGGACGAAGAAGCAGTTCACCCAGACGGTCCCGGCGGACAGCTGCGCGGCGACCCGCCCGGCCCGGTCCTGGTCGCCGGTGACGACAGTTGCCGCGAGGCCGTAATCGGTGGCGTTCGCCAGGGCCACGCCCTCATCCTGCGAGCCGAACGTCTGGATCGTGATCACCGGGCCGAAGACCTCACTGCGGACGATCTCCATCTCCGGCCGCACTCCGGTGATTACCGTCGGCCGGTAGTAGTACCCACCGGTCCGGGCGTTCAGCTCCGTGTTCGGTCCGCCGCCAAGCACGGCGGAGGCGCCGTCCGCGATGGCCCGCTGGACGAAACCGTCCACCCGTGCCAGGTGAGCCGCGCTGACCAGCGGCCCGACCTCGGTGGCCTCGTCCCGGGAATCACCCTGGACGACACGGGTGGCCCGGTCCAGGTACGCGGGGATGAAGCGGTCCGCGATCGCCTCCTGCACCAGGAAGCGCATCGCGCCGAGGCAGACCTGGCCGGCGTTGTCGAACTGCTCGACCGCCAGGTCCACCGCCAGGCCCAGATCCGCGTCATCCAGGACCAGCAGCGGGGACTTGCCCCCCAGCTCGAATGAGACCGGAGTCACGTTCGCGGCGGCCGCGGCACCGATCAGGCGCGCGGTCGGCACCGACCCGGTGAAGCTGATCCGGCGCACCCGCGGGTCGGCGACCAGTGCCGCACCCGCCTCCGGCCCCAGGCCCTGCAGGACGTTGAACACACCATCCGGCAGCCCGGCACGCCGGGCGATGTCGGCGAGCACCGAGGCGGTGAGCGGCGCCCATTCCGGCGGTTTGGCGACGACCGTGTTGCCCGCCGCCAGCGCGGGCGCTATCCGCCAGGTGGCGAGCATCAGCGGCGCGTTCCAGGGCGTAATCACCGCGGTGACCCCGGCCGGGTCCCAGGTGACGTGGTTGCGGTGGCCACGGGTCTGGAAGTCCGGGTAACCCAGGCTCAGCAGGTGATCGGCGAAATACCGGAAATTCGCCGCCACCCGCGGCATCACCCCTCGCCGGTGTGAGCGCAGCAGCGAGCCGTTGTCCCGGGTCTCGAGCTGGGCAAGCTCCTCGATCCGGGCCTCGACGCCGTCCGCGATCCGGTGCAGGACAGCCGCGCGCTCCTTCGCCGGGGTCCCCGCCCAGCCGGGGAAGGCCTTCGCCGCCGCCGTGACTGCCGCCTCCGCGTCGGCCGCGGTCCCGCGCGCCACCTGCGCGATCACCGCGCCGTCCAGCGGTGATACGTCGTCGAAGGTGGCGGAGCTGGCTATCCGCTGGCCGCCGATCCAGTGCCGGGGATCGACCTCGGTGCCGGCCACCTTGACGGCATCCACAAGGCTCCTCCCGCCAGGCCGCTCGCAATATCGTTCGGTACCAAACGATATGCCAGCCCGCCGGGAAGCGTCAAGGGAGGGCCGCCCGCTGGCGGCGGGGCCGGCCCGGCCGGCAGGCGGCGGCCGGCGACCAGGCCGGGCCCGGCACAGCGGCCGGCGGTCAGGTAGCCGAGGCTTCCTTGATGACGACCCGCAGCAGCCGGGCCAGGTGCAGCACGTCAGGACCGGCAAGCTGGCTGGTGACCCGGGATTCCTCCCGGTTGAATTTCGGGAACAGTTCCTGCATGAGTTCGTCCCCGGCCGGGCTCAGCGACAGCAGCACGCGCCGGGCATCCTCGGGGTGCACCCGGCGCTCGATCAGCCCGCGGCTCATCAGCGTGCCCACGACGCCGGTCAGCGTGCCCTTGGCGATGCCGGCTTCGGCGGCCACGTGCCGGCTCTCGATCTCACCCCAGATCCACACCACCCAGAGCACCACCCAGCCGGTCCAGGTGAGGTCGTGCGGCGCGAGCACCGTCCGCTCCAGGAAGTTGCGCACCTCGTTCGCGGCCCGGTAGATGTTTGAAACGGCGGCCATCGCGTGCATGTCGATCGGCAGCCCGGCCAGCCGTTCGGCGACCGCCTGCTCGGTCGCCTCCAGCGTCCGCTCGCCGTGCGTCCCGGGCGCCGCGGCAGCGGCCGCTACCCGCGCGTAACGGCTCAGCGAGCAGTCCTGGTCGTCGCACGGGCAGCGCTCGGGCTGGCAGTTCTCGGCCAGCCCGGCTGCCCGGCGCGGGCGGGCGCCGCGGGATGCGCCCCGCTGGGCGGGCAGCCCGGAAGCACCGGCGCCGGGATCATCCGGCCCGGCGGCGGTGCGGGGACGGCCCGCGCGGGATGGCACGCCGCCAGCCTAACCGCGCGGCGCGCGCGGCCCAGATATGCGCGCGGGCGGTCCAGATACGCAGATGCGGATGCGGGAAACTGCGGCCAGCCCCTTCCGGTGGGACCATCATTCTGTCTACTCTTCGCACATCGTTCGGTTCCAAATGATATCAGCCCTGATCGGAGGCGGCGGTGACCAGCTCCCCAGCCGGGCAGGACCTGCACCAGGTCATCGAGAGCCTGCGGGCCCGCGGCGTGGACGTCATCCGGGTGTCGTATCCCGACCTGATCGGCACCGACCGGGGCCGGGACGTGCTCATCGACGAACTGCCGACCGCCATGGAGCACGGGCTCGCGTTCTGCCGTGCGGTCTTCCACACCTCGCCGCGCGGAGACGTGGTGCCGGTCCAGGGCGGCCTGGAGGACGGGCTCCCGGACGTCAAGGTGGTCCCCGATCTCGGCACGCTCACCAGCCTGCCGTGGGAACCCGGCGCGGCGTGGTGCCTGGGCAACACGTTCGATCACGCGGGGAACCCCGCTGCCGAGTCACCCCGGCACGTCGCCCGGGCGGTCGCCGACCGGCTGGCTGAACTCGGCTTCACCGCGGTGATCGGCCCGGAACTGGAGTTCTTCCTGTGCGAGCCGGACGGGTCCCGCGACGCAGGCTGGAAGCGGTACGCGAATGAGCCAGGCAATGTCTACGTGGTCGGCCGTAAGGGCGATCCCCGCGGCGTCCTGGTCGCCATGCTGCGGTACCTGCGGGACGCGGATCTGCGGGTCACCGCCGCCAACCACGAGTTCAGCCCGGGCCAGTTCGAAATCAACCTGACGCACTCCCGCCTGGTGGACGCCGCCGACCGCGCGTTCCGGATGAAGTCGGCGGTGCAGGAGATCGCCCGGCACGAGGGACTGCTCGCGACGTTCATGGCCAAGCCGTTCAACGACGAGGGCGGCAGCGGCTTCCACCTGCACCTGTCGCTGACCGATGAGTCCGGCACCAACATCTTCGGTGGCGACGGCCCTGACGGCCTGTCTGCCACCGGGCGGGCGGCGATCGGCGGCGTGCTGCGGCACGCTCCGGCGCTGGCGGCGGTCCTCAACCCGACGATCAACTCCTACAAGCGGTTCGGGCCGGACACCCTGGCGCCATGGCTGATCGACTGGGGCCTGGACAACCGCAGCACCATGATCCGCATTCCGCCGGAGCGCGGCGGAGCGGCGCGGATGGAGGTCCGGCTCGGCGACGCGACCGCGAACCCGCATCTCGCCATGGCCGCCGTCGGCGCCGCTGTCTACCTGGGGATCCGGGACCGCCTTGAGCCGCCTGCCCCGCTGGAGGGTTATGGCTACAACCCGGAGTCCGCGCCTCTGCTGCCGCAGACCCTGGCCGACGCGCTGGATGCGCTGGAGGCTGACAAGGCGCTGGCCGGGGTGCTGGGCGAGTACTTCGTCACCTCGTTCGTCACCTACAAGCGGAACGAGATCGATCGGTTCAACCACTTCGTCACGGACTGGGAGTTCCGGGAGTACGCATACCACCTGTGACCCCCTGGCCCTGGTCACCAGTTCACGGCACAACCCCCAGGGCGCTGGCCAGCCTGCCCGCGTCAGCGGCTGGCCAGCGTGATCCCCCCGTCCCAGGACGTACCGACCTGGCAGTAGTAGCCGCTGATGATCTCGCGCACGGGCAGGGCGGAGGCCAGTTCGTCCCACGGCGAGTCGAACAGTTCCAGGGCCGCTTCGGCCTGCCATGCCTGGCCGCGCTCGAAGCCGACACCGCTCATCGTGACCAGCTGGTCCAGGGACCAGCCCCCGGCACCGCGCTCGATCGGCCTCACCTGGCGGTGGTGCAGCATCGGCAGCGCGTTGACGAAGCCGTTGCTCTCGCTCGGCCTGGTGAGAGTGATCACAGCCTGGGCGAGCCTGTGGTCATAGGCGGCGAGCGTCGCGCCGAACCGGCCGCCCGGCTCAATCCGCGGCGCACCGCGGCCATAGGGCATCGGCCGGGTCTGGTGTATCGAGCCGAGCTTCTTCGGGTAACCCTGGTGCAGGCCGCGGGCGATCGCGAAGTCGGTCGTGACCCAGATCAGCACACACCGGGAGTAGGTCACGCCCTGGTACCGGCAGCGGACGACCACGAACGCCTCTTTGTACTGCGAGCGGGCGGGGTCGAGCAGCTCCGCCCCGCCCGCTGAGCAGGATTGCCAGTCCGCCCAGATGAACGCAACCGCACCCGGGTCCTCCGCGGCCAGGTCCAGCTCGTCCGGCAGCAGCGCGCGGACCCGCCCGGGGCCGGTGCGGTACTCGACGGTGAGCAGGTCACCGCTGTAGTACCAGGGCGGGCTCGGGATCAGCGCGCTGCGGCCGCTCTCGGTGTAGGGCGGGGCGAAGCCCTGGAACTCAGGCATGGTCACTCCTCGTCTCCCCCGGCGGTTCAGTGCCGCAGACTCAGGCGCCGGGCTCGGCTCCGGCGCGTGTGCCCAGCCGGCTGACGTGACCGCCGCGGGCTGGGGGCTCTTTGGCTGAGGTGCCATTGCCAGCTGAGAAGTCAGCGTAATGTCATCATTATGACTTATGTGCTGATGGCTGACGCGGCCTTCGCCGCTAACATCCCGCCTGGCTTCGAAATCGCCGCTGGATACTACGGTGGCCCGAATGCGTACCACGTCTGGTCTGCGTCCGAATGGAAGAGATTTCCCGGTTATAAGCTGCCGATTTGGGTGGGTGGCCAGGAAGGCGCCCGGGAAGGTGCCCAGGCTGTCACAGTCCTCAAGGCGCTGCGTGTGCCATCAGGCGCTATCACTGCCCTGGATATGGAGACCCGCAAGGACATCACCTACGTTGAGCACTTTGCCGGGGTCCTCGGCAAGTCTGACTACAAGGTGTGGGTGTACGGGTCGGAGTCAACGGTATTCCAGAATCCACCGGTGAACGGCTACTGGGTAGCTGACTATACCAGCGACATGCATGTGATCGACTACATCATGACCCAGGGACATGTCAGGGCGGTGCAGTACAGCAGCAATGCCGGCTGGGATTCGTCGCTGGTGAAGCAGTGGACTGAAGGCGAGATGTGGCACGGGTGACCGACGGTGTATCTCAGCCGATCCGTGAATAGAGGCGACAATGAAGTGATCTCAGCGAAATAGGCCTGGACAGTCAGGCTTTATCTTCCCAGGCAGGGACATACGGATAGACACGCGGAGGATCCGGGCTGGCGGAACATGGGCGTGGAGCCCCAGTAGAAGAAGGTCTCGCCAAAGATCACCTTCTGCGGAAGGCTCCACGTGATCGCCTATCGTGCCACGCTTGACGTCCCCAGGGAACTGGCCCAGTTCGTCGCAAAGTTGCTGGCCGCCGAGCGCCGGTGGCGCGGTACCCCGCGCGGGAGCCGGGCGCTGACCTGCTTTGGGCAGGCTGTGCTGGGTGTGCGGTGGTTCCGCGACCGCACCACCCCCGGCGCGCTGCCCCGCGACCACGGCATCTCCCGGGCTACCGCCTACCGCTACCTCGATGAGGTCATCGCCGTGCTGGCAGAACAGGCGCCGGACCTGGCCGAGGCGCTGGAGCGGGCCAAAGACGAGGGGTTCTGGCACGTGATCCTGGACGGGAA
>Ga0318554_10000052_pt1 | contig 34456 bp, 28 predicted proteins | sample GRESIP082b2f22_FD_203687 | JGI IMG/M metagenome (GOLD analysis project Ga0318554, IMG submission 203687) | Tropical soil microbial communities from Luquillo Experimental Forest, Puerto Rico - GRE.SIPMG.082b2f22 | ecosystem: Environmental > Terrestrial > Soil > Tropical forest > Bulk soil... | reverse complement strand
ATGCCGCCGTGAAGGACTTCGACGTTGCCGGTCGTCTCCACGTCTGCGGCGACATGGATCCGGCCGACGTCGGCGAGCCACGCGCCCGACCCGGTCGCGCCTTCGTCCATCTCGATCGTGCTGCCCGAGGGCGCCTTCAACAGCCCTGTATGCGTGAGGCCCGAGCCCATGAGCGTCAGCGTGCCGGGCATGGCTTCGAAGCTGCCGCCATTGCCGACGAGGTGGATCGGGCCCCGAGCTTGGACCTGGTTGTCGACGTTGGTGAGCGGGCTCGTCGGGAACGGATCGACGTTGTCGATGGTGAAGCGCCCGCCCCCGGTGAGCGTGACCGGCGAGGCGCTGTCGGTCGGGTCGTAGAGCTCCACGATCGCGTCGATCTCGCCATGGTTCACGATCGTCGTCGGCGCCAAGGGGTACAGTCCGCCTCCACTGACCGTGCCGAAGTTCGTGAGAGTCCCCGAGACGCTCGCGCTCAGCGCGCTGATGTTTCCGTCGAGCACCACGTCGCTGAGGCTTCCGTGGTCGAAGCTGCTGCCGATCGCGATCGTGCTGGTCGCATCGCTGCTGAATCGCGTGCCCGTGTGGTTGCCGCTCACCGTGATCTGGCTATGATTCAGCGCCAGGAACACGGAGTTCGTCGAGTCGGTCGTGTCGGCCATTCCGATCGACGATCCGTCGGCCGCCTCCGCGACCGCGCCACTCATGATGATGTTGTCGCCCGATGTGCTGAACTGAAGCGAGCCGCCGTTCGAGGCTCGGACGACGCCGCCGTTGATCCGGATCCCCGACGCGAGAGTCAACGTCTGCCCCGAGACGTTCGCTTCCATGGCCGCGGAGTCGATGAAGTCGGGAGACCCGGCGCCTCCGATCACCTCCCCGTAGCCCTGGATCCTGTTGTCCAGGTTGGTGAGACCCGTCGCCTGCAGCGTGCCGCCCTGGAGCTCCACGATGCCGCCGCCCGAGAGCTGCGTGGCGGAGGCGCCGGTCTGGAGCGACGAGCCCGCCTGCAGCGTGATGCGACCCGCGTTGGCCACGGACGCCCCGTCGATCGTCAGCGCGCCGGTCGACGAGATCGTGAGCGCGTCGTCCGCGTCGACCTGCAGCGAGTCGATCGTCGCAGCGGTGTCGAGCGTCACGCTCGACGCAGTGGGATTCCCGCCGTCGATCGCGGCCACGTAGGAGTTTGTGGCCGTGTTCTGCGGAACCCCGGCGCTCCACTGCGCCGCGTCCGTCCATGCGCCGGTCCCGCCGAGCCAGGTGCTCGTCAGGCTCGCGGCCTGGGCGTGGAGTGCACCGCACATCGCCGCGATCGCCACTGCTCTCGAACCGCTGCGACAGGACACGCAGCCTGATCGTAGCACTCGTTCGCGGACTTGGACCGCGAGCTTGCGCGTGTTCGCGCGCCGAACCCTAGCGTTCGCCGAACGACGCTAGCGCCATGTAGCCCTGCACCAGCCAGTTCAGCACCGGGTTGCGGTGTTTGAAGTAGAGCTTCACCGGCTCCAGTGTGCTGCCCAGCCGCTGCTTGAACGGGTACGACGTGGCGCCGGTCTGGTAGGTCGTGATGCCGTCGCGGAGACAGAGCTCGATGTGGCTCAGGCACATGATGAAGTAGAGGCCGTGGGGCCGGCCTCGCGCGTAGTCCATGCCCAGGTACTTGTAGTGCATGCGGCCGCGGCCGCAGAGCAGGAGGCTGAAGCCGATCAGCTCCGCGCCCTCCCAGTACAGCACGTACTTGCTGATCGGGCCGAGCTTCTCGAAGAACGCAGGCGTCAGCCGCTCGAGCGAGAACTCGCTGTGCTCGAGCACCTCGAGGTAGAGCGCGTACAGCCGCGCGCCGACGAACGCAGGATAGCCGTCGTGCTCTTCGATCCGAAGCGCGGCGGCCTTGCGCATCCGGCGCCGGAAGTCGGAGCGGACGTGCTGCTTCAGCCCGGAGTAGAAGTCGCCCTTGATCTCGAGCACTGCGACCGGCAGCCCCGGCTCGCTCGAGAAGCCGCGCAGCGGCATGCCAGGCGGGAAATCCTTGTAGGCGATGATCGGCGCCTTCTTCGCGAGCGCCGCGTTCAAGGCCTCCAGGACTTCGCTCGAGGTCTCGCCGTCGATCCGCCCGTAGTCCGCGACGGGCGAGCCGACCGCCGCAATGCCGATCCAGAAAGGGCTCAACAGCCGCCTCAGCCAGCCGCGGGGGAGCGTGGTGTTGATCGCGTAGGGCGTGCGGAAGTACGGCGCCGTGGCCACCGGTGCGCCATCGCGCCACACGCGCAGATAGCCGACCTCGAAGTTCTCGACTCCGGCCTCGGCGAACGCGCGGTAGAGCGCCTCGCCCTCGAGGTCGTCTTCGAGGAAGCCCGGCGGGGCCTCCGCCAGCTCCTCGACCCACACTCCTGAACCCGTCACTCCCTGCGTTCGACGCCGCGCGCGAAGGAAAGACGATTAGGCCCGTTCGATTTCTTGCTCAGGTTTCGGGGGCCGCACCCCGTGCTCGCGGATGGGACAGAATGCGGAACCGGGGACTTCAGGAGGATTCGCCATGCGCGTCGGGCTCCAGCTCGTGCTGCAGAACTACCTCGAGACCACCACCGACGAGCACGCGCTCGAGCTCGACATGCGGCTCGCCGAGCTCGCGGAGCCGCTCGGCTTCGATTCGGTCTGGTGCGTCGAGCACCACTTCGACTGGTACTCGATGGGCCCCGACACGCCGCAGATCCTGGCGTACCTGGCCGGGCGCACCAGGCGGATCGGGCTCGCCACCGGCGCGGTGATCCTGCCCTGGAATTCGCCGCTGCGCGTGGTCGAGAAGATGATCCTGCTCGACTACCAGTCGCAGGGCCGCGCCATCTTCGGCATGGGACACGGCCTCGCTCGCATGGAGTACGACGGCTTCCAGATCGACATGAACGAGGCGCGCGACCGCTTCGCGGAAGCGGCGCGCATGATCCTCGCGGGCCTCGAGACCGGCGTGGTACGCGGCGACGGGCCGTACTACCCGCAGAAGCCGGTCACAGTGCGGCCGAAGCCGCGCGCTTCATGGAAGGACCGGACCTACATGGTCGCGATGTCGCCGCACTCGACGCCGCTCTGCGCCGAGCTCGGCGCGAGGCCGATGGTGTTCGTGCAACGGCCCTGGGAGGAGACCCGTGGCCACATCGAGCTCTTCAGGACCTCGTGGGCGAAGCACCATCGCACGCCGCCTCCGGCGCCGACCTTCGCCGAGTTCCTGGTCTGCTCGGAGTCCGCGACCGAGGCCCGCGACCTGGCGCACGAGTATGTCGCGAACTACTACCGCTCCGTGGTGAGTCACTACGAGTTCACCAAGGTCGAGAACTTCCAGAAGAAGGGATACTCCTCCTACGCCGAGAGCGCGGCCGCGCTCGGTACCTACGGCGTCGAGAACGCGGCGAAGGGCTTCGTCGAGATCAACGCCTACGGAACGCCCGCGCAGATCGTCGAGAAGCTGCGCGCGCGCCGCGAGCTGATCGGCGACTTCAACCTCTCGATCGTGCCGGCGTTCGGCGGGCTGCCGGACGCGGCGGCCGAGCAGAGCCTGCGTCTGCTCGGCGAGAAGGTGCTGCCCATCGTGCGGAGCTGGTAGTCGATCGAGTCAGTCTGAGCCGCGCGCGCTCGGGTGGCTCGAGGTGTGCTCGCTCGCAGAGCAGCCGTCGTGACCGCAGGTATAGCGGCTCGAGCCCTCGGCCGGCGCGGATTCGCAGGCGCTCGAGCAGTAGCGCCCGACCCGCGCGGCTGGCATTCGCGCACCCGCCGTGCCGCGCCCTCAGGGCAGCGAGACGAACCGGCGCTCGGGCGTCACCTGGATGTTTCGGTGGATTCGCCGGCCGTTCGGGAACTCCGCCTCGAGGTCGTAGGCGCCCGGCGCGAGCGGATGCTGGAACGGAGTGGCGCCCAGATCGACGCCGTCGATCCATACGCGCGCCCACGGTCGGGCGTTCACCTGCAGCTTGACGGTGGGAACGGACACCGGCACTTGCGGCAGGCTGACCGGGCTCGAGACCGCGGGGGTGACGGCGTTGAGGGTTGCGGGCTCGACGATCGCGGGTGCGACCGCAGGAGCGGCCGTGGGTGCGACCGCCGGCAGCACTCGGTGACTCGCACCGTGCGGGCCACCCAGCGAGAGCAGCGAGACCGCGAGCAAAAGCCCTGCGACGGGAAGAGCGACGCTCGCGGCCGTGCGTCTCGAGACACGCGCCACGGAATGCTCGGCGGAGGTGGTCAGCCGCTTCGCTCGCTGCGCGGCACCGCGGAGGTCTCTCGCGGCGCGCAGCGAAGCCCTTCCACACGCGACCGCGGCTCGCCCGGTGGCGAGCCGTGCGCTGCGAGCGCGCCTTCCAGCAGCGGCCCGGGTCACGTCGCGGGTGCGAGCGAGCGAGACCCCCGCGCGAGTCGCAGACTCGGTTGCGCGAGCGGTGAGGAGCGCTCGCTGCTGGTCGATTTCGCTCGACAGCCGCGCCGCCTCGCGCTGAACGGCCGCGCCCGCGCCCCGAGCACTCCGCCAGCTTCGCAGCGAAACCGCTCGCGACGCATCCACCGCACGCCGCGTCGCAGAGCGCGCCCCTTCACGCGCCGCCGTCGCGGCATCTGCCGCTCGCGCCGCAAATCTCCGCCATTCGTGCAGAGCCCGCGCTCGCGCAGCTCCGCTCGCCTCGCGTGCTCGGGTGAGTCGACTCGCCACAGCTTCTGCGAGGCCGCTCGCCACAGTGTGTGCGAAGTGGGCACTCAGTGCCGAGCGCACCTCGGGAGCTTCGGGCAGCGGGAGCTGGCCGGCGACCTCTCCCAGCTCGGGCGGCGCGGGTGGACGCGGAGACCGATCCTGATCCCTGCGCGCGATCTCGTTCTTGAGCAGCCGCGGGTTGCCGCCCGCGGCGTGGAGGACCTCACCGCGATCGGTCGTGAGCAATCTGTGACGGAGCCGTTGCGAGAGTCCGGGATGCGCGACGATCGCGTCGAAGATCGCCTCGAGCTCGGTCTCGGGCAGTGACTCGGGCATGAACACGGTGAATCCAGCGGCGAGCGTGACGGTGACCCCCGACAGGTCCTCGCAGCTGGTGCCCGCGGCGACGATCGACAGGTCGCGCTTCGCGCGGCGCCCGAGCCGCGCCAGCGCCGCCACGGTCGGCTCGCTGGTGCGCTGGATGTCGTCCACCAGGAGCAGCGTCCGCATCTCGCGCTGCGCGCGCAGGCTCTCGAGCAGCTTTGCCTCGGCTGCGTCACCGTCTCGCGGCGGCGTGGTTCCAAACAGGAGATGGAGCAAGGTGCCGGCGAGGTCCTCCGGCAGCTCGGGCAGGCGCGCTGCGACGCGCGTCCGGCGGAACGAAGTCCACTGGCGCTCGGAGAGCACCCGGAGCAGAAGCGACTTCCCGATGCCCGTGGGCCCGCTCAACAACACGGGCGAGCAGCCGGAGTCCAGACTCATCCCCAGCGCAGCCAGGGCGGACTCGCCCGACTCGATTGGAACGTACAGCCGCGCGTCGGCATGCTGCAGCAGTGGATCGATCATCCGAGAGGCCAGCACCTTTCTTGCAAGGCTTCCTCGCGGAGCAAGGCTCGATGACTCGAACGCTTGAGCAAGAACTACGCCTGCTCTTCTGTGCGGTCGCGCTCGCCGCTGGCATGGCGTGCTCACACGCCCGCCCACAGCCTGTGCATACTTCTACCACGTCTGTGCAGATGAATCAGGCGCCGCGCGCGGCGACCCAGGAAGAGTACGCCGTGTTCCCCGGCGAAACCCTGGGCTCGATCTCGCGCTGCAGCGGCGTGCCGGTGGGCGAGCTCGCGCGCACGAACCACATCGCGAATCCCGACCTCCTCATCGCGGGAACCTCCCTGCTGCTGCCGAAGGGACACCACTGCGGGCGCGGGACGGACGCGGCGAGTACCGCGCGCGCGCAGGCGGGCCGGCTCCTGGCGAAAGCTTCGCAAAGCCTCGATGCAGCGGACTTCGACGGAGCGCTCGAGAGTGCAGGTGCCTGCGTCCGGCAGCTCACGCCCCACGCGAACGACTCCAAGGCGAATGTCCTGCGCGCGCGTTGCCACGTGGTGGCTGGCACGGCGGCGACGGGCTTGGACCGCCCCCAGCAGGCGATCGAGGAGTTCCGCAGCGCTCTGGCGCTCGATCCGAAGCTCCAGCTCGAGTCCGACGGCACCTCCCCGCGCGTCCGCGAGCTCATGGCGGCTGCCCGTTCGGAAGCTTCGAAGTGAACGGCGGCGGTAGTTTGTAGACTCCGGCCTGCGCGATCAGGCGCGCGGGTCGGCCCGGCGCGGAACCACGGCCAGCAGCGACGGCAGCACGAACAGCGTGCAGATCAGCGTGTACGCCAGCGACAGCACCAGGAGCGTCCCCATCTCGGACGTGCCCGTATGGCTGGAGACCGCGAGCGCGCCGAAGGCAGTGCCCGTCGCGAGCCCGCTGAACTGGATCGCCCGGGCGGTGCTGGACTGCAGCGGCGAGTCGAGCCCTGCGCGCCAGTTCGCGACGAAGTAGATGTCGAACGCGACGCCGATCCCAAGCAGGAGCGGCAGCGCGATCACGTTCGCGAAGTTGAGCGGCAGACCGATCAGCACGCTGGTGCCCAGCGTGAGCAGCGCCGCGAGCACGAGCGGCGCGATCACCAGAGCGACGTCGAGCGCGCGGCGCAGCGTCACCAGGAGCAGCAGGCTGATGGCCACGAATGCGATCGCGCCCGCCGCCCGGAACGCACCGACCACGACCTTCGCGGACTCCAGGATCACCACCGGCGCACCACCTGCCATCGGCACCTCCGAGCGCACCGCGGCGACGAACTTGCGCAGGACGACGTTCTGGCTGCCGTCGCCTTTGGGGAACGCCTTCAGAAGCGCGCGGCCGTCGGGAGTGATCCAGTCACTGGCGATCTCCGAGGGGATGTCTGCGCGCGTGACTGGTCCGGCGGACAGCACCAGACGCAGGCTGTCGAGCATCGGCGCGAGACCTCCGACCAGGCTGGAGCGGAGCTCCGCGACCGGCGCAGGAGACGCATGCCCGAGACGCTCGAGCGCCTGGGCAAGCGCGAGCGCGGAGTCTCCGTTGGCGCGGCCGCTCGCCACCGCGCGCAGCTTCGCCGCGAGCTCGCCCGCAGCGCGCAGCACCTCGTCGTCGCCGGGGGGCGGCAGAGGGTGGCTCGGCGTGAGCGTGGGCCCGAGCAGGAACGCGGTGTCCTCGAGTAGCGCGAGCTTCGCCGGCTGGTCGTCGGGCACGAAGCTGTCCAGCGTCATCGTGTGGTCGACTTCGGCGACCTGGTCGAGCCGCGCGCCGAGCGCGTTCGCCGCCTCGAGCGACGGCTCGAGGATCTCCATCGCGTAGGGCGTCGCGTCCGGGTTCTCCATCAGGTCCAGCAGCGCCGACATCGACTCGGTGCGCGGGTTCTTCAGGTGGAGTGGATCGAAGTCGAAGCTCAGGAGCGGCAGCAGCGCCAGGCTCGCGAGCCCGAGGAACGCCGCGAAGCCCAACACCGCTCGCGCGTGGCGCGCCAGGAACCGGTCGAGCCCGGCGGCGCCTGCGAAGCCGACCGCCTCGGGCTCGCCACCCGGGCGCAGCAGCGCGATCAGCGCGGGCAGCAGGGTGAAGTTCAGGAACAGCGCGATCAGCATGCCCGTGCCCGCGATCAGGCCGAGCTCGCGCACGCCCAGGTACGAGCTCGGCACGAAGGCGTAGAAGCCGACCGCGGTCGTCGCCGCTGCGAGCGGCAGCGGCCCGCTCATCGCCTCCCCTGCCGCGCGCAGCGCCGCGCGCAGCTCGCCGAGGCGGTGGCGGCAGTCGCGGTAGCGCACCGAGAACTGGATCCCGAAGTCGACTGCCAGGCCCGAGAACAGCACCCCGAACGCGACCGAGATCAGGTTCAGCGTGCCGATCGCGGCGGCGGCGAAGGCGCCCGTCCAGATCGCGCCCACGACCAGCGTCGCCAGCACCGCGAATACCAGGCGGATCGACCCGACCGCCAGGTAGATGCACACGCACAGCAGCGTGAGCGACGCGGTCGCGATCAGCCCCGCGCGCTCGAGCAGCGACGCGAACTCCTCGTCCGTCAGCGCGACCGGGCCGGTGAGCCGCACGCGAACGCCGTGCTCCGGCGTGAGCGCGAGCGCGCGCGCGGCGTCGCGCGCCGCGGCACTCGCGACGGCGCCCGGCTCGAGCGCACCGGGGTCGAGGACCGGCTGCGCGACCAGCACCCTGCGCAGGTCATCCGCGCTCGCCACCCGGTCGGTGAGCAGGGTCTGCCAGGACAGCGGCTCGGGCGCGCCGTCGAGGACCGAGTCGACGCAGCGGGCGATCACCCCGAGCGGCCGCGCGAGCGGCTCGAGCGTGGTCTCCCCACGCTCCACCCCCTCGAGCGAGAGCCGGAGCGCGCCGAACACGCCCCGCGCGCTCGGGTCGGCAGCGAGCATGCCGATCATCGGCTGGGCGCGCACGAGCTCCTCGAGCTGCGCCGACAGGTCCTTGCGCGAGGAGAACAACAGGCCGTTGCGGCGGAAGAACGGCAGGCCCGCCGGGTTGCTCACGCTCTTGAACAGCGCGGGGTTCGCCTGGAGGCGTTCGGCCAGGGCCGCGGCGGCTGCGTCGGCCTGCTCGATCGTGCGCCCGTCGATCAACACCAGGAGCTGGGCCGCGCGCGAGGGGAAGGCCGCATCGAGCGCCTGGTCCACCTTGCGCCACGGCGCATCGGCCGAGACCAGGCTCTCGGTCTCTGTGTCCATCGCCAGGTTGCGTTGGGCGTAGTTGCCGAGCAGCACGGCCGAGACCAGCCCCGCGACGACCACGGCCGCGGCGCGCCGGCTGCACAGCTCGACGCACGCGACGAGCAATCGCATCAGCAAGATGAGCTCACCCCGCGCGAATCCTAGCCCAGGCGGCTGGCCCGGGCGGCGGGGGTGGCATCGGACGGCGATGGGCGCGCGCGGGGACTGGTCGAGGGAAACGCTCGTTGGCGCCGCGCGCGCCCATCGCGCCCTGTTGCGCAGCCGGGTCGCAGGTCCCGGCCACGTGCACGAGTCTAGCCGCCTGCTGCATGAGAAAACTTGGGGATTTCCTGGGATTCGCTGGCCGGAAGCTCGGCAGGGCTGCCCAGGACGTGCTCACTCACTCCTCCTGCCGGGGCGCCGCGCGAGCGCGCCGGCGAGCCCGTACTGGCTCGGGAATTGCTCCTTCTGCCGTCGGGCGACGGGGATTCGTCCGGGGCGCCGGTGAAGAAGATCGAAGCGATCATCAGCGACTCGAAACTCCAGGAGGTGCGGGAGCTCCTGGCGCGGAGCGGAGTCGACGGAATGACGGTCAGCGACGTCCGCGGCTACGGCAAGGCGCGGGGACAGACCGAGCTCTACCGCAGCTCAGAGCACGAACGGCCCTACCTCCAACGCGTGAAGATCGAGATCGTGGTCGAAGACGGCCGCGCGCCGGCGCTGGTCGAAGACCTGGTCAAGGTCGCATGGACCGGCCGTGTGGGCGACGGGAAGATCTTCGTGGTCCCGATCGAGGACGCGGTGCGGATCCGCACCAACGAGCGCGGACAGGACGCGATCTAGCTCACGGCCGCGGCGGGGACTCGAGGGCGGCCAGCCTCGCGCGCACGCGCTCCAGCACCCGCTCGGGCTGGCCCGCGGGATCGGTCGCGGCCGCCTCTCGCAGCGAGGCGATCGCACCTTCGCGATCGCCCGCCGCCAACTCGACCTCCGCCAGCGCCTCGAGCGCCGCGGCGTCCCGGCGAGCGGTCGCTGCGACGGCGCGCTCGGCGTACTCGCGCGCCAGCGCGACCTGGCCGGGGTCGTCGGCGCGGTTGCGCACCAGGAACAGCGCGAGCCGGCGCAGCGCGTAGCGGTCGTTCGGAGCGCGCTCGAGCGCTTCCCGGTACAGCGCCTCCGCGCGGGCGGGCTCGCCGGCGAGCTCGTGGAGCGCGCCGAGGTCGACGCGCGCGGCTACGCCGTCGGGCTGGAGCGGCAGGACGCGCTCGTAGAGCTCGATCTCGCCGAGCACCGCCTGCGCCATCTCCGCGCGCGCGTCCTCCGCCCGGCCCGCACGCTCGTACGCCTTGGCCAGGTTGTAGTGGGCGCGCCGATTCGCCGGCGCGGCTGCGACGTCGTGCTGCCAGAGCGCGATCTCGCTCCGGTAGTCTCCTGCGCGCGCGAACGAGAGTGCCGCCAGGCCGAGCGCCACGACGCCGCCGATCCAGCGCGCGAGCCGCTCGCGCCTCGCGCGCTGCAACAGCGCCCACGTGCCCGCGACCCCGGCCGCGAGGAGTGCGGCGAGCGGCAGCAGCATCCGCCGCTCGGCCCCGACCTCCGACGCGATCGGGAACACGCTCGAAGACGGAGCCAGAATGGCGAAGCACGCGACGCCGACGAAGCCCGCTGCGGGCCAGCGGCGCAGCGCGACGAGCGAGAGCGCGGCGAGCGCAACCAGCAAGAGCGCGCCCGGCCAGACGTCGGAAAGACCGAGCGGCTCGGGCGTGCCGTAGTCGAGGACCAGCGGACCGGGCGCGACCACCAGCCGCAGGTAGTGCGGCAAGACCCGGCACTGGTTGGCGAGGTAGATGGCGGGGGTCACCCAGTGCCCGAAGCCGGCCGACTCGCCGCGCGGCGCCGAGAATGCGAGTGCCGCGAGCACGATCCAGTCGAGCGCGAGACAGCCGAAGGTCGCGAGCTGGACGCGCTGCCGCTCCCTGCCCCAGAACACCGCGCCGTGCAGGGCGACGACGAGCGGCGCGCTCACCATCACCTCCTTGCACGCCATGCCGAGCGCACACGCCAGCGCAGCGGCGCCGATCCACGGACCGGATCGCTCGGCTTCGCGCGCGCGGATCGCGAGGTACAGCGTCGCGAGATAGAACACCGCGACCAGCGACTCCGTGCGCGCCGAGACGTAGCAGACCACCTCGCTGGCGAGCGGGTGCAGCGCGAACAGCGCGGCAGCCATCCAGGCGAGCGCGTCGGCGTGGGCAGCGAAGCGCGGCGCGAGCCGCGGCGAGCGCAGCGTCCGGCGCACCACGCCGAACACGAACAGCGCGGCGAGCCACAGCAGCGCCGCGTTGGTCGCGCGATAGCCGCGGGGGTCGAGGCCGCTCACCGCGCGGTTCAGCGCCAGCGACAGCGCGACCAGCGGCCGCCCCGAGGTGGTGAGGTCCGGGGGCTGCGCGAGCACGCGCGAGAGCGGCCATAGCGACGCGAGGGTGTCGTTCCCGGCGATCGCGCCGAGGTCGTCGAACACGAACGGGCCGTCGAGCGCGCGCGTGTAGACCGCCGCGATCGCACCGCCGAGCCCCACCGCGCAGAGGATGCGCGCGTTCCGGTCCGCAAAGCGCATGGCGGCCGGTATCATGCCGCCGTGCTCGGCCACCGTCTCGTGCGGCTCGCGCTCTTGGTGTTCACTCTGGGCGCCGTCGCGGCGTGCTCGCGCCGGACCGCCTCGCCGGCGCCGTACGACGTCGGCTTCCGAGGGCCGGGGCGGCTGGTCGTGCTGTTCGAGAGCTCCGATCCGGACGTCCCGCGCAAGCTCGTGGTGCACGACCGCGACGGCGCCTTCGCGCTTCCGGTCGAGCACCCGCAGGCCGCGCGCTGGATCTCGAGCCGGGCTCTGCTCGTGAGTCAGGAGCTCCCGCCCGAGCAGGAGTACGGCCTCTCGCGCACGCAGCTCCTGCGCGTCGACGCGGACAGCGGCGCGATCGAGCCCTTCGCCAGCCCGGCGCGCTGGTTCGACGCCGAGCCCGATCCGCGCGGCGAGCGGATCGCGGCTGGAGTCGAGACCGACGACCAGGGGACGAGCGAGCTGGTGATGTTCTCGCTGGCGACGCGGGGCGAGAAGCCGATCGCCGACGCGCCGCGCGCGCTCGACCGGCCGCGCTGGAGCCCGGACGGCCAGGCGCTCGTGGTGCTGCAGACGGTCCCCGACCCGGACGGCGTCGACGCCGAGAGCAGCATGTCGTTCGAAGGGCAGGAGGTCGCCTTCCCGCGACTCTTTCGAGTGTCGGCCGATCTCACCGGAAGGACTGCGCTTCTGCGCGACGGGGACCCGGGCAAGCCGCTCGTCGCGGGAGGCAGTCTGCCGCTGTGGTGGGACGAGCGCGGGGTCTACGCGCGCCAGCGCCGGGGACTCGTGCTGTGCGATCCCTCGGGCAGCGGCTGCACGCTGGTGTATGCGCCGAGCGGCGAGAAGCGCGTGTTCGACGGGCGTCCTTGCGGCGCCGATCAAGCGCTGCTCCTGTTGCGCGACCACGCGGCGAACGCAGACGCGGAGCTGCCCCAGGAGCTGGTCCGCGTGTCCTTGACGGAAGGCAAGATCGAGCCCATCTACCGCGCGGGCGGCGACGTATTCCTGTCCGAGATCGACTGGACCGGCGCGCCCTAGGGGCCAGCTACCCACGCGCCCGCGTTTGGGTCTATGATGGCGCGCTCCGCTGCATTCTGACCGAGGGGAAACAAGGAGGGATTCATGCGAAAGACGGCTCTAGCGCTTGCGCTCTGCCTCTCACTGCCGGCCTCCGTGTTCGCGCAGGAGAAGAAGGCGCAGGACGTGCTCCCGACCACGCCTTTCAAGGAAGGCGACACGATCAGCTTCGCGGACGTCGAGAAGCTGAAGGACTTCCTGCCGCCCGAGTTCTGGGACAACCGCGAGTTCTTCTTCTACGAGGGCATGCAGCTCGAGATCGGCCCGACCATGCGCAAGTACGGCGCCGCCGACGCGTACAACGCGGCCAGCGAGAAGTACAAAGGCCAGGCGAAGATCGGCCAGGACGGCGCGCTCGAGAACTACACCGCGGGCCTGCCGTTCGACACCGCCGCGATCGACTGCAAGGGTGACCCGAACGCCGGCACCAAGATCATCTGGGACTTCCTCAAGACCTGGAACGGCGACGGCGCACGCTCGACCTGGTCCTACACCTACTGGGACCGCGGCGAGCAGCTGCCGCTGTACTACGAGGGCACCGCGAAGGTGATCGCGCTCTCGAACCGCGTCGAGCCCCAGTACCTGGCCGAGAACAACGGCGACATCTTCCCGCAGGAGAAGCGGCAGAGCGCGTTCGGCATCGAGGTCGACGCGCCGTTCGACGCGCGCGGCATCCTGGTGCTGACCTACCGCTACAAGAGTGCGGACGGCCCGCTCAAGGACATGAAGAACGACGACACCTGGGTGTACGTCCCCGACCTGCGCCGCGTGCGCCGCATCTCGTCGGCCCAGCGCACCGACTCGGTGCAGGGCACCGACTTCACCATGGACGACCTGCGCAGCTTCTCGGGCATCCCGCCGCAGTACGAGTGGAAGTGCCTGGGCGAGAAGACAGTGATCGCGCCGATGAACACCAAGACGCTCGCCTACCCCTACACCGACACGTACAACTTCGGCCCGTACGGCTTCTCCTACGCGAGCGACCGCTGGGAGGTGCGCAACGCCTGGATCGTGCGGTTCATCCCCAAGAACGAGGATCACCCGTACCACCACAAGGACATCTACATCGACAAGGAGACCTACGAGCCGCTGTTCAGCTTTGCCTACGACCGCAAGAAGGAGCTGTGGAAGGTCATCTGGCACAACCACCGCTACAGCGAAGACTGGAACGGCAAGGTCAACAAGGACCCGAAGGCGGAGAACGGCGTGTGGTATCCCGGCTGGGAGGGCGTCCCCGAGCCGAAGGACAACCGCATCGTCTCCGACATCATCGTGAACGTTCAGACCGGTACCGGGAACCGGATCGAGTTCTGGAACAGCGAAGGCTCGCCCTTCTCGTCCAAGGGCAAGATCCGCGGCTACATCGACATCGGGCGGCTGAACAAGGGAAGGTAAGCCACTCGAATCACGACCGCTGAAAACGCCCGCCGGCGCACCCGGCGGGCGTTTCCATTTCTGTCGCGCAAGGGTGCTTGCGCTGCGCTCCGCCAGCGACGGGGCCGATACGTGTAACGCCGTTACACCGCTCGGAGTCCCCCCGTGCCCGAACCCGCGAAGCCTGCGCGCCGCCGGACCCGCTCGACCCGGCGCGCGATCCTCGAGGCCACGCAGGCGCTCTTGTTCGAGCTGGGCGCGGACCAGCTCACCATCCGCCGCGTCGAGGAACGCTCGGGCTTCAAAGCGCCGACGATCTATCACCACTTCCGCGACAAGACGGGGCTGATCGACGCGCTGCTCGAGGAGCGCTGCGCCGAGCTCTACGCAAAGCTGTGTCGGGTGCCGCGGCGGCCGGACGCGGTCGCCTACCTGCTCGAGCTGGCGCGCGCGTATCTGGAGTTCGGGCTCGCCAACCCCGGCCAGTACGCGCTGATCTCCGCGCCGCGTGCCGAGTCGGCGGAGCTCCTGCCCTCGGCGGAGGCCGCGCGCAAGCTCGTGTTCCGCGCCCTCGCCGAGGCCTGCACCTCTCGCGTGCAGCGGGGCCAGGACCCCGAGGCGGCGTTCCAGGCGGTGTGGGCAGTGCTCCACGGCGTGGTGGCGCTGCGTGCCTCGCGGCCGGACCACCCCTGGCGGCCCGAGCTGGTGGGCCTGGCGCTGCGCACGATCGAGCGCGGCATCGTGGGGCCCGAGGAGCTCCCGCCGTGATCCGGTGCGTGCGACTCGCGCTCGCGCTCGGCCTCTGCGCCGGCGCGGCGCTCGGGTGCGAGCGGCACCGCGCTGCGGCGGAAGCGCCCGCGCACGCGGTCGTGCTCGCGCCGGTCGAGCTCCGCGACGTCGACGAGCGCGTGGCGGCCACGGGCCAGATCGTCGCCAAGCAGCGCGCTGACGTGGCGGCCCAGGTCCCGGGCGAGGTCACCGCGATCCTGGTCGACGAGGGTCAGCCCGTCGGCGAGGGCGCGGTCGTGATCGAGATCGACCCCGAGCGCCGCACGCTCGACCTGGACCGCGCGCGGGCGCGGCTGTCGGAGGCGGGCTCGGGGCTGCTCGACGCGCAGCGCCAGGCCGGCCGGACCCATGCCCTGGCGAAGCACCAGGTCGCCTCGAAGGCGCAGCTCGACCAGGCCGAGACCGCGCTCGACGCCGCGCGCTCGCGCGTGCAGGCAGCCCAGGCCGATCTCGGCGCGGCAGAGCGCGCCGCGGCCGACTCGCGCGTGGCCGCGCGCTTCGCGGGCGTGATCGGGCGCCGCTTCGTCTCGCGCGGCGAGTACGTCCAGCCGGGCCAGAAGCTGTTCGAGCTGGTGTCGCTCGATCCGGTCGAGGTCGAGTTTGCGCTGCCCGAGGCCGACGCCAGCCGGCTGCAGCTGGGGCTGCCGCTCGAAGTCGGCGTCGCGCCCTACCCCGGCCAGGTCTTTCACGCCGCGGTGTCGATGATCTCGCCCGAGGTCGACGAGCGCACCCGGACCCTGCGCGTGAAGGCGCTGCTCGCGAACCCGGACGGCCGGCTGCGGCCGGGGCTGTTTGCGCGCGCGGACCTGGGCATCGCGCGCCGCGCCAACGTCCTGCTCGTGCCCGAGGAGGCGGTGCTGCAGCGCAGCGACGGCGCCGTGGTGTTCCGCGCGGTCGACGGCGGGACCCGGGCAGAGCGGCGCGTGGTCGAGCTGGGGCCGATCCAGTCCGGCCGCGCGGAGATCCGCGCCGGGCTCGCGCCCGGCGACGTGGTGGTGCTGCGCGGACAGGCCCAGCTCGCCGACGGCGCGTCGATCTCCGCGCGGAACGCCGACGGCTCACCGGTCGTGCCGGTGGGAAACACGCCGTGAGCCTCACCGACCTCTGCATCGCGCGCCCGGTGCTCACGCTGATGCTGATGCTCTCGCTCGTCGTGTTCGGCGTGCTCGGCTACTGCGAGCTCGGCGTCGACCAGCTGCCGAACATGGAGTTCCCGGTCGTCACCGTCACCGCGCAGCTCCCCGGCGCGAGCCCGGAGACGATGGAGGAGGACGTCACCGAGGTCCTCGAAGAGAACCTGAACACGATCGGCGGGCTGCGCTCGCTGCGCTCGACCACCACCCAGGGCGCGGCGATGATCACCGCGGAGTTCGAGCTCGAGCGCGACATCGACCAGGCGGCGCAGGACGTGCGCGACAAGGTCGCGCGCGCGCGTCAGACGCTGCCGCGCGAGCTCGAGCCGCCGGTGATCGACAAGCGCAGCCTGTCCTCGAGCCCGATCATCTGGCTGTCGCTCAACTCGGAGCGGCCGCAGGTCGAGGTCACCGAGTACATCAAGGACGCGGTGAAGCCGGTGCTCGAGACCATCCCCGGCGTCGCCTCGACCGAGATCTTCGGCAAGCGCGAGCGCGCGATCCGGGTCTGGATCGACGGCGAGGCGCTGCGCGCGCGCGGCCTCGCGGTGAACGACGTGGTCGATGCAATCCAGCGCGAGCACGTCGACCTGCCCGCGGGGCGGCTCGAGAGCCAGGCGCTCGAGTACACGCTGAAGACCGAGGCCGAGTTCGAGTCGGTGGCGGACCTCGGGGGCCTGGTCGTGGCGCGCGTCGACGGCGCGCCGGTGCGGCTGTCCGACGTGGCGCGGGTCGAGGACGGCGCCGAGGACGAGCGCTACATCGCGCGCTTCAACGGCCAGCCGGGCGCCGGGATCGGGATCCTGAAGCAGTCGCGCGCCAACACCGTCGAGATCGCGAATCGCACCCACGACGCGATCGACGAGCTGCGCAAGTCGCTTCCCGCCGGGATGAGCTTCCCGACGCGCGACCAGGTGATCGACTTCTCCTCGGCGATCCGGGAGTCGGTGGCCGAGACGCAGTTCGCGCTGGTGTTCGGCGCCTTCTTGGCCACGCTGACGGTGCTGCTGTTCCTGCGCCGGGTGCGGCCGACGCTGGTGATCGGCACCTCGATCCCGCTCTCGCTGGTGGCGGCGTTCGGGGCGATGTGGGTGTTCGGGTTCACGATCAACACCATGACGCTGCTCGCGCTCGCGCTCGCCGTGGGCGTGGTGATCGACGACGCGATCATCGTGCTCGAGAACATCGAGCGGAGGCGCCACGCGGGCGAGTCGCCGCGCGAGGCGGCGTCCGCCGGCACGCGCCAGATTGCCTTCGCCGCCACCGCGGCGACGCTCTCGATCGCGATCGTGTTCCTGCCGGTGGTGTTCGTGCGCGGGATCGTGGGCAGCTTCCTGCGCGAGTTCGGGCTCACCGTCGCGGCCTCGGTCGCATTCTCGCTGTTCGTGGCGCTGACGCTGATCCCGATGCTGGCCGCGCGCATGCCGCCCGAGCCGCCGCGCAGCCGCGGCGTGTTCCGCTGGCTCGAGCTCGGCTTCGCGCGCCTGGAGCGGCACTACGTGCAGCTGCTCGACTGGGCGTTCGCCCACCGCGCCGTCGTGCTCGGCGGTGCCGCGGTCGCGTTCGCGGTGGCGCTCGTCTTCGGCTCGCTGCTCGGCTCCGAGTTCTTCCCTCCCACCGACGAAGGACGCGTGTTCGCGATGTTCGAGACGCCGCCCGGGACCTCGCTCGCCGGCACGGTCGAGCGCGTGGCGCAGGCGGAGAAGTGGATGCTCGCGCAGCCCGAGACCACGGGCCTGTTCGACGGCGTCGGCATTTCGGGCCCCGAGGGCCCGGGGGACGTGACCCAGGCGGTGCTGGTCGCGATCCTGAAGCCGCGCAGCCAGCGCAGCCGGGGCGTGCAGGAGATCATGGTCGCCGCGCGCGAGGCATTCCGGAACGTCCCGGGGCTCGAAGCGCGCGTGTTCGACCCGACGTCCGCGCTGGGCGGTGACGCGCGCGGCGAGCTCGAGTTCGCGCTGCGCGGCAACCTGGCGATCGACCAGCTCGACCGGCTCTCCGACGAGATCGTGCGCCGGCTGCGCGAGAAGCGCGGCTTCGTCGACCTGTCCAAGTCGCTCAAGGTCGGGCTGCCCGAGCTGCGCATCGTGCCGGACCGCGAGAAGTGCAGCGCGGTGGGCGTCGACGCGCGCAGCCTGTCGGCGATCGTGCAGGCGGGCATGGGCGGCCTCGACGTGGCGAAGTTCAAGCAGAACGGCCACCGCTACGACATCCGCGTGCGGCTGGCCGATGCCTTCCGCGCCGACCCGGCGGCGGTGGGCGGCCTGTTCGTGCGCACCCGCGACGGTGGCGTCGCGGAGCTGCGGAACCTGGCGCGGATCGAGACCGGCGCGGCGCCATCGATGATCAGCCGCGACCAGCGCCAGCGCAGCGTCACGATCTCGGCCAACCTCGAGGGCATCACCGTGGGTGAGGCGATCCAGGTCGTGCGCAACACCACCGAGGGCCTGCTGCCCGAAGGCGCGGCGCTCCACTTCGGCGGCAGCGCAGAGCAGTTCCTCGAGAGCCTGCGCCAGTTCGGCCTCGCGATCAGCCTGGCCGTGCTGGTGATCTACATGGTGCTGGCGGCGCAGTTCGAGAGCCTGCTGCACCCGCTCACCGTGATGCTGGCGCTGCCGCTGGCGATGGTCGGGGCGTTCGGGGGGCTGCTCGTCATGCACCTGTTCCGACCGGGCATGACGATCAACCTGTTCAGCGTGATCGGGATCATCCTGCTGATGGGGCTGGTGACCAAGAACTCGATCCTGCTCGTGGACTTCGCCAACGAGCTGCGCAGCCGCGGCCGCGACGGGCTCGCGGCCATGCGCGAGGCCGCCCCGGTGCGCATGCGCCCGGTGCTGATGACGGCGGTCGCGATGATCCTCGGCGTGCTGCCCGCCGCGGCGGGCGTCGGGCCCGGCGCGGAGACCCGCGCGCCGATGGCGGTCGCGACCGGCGCCGGGATGTTCTCGTCGGTGCTGCTCACGCTGGTGGTGGTGCCGGTGTTCTACGTCGCGCTCGACGGCGCGGTCGAGCGGCTGCGCCAGGCGCTGCACCCGCGCGCACGGCGAGCGGCCCCGGACGCGAACGCGCGCTAGCGTCCCCGCCCATGCGCGTGTCGGAAGCGGGGCCGCGCCCCGCGGCGGAGCGCGGTCCCCTGCGCCGCCCCGCTCTGCCCGAGCTGCCCCTGCGCGGCTACCGCTTCGAGCGGTGGACCGAAGCCTGCTTCGGCGCGGGGCCGGCGCTGATGGAAGGCGGCTTCGTCGGCGTGATCGCCGACAAGCTCTTCCACGTGCACCCGGCGGTGCTGGCCCTGATCACGGCGGCGCCGATGTTCGGCAACCTGTCGAGCTCGCTCTGGGCGCGCTTCGCCCACGGCCGCCGCCGCGTGCCTTGGACCGCCGTGCTGATGGCGGCTTTCACGCTGTGCGTGGTCGCGGTGGCCGCGATCCCCGAGGGCCGCGCCGGCGCGGCGTTGCTCGTCGCGCTGCAGGTGATCTCGCGCCAGCTGCTGGGCGGGGTGACCACGCTGCGCAGCATCGTGTGGACCTTGAACTATCCGCGCGAAGTGCGCGGCAAGCTGACGGCGCGGCTGTCGATGATCTCGACCGTCTCGTTCGTGGCCACCTCCTGGGCGGGTGCCCAGCTGCTCGACGCCAATCCCGAGAGCTTCCGGCTCGTGTATGCGCTCGGCGCGCTCCTCTCGGGGTTGGGCGTGATCGCGTTTGCGCGCGTGCCGCTGGTGGGCGAGGCCGAGCACCTGGCCGAGGAGCGGCTCGCCGCCGCAGAGGCGCAAGGCGGCGTGCTCTCGCTCCTGCGCGCCGACCGGCTCTACGCGCGCTTCCTCGGCTGGCAGATGATCGGGGGGATCTCGAACATGATGGTCGAGGCGCCGGTGCTCTACCTGGTCTCGAACGAGATGCAGGCGAGCTACGCGGAGTCGATCGCCGCCACGATGGTGGTGCCGTTCGCGCTCTCGCTGCTGACGATCCCGTTCTGGGCGCTGTATCTCGACCGCGTGCACGTGTCGGCCTACCGCGCGGTGCACGGCTGGACCTTCACGGCGTCCCAGCTCCTGCTCTGGGTGGGCGCCGGGATGCACTCGCTGCCGCTGGTCTTCTTCTCGCGCTGCGTCCAGGGCGCCGCGCGCGGCGGCGGAGCGCTGGCCTGGACGCTCGGGCACAACGACTTCGCGACGCGCGAGCGCGCCGGCCTCTACATGGGCGTGCACGTGACCCTGACCGGCGTCCGCGGCGCGATCGCCCCCTTCCTCGGCATGGCGCTCTACGTCGGCTGGGCTGCGCACGCGCTGCCTGGAGCTGCGCTCGAGCTGCCTGCTTGGAAGGGAATCGGCGACGGAGTGATGCCGCTCGCCGCCGCGATGTCCGCTCTCTCGGCCGTCGGGTTCCGCCGGCTGCAGCGGAGCCTCACCGCGCTACAGCCCTAGCGACTCGGCTGCCGATGCAGGCTGAGTGGTGTGCGCATGAGCCCGCACGAGTCGCTCGAGGTGCTCCGGCACGCGGATACTCCGCTGGCCCTCCGGCGCATCCTCGAGCGGGTCGTGCGGCCGGGCATGCGGGTGCTGGACGCCGGCTGCGGCGTCGGCATCTCGGCGCTCTGGGCCGCCCGCGCGGGCGCGACCGTAGTGGCGGTCGATCTCGGTCAGACCCAGCTCGCGCGCCGGCTGGCCGAGGCCAACCGCGTGGCCGACCACGTGCGCTGGGTCCGCGGTGACCTGGCGCGCCTGCAGCGTGACGACCTGGGGGCGCCCTTCGACCTGGTGATCGCGCCCCGCTGCGAGGGTGACCTGCGCCGCGACGAGTCCACGCTGCGGCTCACCGCGCAGCTCCTGGAGCGCTTCCTTGCGCCGAACGGCCGGGTCGTTCCCGACCGGATCAGCGCGCGCGCCTGTGCGGTCGAGTGGCCCGAGCAGGACCTGCCCACCCGGCTGCGCGAGCTGCGCAGCGAGGTCGAGGCCCTGCGCGGCCGCTACGGCCTGGTGTTCGAGCCGCTGCTCGAGGACCTGGGCCGGCCGCCCGACCCCGCCTGGTTCCCGGCGCACGCGCCCGACGGCCGCCTCGCGCGCGACGGCGCACGCCTGCTCGGCCGTCCGAGCGAGTTCTACCGGCTCGATGCCGGGCGCAGCCTCGAGCCGCTGCCCAAGTCGCTCACGCTCCAGGTCGCCTCGCCCGGGACGCTCACGGGCGTGCTGTTCACGCTGTCGCTGGCCTTCGGCGACGACGTCTTCAGCGAGCGCGAGTCGCTCGGCTGGATCGCCGAGCCGCTGCGAGTCGAGCCCGGTGAGCGCGTGTCGCTCTCGCTCGACGCCCGCTGGCGCGAGACCAACGCGCTGGGGCTGGCGCTGCACGAGCTGCAGCCGCAGAGCTAGCTCGAGCTCTCCTCGGGGCGCGGCGCCGCGGGCGCGGGCTCGACCAGCACCACCTCGAGCGCGCGCAGCCGCTCGAGCTCGGTGCGCTGCGAGCGCACTTCGTCCTTCTTCAGCTCGAGCTCGCCGCGCAGCACGACGTACGCCTTGTCGAGCGTCTCCCAGCGGCCCTTGTACTTGGCCGCATCGCGCCGCGCCGCCTCGAGCTCGGTCCCGAGCTTGGCGAGCTTCGCCTCAGCAGCGCCCGCGCGCTGCTCGACGGCGGCGACGCCCGCCTGGTCGGCGAGCGGCGCCAGCTCGGAGACCCGGGCGCTGGCGCGCTCCAGCTCCGCCGCGGCGCGGGCGGCCTCGGCGGACACGCGCTCGAGCTCCGCATGCAGGCGCACGATCTCGTCGCGCGCGGCGCGGCTGTCGCCCTTCTCCGCCGCGAGCTCGGCCTCGAGCGTGCGGATGCGCGCCGGCGCGCTCTTCTCCTCCTCGCGGTCGTCGCCGGCGCGGCGCTTCAGCTTGTCGTGCTTCTTGCGCAGCTCGGAGAGCTCCTCGCCGCGCGCCCGCAGCTCGGCGGCGCGCTGGTCGAGCCGCTTCTGCGTCGACTCGAGCTCGCCTGTGCGCTCCGCCAGCGCGCCCTCGAGCTCGCGTGCGCTGGACCGGGCCGCGCGCAGCGACACGAACAGGAACGCACCCGCCGCAGCGGCGAGCGCAAAGGCGATCCAGCCGGCGGCCGCGGCCGTCACGACGCGCGCGCCACGTGCTTCTGGATCGCATCGAGCACGGTCGGCCAGACCCCGCGCGGGAGCGAATGACCCATGCCGTCGATCAAGAGCAGCTCGCTCCGCGCAATCGCCTGGTGCGTGTCGAGCCCGCCCTCGACGGGCACCAGCGGATCCTCGAGCCCGTGGATCACGAGCGCTGGCACGTCGAGCTTGGCGAGCGCCTCGCGCCGGCTGCCGGAGGCGATCGCCGCCGCCGCCTGCCGCGCGACGCCCTGCGGATAGAACCCGCGGTCGTAGGCGCGCCCTGCGAGCCGGCGCCCGCGCTCCTCGTCGAAGGGGAAGCCCGAGCCGCCGAAGAGCCGCTGCGAGACGAGCGAGTGCTCGATGTAGGCTTCGCGCTCCGTCGGCGGCGGCGTGGAGAGCCGCGCCATCGCCTCGGGCTTTGCCGGCGGCAGGCCGGAGTGCCCCGTCGTGGACATGATCGAGGTGAGCGAGCGGACGCGGCCGGGGTGCTCGATCGCGAGCGTCTGCGCGATCATGCCGCCCAGCGACGCGCCCACCACGTGAGCGCTCGCGACGTCCAGGTGGTCGAGCAGCCCCGCAGCGTCGTTGGCCATGTCGGCGAGCAGGTACGCGACGCCGAGCGGCTCACCCGCGGCGCGGCGCGCGAGCAGGACCGCGATGCCCGGCGCGGGAGCGCCGTCGAAGCGCGTCGACAGCCCGACGTCGCGGTTGTCGAAGCGGACCACGAAGTGGCCCCGGCGCGCGAGGCCGAGCACGAACTCGTCGTCCCAGGCGATCAGCTGCGCGCCCAGCCCCATGATCAACAGTACGGGGGGGTCGCCGGGGCTTCCGACCGCGTCGTACTCGAGCTCGATGCCGTTGCAACGCGCGCGTGCCACGCGCGAATGATACTGGAATCGGGCGCCCTATTCAGACAGCGCGAGGTCGAGCCGCGAGAGCCAGGCGGTGTTCGCCTGTTGGCGCGCCCGCAGCTCGCGCTCGAGCGCGTCTGCGCTGTCCCGGAAGCCCATCGCCTCGAGCGCGAAGAGAGCGCGCGCAGCGGTCTCGGCGCTCGCCGCTGGCTCGCGTGCCGTCGCGCGCTCGCGCGCGCCTTCGAGCAGGCGCGCCCGGATCCGGCTCGTGAGCGGCAGCTCGAGCGCGGCCGCCCTGCGCGCTCCCTCGCCCGCGACCTCCACCCGCAAGCTGCGCGGCGCGGCTCCCGGGACGCCATCGACGAGCGCCAGCAGATCCACGTGCAGGCGACCCGTGGCGTCGGTCGACAGCGCGACGGCGGGCGCGTGCCCGAGCGCGACGGTGACCGCTGCTCCCGCGAGCGGCCGCGTGCTGCGTTCCTCATCGGGCTTGAGCTCGCGCGTGCTGCGCGACACCTCGCGGCCCTCGACGCGCGTCTCGGACTCGACGTTCAGCGCGGGATTCAGCGCGGCGAACGCGAAGTCGGTGCCGCCGTCGATGAAATCCTGCGGGATGAGACCGAGGCAGAGCTTGTTCGAGGCGCGCACGCCGACGAAGAACGGCACCGCGACCAGACCCGTCGGGACCTCCCACAGCTCGTTCTCGAGCCGCCAGGGCGTCTCCTCGTCCAGTCGGACCAGCGTCTCGCGCCGGCGCACCAGCACGGTCTCGTCGACCGAGACCACGAGCTCGAGCGCTGGCGAGGCCACCACCGGCGCAGGGGCGTCGATCCGCGTCGCCGCGCGCGTGACGTCGCGCGACTCGTGCTCGCGCACCTCCTCGTCGAAGCGCACGTGATTGGCGCAGCCCAGCGCCGCGGCGGCACACAGCCCCAGCGCAGCCCAGCGTCGCAGCATCGGACTCTTTTCGACGCTCGCGACGCCCTGGTTGATGGCCTCGCGAACACGCAGCGCACGCGCAGCTGGCGCGCAGCCGACGCGCGCTAGGCGAGCATCTTCCGGCCGCTCTCGATCACTTCTTCGGCGCGCGAGGCCGGCGGCGGCGCCGACGGCACCGCGCGGCCGCGCTGCACCGCGGGCCGCTTCGTCACGCTCTCGCGCCAGCGCGCGAGATTCGCAAGGCCGTCCAGCCCGACGCCCGCCCACTCGTGGATCGAGACCCAGGGCCAGGTCGCGATGTCGGCGATCGAGTAGTCACCGGCGAGATACTCCGCGTCCGCGAGCCGCCGGTCGAGCACCTCGTAGAGCCGCCGCGTCTCGTTCTGATAGCGGTCGATCGCGTACTGGATCTTCTCGGGCGCGTAGCGGAAGAACACGTTGGCCTGGCCCTGCATCGGGCCGACGCCGGCCATCTGGAACATCAGCCACTGCATCACCAAGGACCGCCCGTTCGCGTCGGCGGGCATGAGCTTCCCGGTGCGCTCGGCGAGATAGACCAGGATCGCGCCGGACTCGAACACCGCGAGGTCGCCGTTCGCGCGGTCGACGATGGTCGGGATGCGCCCGTTCGGGTTCAGCGCCAGGTACCACGGCTCCTTCTGCTCGAGCTTGTCGAGCCGGATCGGGTGCACGGTGTACGGCAGCGCGAGCTCTTCGAGCGCGATCGAGACCTTCCACCCGTTCGGGGTCGGAGCGGTGTAGAGATCGATCATGGCTTTCCCTCCGCTGGGCGGCCGATAGACTGCGCCCATGTTCGCCTTCGCATTGGCCGCCGCCGTAGCGCTCTTGCTGTTCGCAGACTACCGCGAATCGGCGCTCGGGGTGTGGCTCGCAAAGCCGCTCGCCTCGACCGTGTTCGTGGCGGCGGGGGTCGCGAACGGCGCGTTGGGCTCAGGCTACGGGCGGCTGGTGCTCGCCGCGCTCGCGCTCTCCTGGCTGGGCGACGTGCTGCTGATTCCCGCGAAGCGGCCCGCCATCTTCCAGGCGGGCATCGCGGCCTTCGCGCTCGCGCACGTGGCGTACGTGCTCGCCTTCCTGCGGCGCGGCTTCGATCCCGTGCGCTCCGCGCTCTGCGCCCTTCCCGCCGCCGCGGCGCTCGTGCTCGCCGCCCGCTGGCTGCGCCCCCACGTGCCCGCCGACATGAAAGCGCCGGTGCGCGCGTACATGGGAATCCTGTCGGCGATGCTGGTGGCTGCGGCCGGCGCGTCGGCGGTCGACCCGCGCATCTTCGCGGGCGGCGCCCTCTTCTACCTGTCCGATCTCACGGTGGCGCGCGATCGCTTCGTCGCGCCGGGATTCGCAAACGCCGCCGTCGGTCTGCCGCTCTACTACGCCGCCCAGCTGGTGCTGGCGGGGACTGCGTAGAATTCGCGCCATGAATCCCGTTCGCGCCGCACTGATCGGAGCCGGGAACCGCGGCCGCCAGGTGTTCGGCCGGTTCGCACGGCGCTTCCCGGAGAAGCTCCGGATCGCCGCGCTCGCGGAGCCGCGTGCGGACCGGCGCGCCGCTGCGGCCGCGGACCACGAGCTCGGGCCCGGGAGCGTGTTCGCCGACTGGCGCGAGCTGTTCGCGGCGGACCTCGAGCTCGATGCCGCGATCGTCGCCACCGGCGACACCGAGCACGTCGAGCCGGCGCTCGAGGCGCTGGCACGCGGGCTCCACGTGCTGCTCGAGAAGCCGATCGCTCCCGACGCCGCGGACTGCCTGCGCGTGGTCGAGGCCGCCGAGCGCGCGGGCCGCGTGCTGCAGATCGGCCACGTGCTGCGCTTCATGGACTTCTACCTGCGCGTACACCAGATCGTGTCGAGCGGACAGCTCGGCGCGGTGCAGCTGATCGACCTGCGCGAGCACGTCTCCTACTGGCACATGGCGCACTCCTACGTGCGCGGGAAGTTCCGCAACCGCGCGATCGCGGCGCCGTTCATCCTGGCCAAGAGCTGCCACGACCTCGACCTGTTGGCCTGGTTCGCCGCGAGCCCCGCCGCGCACGTCTCCTCCTTCGGCGCACTGGGCGCCTACGTTCCCGAGCGCGCGCCCGCGGGTGCGGCCGAGCGCTGCGGCGCCGCCTGTCCGGTGCAGGCGAGCTGCCCGTGGGACGCCGAGCGCTTCTACCTGCGGCCCGACGACTCGGCCGCGCGCTTCTGGCCCTTCTCGGATCTCTCCGCCGACCCGAGCCAGGAGGCGCGCCGGCGCGCGCTGGCGGAGAGCCCGTACGGCCGCTGCGTGTTCCGCTGCGACAACGACGTGATGGATCACCAGGTGGTGTCGGTCGCGTTCGAGAGCGGGCTCATCGGCACGCTGGGCGTGCACGGCTGCGCCAGCGAGGAGCGCCGCACCATCCGCGTCTCAGGGCACCTGGGCGAGCTGCGCGGGGTGATGCAGACGGGGCTGATCGAAGTCTGGCGCCACGGCGCGCCGCAGATCGAGACGATCCGCGTCATGGCCTCGCCCGGCCACGGGCAGGGCGACCGGGGTCTCGTCGAGCACTTCTGCGACCTGGTCGCGCGCGACGCGCACGACGAGGTGCGCGCATCGGGGCGGGTGGCGCTGGAGAGCCACTACCTGGGCTTCGCGGCCGAGCGCGCGCGGCTCGAGTCGCGCGTCGTGGACATGGCGAGCTACCGCGACGAGGTCGAGCGCGCGGCGCGCGAGCGGCTCGCCTAGTCCGGCAGATCCCCACCTTCCGTCAACAATCGCTCGAACTCTTCGACGGGGACGGGGCGGCCGAACAGGTAGCCCTGCATGCGCTCACAGCCGAGCTCGACCAGCAGGTCGCGCTCCTCGCGGGTCTCGACGCCTTCGGCCATCACGTCGAGGCCGAGCTCGTCGGCGACCGCGAGCACCGCGCGCGTGATCGCCGCGCGCGCGGGGTCGTTGCCGATGTCGCGCACGAACGCCTGGTCGATCTTGAGCGCGCTCGCTGGAAACTGGCCCAGCACGGCGAGGCTCGAGTAGCCGGTGCCGAAGTCGTCGATCGCCACGCCCACGCCGAGGTCGCGCACGCGGCGCAGCGCGCTCTGCGTCTGCTGCACGTCCTCGATCAGCGCGTTCTCGGTGATCTCGAGCTCGAGGTGGTGCGGGTCGAGGCCGGTCTCGCGCAGGATCTCGGCGATCTTCTCGGGCAGCGCGGAGGCACGGAACTGCCGCCGCGACACGTTCACCGAGATCGGAAAGTCTCCCAGGCCCGCCCGCTCCCAGGCCTTCTTCTGGGCACAGGCGGTGCGCAGCACCCACTCGCCGATCGGCTCGATCAGACCGCTCGCCTCGGCCAGGGTGATGAAGTCACCCGGCGGGATCATGCCGCGCTCGGGGTGCTGCCAGCGGATCAGCGCCTCGGCGCCGACCAGCGCGCGCTTCCCGACGTCGACCTGCGGCTGATAGTAGAGCGAGAACTCGTTGCGCAGGAGCGCCTCGCGCAGCATCACCTCGAGCTGCATGCGCTCGAACGATCCGCCGCGCATCTCCGCCGAGTAGAACTGCGCCTGGCCCCGCGCCTCCTCCTTCACGCGGTGGAGCGCCACGTCGGCGCTGCGCAGGAGCGCGTCGGGGTCGTCGCCGTCGGTGGGGTAGATCGAGACGCCGATGCTGGGTGTGACGTAGATCTCGCCGTCCGCGACCTCGTGCGCCTGCGCGACCGCGTCGAGGATCTTGCGCGCGACCACGCCCGCGTCGTCGCGGCCCGAGAGGCTGGTCAGCACCACGCCGAACTCGTCGCCGCCGAAGCGCGCCACGATGTCGCTGCCGCGCACGCAGGCCTTGAGCCGGCGCGCGACCGACTGCAGCAGCTGGTCGCCGGTCGCGTGGCCGAGGTTCTCGTTCACGCGGTCGAAGTGGTCGAGGTTGATCACCAGCACCGCGAGCGTGTGCCCGTAGCGCCGCGCGTAGTTCATGGTGCGCCGCGTGAACTCGCGGAAGTAGGCGCGGTTGGCGAGACCCGTGAGCGCGTCGTGGGTCTCGAGGTAGCGCTTGCGCCGCTCGGTGTGCTCCATCGCCTCGGTCGAGCGGCGCAGCGCGTCGACGGTGGTGCGGAAGGCCGCCTGGCCCTGCTCGGCCGCGCGCGCGAGCTCTGCCTGCGTCTCGCGCTCGGCCTTGGCGCGCGCGAGCGAGAGGATCCGCACCGCGGCGATGCGCGGGTGCACGGGCAGCACCAGCGCGTCGTCGGCGCCGAGCTCGAGGCAGCGCGCGAGCTCGTCCTGCTCGTCCGCTTCCGCCGCGACGAGCAGCGGCACGCCGTCGAGCGCCGGCTCGGCGCGGAGCTCCGCGCAGCGCCGCGCACCCGAGCTCGCGCCGCCGCACAGGCAGAGCACGACCAGCGCCGGCTCGAACTCCGCCGCGGTTTGCGCGGCGGTCGCCGACCACGGCGCGATCCGCAGCTCGAGCTCGCTCTGCGCGAGCGCAGCGGCGAAGGTGCGCGCACTTCCGCTGCTGTCGTCGATGATCAGGACTCGAGACATTCCCCTGCCGTGCCCCGCAAGCGCGGTTGCGCACCCCTCGCTACCGGTTCGGCATCGCGCGAGGTGCGATGAAGTGGCGCACCTGACGCGCCTGTCGCCGCCCGGCGTCAGTAGCGGAGCAGGGCCTCGACCGGCGTGCCGTCGAGCGCTTTGCGCCCGTCGAGGAACGCGAGCTCGATCAGGAAGCTCGCCGCGACCACCTCGCCGCCGAGCGCGCGCACCAGCCGCGCGGTCGCCGCGGCGGTGCCGCCGGTCGCGATCACGTCGTCCACGATCAAGACTCGCTGGCCCGCGCACACGGCGTCGCTGTGCATCTCGATCTCGGCGCTGCCGTATTCGAGCTCGTAGCTCTCCCTCCGCGTCTCCCAGGGGAGCTTCCCCTGCTTGCGCGCGACCGTGAAGCCCGCACCCAGCGCGAGCGCGACCGGCACCGCGAAGATGAAGCCGCGCGACTCGATCCCCACCACGAGGTCCACCCGTGACTTCGCGAACGGCGCGGCGAGCAGCTCGCAGGCGAGCTTCAGCGACGGGCCGTTCTGCAGGAGCGGCGTGATGTCCTTGAACACGATGCCCTTGCGCGGGAAGTCGGGCACGTCGCGGATCTGCGCGGCGAGCCGGCTCGCCGCGTCGTCGAGCTTCATTCCAGGTACCCCAGCGGATCGTGGGGAGTCTGGTCGGTGCGGATCTCGAAGTGCAAGTGGGGCGTGGTGGCGTTGCCGCTCTGTCCCACCTCGGCGATCGCCTGGCCCTTCTCCACGAAGTCGCCCGGGTGCACCAGCAGCTTCGAGTTGTGCGCGTACACCGTGTAGAGGTGCCCGGTGTGCTTGATCACGATCATCTTGCCGTAGCCCTCGAGCGTGGCGTCGGCGTGGATCACACGTCCCGCCTCGGCGGCGTATACGCGCGTGCCCTTCGGCGCGCGGATGTCGATGCCCTCGTGCGGATGCCCGTGGCGCGTGCCGAAGCGGCTGATGATCTCGCCCTCGACCGGCCAGCCGAAGTGCGGGCTGCCGCCGGCCGTGCCCCGGGGATCGCGCGAGGCGTAGGTACGCGCGTCGTCGCGGCGCGCGTCCACCGACGCCACCGTGGGCACGCGCAGGCGGGCGCCCGTGGCCACCGAGCGCACGTCCGTGATGCCGTTCTCGGCCATGATCGCGTCGACGGTGGTCCCGTACTGCTTGGAGATGCGCCACAGCGTCTCGCCCGGCGCCACGGTGTGGAGCGCGATCGAGCGCCCGGAACGGGCTGGAAGGTCGGGCTGGGTCACCGGGGGAAGCGGGATCCGGCCGTGCTCGCGCTCCGCTGGCGGCGGCCCCTCGGCCGAGCCGCACGCAGCGGCAGCGGCCAGTGCCAAGCCCGCCAGCGCGAGCCGGACGCCCGTCAATCGCGCGCCTTCTGGCGCCGGTGTCGCCAGACGTACACCCCGATCAAGACGCACACTCCCCCGAAGAGCCACAGGGTCGCCTTGTGGAGCAGCGGCCGCCAGAGGGCCTCGCTCTGACCGGCCAGGTAGCCCAGGCCGACGAGCACCGCGCTCCACAGCCCCGCCCCCAGGGTGGTGTAGAGCGCGAAGCGCGGGAAGCTCATCTGCGTCACGCCCGCGGGGATCGAGATCAGGTGGCGGATGCCCGGGATGAGCCGCCCGACGAAGGTCGTGATCTCGCCGTGGCTGGCGAAGTAGCGGTCCGCGGCGTCGAGGCGCTCCGGCGTCACCCCGACGTAGCCTCCGATCCGCACCATCGCCGGCCGGCCGAGCCACATCGAGACCGTGTAGTTGAGCGTCGCCCCGATCAGGCTCCCGAGCGCCCCGCAGAGCACCGCGAGGATCGGGTCCATCTTCTCCTGCGACGCCAGGTAGCCCGCCGGGATCAGCGCCGCCTCGCTCGGGAACGGCAGGATCGTCGACTCCACGGCCATCATGATCAGGATCCCCGCGTAGCCCCACTGGTGGACCGTCGCGATGATCCAGTCGAAGATCCCCTCGAGCACGAGCCCCCCTTCCGCAGCGCCCGCCGCGCGCGCCAACGCTATACTGCGCGACCGGTTCGGGGCGTAGCGCAGCTTGGTAGCGCGTCTGAATGGGGTTCAGAAGGTCCCCGGTTCAAATCCGGGCGCCCCGACCAGGGACGACGGGCACTTAGCTCGTGGCCTTCCGGGTCATCGCTCTGGTGGGCCAGCGGTGTGCCAACTGCTGCTAGGCCGAAACAGGGGCGCGCTAGAGCAGAGGAGAGACTCTCCGATCGCGACTCCACTGAGCGGCAATTCTCCTCATCCACGACACTGGGCAGCGCCCACGGCAAGGTTGAGGTCTCCCAGTTCCACTTTGCTCCACTCGCTCGTCTGCCGGCTGCCGGCGCAATCTTAGTGTCGAGTTTCGGCGGCTTTCTGATCTTTGCAGCCCTGGCAACGATCCTCTTCGAGTGGAGGGCGCTGTCGGCAAGGGCCTTCCGGTGGTGGCTCTTGGCAAGCCTTGCCCTTGCAGCCGGAGTTCGGGTGGAGTCCGGCACAGGTCGCGTTGTTGCACCGGGCGGAACCGACTGCTCACTCGAACTTGCTGCGCTAAGCTAGACGCGTTGTGTCCCCAACGAGGGATCGCAGTCCGCGCTTCGAGAACCAGAGCCAGGAGTCCACGCTCACGCTCGCCGCGGGACTGGACGAGTACTACCGCGGCCACCCCGCTTTGATCAGACCTGAAGCCATGGGAGCCGAAGACGCCGAGCTCTTCCGCCACCACGACATCTGCCATGTGATCTTCGGTCTCGACACAACGATGGTCGACGAAGCGATGGCGGACCTGCGCACCGTGCTCGGCACCGACGTCGGGGTTCGATGCTACGTGCGCTACCTCCGAACGAGCCAAGAGGCCCAACGAATCTTCGAGGCGGCCGGCTACCTGCGTGTGATCGGCGCCACGCTCCGCGCGACGCCGCGCTTCGTTCGCGCACTCTTCCAGGCGCTTCGGACGCGCCGGCGCTGGCCGTGGAACCCGCCGGAGGAATATCTGGGCAAGCCGCTCCGGTTGCTGCGAGCTGCGCACGGGATCCGGGTCATCTAGGACCTCGGCCACGTATGGCACGACCTTGACATCGTTCCAATCGGCCGCGTCGCTGCCGCCGTTGCCCGCTGCGGGGTCCATCCGCCATTCTGGGTTGTCTTCTGCCTACGGACTAGCTGCTGTCGGCTGCTCGTTGGTCACGTGGCGAGCACCTTCTTCGCCCCTGAGAGCTGAGGACGCAGCTGCCCGTCGTCGGCTTCAGAGCCCCTGCCGATGATCAGCTTTGCCCGCTACTCGTGCGCGCTCGCAGTGCCGCTGCGCATCTCGCGGAGCGCGTCCCAGATCTGGTCGTTGAACGCGGCCTGGAGGTAGACCAGCTCGGGCGTGCAGTCGACCCAGTTCCCGCAGGTGGGCGTGAGCTGGATCTCCTCGGTGCCGGGCGCAATCGCGAGGTTGCGCTGGAGGCGGCAGGCGATGGAGGTGCTGGGCCAGCGGCCGGGGCCGTCGGTCTCGACCAGGAACTGGCTTTCGCTCTTGATCGGGAACGCGCAGCGCTGCGAGACCCACTCGATCGCCTCGTTCCAGGCGGTGTCGCACTCCGCCTTGGAATCGCACGTCGGTGTGCGGGCGGCGCGCCGCTGAACGTCCAGCCGCGCGGGGACTGCCATCGGGAGGCAGCCGGCGAGAGCGACGCAGAGCGCGAGTGTGCCGACGTGAACTCGCACGACTGCAGTGTCGATCAACGCACCGCCAAAAGCGATGAGCCGATCATGAAACACGGCTCACTCCAGCGACGCTTTGCGGGGAGCCCGGGGTGACCGATCGGTGCTGGCGACGCGGCGCGGTCTATCGATGAGTTTCTCATGAAAGCTGCACAACATCTTTTTGCGTGTAAACCAAAACGCAAAATCGCTGGCTAGATTCCCTCGCGCCGTGACCACACGGATGTCGGGAATCGCCACCTGGGCTCGTTCGAAGTAGTGGGGGGAAACGCTGCTGCCTCGGTCCGCCTGCGCGCTCGCGCGCGGAACGGCTTGCGGGTCTGCGTGGACTTCGACGGGACCGTTGCGCTCGGCGACGTCACCGACGCGGTGCTCGAGCGCTTCGCGGCGGCTGACTGGGAAGCCGTCGAGGCGGCCTGGGTGGCGGGGGAGATCGACGCGGCGACGTGCATGCGGCGTCAGATCGCGCTCATCGAGGCACCCATGACGGCATTGGAAGACTTTCTCGACCGCCAGGAGCTCGAGCCGAGCTTCCCGAAGTTCGCGGCCTGGTGCCGCGACGTGCGGATCCCGCTCGCGATCGTGAGCGACGGGGTCGAGGACTTCGCGCGGCGCATCCTGGCGCGCCACGGCCTGGACGACATTCCGCTGTACGCGAACCGGCTGAAGCTCGACGCGGGGCGATACGCCCTCGCCCATCCCTGGCGCGAGCGCGCGTGCCTCGCAGGCTCGGGCGTCTGCAAGTGTGCGATCGCGATCGGCGCGGACTCGCCTTCACGGCCGATCACCGCCTACGTGGGCGACGGCCGCTCGGACCGCTGCGTCGCCGCGCACGCCGACCTGGTGTTCGCCAAGGACTCGCTCGCCGCGCACTGCGCCGAGCGCGGCATCGCCCACCTGCCCTGGAAGAGCTTCGACGACGTGCGCAGCGCGCTCAGCGCGTGGCTGCAGGAGATCCACACGACTTGACGGCTTCCCTCTCCGAAGACGAGCTCCGCGCGCTCGAGGCCCGCTACTGCTCGCACGGCGACACGGTGCACTACCTGCCCGAGCCGAAGTTCTTCGAGCGCTGTGAGGGCAGCTTCTTGTTCGACCGCGAGGAGCGCCCGTTCCTCGACCTGCAGATGTGGTACTCGGCGGTGAACTTCGGCTACCGCAACGAGCGGCTGAACGCCGCCGCGCACCGCCAGCTGGACCGGCTGCCGCAGGTGGCGTCGCAGTATCTCCACGCCGAGAAGGTCGAGCTCGCCGCACGCATCGCGCGCTACACCGAGGAGAAGTTCGGCGGGCCGGGGCGCGTGCACTTCAACGTCGGCGGGAGCCAGGCAGTGGAGGACGCGCTCAAGCTGGTGCGCAACGCGCGGGGCGGCAAGAGCCTGATGTTCGCCTTCGAGGGCGGCTACCACGGCCGCACGCTCGGCGCGTCGGCGATCACCTCGAGCTACCGCTACCGCCGGCGCTACGGCCACTTCGGCGACCGCGCGCAGTTCGTGCCGTTCCCCTACTGCTTCCGCTGTCCCTACGGCAAGAAGCGTGACAGCTGCGAGCTCTACTGCGTCTCGCAGTTCGAGCGGCTCTTCGACAGCGAGTACTACGGGGTGTGGGACGGGAAGGCCGGCGAGGCCGAGTTCGCGGCGTTCTTCGTCGAGGTGATCCAGGGCACGGGCGGCTACGTGATCCCGCCGCCCGGCTACTTCGAGCGGCTGCAGTCGGTGCTCGAGGCGCGCAAGATCCTGATCGTCGACGACGAGATCCAGATGGGCTTCTTCCGCGCCGGGAAGCTCTGGGCGGCCGAGAACTTCGGGCTGCGCCCCGACGTGGTGGTGTTCGGCAAGGCGCTCACCAACGGGCTGAATCCGCTCTCGGGGCTGTGGGCGCGCGAGGAGCTGATCAACCCGGCGGTGTTCCCGCCCGGCTCCACTCACTCGACCTTCAACGCCAACCCGATGGGCACGGCGATCGGGCTCGAGGCGATGAAGCTGATGAGCGAGGTCGACTACGCGGCGCTGAGCCTCGAGAAGGGCGCATATTTCCTCTCGGGCCTGCGCGAGCTGCAGCGCAAGTTCCCCGAGATCGGCGACGTGGACGGCCTGGGGCTCGCGCTGCGGGTCGAGGTCTGCGAGGCGGACGGGCACACGCCCAACAAGAAGCTCGTCGACCGGCTCGCCGAGGAGGGGCTGAAGGGGGACCTCGAGGTGGACGGTCAGAGCTACGGGCTGGTGCTCGACGTGGGCGGCTACCACAAGAACGTGCTGACCCTGGCCCCCGCCCTCACCATCACGCGCGGCGAGATCGATCTGGCGCTCCGCCTGCTCGAGTCGCTGTTCGTGCGGTGCCTGCACACGTGAGCCCGCTGCGCTCGACGCTGACGCTCGCGCTGTTCGCGCTCGCCTTCGCCACGCTGGTGGGGCGCGAGCTGTGCTTCAAGCTCGCTGCGGACCAGACACAGCGGCGCGGCGGCAGCGCGGGCACGTCGGTCGGACGTCCGGCCTTCTGGCTCGGCATCGCCGTCGGCGCAGCCGCGATCGTGACCTGGGTGCTCGTGCTGCAGCACGCGCCGCTCGCGATCGCCTATCCGATCATGGCCTCGACCTACGCGGGCGTGCCGGTCGCGAGTGCGCTCTTGTTCC
>Ga0318554_10000047_pt1 | contig 35041 bp, 30 predicted proteins | sample GRESIP082b2f22_FD_203687 | JGI IMG/M metagenome (GOLD analysis project Ga0318554, IMG submission 203687) | Tropical soil microbial communities from Luquillo Experimental Forest, Puerto Rico - GRE.SIPMG.082b2f22 | ecosystem: Environmental > Terrestrial > Soil > Tropical forest > Bulk soil... | reverse complement strand
ATCATCGCCAGCACGCGCAGCGCGCGCTCGGGCGAAAGTGAGCCGTCCGATTGGATCGGATTGCCCTCGATCGGCAGCAGGAAGTTCACCGGGATCGAGGGCACCTCGAGCTCGCGCAGCGCGAGCGCCACGTCGACCAGGTCGCCGTCGTCCTCGCCCATGCCGGCGATCAGCCCGCTGCAGGCCTCGAGCCCGGCGGCGCGCGCGGCGCGCAGCGTGGCGACGCGGTCGGCGTAGCCGTGCGTGCTGCAGATCGCGGGATAGCGCCGCTCGCTCGTGTTCAGGTTGTGGTTCAGCCGGTCGACCCCCGCGTCCTTCAGCGCGCGCGCCTTGGGCTCGTCCAGCAGGCCGACCGACACACAGATGCGTACGGGCACCTCGGCGCGGATGGCGCGCACGGCGTCGGCCAGGAACTCGACCTGGCGGTCGCTGGGCCCGCGCCCGCTCGCCACCATGCAGTAGCGGAACGCGCCGGCGGCGTAGGCGGCGCGCGCCTCGGCGACGAGCTCCTCCTTGGGCTTCCAGGGATACGGCCGCAGCGGCGCGTCCGTGACCGCCGACTGCGAGCAGTAGCCGCAGTCCTCGGGACAGCGCGCGTTCTGCGCGTTGTTGAGGATGTGCACGCGCACGCGGTTGGCGAAGCTCTGCTCGCGCACCAGCCGCGCCTCGTGCAGGAGCGGCAGCAGCGGCAGCTCGGGCCCGAGCACGCGCAACAGCTCCTCGCGCTCGAGCGGCGGTCCCTCCAGGCTGCGTCGTGCGAAACTCATTTCGGGCGCGCAGCATATCAAACCCGGTTTCACCCGGGTTCAAAGAGGGAGTCCATCATGCGGGGTCGCAATCTGAACATTGCCGCGTGGGTCGCGAGCGTGCTGCTCGCGCTGCTGTTCGTCGTGGTGACCGGCTTGGGGAAGGTCGCCGGGTCACCCCAGTTCGTCGAAGGCTTCCACAAGTTCGGCTACTCCGACGGGTTCCGCGTGTTCATCGGCGTGTGCGAGGTCGCCGGCGGTCTGGGTCTGTTGATCCCGCGGCTGGCGACGTGGGCCGGGGCGGGCCTGATCTGCATCATGATCGGCGCGGTCTACACGCACTTCTCGATCGGGGACGCGGCCCACGCGCCCTTCCCCGTCGTGGTCGGCCTGCTCTGCGCGTTCATCGCCTGGGTGCGGAAGCCCCAGGCGCTGCTGCTGTCCTAGCCGAGCCGCCCTGCGACGAACTCGACCAGCTCGAGCGCGCCCTCGCTGCGCTCGACCTCTTCCTCGAGCACCACGAGCTCGCTGCGCTCCGCCCAGACGGGCGGGATCTTCACTGCGTCCTTCGCGGTGGTGACCCAGAGCAGGCCGGGATCGAGACCCGCGAGGTCGGCTCGCGCGTAGGTGTGGTGGTCGGCGAAGACGCGGCGCGCGCAGATGTCGGCTCCGAGCTCGACCAGGTCCGCGGCCAGGCGGTCGGGGCGCGCGATGCCCGCGAGCAGGCCCACGCGCGCGCCCTCGAGGCGCGAGAGCGGCAGGCGCTCGCCCCCCGCGACGGGGCGCAGGCCGAGCTTCTCGAGCGCGACGCGAAAACGCGCGGGCTCCCGGGGAAGGAGCGCGGCGCCCGGCGGCGGCGGATCGCCGGAGCGCGCGCGCGTGAACACCAGCGCGTCCGCGCGCGCGAGCGCGCCGACCGGCTCGCGCAGCGGACCGCGCGGCAGCACGTGGCCGTTGCCCAGGCCCAGCCGCGCATCGAGACAGACCACCTCCACGTCGCGCGCGAGCGGGTGATGCTGGAAGCCGTCGTCGAGCAGGAGCACCTCGGCGCCGAAGGCCGCGATCGCGCGCAGCCCCAGCGCGGCGCGCCGCACGCCGGCCAGCACCGGAACTCCCGGTGCGGCGGCGGCGAGCAGGCACGCCTCGTCGCCGACGTCGGCAGGCGAGGCGAGCACGCGCGTGCCGTCGGACACCACGGTGAGCTCGCGGGCGCGCCGCCCGCCCACGCCGCGCGACAGCAGCGCGACCCGCCGGCCGCGCGCAGCCAGCTCGCGCGCGAGGAACGCCGCGAGCGGTGTCTTGGCCGAGCCACCGACGGCGAGGTTTCCGATCGAGACCACGCGCGCGTCGAGCCGCGCGCGCGCGCGCAGGCCGACGTCGTAGGCCCAGCGATGGATCCGCGCACCGCTCTTGTACAGCGCTTCGGCCGCGGAGAGCGGCGCGAGCGCCAGCCGCCGCAGCGGCGGCTCTTCGACGCGCCAGAGATACTCGGGCAACGCTAGCCCCGCGCCGCCAGCACCAGCGCGAGCGCGCGGTCCGCGGCGCCGCGGTGCTCTTCGAGACGCTTCGCGGCCTCGCGCGCGGGCGCATTGCGCTCGGGGTCGTTCCACAGCTCGCGCAGCGCGCGCTCGAGCGCCGCCGCGTTCTCGATCGAGCGCAGCACGCCGAACGGCTCGAGCAGGGCGACCTGGGTGCGCTGGTTGGCGACGTTGGGCCCGTGCACGACCACCCGTCCCGCCTGCACCGGCTCGATCAGGTTGTGTCCGCCCACCGGCGCGAGGCTCCCGCCGACGAACACCAGCTCCGCCAGGTGGTAGAGGCTCGCGAGCTCGCCGACGGTGTCGACCACCACCACGTCGGCGTCGGCCGCGCCGGCCGAACGCAGCCCGGCGCGCGCGCCGTGGCGCCGCGCGGTGCGTGCGACCTCGGGCACGCGCTCGGGATGGCGCGGCACCAGCACCAGCCGCAGCTCGGGCGCGCGCGTCGCCCGCAGCCGCTGCCAGGCCTGGAGCAGCGCCTCCTCCTCGCCCGGGTGCGTGCTGCCGCCAACGAGGAGCGGCCCGCCGCCGACCGCCGCGCGCAGCTCCGCCGACGGCTCGGGCGCCGCGGGCCGGTCGAGCTTCAGGTCGCCGATCACGCTGGCGCGGTCGTCGGGCGCACCCAGCGCGACGAAGCGCGAGCGGTCGAGCTCGCCGCGCGCGCCCAGCGCGTGGATCTTCGCGAGCAGCGGCGCGAAGAACGGCGCGAAGAAGCGGTAGCGGGGGAAGCTCCGGTCCGAGATCCGCCCGCCCGCGACGACCACGCGCACGCCGCGGCGCGCGGCGGCGGCGATCGTGTTGGGCCAGAGCTCCGTCTCGATCAGCACCAGCACCGCCACGTGCGCCCGCGCGAGCGACCACTGCACCAGCCCGGGAAGGTCGAGCGGAGCCAGCCGCGTGCGCACTCGCGGCAGGGCCGCGCGCAGGCGCGCGCGCCCGGTCAGCGTGAGACAGGTCGCGATCACCGGGACGCCCCGCTCCACCAGCCGCGCGACCAGCGGCGCGGCTGCCTCCACCTCACCCACGCTCGCCGCGTGGACCCACACCGTCGACTCCGGCATGCGCGGCAGCGGGCGCAGCCGCTCGAGCACCGAGCCGCGCGGGCCGAACGCGCCGGCGAGCGCGAGCAGCAGCCAGACCGGCGCGAGCAGGACCGCGAGCGCGACGACCACGAGGTCGTAGACGGCGATCAAGCGCGTCCTACGAGGCCGAGCGCCAGCTCGGCGACCCGCCCCGCGGCGCCGGGCGGGCCGAGCTGCGCGACTGCGCGCGCGAGCCCGCGCTGCATCTCGGCGCGCGCGGCCGGATCGCGCAGCAGCTGCGAGACCAGCGACGCGAGCGCGGCGGGACGCGCCTGGCCCTGGATGCGCTCCGGCACCACGCCCTCGCCCGCGACCAGGTTGACCATGCAGCTCGACGAGACGGTGGCGAGCCGGCGCGCGAGCTCGAAGGTGAGCGGGCTGGTGCGGTGCGCGACCACGAGCGGCACGCCCAGGATCGCCGCCTCGACCGTGGCCGTGCCCGCCGCGCTGACGAGGCAGGTGGAGACCGCCATCGCCTGGTGCGAGCGGCCGCGCACCACGCGCAGCCAGTCGGGCGCGGCGAACTGCTCGAGGTCGAGCGTCGGAGCGACGATCAGCTGCACCTGCAGCTGCGGCAGCGCGGAGCGCACGAGCTCCGCGGTCTCACGCATGAGCGGCCAGTTGCGCTCCACCTCGTTGTGGCGGCTGCCGGGCAGCAGGCCGAGCACGGGGCGCGCGGGATCGAGTCCGAGCTCGCGCGCGAGCGGCGCGCGGTCGCGTGTCTGGGCGAGCGGGCCGAGCCGGTCGACCAGGGGATGCCCCACGAAGGTCGCGCGCACGCCGGCCGCGCGCAGGAACGCCTCCTCGAACGGGAAGATCACCGCCATCTGGTCGGTGCGGCGGCGCAGCTTGCGCACCCGCCCCGCTCGCCAGGCCCAGACCTGCGGCGCGACGTAGTACAGCACCGGCACGCCGTGGCGCTTCGCCACCGAGGCGAGCGGCAGGTTCAGGTCGGGCGAGTCGACGAAGACTGCGAGGTCGGGGGTCTCGCCCACCAGCGCCCGACGCAGTCTGGTGTAGGCCCCGAGCACGCCGGGCGCGCGGCCCAGCACCTCGACCAGCCCCGCGATCGCGACCTCCGACTGCGCGACCACCGGCCGGAAGCCCGCTGCGGCGAGTGCGCTTCCGCCCAGGCCGAACGCGTCGAGCACGGGCGTGCGCTTGGCCAGCTCTTCGACCAGGGCAGCCGCGTGCAGGTCGCCGGAGGCGTCGGCGGTGGAGAGGAAGACCTTCACCCGTTGCCCTCCACGGGTTCAATGGCCTCCTGGATGCGCAGCGCCAGGTCGAGCGCGCGCTCGCCGTCGGCCCCGCTGACCTCGGGCTCGGCGCGCGTGCGCACGCACTCCGCGAAGGCGCGGTCCTGCGCCAGCAGCGCGTCCGCCGCGTCGAACTCCAGCTTCTCGGCGGTGATGCGCGGCGCCTCCGCTCCGCCGGGCGCGCCCTCGCGCCGCACCAGCGTGATGCGGTTCTCGCCCAGATCGAGCGAGACGTAGGCGTCGGACTGGAACAGCCGCACCTTGCGCAGCTTCTCCAGCGACACGCGGCTCGCGGTCAGGTTCACCACGCAGCCGCCCGCGAGCCGCAGCCGTGCGTTGGCGATGTCCTCGGTCTTCGACAGCACCGGCACGCCCACGGCCTCGACGCGTTCGACCTCGGAGCCCGCGAGCTCGGCGACGATGTCGAGATCGTGGATCATCAGGTCGAGCACCACCGACACGTCGGTGGCGCGCGCGGGGTACGGCCCGATGCGGTGGGCCTCGATGAAGCGCGGCCGGCCGAGCGCGGGACGGATCGCGCGGAACGCGCGCGAGAAGCGCTCGATGTGCCCCACCTGCAGCACCCGCCCGTGCGCCTTCGCGAGCTCGACCAGGCGCCGGGCTTCTGTGCGGCTGGTGGCGATCGGCTTCTCGACCAGGCAGTCGAGGCCCGCCTCGAGCAGCTGCGCGGCGATGCGCGCGTGATGCGACGTGGGCACCGCGACCACCGCGGCGTCCGCGGCGCGCGCGACGTCCTCGACCCGGCGCAGCACTGCGGTGCCGAGCTTGCGCGCGACCTCCTCCGCGCGCTCGGGGTCCGCGTCGCATACGCCGGCGAGCGCGATGGCCCCCTCGCCCGCGAGCTGCGCGAGCTTCTCGGCGTGGAAGCGGCCCATGTGGCCCACTCCGACGACGGCGATGCGCGGCGCGCTCACGCGTCCTCCGGCCCGAGCCCGACGACGGTGATTCCCGCGCGCTCGGCGGCGGGAAGCGAGCGCTCGGGCTCGAGCACGAGCGTCCGCCCGACCTCGAGCCCGATCGCGCGCAGCCGCGCCTCGATCGCGACCTCGAGCGTGGTGGGGCCGATCACGGGCACGTCGAAGCGCATGTCCTGCTCGCGCTTCGCCGCCTTCACCAGCACGGCGCCCGCGCCGAACTCCGCGGCGCGGCGGACCATGCGGTCGGTGCCTTCGAGCGCCTCGACCGCGAGCACGGTGCCCTGGCGCACCACGCAGGCCTGGCCGACGTCGTGCGGGCCGAGGCTCGCGACCACGCGCAGCCCGAGCGCGAGGTCGTCGCGCACCGCCGGCTCGAGCGGCGGACCGCACAGCACGCCGCGCCGGGTCATGCGCTGCGCGAGGTAGCGGGTCGAGTCGACCACCGGCAGGCCCTCGCGCTCGAGCTCGTCGGCGACCGCGCGCAGGATCGCGTCGTCGCCGCGCGCGGCGAGCCGGCCCAGGAGGGCGAGCGCGCGCGCGTCGGGCCGCAGCCGGCTCGGGTCTGCCAGGAGCGCGCGCTTGCTGACGGCGCCGGCGAGGATCACCTCGCGCGCGCCCGAGCCGCGCAGGAACTCGACCAGCTTCCCGAGCTCACCGGCGTTCAGCCAGGCGAACGGGCCGTCGACCGCGCGCGCGAGCGCGGGGTCGGCGTTGTCCTCGATCGCCGCCACGGCGACGCGCAGGCCGCGCTCGCGCGCGGCGCTCGCGACTTCGAAGGGCAGCGGCCCGCTGCCCGCGATCAGGCCGAGCACCGCCATGGCACTCACAGCCGGCGCCCCGCGCTAGCGGCGGCGCGCGAAACCGTTCTCCGACTTCTCGAGGAAGGCGACCATGCGCTCGGCCTCGGGAGAGTGCGGCAGCTCCGCGCGCACCTTCGCGAACGCATCGCGGGCCGACAGGCCATCGCGGAAGATGATGCGGAATGCCCGCTCCACCTCCTCGATGCGCTCCTTGGGGAGTCCGCGCCGTTCGAGGTTGATCCTGTTCATCTTGATCACGCGCGCCGGCCAGCCGTTCAGCAGCGTGAACGGCGCCGCGTCGTGGGTGATCCCCGAGAGCGCCCCCAGCATCACCGACTCGCCGATGCGCACGTGCTGCTGCACCGCCGATCGGCCGGCGAGGTACGCGAAGTCCTCGACCACCACGTGTCCGGCGAGCAACACGTCGTTCGCCATGATCACGTGACTCCCGACCATGCAGTCGTGCCCGATGTGCGTGCCGACCAGGATCATGTTGTCGTCGCCGACGCGCGTGGTGCCGCCGCCCGCGGCCGTGCCCGGGTTGATGGTGACGTGCTCGCGCAGCATGTTGCGCGCGCCGATCTCGAGCCGCGTCGGCTCGCCCTTGTACTTCACGTCCTGCGGTGGCTCGCCCAGCGACGCGAACGGGAACACCTGCGTCTCGCGGGCGATCTCGGTGTGTCCCGCGATCACCGCATGCGAGTGCAGGACCACGCCTTCGCCCAGGCGCACGTGCGGGCCGACGGTGCAGAACGGCCCGATCTCGACGCCGTCCCCGAGCTCCGCGCCCGGGTCGACGACCGAGGATGGATGGATTCGCTTCACTGCTTCCCCCTTCTCACTTCGGGACGAAGTACGCGAGCAGGATGGCCTCGGCCACCAGCTCTCCCCCGACAGTCGCCTTCGCCTCGAACTTCGACAGCTTCGAGCGCGCTGCCAGCGCACGCGCCTCGAGCACCAGCACGTCGCCCGGCACCACCTGGCGCCGGAAGCGCGCGTCGTCCACGCCGGCCAGCACCGAGAGCCGCTCGCGCAGCGCCGGCGAAGAGAGCGACGCCCAGATCCCCGCGGCTTGCGCCATCGCCTCGATGATCAGCACCCCGGGGAAGATCGGCCGGCCGGGGAAGTGTCCCGCGAACACCGGCTCCGCGGCCGAGACCAGCTTCTCGGCGCGGATGTGGTTCTCGCCCAGCTCCAGCACGCGGTCGATCATCAGCATCGGCGCGCGGTGCGGCAGCAGCTCGAGAATGCGGTCGATCCCGAAGGGTACCTTCTCCACGCTCACTTCTCGTTCAGGCGTTTGATCACGAGGTCCGTGACGTCGAGCGCATCGGGCGCGTAGAGCACGCCCGGAGTCGAGCGGTCGAGGATCAGGTCGAAGGACTTCTCCTTGCCGATCGCGTTCACGATGTCTTCGAGCCGCTTGGCGATCGGCGCGAGCAGCTTCTGCTGCTGCACCACCAGCTCGTCCTTGGCGGCCTGGAAGTCGCGCTCGAGGTCGCGCTGGCAGCGCTGGAACTCGATCTGCTTCTCCTGCATCGCCTCGTCCGACATCACGAACTTCTGCGACTCCGCGTCCTCCTGGATCTTCTTGCACTTGTCGGAGCGCGGCTCCAGCTCCTTCTTCTTCTTGTCCTGGAGGTCCGTCAGCGTCTTCTCGGCCTCCTTGCCTTTGTCGCTCGCGATCAACGCGCGCTGGCGGTCCACCAGCGCGAGCTTGAAATCGGCCGCGGCCGGCAGTGCCGGAGCGAGCAGGGAGAGGACGAGGCCGAGCGAGAGCCCGGCACGGCGGGTGCGGCAAAGCATGGAGTCTCCTTTTGTGGGCTACACCGTGCCGTTTCGCGGCGCGGAGGGAAAGATCGTGGGCCGAAAACCCTAGTACTGCTGGCCCCCGAGCGAGAACTCGAAGACCGACCCCTTCTCGACTCCCGCGATCGGGTCCAGCGGGAAGCCCAGGATCACTTGGATCGGCCCGAACGGGCTGAACCACTGCACCCCGAAGCCGGTGCCGAAGCGGAACTTCAGGGGGTTGATGAACTCGTCCTCGGCGAACGCATTGCCCATGTCGAGGAACACCAGACCGGAGATGCCGATCTCGTCGGAGATCGGGAAGTCGAGCTCCATGTTGATCAGCATCATCGAGTTGCCGCCGACCACGTCGGTCGCCTTGATGTCCTCGAACTGCGAGACCTGGGTGTCGGTGATGTTGTTGCAGATGAGCCCCTTGGCGCAGTCGCCCAGCTGCTTTCCCTGGGCCGCAGCTTGGTTGGGATCGGTGAGTCTGCCGAACGGCGTGAACAGGAACTGGGTGGTGTTTCCGACCTTCACCCGGTCCAGCGCCAGGATCGACCGACGCGGGCCGAGCGAGCGCAGCTTGAAGCCGCGCACCTGGAACGCGCCGATCCCGCCCAGGTAGTAACGCTCGGTGAGCGGCAGCTTCAGGTCGGTGTCGATCTGCCCCAGGTACTTGATCTCGGGCGACGGCGTCGGACCGCACAGGTTGGGGTCGCTGAGGCCGCAGTTGGGCAGGTTGTAGTCGGCGATGGTGTTCATCGGCAGCACGTAGCCGACGCGCGAGTTGAAGATGAAGGTCGAGTCGAAGCCCAGCCAGCGCCGGAGCGGGACGAACTGGGTGGTGCGCGCCTCCGCGCGCAGGAAGTCCGAGAAGCCGCCCAGGCCCGCGAACTCGATCGCGAAGCCCGAGATGCCGCCGCTCTTGGGGAAGCGCAGGTCGTCGCGGGTGTCGTGCCGCGCGGAGAACGTGAGCAGCGAGGTGGTGGTCTGGCCCTGGAACTCCTCGCGCTCGAGCAGCGAGGCCGCCTGGAAGGCGGTGAAGCCGCTCACCGAGCGGCCCGAGAAGCTGTACCCGCCCGACACCGTGGTCCAGGTCTCGTCGAGCGGGTAGCTGAGCGTGAGGCTGCCGCCGGTGAGCTTCTCGGTGAAGTCCGAGTACTTGCTGGTCGCGCTCTGCCCGGTCAGCCCCAGCGTCGACGCGGTGCCCATGAAGTACGGCTCGACGAAGCGCAGGTAGAAGCTCTTGTTGATCGAGCCGAGGTCGACGCCGGCCGAGAGCGAGCGGCCGGTGCCGAACAGGTTGTCCTGCCGCACCGAGCCGGACAGGATGAAGCCGTCGGTCGAGCCGAAGCCCGCGCCGAAGCTGAAGCTGCCGGTCGGCTTCTCGACCAGGTCCACCGACATCGCCACGCGGTGGGGCTGGTCGGACGGCTTCGCCGCGATGTCGACCTCCTCGAAGTAGCCGAGCCGCTGCACCCGCATCTTGCTGCGTGCGACCGCAGCGGCCGAGTACAGGTCTCCCTCCGAGATCGACAGCTCGCGGCGCACCACGGTGTCGGCGGTGCGGGTGTTGCCGTGCAGGTCGATGCCGTCGACGAAGTAGAGCTCGCCCTTCTTGACTTCGAAGTTGGTGGAGATGGTGAGCTTCTCGGGATCGACCTGGGTGATCGGGTTCACCGCGGCGTCGTAGAAGCCGCGGTCGCCGTAGAAGCCGCGCAGCCGGTCGACGTCGGCGGTGAGCTTCGAGCGGCTGAACACCTCGCCGGGCTTCTGCTGCAGGAGCGCGATCAGCGCCTCGTGGTCCATGGTCTCGTCGCCGAGCACGTCCACCGTGCCGACGCGGAACTGCGGGCCCTCGACGATGTCGACCGAGACGGTGATGCCCTCGTCGGTGACGTTGACCACCGGCTCGCCGATGTTCACGCGGATGTAGCCCTGGTCCATGTACAGCCGCTGGATCTTGTCGAGGTCCTGGTAGAACAGCGGCTCCGCATACAGCCCCGAGTTGTCCCAGAGCTGCGTCACCCACGAGGTGATGTTCCAGGTCTTGGTCTGCATCACCTTGCGCAGCTGGTGGTCGGAGAGCGCCTGGTTGCCGTGGAACTGGATGTCGCGGAGCTTGAGCTTCTTGCCCTCGGTGACGTCGAAGTTCACCCCGACCGCGCCTTCACCCTGGGGCTCGAGCGTGTACTTCACCTGCGCCTGGTAGTAGCCCTTGGCCTGGTACTGGGCTTCGATCCGCGCCTTGTTCTCGAGCAGGAGCGGGTAGTCGACGGTGGAGCCGACGGTGACGGTGAGCTTCTGCTTGATGTCGTCGGCGGAGATCGCGTTGTTTCCGGAGATGCTGACCTGGCGGATGATCGGGTTCTCGCTCACCACGTAGGTCACCACGGCGCCGCCGTCCGTGGTGCGGTCGACCTGCACGCGCACGTCGTGGAAGAAGCCGAGCCCGTAGATGCGCTTCACGTCCTCCGCGACGCGCGCGGCGCTGAGCTTGTCGCCGACCTTGGTGCCGACCACCGCCTTCACCGCGTCGGCCTCGATGCGGCGGTTGCCTCCGACCCGGACGTCGGCGACCACCGCGCCGAAGCCGCTGGCATCGGGCGTGGCGGGCACCGGCGCCGACGTGCCGCCCGCGGCGAGATCGATCGGCGAGGACGGCGCAGCCTGCTGCGCGCCCGCCGCGCGCGCGAGCGCCAGCGCGAGCAGCGCGGACAAAGCTACACCACGGCGAGTCGGCCGGCGGCGCGGCGGAGCGGCATCTGGGCAGAGTTCGAGCATCGGAGTGGCGCGCCCGCTTGAGGCGTGCCGCAGTGTACCCGAGCGGGGGCAGCTCATGTGCGCGCTACGACGCCAGCCGCCCCTCGACCAGGTAGCACTTCTTGGCGAGGCGGTTCGCGAGCTTTTCGTTGTGCGTGACGAGCACCAACGCGGTCTGCGCCTGGGCGTTCAGCCGCAGGAAGAGATCGACCACCTCGTCCGCGGTGTGCGGGTCGAGGTTGCCCGTGGGCTCGTCCGCCAGCACCACTGCGGGGCCCATCACCAGCGCCCGCGCGATCGCCACGCGCTGGCGCTCGCCGCCCGAGAGCTTGCCCGGCCCGTGGCGGAGCCGGTGCGAAAGCCCGACGGCGTCGAGCAGCGCCCGCGCCTTCTCCCGCGCCTCGCGCCGGACCAGCCCGGCGAGCAGGCACGGCATCATCACGTTCTCCTCGGCGTCGAACTCCGGCAGCAGGTGGTGCGACTGGAACACGAAGCCGAGCGAACGGTTGCGAAACGCCGCCACCTCTTCGGGCGGGAGCGAGTAGAGGTCACGGCCGCCGAAGCGCACCGAGCCGGCGCTGGGCCGCTCGAGCCCGCCCAGCACGTGGAGCAGCGTCGACTTGCCCGCGCCCGAGACGCCGAGCACCGCCAGCGATTCGCCCGGGCGCAACAGCAGATTCACGCCCGAGAGGACCTCGATGGTCTCCTCGCCCAGGCGGAAGCGCTTCACCACCCCGACGGCTTCGAGCTCACTCATAGCGGAGCGCTTCCGCGGGATCGAGCCGGGAGGCCTGCCACGAGGGCAGGAGCGTCGCGCCGATCGACAGCACCATGGCGATCAGCGAGATCAGCGCCAGCTGCCCCGGAACGACGGCGTAGGGCAGCCGCTGCAGCTGGTAGACGTTCGCGGGCAGCACGTCGAAGCCGACCGTGCGCTCCACGGTGCTCTGGATCACGTCGAGGTTCCAGGTGATCACCAGCCCCATGCCGATGCCGAGCGCGAGCCCGACCACGCCGATCAGGAAGCCCTCGATCGCGAACACGCGCAGGATGCCGTCGTCCGCGCAGCCCATCGTCTTCAGGATCGCGATGTCCTGCGACTTCTCCATGATCATCATGATCAACGTCGCGACGATGATGAAGCCAGCGACGACCATGATGAAGGACAGCAGCACGAACATCATCACGCGCTCGGTGGTGAGCGCCTGGAAGAAGCCCGGGAAGTACTGCTTCCAGTCGCGCGTGTAGTACAGCCCGCGCGCATCGAGCGCGCTCTCTACCTCCCCCGCGATCGTGCCCGAGCGGTAGGCGTCGACGGTGCGCACCTCGATGCCCTGCGCGACGTCGGCGAGCTTCATGAACTTCTGCGCGCCCGCGAGGCTCGCGTAGACGAAGCTCTCGTCGAACTGGAAGAAGTCGGAGCGGAAGATGCCCGCGACGCGGAAGCGCTCGAGCCGCGGCGCGGGTCCGAGCGGTGTCGGCTGCCCGCCCATCGGCGAGATCAGCACCAGCGGATCGCCCACGCGCAGCAGGAAGCGGTTCGCGATCTCCGCGCCCACGATCACGCCGGGGAGCTGGTCGAGCTCGTTCGCGGCGTTGGGATCGGGCGCGAGCGCTGCGAGCGAGCCCGCGCGGATGGTCTGCAAGAGCTGCGTGGCCTCGCCCACCGAGCCGGGATCGACGCCTTTCAGCACGATCGCCTGCAGGCTCCCCTCGTGCCCGCGCAGGATCGCGTCGGTGGCGAGGTACGGCGTCGCACCCACCACGCCCGGCATGTGCCGCACGCGCTCGGCCAGCTCGAGGTAGTGCTCGATGTCCCCCGCGCGCGACATGATCGAGAAGTGCGCGCGCGCGCCGATCACCTTCTGCTCCCACATCGATGAGAAGCCGTTCATCACCGACAGCACCACGGTGATCACCGAGACGCCGAGCGCGACGCCGACCACACAGATCACAGAGATCACCGAGATGAATGTCTGGCGCCGGCGCGCGACCAGGTAGCGCAGCCCGATGAACCACTCGACCGGCTTGGCCACGCGGTGCTCGACGAGGCCCGCGAGCACGAGCGGCCACAGCCCGAGCGCGCCGAGCAGGAGCAGGAGCGCCGCCAGCCGCGACGCGTCGCGCGCGGCATCGCCGAAGCCGGGTGCCACCAGGCCCGCCAGGAAGACCGCTCCGCACAGTGCGAATACGGCGCCCAGGAGGATGCGCAGCGCCCGGTGGAAGCGCTGCGCGCGGATCACGCCCCAGGCGACGAGTCCGCTCACGACCTGCGCGAGCGGCGGCGACCACCAGAGCGGCGCGCCGACCGCGAGCGCCACCCCGCCGACCAGCAGCGCCGCGAGCGCGATCGCCGGCAGCGCCACGCGTGCGGGCCGCACGAAGCGCAGGAAGTGTCCGAGGATCAAGGCCGCCGAGCCCGAGAAGAACAGGAACATCGCGCCGAAGCCCAGCGCGATCAGCGCGACCAGGCTCGCCGACACGAAGCCGAGGCCGCGCGTGAGGAATTCGATCATTCGCGCGGCCGCAGGTGCGGGAAGAGCTTCACCTCGCGCAGGTGGCTCGCCCCGGTGAGGATCATCGCCAGCCGGCCCACACCCAGACCCATCCCGCCCGTGGGCGGCATGCCGTGCTCGAGCGCGCGCAGGAAGTCCTCGTCCAGCGGCTGCGCCTCGGCGTCGCCCTGGCGACTGGCCTCGGCCTGCTCCTGGAAGCGCACGCGCTGGTCGTCGGGGTCGTTCAGCTCCGTGAAGGCGTTGCAGATCTCCATCCCGCCGATGAAGCCCTCGAAGCGCTCCACCATGTGGGGCCGGGCGGGATCGCGCTTGGCGAGCGGGGAGAGCGCGGCCGGGTAGTCCACGACGAACGTCGGCGTGACGAGCGTCGGCTCGACCGTCTCGGAGAACACTGCGTCCACCAGCCCCGCCCAGGTGTGCTGCGCATCCGCATCGACGTTCGGGATGCGCGCTTGCTTCACCGCGGCGCGCAGCGGCTCGAGCTCGGCGGCGCGCTCGATGTCCACCCCGGACGCGTCGCGGATGAGCTCGGTCATGTTGCGCCGGGGCCAGGGCTGCGACAGGTCCATCTTGTGGCCCTCGCGCTCGATCGTGGGACTGCCGAGCGCGCGCTCCGCGCACAGCGCGACCATGTTCTCCACCAGCTCCATCATGTCGTGGTAGTCCGCGTAGGCCTGGTAGACCTCGAGCATGGTGAACTCGGGGTTGTGCTTGCGGTCGACGCCCTCGTTGCGGAAGTCGCGGCCGATCTCGTACACGCGGTCGAAGCCGCCCACGATGAGGCGCTTCAAGTACAGCTCGAACGAGATGCGCAGGAAGAGCTGCTGGTCGTAGGTGTTGTGCAGCGTGGTGAACGGGCGCGCGTTGGCGCCGCCGTAGATCGGCTGCAGGATCGGCGTCTCGACCTCGAGGAAGCCCCGTCCGTCGAGATACTCGCGCATCGCGCTGATCATCCGGGAGCGGATCACGAAGCCGCGGCGTGACTCGGGATTGGTCAGCACGTCGAGATAGCGCTGGCGGTAGCGCGCCTCGACGTCCACGAGCCCGTGCCACTTCTCGGGCAGCGGTCGCAGCGCCTTGGCCAGGAAGCCGAGCTCGCCCGCCTCGAGCGAGAGCTCGCCCTTCTGCGTGCGCACCAGCCGGCCGCGCGCCCAGGCGAAGTCGCCCACCTCGTAGAGCTGGAACCGCTCCCAGGTCGGAGCGTCGAGCCGGTCCTTGCGCAGCCACAGCTGCAGCCGCTCGCCGTCGGCCTGCAGCGTCGCGAACGCCATCTTGCCGAAGGCGCGCAGCGCCACGATCCGGCCCGCGACGCAGAACGAGTCGAGCACGCGCTCGAGCGCGGCGGCGTCGGCGGTGCCGAAGCGCGCCAGGATCTCGGCGATCGGGGTGCGGTCGCGCGGCACGCGCGCGGGGTAGAGCTCGACGCCGCGTGCGCGCAGCGCCTCGGCCGCCGCCCGCCGCGCCGCGAGGATCTCCGCTTCGGTCGCCACGCTACTTCGCCCCCGACAGCAGGAAGGCGCGGATGAACGGGGCGAGCTCGCCGTCGAGTACGGCGCTCGCGTTGCCGATCTCGAGCTCGGTGCGGTGGTCCTTCACGCGCTGCGACGGATGCAGCGTGTAGGAGCGGATCTGGCTGCCGAAGTCGATCTTCTTCTTCTCGCCCGCCACGCGCTCGACCTCGGCCTCGTGCTCCAGACGCGCCTTCTCGTACAGCTTGGCGCGCAGGATCTTCATGGCCTGGGCCTTGTTCTTGTGCTGGCTGCGCTCGTTCTGGCACTGCACCACGATGCCCGTCGGCAGGTGCGTGAGCCGCACCGCGGAGTCGGTCTTGTTCACGTGCTGCCCGCCGGCGCCGCCCGCGCGGTAGGTGTCGATGCGCAGGTCCTTCTCGTCGAGGTCGACCTCGATCTCGTCGCCGATGTCGGGGATCATCGACACCGACGCGAAGCTGGTGTGGCGGCGCTTCTGCGCGTCGAACGGCGAGATCCGCACCAGCCGGTGGATGCCGATCTCGCTGCGCAGCCGCCCGTAGGCGTACTGGCCCTTCACGGTGAAGGTGACGCCCTTGATCCCCGCCTCTTCGCCGGGCTGGATGTCCACGATCTCGACCGCGTAGCCGTGGCGCTCGCACCAGCGCAGGTACATGCGCAGGAGCATCTCGGCCCAGTCCTGCGACTCGGTGCCGCCCGCGCCCGCGTTGATCGAGACGATCGCGTCGAGCGCGTCGTGCTCGCCGGACAGCATGCGCGCCAGCTCGGCCTCGTCGAGCCGCGCGCGCAGCTTCGCGAGCGTGGCGCTCGCCTCCTGCACCGTCTCGGTGTCGGGCGATTCGGCGAGGAGCTCGAGCAGCAGCCCCGCCTCCTCCGCGAGCTGGTCGCTCTCGGTGAAGAAGCTCACGCCGCGCTCGAGCTCGCGCTGCTCGCGCAGGACGCGCTCGGCGCGCTCGCGGTCGTTCCACAGCGCGGGGTCGGAGGCGACCACGCCGAGCTCGTCCAGCCGCGCCTGCTTCGCCGCGAGGTCAAAGGTGCCTCCGCAGCTCCGCAAGCCTCTCGCGCAGCGTCGTCCACTCGTCGCGGAGCTCGCGCAGCCTAGCGCCGGCGTCGTCCGACAACGGCTCTCCCCCCCGTGGCCGCGAGCAAGGCGGCGCCCAGCCACAGCGGCCAGTCGCCGATGCGCGTATAGAGAGTGGCGCTCGCACGCGGCGGCGTGGCGTCGACCACGAGCACGCGCCGCTCGAAGATCGGCGTCTGCTCCAGCACCGCTCCGCTCGAGTCGATCAAGGCGCTCACCCCCGTGTTCGCGTCGCGCAGCATCGGCAGCCCGTGCTCGGCCGAGCGCAGCTGCGCGATCGCCAGGAACTGGTGCGGCGCGCTCGACCGCCCGTACCACGCGTCGTTGGTCAGGTTCAGGAGAACGCGCGCCCCGTCGCGCACGACCCGGCGGACCAGGCTGGGATAGACGACTTCATAACAAATGAGCCCGGCCAGGGCATGCGGAGCACCCAGCCGCGAGAGCCCCCGCAACAGGCGCGGGCTCGCTCCCGGCGTCAGGTCGGGCAGGTCGGCCAGGCCGGAGGCCACCGCCTTCAGCTGGCCGAACACCGCGCGCAGCGGCACGTACTCGCCGAACGGCACCAGCACGGTCTTGTCGTAGCGGTCGACCACCGGATCGGGCGAGTCCGGGGACAACACGAAGACGCTGTTGTGCATCCGCGGGTAGCGCTCACCCGGAACCGCGGTGACTCCGATCGCGCCGACCACCAGCGGCACGCCGCTCCCGCGGACGAGCTCGAACAGCGGCTCGCGGTAGCGCTGCTCCATGTCGGCGAGCCCGGGAAAGAGCGGGTCCTGGTCGGGAGTGAGGATCACGCCGGGGAAGCCCGACTCGGACCAGGTGAGCAGGTCGGGATGGCGTTCCAGCGCAGCGCGCGAGAGCGCGAGCTGCGTGTCGAAGTGGAGCTGGGTGAGCTCGGGGTTCCACTTCTCGTCCTCGGGCACGTCGCCCTGCACCATCGCCACGCGCAGCGGCGGATCCGCACCTGGAGCGGCCGGCCCGGGCAGCGCGAGCCAGCCCAGCGCGTGGAGCCCCGCCGCTAGCGCCGCTGCCGCTGCGAAGCGGCGCTCCGCGAGGAGCACCCCGGCCAGCGCGAGCGCGAAGCCCAGCCCGTATACACCGCAGAGTGACGCCAGCCCGCGCAGCGGCGCGTCGGCGTGGACGGCGTAGCCGAGGAACGCCCAGGGGAAGCCCGCCAGCGACTCGAGCGCGCGCACGCGCTCGCCCCAGATCCACGCCGCCGGCAGCAGCAGCAGCGCGACCGGCCCGGCGTGCGGCGCGAGCGCCGCCGCGAGGGCGGCCGCGAGCGCAGCGCACAGCGCGCAGTAGGCCGCGACGCCGAGCGCTCCGGCGATCCCGCCCGCGGGCGCCGCGTGCCCGTAGATCGTGATCACGATGTACAGCCACCAGATCACCCCGGCGTAGCCCAGCCAGGCCGCGACGAAGGCGCGCCGGAACGCGACCCTGGGCGGCTGGCCACGCACGATCCGCCACAGCGGTGCGAACGCGAGCCAGCCCGCGACCGCGCCGACGTCGAAGCGGACGTCGCCGGCACGGAACGGGAACGACGCCGCGAACAGCACCGCGTAGGCGAGCGCGAGACCGAGCCAGCTCACGAGAGCCGCGCCAGCTCCCAGGCCAGGTGGCGCTCGAGCGCGCGCATGCGCGCCCGGTCGCCGCGCCGCACGTGGTCGAGCCCGTGCAGGTGGAGACAGCCGTGCACGAGCAGCGTCTCGAGCTCGCGCGCGAGCGGGACGGCGCGGCGCGCGGCCTGCCGCTGCGCGGTGTCGAGCGAGATCACCACGTCGCCGAGGCAGCGCGAGTCGCCGCGACCCCTGCCCTCGCGCTGCGCGAACGCGAGCACGTCGGTGGCGCGCCGGGGCCGGCCGTAGTCGCCCGCGAGCCGCGCGATCTCCGCGTCGTCGACCAGGCTCACCGAGAGCTCGACGTCAGTCGAGCCCAAGGCGCTTAAGATCGTCCTCGCGCTTCTCGCGAGCGCTCTCCGGTCGACCCGGGGGCCGCGTGTCGCCGCGCTCAAGAACACCTTCATCGACGCCTTCCTCGGCTCGCCTGCCGAGCGCGTCGGTGGTCTCGGGATAGTCGATCCGCTCGTGCCGGATGGCGGAGAGCGTGTCGATGAAGCTGCGCGCGATCGCGTGCAGATCGCGCAGCGTCAGGTTGCACTCGTCGAGCTGGCCGTCGCGAAAGTAGTTGTTGATGATGCGCTGGACAAGCTGCTGGACCCGCGCCGGCGCGGTGTCCGCGAGCGTCCGCGACGCGGCCTCGACCGAGTCGGCGAGCATCAGGATGCCGGCCTCGCGCGTCTGCGGCTTGGGGCCGGGATAGCGGTAGTCGTGCTCGGCGACCAGGTCGCCCTTCTCGGGGTCGGCGACCTCCTTCGCCTTCTCGTAGAAGAAGCGGATCACCGAGGTGCCGTGGTGCTCCATGATCCCGCGCAGGATCGGCAGCGCAAGGTGGTGCTCCTCGGCCATCTCCACGCCGTCCTTCACGTGCGCCTGGATGATGCGCGCCGACATCGAAGGCGAGAGCTTCTCGTGCCGGTTCTCGCCCTGGTTGATCACGTTCTCCACGAAGAACTGCGGGCGCCGCATCTTGCCGATGTCGTGGTAGTAGCCCGCGACCTTCGCGAGCAGCGCGTTCGCGCCGATCGCCTCGGCCGCCTTCTCCGCCAGGTGGCCGACCATCATGCTGTGGTGGTAGGTGCCGGGCGCGCGCAGCTCGAGCTCGCGCAGCAGCGACTGCTCGCGGTTGGCGAGCTCGAGCAGCTTCACGTCGGTGGTGTACGAGAAGAGCGACTCGATCACCGGCGCGAGGCCGGAGACGATGATCCCGCACAGCGCGCCGCAGGCGATCGCCATCGACACCCCGATCGCCGCGGTGGCGAGCGAGAAGTGGTTGCCCAGCAACAGCAGCGCGACCACCACGCTCGCGTTCACCAGCCCCACGCGCAGGCCCGCGCGCATCAGCGTGCCGCGCTGCATCACGCGCGCGGCGCCGAGCGCGGCGGTGAGCGAGCCGGCCAGGGTGTAGAAGGTGAAGCCCACGTCGGCGCGCACCTGCAGGCCGGCGATCAGCGACACCAGCGCGGCGAACAGCGCCGCGGTCTCCGCGCTCTGCACCATCCGCACCAGCATCGTGGCCGACGCGACCGGGATCACGAACTGCAGCACCCCGGGCCAGGCGTCGACGAACGGCTGCAGCCGCGGACTCTCGCCCGCGAGGTCGGTGAGGAAGAGCGCGAGCGAGGTGCCGAGCGCCGTGCCTACCAGCACCGTGAGCAGGAACCAGGCGTCGCGGTTGCGCCGCGGGAAGCGCTGCAGGCTCGACATGCCGAAGCGCCAGATCGAGCGCATCGCCGTGAACAGGAGCAGCGCCACGCCGAGCAGCACCGCGAGCCGCGACAGCGCGCTCTGCTGCGCGCGGATGCCGTTCAGGATCAGCACGTGGCGCTCGGTGATCGGGTCGCCGTCGCGCACGATGATCTCGCCCTTGCGCAGCGAGATCGTCGCCTCCTTCACGCTCGCCTCGGCGGCCTTGCGCCGCTCGTCGGTGGCGCGCAGGTTGAAGTTCAGGTTGGGGCGGATCAGCGCGCGCGCGAGCGGGACCAGGGCCGCGCGCTGGGCCGCCGTGGCCATCAGGTCGGCGGCGTTCCGCTCCACCAGCGTCCGGGCGCTGTCGTCGGTGAGCACGTGGGGGCTCGGCTTCAGCGTTCGCTCGCTGCCCGAGCCGATGTCGCGGACCACCACCGTGCGCGCGTCGGCTTGTCGGTCGAAGTCGACCGCGTCGTCGACCACCATGCGCGCAGCCACCGGCTCGACCAGCTGCTGCACCAGCCGCTCGTCGTCGGGCGCGAAGCCGGTGCGCTCGAGATACGCGAGCGACGCGTCGGGCACCTCGACGTCGGCGCCGAGCGCGTCGCGGAAGGCCGAGCTCGGCGTGCGCGTCGCGGCATCGGCCGGCGGTGCCTGCGCGCCGCGCGGGGTGGCCGGCGCGCCGCGGGCCAGCCGCGCCGTTGCGAACGCCGAGGCGATCCCGTCGTGCAGCGCGCCCGCGCGCTTGTCGTCGAAGTCGTAGACGATCGGCGCCGCGTCGCCGGCCTCGCGGCGCAGCCGCTCGGTCGCGAGCGGATCGACGATGTTCAGCGCGAACGGCGCCTTCTCGTCGTGGTCGGCGATGTCGCCGGGCTGCGGCATGCCCGCCGCGAGCCCGCCGACGGGGGCGGGCAGCAGCTCCAGCGTCAGCAGCGCCGAGAGCACGAAGCAGGCCGCGACCGCGCCTGCGACCAGCGGCCAGCCGCCCACGCGCAGGTCCGGCTGCACGCCCGAGGGGCGGCTCCGGCTCAGCGAGAGCTTTCCGTCCGACCTGGCCACACGCGCCCGACCTCAGCGCTCGCCTTCGTAGCGGTCGTAGGCGCGGATGACCTCCTGCACCAGCGGGTGGCGCACGACGTCCTTCTCGGTGAACTGCACGAAGGCGATGCCGGGCACCTCGGCGAGCACCTTTTTCGCCTCGATCAGCCCCGAGACGGTGCCGCGCGGCAGGTCGGTCTGGGTGACGTCGCCGTTGATCACGACCCTGGAGTCGAAGCCCATGCGCGTCAGGAACATGCGCATCTGTTCCGAAGTCGTGTTCTGCGCTTCGTCGAGAATGATGAAGGCGTCGTTGAGTGTCCGGCCGCGCATGAACGCGAGCGGCGCGACTTCGATGATACCGCGCTCCATGCGCCGCGAGACCTCCTCGCCGTGCATCATGTCGTGCAGCGCGTCGGTGAGCGGCCGCAGGTACGGATCCACCTTCTCGAACAGCGTGCCGGGCAGGAAGCCGAGCTTCTCGCCCGCCTCGACCGCCGGCCGGGTGAGGATGATCCGGCCGACCTCGCGGCGGAGCAGCGACTGCACCGCCATCGCCATGGCCAGGTAGGTCTTGCCGGTGCCGGCCGGGCCGATGCCGAAGGTCAGCGCGTGCTCGCGGATCGTCTCCAGGTAGATCCGCTGGTTCTCGGTGCGCGGCAGGATGCGCTTGCGGCGGCCCACCTCGACCGCTCCGCCCGAGATCAGCGCCGTGGCGGCGTGCGAGTCCGGCTCCTCGGCCAGGTGCACCATCTGGCGCACGTCGGACTCCTCGACCGGGGCGCCCGCGAGCGCCAGGTCGTACAGGTCGCGCACCACCCGCTTGGCCAGCTTCGACTCCAGGATCGGGCCCGAGACGCGCACGCGGTTGCCGCGCGCCGAGATGCGGACGCCGATCAGCTGCTCGAGCTTGCGCAGGTTCCGGTCGTTCTGCCCGTAGACGACCTGGGCGAGCGCGTTGTCCTCGAGAATCAGCGGATCTTCGTCAGCCAACCGTCCTCCCTAGGGTCGAATTCGCCACAGACGGTACCCGTCGGGCGAGCGGGAGTAACTGTATCGGTCGACCGGAACCGCTGCCAAGAGCGCTCCGGAGTCGCGCAGCGCGTCGAGGGAGTCGGGATAGGAGCCCCGCGCCCAGCGGTGGGCCTCGAGCGCCGCGCGCAGCCGCTCCGTCGCGGCGCTCTCGCGCAGCTCGGCGACCGGATCTCCGGGCAGCGGGCGCCCCGGCTCGGGCCGCGGCTTCGCCAGGAACAGCGCCACCGCGAGCGCGGCGGACACCGCGAGCAGCGCGATCGCGGCGATCGGCGGCCGGTCGGCGGGCCGCTCGCTGCGCTCCTCCTGCTCGCCCTCCCGGGTCTCGGGGCGCAGCGCGCCTCCGCGCACCATGGCGACCAGCCCGCGCGCGCCCTGGAAGGTGCCGAGTCGCGAGAGGTCGATCACGCGCCGCACTGCCAGCCGGCCGTTCGCGAGGTTGAAGAGACGCTCGAGGTCCGCGCCGGAGACGCCCGAGCTGGACTCGATCGAGGCGCGCTTCGCGCGGAAGCCCTCCGCGTCGAGGCTCGGTGCGACGACCACCGACAGGTCGGGGAGCCAGCCCTGGATCGTGACCCACTCGTCGCGCATGCGCAGCGCGTCGAGCAGCACCATCTCGGCCCCGACCGCCTTGTCGCACGGCCCCGCCACCACGTTCTCGGCGCGGAAGGCGAAGCGGCCTTCGTCCCAGAGGAACAGCTCGAAGATCGTCTCGTCGGTCGCGAGCCGCGTGACCTGCTCGAGGTCGGCGCGCGAGACCAGGCCGCGCTGGAGCAGCGTCTGGACCAGCGGCTCGAGCGTCTCTTCCTGCCGTTTGCGCGCCTCGGCAAGCGCGGGCTCGGCGAGCGCACCGGTGCGCAGCAGGTAGCCGGCGAGCGAGCCGTCCGGCCGGGTCTCGGAGGGCCGCGCCGAGAGCACCTGGCCCTCGAGGAAGTTCACCAGCAGGATCCGGCCGCGGCGCTCCACCTCGAGCACGCCGGTCTTGCGCTGCTGCGCGATCAGCTGGAACACGTCGGCGAGCGGGAAGTCGGCGAGGACGCCCTGGAGACTCATTCGGCGCCCCGCCTGCGCAGCTGCGCGAGTCTCCCGGCGGTCTGCACCAGCGCGAACAGCGCCGTGGGCGCGAGCAGCGCGAGCGCGGTGCACACCGGCAGCGCAAAGCCCAGGGTGCCCAGGTCCCAGGGCACGGGCAGCAGCGCGGGCGCGTACAGCGCCGCGAGCCCCGCACCCAGCGCGAACAGCCGCAGGCTCCCTCGCCACAGCCGCTCGTCGAGCAGGTCGACCGCGCCGGGCGCGGCCAGCGCGGCAACGGCCTGCGCGAGCACCGCGCGGCGCTGGCGGCTGCGATCGCGCGCGAGCTCGAGCTTGCGCAGCCGCGGGTCGGTGTTCTCGCGCTTGATGAACAGCCGCACGCAGCGCATGCAGGTGCCGGCGGAGCGCGCCTCGCGCGAGCAGCGCGCGCAGATCGGCTGGTCGCAGCGGCTGCAGCGCGCGACGCTCTTGCGGCGCAGCGCGAAGCCGGCGATCCCCGCCGCGGGCAGGATCCACCAGGCGCGCTCGCCCTGGAAGCTGCCGAGCAGCCGCGCGCGGAGCTCGCTCGCGAGCGCGCGCGACTCCTCGCTCGGCGCCAGCGCGCGCGCCGCGTAGAGCGCCAGCGGAAGCGACGACTCGATCAGGGTGCGGTGGACGTTCGCGCCCTCGTTGCTCATGTACTTGCTCACCAGGTCGGCGTCGAGCCGGCTCGCAGCCTCGAAGGTGGGCTGCTGGTCCGAGAGCCGCAGCGCCCGGCCGTAGGCCTGCGACAGGTTGAACACCACTGGCGCGGACTCCGCGGTCGAGCGCGCGCGCTCGAACGCGGGGATGGCCTGCGCGATGTCGCCCTGGGCCAGCCGCACGATTCCGCGCAGGTTGAGCTGCGCAGCGACGATGGCGGGATCGGCGTCGTCGCCCGGTGTGCCGAGCGCGGTCTCCGCGCGCGCGAGGTCGCCGCGCCGCATCCACGCGGTCGCGAGCGCCAGGTGCAGGAGTGCGTCGTCGGGATGGCGCTTGCTCGCGCTCTCCACGCGGTTGAAGTCGCCCGGGAGCGACTGGCCGCGGTCGATGCGCCAGGCCGCGATCAGCTCCGGTGCGCGTCCGACCGCCGTGAGCGCGGGCGCGAGCCGGTCGAGCCCGGGCCCGAGCGCGAAGCCGGCGACGGTGAGCGCGATCGCCGTGCAGGCCGCCTCGGCGCGGCGCAGGCGCAGCGCCCCGAAGCCGCCGAACAGGCCGGCGAGCGCGAGCGGCCCGACACCGAACAGTGGCAGCGCGCCGAGCGCGGCCAGCAGCAACAGCACCCCGGTCCAGCCGGGCGGATCCTTGGACGCGACGCTGTGCCCGAAGGCGTGGCCGTGCAGACCGAAGCCGCGCAGCGCCGCGAACGCCGAGACGCCGAGCGCGAGCGCCAGCGCGCCGCCGCCGAGCAGGACGCCGGCGAAGCCGAGCGCGTACAGCACCCCGGGCAGGCTCTTGGCCAGCGCCGCGAGCGCGGAGACGTAGGCGTGCGGGTCGTTCGAGATCCGCGCGGCCTCGAACAGCACGCCTGGCGAGTCGGGCGCGAGCTCGACCGCGCGCGCGACCAGCTCGGGGCGGCGCTCGCTCTGCGCCGACTCGAGCAGCGCCCAGGCCAGGATCGGCAGCTCGTCGAAGCCGCGGTCGCGCAGCGCGTCCGCCGCGTTCGCGACCCGCTCGGCCGCGGGCTTCCCGGCGCTGTTCTCGGGCTCGGGCAGCGGACCGGTGGGGACCTGCAGCGGGTCGGCGTGTGAGACGCCGGTGTCCACGCCCGCGCGCGCGGCGCTCGCCGGCGCGAGCGCCAAGAGCGCCACGAGCGCCAGCGCCGAGCGCGTTCGCCAGATCGCGGGCACGCCTCTCCCTTCTACGCAGTCGACCGACTCACTGCCTTGATTCGGCCGCGCGTCTAGGTCGCTGAAGGTCGGAGCCGGGCGGCGCGCAAGAGCGCCGCGCGCACGAGCGCGAACTCGGGCGCGCGGAACAGCCACAGCCCGCCCAGGTAGGCGAGCCCGCCCGCGCCGATCAGCGCCAGCAGCCGCAGCGCGGTAGCGACCGAGGCGGTGGAAGGCACCAGCGGCGCGCCCGCGACCACCACCACGCACATCAGCCCCGTCGCGGCGACCAGCCGCACGTAGCCCAGCCAGTCGCGCAGGTGCACGTGCGCGCCGTAGCGGATGCGCGTGCGCGCGATCACGTAAGCGGCGTTTGCGAGAGCGGCCAGCGTGGTCGCGAGCGCGACGCCGAGGAAGCCGAAGTCCGCGACGACACAGCGGTGCTGCAGCTCGGTGGCCCAGTCCGGCAACACGCCGCCCGGCAGCGGGCCGATGAAGGTCAGCGCCGCCAGCACGTTCACCACCAGGCTCACCACCGCCGCGTGTGCGCCGGTGCGCGTGTCGTGGTGCGCGATGCTCACGTTCACCCACACGCGCACCAGCCCGATCGGCACCAGGCCCAGCGAGTAGTACAAGAGCGACAGCGCGCAGCCGTGGACCGAGTCGGGGCCGAACGTCTTCGGGTTCCACGCGAACAAGAGCGCCACGATCGGCTCGCGCAGCAGCACCAGCCCCGCGGTGCAGGGCAAGGTCAGCGCCAGCACCAGGCCCACGGTGCCCGCGAAGGCGCGGTCGAGCCCGCCGCGGTCGCCCACCGCCACCTGGCGCGAGAGCACCGGCAGGCTCGAGGTCGCGAGCCCGAACACGAACAGGCCCAGCGGCAGCTCGAGCAGCCGGGTCGCGAAGTACAGGTACGAGACCGGTCCGTCGCCGAAGAAGCTCGCGATCGCGCGCGTGGTCATGGTGTTGACCTGGTAGGCCGACGCGCCCAGCACCGAGGGCAGCAGCATCCACAACAGCTTCTGGATCGCCGGATCGCGCAGCGTGAAGACCAGCTTCGGCGCCATGTCGCGCTCGCGCAGCGGCGCCAGCTGCGCGAGCAGCTGCAGCACGCCCGCGAGCGCCGCGCCCCAGGCCATCGCCACGATCGGCGGGTGGAAGAACCAGAGCCCCGCGAAGGTGGCGGCGATCTGGGTCAGGTTCAGGAACACTGGCGCGATCGCGGGTCGGAAGAAGTGACCCATCGAGTTGAGCGCGCCCATCGCCACCGCGACCAGCGCCAGGCTCACGATGTACGGGAAGCAGATGCGCAGCAGATGGGTGGTGAGCGCCTGCTTCTCGGGGTCGTAGCCGGGCGCGGTGAGCGAGACCACGGGCCCCGCGAAGATCATGCCCAGCACGCAGATCGCCAGCGACGCCCACAGCGCCAGCGTCCAGGTGGCGCGGAAGGTCCGCTGGGCGTCCTCGTGCGAGCGGGCGAGCGCGCTCGAGAAGATCGGCACGAACGCGAGCGTGAGCGAGCCCTCGCCCACCAGCCGCCGGAACAGGTTGGGAATGGTGAACGCGACGATGAAGGCGTCGTTCATGCCCGGCGAGAAGGCCGCGGCCATCAGGCTGTCGCGCACCAGGCCGAGCACGCGGCTCGCCATCGTGGCCGCCGCGACCACGCCCGCGGAGCGCGAGACGCACTCGACGCCGTCCGTTGACACCGATCGCGCCGCGGGGTACTTACCGGCTCCCTCGGAGGTCTCCATGGCTACCCACCGCTCGGCCAAGAAGCGGCACGCCCAGTCGCTGCGCCGGCGCGCGCGCAACAACCAGATCCGCAAGACCGTGCGCGGAGCGGTGCGCAAGCTGCGCGACGCCAAGGCCGCGAACTCCAAAGACCTCCCGACGCTGCTCCACGACGCCGAGCGGCTGCTGCGCAAGGCCGCGAGCAAGGGCGTGATGCACAAGCGCACCGTGTCGCGCACGGTGTCGCGGCTCGCGAAGCTGTCCGCCCGCTAGTCACGCGCAGACGGCCAGGACCAGCCGCTCGAGCGCCATCCGCGGCCCGATCGGAACGCCGCCCTTCAGTGCGAAGTCCGTGCGGCGGATCGCGTCGAGGCAGACCTTGAGCCGGCGCAGGTCGAAGCGGCGCGCCTGCTCGACCAGCTTCTCCGCGGCGAACGGGTGCACGCCGAGCTTGCGCTGCACCTCCGCGGCCTCGAGCGGGCGCAGCTCGCGCGCGCGGAGCAGTCGCCGGAAGTGGTTCGCGAGCGCTCCCACCAGCGCGAGCGGCGGCTGGCCCTGGTCGGAGAGCTCGCCCACCAGCCGCAGCGCGTTCGCCAGCCGGCGCTCGCCGATCGCGTCGCAGAGCTCGTAGACCGCGCGCGCGCGCAGCTGACCGACCAGCTCGGCGACGTCGTCGGCCGACAGCTCCCCGCGCTCGCCCGCGAACAGCGCCAGCTTCTCGATCTCGAGCGCGAGCCGGTCGAGCTCCGGGCCGACCTGGTCGAACAGCGCAGCCGCCGCGCCGCTCCCCGGCCGCAGCCCGCGCTGGCGCATGCGCGCCTCGATCCAGCGCCGCACCTCGGCGGGCCGGGTCGGCCCTGTGCACTCGACCAGCTGCCCGATCTTCGCGACGCGCTTCACCCACTTCTGGCGCTTATCGACCTCCTCGCCCTCGAGCACGAGGCAGGTGGTGGCGAGCGGAGACTCCAGGTACTCGAGCAGCGCCCCGTCGAGGAACTTCTCGGCGCGCTTCTCGCCGATGCCGCGCACCAGCACCAGCCGCGCGCGCGCCATCACCGGCAGCGTGCGCGCCGCCGCCACGATCGCGAGCGGGTCGAAGCCGCTCGCGCCGAGGTCGAAGCGGTCTTCGTTGAAGTCGCGCGGCGCGCCGGCGAGGACGCGCTCGCGCAGCTCCGCCAGCGCCGCGTCGCGCAGCGTCGCCTCGGGGCCGCACACCAGCACGACCGGGGCGAAGCCGGGCTCGGCGCCCGGCTCAGAACTTCTGGACGAGCTCATCCTGCACCCGCTCGGCGAGGGCGGAGGACATCCGCCGCAGCGCCTGCTCCTTGTTGCTCTGGTAGACCTGCGGGTCCGCGCTGGCGAGGAACACCTCGTGCTCGCGCATCGCCGGGTGCTGCAGCAGCACCTGGCCAGTGGCGGCGCGCTTCACGCTGACGTCGACGTCGACGTCGATGGTGCTCTCGAGCACGAATCCCCCCTTGGAGAAGGAGCTCGAGTGGACCAGCGCCGAGTGCACCACGCCGCGCATGATCAGGTCGGGGCTGGCGATCTCGCCCTCGGGCTTGGGGTCGAGCCAGCCGCGCCGTGCGAACTCCTCCGACATGGCTTGCGCGATCAGGTGCGGGAGCCCCGGCTCGCGGCTCTGGTTCTCGAACGCCACCACCTCGATCGTCTTCACGTCCGGGCCGAAGAAGCCTCGCCCGCCGATGGGCCGGTAGCCGCACGCCGAGAGCGCGGCCGCCGCCGCAAGCGTCGCGAGGACGCGCGCGCGAGTCCCCCTGCGCACCGGCACGCTCATCGAGGCGGGATTCTAGCGGCCGCGCCGGCCGCCGCAGTCAGCTGCCGCCGCGCAGCGCCGCTGCGCGGCGCTCGATCTCCTCGACCAGGAAGTCGCGCTTCTCGCGCACAGCCGGCGCGACCCGCGAGTTGAAGTGCTGGCGGGCCTCGCCCAGCTCGCCGGCGAGCTCCTTCGCCGCGGTTCCGCGCGCGGCCGCAGCCGCGAACTTCTCCTGGTTGTAGAGGATCACGTCGGAGACCGCGATCCGCGCCAGCCGTTCGGCGGCAGCGATCGCCGGGTCGTTCGACACGGGAGCCGGAGCCGTGGCGGGTTTCGGCGCAGGGGCAGCGGCGGGAGCGGAGGGCTTCGCCGCGGGCACGGGTCGCGCAACGGCGGGCGTGGGTCTGGACATCGCCGGCGTGGGCCGCGGTCGCGCGGGCGGAGGCGCCGGAGCGGGCTTCTCCCCGATCCCGAGCCGCGCCAGGATGTTGGCGAGGCCGGCGGGAAAGTCTGCGGCCTCGAGCATCTCCTCGGCGTCGAAGCCGGGCGTGCCGCTCTGGTCCGACGCGGTCGCGATGCGGATCAGCTTCACCGCAGCGAGCTCGCTCGCGCGCTGCGCGATCTCGGCGATCCGCGCGCCGCCCAGCGAGGGCAGCTCGGCCCCCAGCACGGCCAGCGCAGGCGGCTTGCGGAACATGCGGAGCAGGGCCTCACCGCCGTCGTCGACGATCTCGGCTTCGATCCGCCACTGCGCGAGCAGCTCGCTCGCGGCCTTGGCGTCGTCGGCATCGACTGCGGCAACGACCGCACGCGCGATCGGCGGCAATGGCTTCAGCGGCGCCGGCGGCGCCGGAACTTCGGGCAGAGGCGGCGGGGGAGCCGGCGGCGTCGGAGCGGCCCGCACGGGCGCGGCAGGCGACGGCTTCGCCTCGGGGGGCGTCGGCGCCGCGCCCGCCGGCGCCTGCACCCGGAAGATCGTCTGACACTGGCTGCAGCGGATCCGCGCACCCTGCGGGCCGATCTTCTCTCGGGCGAGCCGGTAGCGGGTCTGACACTGGGGGCAGGCGGCGATCACGCGCGACTCCTCGGAGCACGGCTCTCGGAGGCAGGCGCAGCCCCTATCGGTGTCGCGTTGCGCACGCTTTATGCGCCCGACGCCAGTGCGTCGCGCAGTGCGCGCATGAAGCGCTCGAGCTCGCCCGCCGCGGCGCGGGTCTCCGGCCGATGCACCACGGACAGTCCGGGCGCGGCCACGCTCTCGCCCGGCCGCGCCAGCACCACGAGCCGCATCCGCGGCGCGATCGCGAGCAGCCGGCCCGCGAAGCGCCGCCAGCCGAGCCCCTGGCGCGCATCGAGCGGATCCTCGACGCCGCTGCCCAGCACCACGCCCGGGATCTCCCCGCGCACCACGTACTGCTTGAAGCGCGCGAGCGCGTCGTTCGCCCTCTGGAAGATGTGCACGCGCACGGGCTCCTGCGCCATGCCCGTCTTCAGCCTCTCGAGCAACTGCAGGTCGGGATCGATGGCGATGAGCGAGCTCGGCAGCCGCGGCGCGGGGCGCGGCACCTCGGTCGTCACCGGCTCGTCGGACACGAGCGGCATCGAGGCGACCATCGTGGCATCGGGGTCGATCACCGCCGCGCGCTGCGCGGGCAGCGTCTTCGCTTCGACGCGCTGTCCGCGGAACGGCGTGTCGTCCTCGGCGCGCGCGGGGGGCTCCGGCCGAACGACGAGCTCGGGCGGCGCCTCGGGCTCCGGCGGCGCTTCGACGATCGGCACCTCGACGGCGGCGGCGCTCGCCTCTCCATCGTCTTCGATCTCGACCTCTTCCTCGATCTCCTCCTCAGTCTCCTCCTCGATCTCCTCGCCGTCGGCCACCTCGACGGCCTCTTCGGCGTCCTCGGGCTCGGCAGGCGCGAAGGCGTCGCCGTCGTCGTCACTCACCCCGGCGTCGCGCAGCGCCGCGTTCTCGTCCTCGAGGCGCGCCCCCTCGAGCGCCAGGAACTCCGGCGACAGCGGGCTCGGCAGCAGGATCCCCTGCGGGCCGCGCCACTGCAGCGCGGGGTCGTCCAGCGGCTCGAAGGTGAAGTCCCCTTCCGCCCAGTCGAAGATGCCGAGGATCGCCTGCACCGCCGCGTCCCAGAGCGTGGCGGCCGCGACGTCGGAATCGCCCCCGTCTTCGAGCCCTGCCTTGCGCAGGATCTCCTCGCGGTCGAGGTCGCCGCTCTCCAGCGCCACGCGCACGATCCCGCCGTCGCGCAGGCCGAGCCACGCCACGCCGCCCTGCTCCGAGCAGATCTCGAGCGCGCCCGTCTTGCGCGACAGCGCGACCACCTGCAGGAGCTCGGGCAGGCTCAGATCGGACAGGTTCCCGGCGAGACTCATCCCTGGGGAGGATCGGATTCCGACGGCGGCGACCTTATGCCTCGCCGGTGAAGTGCGGGCTAGACGCGGGCCGCCGCGCTCCTCATCTCCTCGCCGTCGATGTCCACCCAGCTCACGTTGAGCGACACCCCCCAGCTGTGCGCGCCCGGTACGACCTCGCTCAGCGCCGACAGCAGCGCCCGCTCCTTGCGCGCGCCGTCCGGCAGGATGACGTGGAGCCCGAGGTCGGTCTGGGTCTCGGCGAGCCCGTGCACGAGACCGCGCAAGAGGCTCACCGCGTCGTCGGCGAAATCGATCGCGCCAGGACACGCCAGGAGCGCCGCAGGGCTGCGCATCATCAGCAGCTTCGCGGCCGCGCTGCGCATCGCGCGCAGCACCGGACGCGATCCGCCGCGGGGTGGCGCCGAGCCGATGCCGACCAGCAGGATGCGGCTCGGGCTGAGCGGCCGCGCCCCGGGCAGGAGCGCCGCCTCGCCGAGCTGGCCCGACACGTAGCCCGATCGCAGCTGTTCCGAGACGAGCCCGCACAGGCGCCAGTCGACCAGGCCCGCGTCGCTGCGCAGCGGCCGCTCGTCTTCCGGGACCGGGATCAGGATCGTGTCGGCGGGCGCCTCGACCACCGAGCCGGGGAAGAGCGAGAGCTCGAGCCGGCTCACCCGCCCTTCTCCCGCTCGCTACGCGCGTTCCGCGCCACCACGTCGAGCACGCCGTTCACGAACGCGGGCGACTTGTCGCTGGCGAAGCGGCGCGCGACCTCGACCGCCTCGTCGATCACCACCTCGGCAGGCGTCGCCGGCTCGAACAACAGCTCGTAGGCCGCGACGCGCAGCACGTTGCGCTCCACCGCGGCCAGCCGCTCGACCTTCCAGTGCTCGCTCGCGCGCGCGATCGCGAGGTCGATGTCCTTCAAGTGGTGCACCACGCCCAGGCACAGCTCGAGCGCCCGCTCGCGCGCGCGCCGCGGCAGCTCGAACTCGGCAGAGACGTCGTCGAACGCGCTGCGCACGGCCTCGCCGTCGAGCGCGGCATGGGCGAGGTCGGCGGCGAACAGCACCTGCAGCGCCGCCTCGCGCGCCATCCGCCGCGGCCCGTGGCTACCCACGGCGGCGCGCCTTTTGCGTGCGCCCGAGCTCGCGCGCCAGGTTCACCATCTCGACCACGACCTCCGCGGCCTCGGCACCCTTGTTGACGCCGGGCTCGCCCGGCTTGGACGCGCGGTCGAGCGCCTGCTCGACGGTCTCGGTCGTGAGCACACAGAACGCGATCGGCAGGTCCTCGGCGAGCGCGACCCGGCCGACGCCGTCGGTCACGCCCTGGCAGACGTACTCGAAGTGCGGCGTGTCGCCTCGCACCACCGCGCCGATCGCGACCAGGCCGTCGTAGCCCCCGGTGCGGGCGGCGCGCTGTGCCGCGAGCGGGATCTCGAACGCGCCCGGCACCCAGAGCACGTCGAGCGACGCGGCGCCCAGCTCCTCGAGCCGGGCCGCGCAGCCCTCGAGCAGCCGCAGCGTGATCGGGTGGTTGAAGCGCGCCACCACGGCGGCGAGCCGCAGCCCCTTGCCGTCGAGCCGCGTTTCGAGGGTTCGCATGATCCGTCTACCTACCACTCCGCGATGGCGTGCAGGTCCGGCCCGAGCTGCCGCCAGGAGATCCGCGGCGGCCGCAGGGCCGAGGCCAGCCGCTCGATCCCGAGCGCCCCCAGCACCGCCCGCCCGTCGCCCCCAATGAGTAACGGAGCCAGAAAGAAATGCATGCGGTCGACCAGCCCGGCGCGGAGCAGCGCCGCTGCGAGCTCGCCGCCGCCTTCGACCAGGAGATCGTTCACGCCGAGCCTCCCGAGCGCGCGCCAGGCGGCGGCGAGGTCGAGCCGACCGCGCCTCCTGGGGACCGCGATCACCCGGGCGCCCGCCGCCTCGAGCCGGGTGCGCCGCCCGGCACCCACACCGGGCGCGGCCAGCAGCCAGGTCGAGCCCGCGCCGTCGAGCAGGCGCGCGGTCGGCGGGGTCTGCAGCGCGCCGTCGACGGCGATGCGGATCGGCCGGTGCACGACGCGGCCGCCGCGGCGCGCGGTGAGCTCGGGATCGTCGGCGAGCACCGTGCCGGAGCCGACGGCGATCGCGTCGGAGTGCGCGCGCAGTGCGTGCACGAAGGCGCGCGCGCGCTCGCTCGAGATCCAGCGCGACTCGCCCCGCGCGGTCGCGATGCGGCCGTCGAGGCTCGCCGCGAGCTTCAGCGTGGTGAACGGGCGCCCGCGCGTCGTGCGCGAGACGAACCCCTCGTGGAGGCGCGCGCAGGCGGCGGCCTCTACACCTGTCCGCACCTCGACGCCCGCGCGCCGCAGCTTGCGGATGCTGCGCCCGGCGGTGCGCGGGTCCGGATCCGCGATCCCGACCACGACCCGGCGCACGCCGGCCGCCAGCACCGCGTCGACGCAGGGCGGAGTGCGGCCGAAGTGCGCGCACGGCTCGAGCGTGACGTAGAGCGTCGCGCCGCGCGCCGCTGCGCCCGCGCGCGCGAGCGCGCGCGTCTCCGCGTGAGGCGCGCCGCCGTCGGCGGTGCGCGCACGCGCGATCACCCGGCCGGCGCGCACGACCAGCGCTCCCACGCACGGGTTGGGCGCGGTGCGCCCGCGGCCTCGCGCCGCGAGCCGGACCGCGGCGCGCATGAACGCGCCGTCGCGCTCCGCGCTAGTCACCGTCGCCGGGCGCGAGCTCGTCCATCGCCGCCCGGAAGTCCTCGATCGTCTTGAAGCCGAGGTAGACCGACATGAAGCGCAGCCACGCCACCGGATCGAGCGCGCGGAGCTCCGCCTGCACCTCGTCGCCGATGCGGGTACAAGCGATCTCGCGCTCGCCGGTGTCGAGGATCACGCGCTCGATCCGCACCACCGCCTGCTCGATCGCGTCGACCGAGACCGGCCGCTTCTGACACGCTTTCTGGATCCCGGTGATGATCTTCAGCCGGTCGAAGTTCTCGCGCCGGCCGTCGCGCTTCACCACCATCGGGAACAGGTCCTCGATCCGCTCGTAGGTGGTGAAGCGGCGCCCGCACTCCGAGCACTCGCGGCGCCGCCGCTTCACCGCCGCGTCGCGCTGGTTCCGCGCGTCGATCACCTTCGTGTCGGGGTGATCGCAAAAGGGACAGCGCACGATCGATCCGCCCGCTACACCGGCGGCGCGTACGGCAGCGGGAAGCTCCGCGCCAGCTCGGCGACCTCGCCGCGGATCCGCGCGATCTTCGCCGCGTCGTCGGGCCGCTCCAGCACGTCGGCGATCCAGCCGCCGATGCGCGCCATCTCGGCCTCGCGCATGCCGCGGGTGGTGACGGCGGGCGTGCCGACGCGGAGGCCGCTGGTGAGCCAGGGCGAGCGCTTCTCGCCAGGCACGGTGCTCTTCGAGGTGGTGATGCCGGCCTTGTCGAGCGTGTCCTGCGCCTTCTTGCCCGAGATCCCGCCCTCGCCGAAGTCGACCACGAACAGGTGGTTGTCCGTGCCGCCCGAGACGAGCCGCAGCCCGCGCGCCTGCACCGCTTCGGCGAGCGCGCGCGCGTTGCGCACGATCTGCGCGGCGTAGTCCTTGAACTCCGGCCGCGCTGCCTCGGCCAGCGCGACCGCCTTGCCCGCGATCACGTGCAGGAGCGGACCGCCCTGGGTCAGCGGGAAGACCGCCTTGTCGACCGCCTCGGCGAAGTTCTTGTCGCACAGCACCATGCCACCGCGCGGCCCGCGCAGCGTCTTGTGCGTGGTGGTGGCGACGAGACCCGCATGGCCGACCGGCGACGGGTGCACGCCGGCAGCGACCAGGCCGGCGATGTGCGCGATGTCGGCGAACAGGATCGCGCCGACCTCGCGCGCGATCGCGCCGAACGCCGCGAAGTCGATCGTGCGCGGGTACGCGCTGTAGCCGGTCTGGATCATCTTCGGCCGGTGCTGGCGCGCGAGCGCGCGCACCTGGTCGCAATCGATGCGCTGATCTGGTCCGGTCACGCCGTAGCGCACGAACTCGAAGAACTTGCCCGAGAAGTTCACCGGCGAGCCGTGGGTGAGGTGCCCGCCGTGCGAGAGCTCCATGCCCAGGATCTTGTCGCCGGGCTCGAGCGCCGCGAAGTAGGCCGCCATGTTCGCGCCCGAGCCGGAGTGCGGCTGGACGTTGGCGTGGTCCGAGCCGAACAGGCGCTTCGCGCGCTCGATCGCGAGCGTCTCGACCTCGTCGACGCACTCGCAGCCCCCGTAGTAGCGCTTCCCGGGGTAGCCCTCGGCGTACTTGTTGGTGAGCGCGGTGCCGACCGCCTCGAGCACCGCGGGCGAGGTGAAGTTCTCGCTCGCGATCAGCTCAAGCCCGCTCTGCTGGCGCTCCACCTCGCGCGCGATCGACGCAGCGAGCTCGGGATCGGCGTGCACGAGCTTCAACTCGACTCCTCCACGCTGCGGTCCCAGCGGGCGATCGCGAGCGTGCCGTTGGTGCCCCCGAAGCCGAACGAGTTCGACAGCGCGACGCGCACCGGGACCTCGCGCATGACGTTTGGCACGTAGTCGAGATCGCACTCCGGATCGGGGTCCGTCAAGTTGATCGTCGGCGGCAGCCGGCCCTGGGCCACGGCGAGCGCGGTGAAGATCGCCTCGATCCCGCCCGCGCCCCCGAGCGCGTGCCCGGTCATCGACTTGGTCGACGAGACCGCGAGCTTGTGCGCGTGCGCCCCGAACACCTGCTTGATCGCGACCGTCTCGATCTTGTCGTTCAGCTCCGTGCTGGTGCCGTGGGCGTTGATGTAGCCCACGTCCTCGGGCGCGAGCCCGGCGTCGCGCAGCGCCGCGCGCATGGAGAGCTGGGCCCCGGCGCCGTCCTCGGGCGGCGCGGTCATGTGGTGCGCGTCGCCCGAGGA
>Ga0318554_10000041_pt1 | contig 37359 bp, 33 predicted proteins | sample GRESIP082b2f22_FD_203687 | JGI IMG/M metagenome (GOLD analysis project Ga0318554, IMG submission 203687) | Tropical soil microbial communities from Luquillo Experimental Forest, Puerto Rico - GRE.SIPMG.082b2f22 | ecosystem: Environmental > Terrestrial > Soil > Tropical forest > Bulk soil... | reverse complement strand
CGGTGCTGGTCAGCGACGACGACATCCGCCGGGCCCAGCAGCTGCTGTGGGACCGGCTGCGGCTGGTGGCCGAGCCCGGCGGGGCGGCGGCGCTCGCGGCGCTGGCTTCCGGCCGGTACCGGCCGGGGCCGGGCGAGACGGTCGCGGTGGTGATCAGCGGCGGCAACACCACCGCGGTGGATTTCGGCGGCTGACCGCGCGGGCCGGCCGTGGCCCGGCGGCCGGCCGCGGCGGCCGTTTGGTTACGTCCTGCCCCCGATGTCCTCGCTCCAGATGTCCGGGTAACGCTGCTGGAATTCCTGCATAACGGCGGTGCATCGCGGGTCGTCCAGCAGCACCACCTCGACCCCGTGGCCGGTCAGGAAGGCCAGGTCGCCGGCGAAGGTGGTGGCCTCGCCGACCACCACCCGGGGGATCTGGAAGAGCAGGATGGCGCCGGAGCACATCTGGCACGGGGACAGCGTGGTGTACAGCGTCATGTCCTGGTAGGAGGGCTGCCGGCCGGCGTTGCGCAGGCACGACATCTCGCCGTGCGCGATCGGGTCGCCGAGCTGGACCCGCTCGTTGTGCCCGGCCGCCAGCAGCTGGCCGTCCCGGGCCAGCGAGGCGCCCACCGGCACTCCGCCAGCGGCCAGGCTGTCCCGCGCCTCACGCACGGCCACGTCCATCATTGCCCGGTCGGTGTCGTTCATTGGCCCGCCATCCCCGGCCCCGTGGCCGGCCCGGTGTCGTCGGCGCAAGATCGCGTCGATTATCCCCCGCCGCCCCCGGTGAGGCCAGCCGCCGGCGGCCCCGGCAATCGGGTGCCGGGCCCGCTTAGCTGCCGCCCACGCCGAGCACGGTCAGCAGCACCAGCGTGACGGTGACCGAGGCGCCCAGGCCGTGGCCCACGACGACCGAGAGCGGGAAGTTACGTTCGGCCGGGAAGTCGTACTCCGACCTGCCGCCCGCGCCGGTGTCGGCCGCCTCAAACGCCTGGTGCACGGGTATCCACCGGGTGAACATGGTCAGGCCCAGGGTGGCGATGCAGGCCAGCACCGCCAGCGCGGCCCAGCCCATGGTTTCGGAATCGGTCAGCAGGTAGATCACCCAGACCACCAGCCCGGTCAGCGCCAGCAGCAGGTGCCCGAAGATGACCGGCCCGGGCAGCCGGCTGCGCACGGTGCCACGCTGGCTGGCGTCGTTCTCGATGAGCCAGACGGTCAGCAGGTACAGCCCGCCGAAGGCGGTCACGATCCAGGCAAGCAAGGCGGCAACGCCCATGTTCTCTCACTTCGCGGGAGCGAGGGTTGACTGGACAGCCGGGGGCCCGGCGGGAGGCGGATCCGGCATACCTCAGTGACACGGACGGTCCCGGCCCATTGGTTCACCCCAACCTGGAGACCCCCGCGGCGAGACTAGTGTGGCACGCCCCGGCGGCGGGGGCCACGGTGCCGGTTGACACGTCCCGGGGCCGCCGGCACACTGGCGGCACAGGAGGGCCCGGTAGCCATGCGCGTCGCCCTGTTCGTCACCTGCCTGGCCGACACGCTGTTTCCCGATGTCGGGAAGGCGACCGTGCGGCTGCTGGAGCGGCTCGGCCACCAGGTGGAATTCCCGCAGGCGCAGACCTGCTGCGGGCAGATGCACACCAACAGCGGGTATCTGCGGGACGCGCTGCCGCTGGTCCGCCACTTCACCGAGGTGTTCGCGGGCTGTGCGGCGATCGTGGTGCCGTCCGGCTCCTGCACCGGCTCGGTCCGGCATCAGCACGCGATGGTGGCCCGCCGGTTCGGGGACGAGGCGCTGGCCCGGCGGGCCGGCCAGCTGGCCGCCCGCACCTGGGAGCTGTCGGAGTTCCTGACCGATGTGCTGGGACTGGACGACGTCGGTGCCTACTACCCGCACCGGGTCACCTACCACCCGACCTGCCACTCGCTGCGGCTGCTGCGGGTGGCTGACCGGCCGCTCCGGCTGCTCCGCAACGTGGCCGGGCTGGACCTGGTCGAGCTGCCGGACGCGGAGGTCTGCTGTGGTTTTGGCGGCACCTTCGCGGTCAAGAATGCCGACGTGTCCACCGCCATGCTGGCCGACAAGATGCGGTCGGTGCTGGCCACCGGGGCGGAGGTGTGCACCGCCGGTGACAGCTCCTGCCTGATGCACATCGGCGGCGGGCTGTCCCGGCTGCGGGCCGGCACCCGCACCGTCCATCTTGCCGAGATCCTGGCCAGCACCCGGGACTGATCATGGCCAGCCCGATACCCACCGCCCCCCGCGGAGTCGGTCACCTGCGCGGGGAGGAGCCATTCCCGGTGGCCGCCCGCCGCGCACTGGCCGACCCCCAGCTGCGCCGGAACCTGGCCAGGGCCACCAGCACCATCCGCGGCAAACGGGCCGCGGTAGTGGCCGAGCTGCCCGACTGGGAGCAATTGCGCACGGCCGGCCAGGCGATCAAGGCGCACACCCTGCGCCACCTGGACGGCTACCTGACCGAGCTGGAACGCCAGGTGACCGCGCGCGGCGGCACCGTGCACTGGGCGGCCGATGCCAGCGCGGCCAACCAGATCGTGACCGGCCTGGTCACGGCCACCGGCGCAGGCGAGGTGGTGAAGGTCAAGTCGATCGTCACCGACGAGATCGGGCTGAATGAGGCGCTCGCCCAGGCTGGCGTGCACGCCATCGAGACCGATCTGGCCGAGCTGATCGTCCAGCTCGGCCGGGACCGGCCGTCACACATCCTGGTGCCCGCGATCCACCGGAACCGGGCTGAGATCCGCGACATCTTCCTGCGCGAGATGCCGGGGGTGGATCCGGGCCTGACCGACAGCCCCGCTGCGCTGGCCGAGGCCGCCCGGCGCTACCTGCGGCGCGCGTTCCTGTCCGCCCAGGTGGGGATCAGCGGGGCCAACTTCGCGATCGCCGAGACCGGCACGCTGTGCGTGGTGGAGTCGGAGGGGAACGGCCGGATGTGCCTCACCCTGCCGGAGACGCTGATCACCGTGATGGGGATCGAGAAGCTGATCCCATGCTGGCGCGATCTGGAGGTGTTCCTGCAGCTGCTGCCCCGGTCCTCGACCGGCGAGCGGATGAACCCGTACACCTCGATGTGGACGGGGGTGACGCCGGGCGACGGGCCGCAGGCGTTCCACCTGGTGCTGCTGGACAACGGCCGCACGGCCACGCTGGCCGACCCGGCCGGCCGCCAGGCCCTGCACTGCATCCGCTGCTCGGCGTGCCTGAACGTGTGCCCGGTCTATGAACGCACCGGCGGCCACGCGTACGGCTCGGTCTACCCCGGGCCGATCGGCGCGGTGCTGTCACCGCAGCTGACCGGGGTGTCGGACAACGCCTCACTGCCGTTTGCCTCGTCGCTGTGCGGGGCGTGCTACGACGCCTGCCCGGTGAAGATCGACATCCCGTCGGTGCTGGTCCATCTGCGCGCCCGGGAGGTGGCGGCGGCCGGCCATGCGCACCCGGAGGCGATCACCATGGCGGCGGCGTCCTGGGTGATGGCCAGCCCGGCCCGGTGGGCGGCCGCCCAGCACGCCAGCCGACTCGGCCGGGTGCTTGGCCGTGCTGGCCGGATCCGAAGGCTGCCGCCGCCGTTGTCCGGCTGGACCGCAGCCCGGGATGCCCCGGCACCGCCTGCCCAGACCTTCCGCCAGTGGTGGCAGGCCGAACGCGGGGGCGCTGCTGGTGGCCGCAGGGCGGGCCGCACCCGGCGCCAGTGGTGGCGGGCCGAGCGCCGGGGCCGCCAGTGACCGGCCGCGATGAGGTGCTGGCCCGGATCCGCACCGCGCTGACTGACCGCCCGCCCGGACCTGACAGCGACATCCCACGCGGCTACCGGGCGGCCAGCGGCCTCGATCCCGGCCAGCTGCTGGACCTGCTGGCCGGCCGGCTGCACGACTACGGCTGCGCCGTCCGCCGCGCTGCACCGGATCAGCTGATGGCCACCGTGACGGCCGCGCTGGCGGACCGGGGCGCGCGCCGGGTGGTGGTGCCGGCCGGGCTGGTCCTCACCGGGCTGCCGGCTGACATCGAGCTCGTCGGCGGCGACGGCCTCTCGGCCACCGCGCTGGACGCCGCCGACGGGGTGATCACCGGCGCCGCGGTGGCGATCGCGGAGACCGGCACGATCGTGCTGGACGGGTCGGCGGGCCAGGGCCGGCGCGCGCTGTCCCTGGTCCCCGACTATCACCTGTGCCTGCTGCGGGCCGACCAGGTCGTCGGGCTGGTCGGCGAGGCACTGGCCAGGCTCGACCCCACCCGGCCGCTCACCTGGATCAGCGGCCCGTCTGCCACCAGCGACATCGAGCTGGACCGGGTCAATGGCGTGCACGGCCCCCGCACCCTGGAAGTCATCCTCACCATCCCCGGCTGACCGCCGGGGCGGCCGCTGGGCCGGCCAGGTGGGTGATGTGGGCCGCGGCGGCAGCGGCCGGCTGTCGATCCCGGCCCGGCCCGTTCGTGAACAGGGTGAGAGGGTCGGAAGATGAGCCGGCCCGAGCCGAAGGGAGAACGAGATGAAGCAGTACCTGCTGGCCGTGCACCTGGTCGAGGGCGAGCCGGTGCCGCCGGATGAGGAGATACAGCAGGCCTACAAGCGGGTCGACGCGTTCAACGCCGAGCTCCAGTCGGCCGGTGCCTGGGTGTTCGCCGGCGGGCTGCACCCGCCGTCCACGGCCACCGTGGTACGCGCACAGGGCGGCGATGTGATCACCACGGATGGGCCGTTCGCCGAGACCAAGGAGCAGCTGGGTGGCTTCTGGGTCATCACCGCCCCGGACCTGGACGCGGCGCTGGCCTGGGCAGCCAGGGGATCGGCCGCCTGCGGTGGCCCGGTTGAGGTCCGGCCGTTCCAGGACGCCGGCGAGGGCTGACATGCCCGGGGCGGGCGCCGCCGCCATCGAGCGCACCTACCGGGAAAGCTCGGGGATTGCGGTGGCCACCCTGATCCGCGTCTTCGGCGACATCGACCTCGCCGAGGACGCGGTCCAGGAGGCCTTTGCGGTGGCCGCCGAACGCTGGCCGGCCGCCGGGATACCGGCCAATCCCGGCGGCTGGATCGTCACCACGGCCCGTAACAAGGCCCTGGACCGGCTGCAGCGGGAATCGTCCCGGTACAGCCGGGAGGCCTGGGCGGCCCTGCTGGCCGTCCCCGACGAGCCATCGGAGGTGGGACCGGTGAGCGACGACCAGCTGCGGCTGATCTTCACCTGCTGCCACCCGGCGCTGTCCGCCGAAGCCCAGCTCGCGCTTACCCTGCGGCTGATCGCCGGGCTGCAGACGCCGGAGATCGCCCGGGCGTTCCTGGTGCCCGAGGCGACCATCGCCCAGCGGCTGGTCCGGGCCAAGCGCAAGATCCGGGCAGCCGGCATCCCCTACCGGGTGCCGCGTGACGCCGAACTGCCCGGCCGGCTGCCGCTCGTGCTGGCCGTGATCTATCTCGTGTTCAACGAGGGGTACGCGGCCTCGGCCGGTGACAGCCTGATCCGGTCCGAGCTGTGCACCGAGGCCGTCCGGCTGGCCAGGCTGCTGGCCCGGCTGATGCCCGACGAGCCGGAGGTGCTGGGCCTGCTGGCGCTGCTGCTGCTGACCGAGGCCCGGCGCCCGGCCCGGACCGGGCCGGCCGGCCAGCTGGTCCTGCTCGCCGACCAGGACCGCGGCCGGTGGGACCGGGCGCTGATCGCCGAGGGCCAGCAGCTGGTGCGTGCCTGCCTGCGGCGCAACCAGCCCGGGCCCTACCAGATCCAGGCGGCGATCGCCGCCGTGCACAGCGACGCGGCCACCGCGGCGGGCACCGACTGGGCCCAGATCCTCGCGCTCTATGACCAGCTGGCCACGGTGGCGCCCACCCCGGTGGTGGCGCTGAACCGGTGCGTCGCGGTCGCTGAGGTGCATGGCCCGGCCCGCGCCCTGGACCTTGCCGACCAGCTCGGACTGGATGGCTATTACCTGTATCACGCGACCCGCGCCGACCTGCTGCGCCGGCTCGGCCGCCAGGCGGAGGCCGCGGCTGCCTACGACGCGGCCATCGCCCGTACCGGCAACGCCGCCGAGCGCCGCTTCCTGGAGCAGCGGCGGGATGCCGCTGATACGGCCGGGCGCCCGGCGACGTAACCGGGGTGCAGCCACGCAGATGCGTGGGCAAGGGAGGGACCCAGATGAGCTTCGTGCAGATTGTCGAGTTCAGGACGTCCGATCTCGGTGCCATCCAGCGTGCCGACGAGGAGTGGCGGCAGGCCACCGAGGGCAAGCGCACCGTCCGCCGGGAGGTGCTGGCGGCCGACCGCAACGAGCCGGGCCATTACTTCGCGCTCGTCTTCTTCGACTCCCACGAGTCGGCCATGGAGAACTCCGCGCTGCCCGAGACCCAGGCCGCCGCGGAGAAGTGGCTGGCCGCCTCCGACGGCGCGCCGCTCTTCCATGACCTGGACGTGCTCGAGGACCGCCAGTAGCCCGTGCCAGCCACTACGGCTGGTAGGAGCCCGGCTCCCAGGCCCGGGTGGACACCCCGATCGTGTTCCAGGCGTTGATGGTCACGATCAGGCTGACAAGTGCGCCCACCTCGTCCGCGGTGAAGGCCACGGCCACCTGCTGATAGGCCTCGTCCGGCACGTGCGTGTCGGCCAGCCGGGTAACCGTCTCGGCGAACGCCAGTGCGGCCCGCTCGCGGACGGTGAAGTACGGCGTCTCCCGCCAGGCGGGCAGCGCATAGATGCGCTGCTCGGTCTCGCCGATCGCCCGGGCGTCCTTGGTGTGCATGTCGATGCAGTAGGCGCAGCCGTTCAGCTGCGACGCGCGGATCCGGACCAGTTCGCGCAGCCGCGGATCGAAGTCGACCCGGTCGAGTTCCTTGGTAGCGGCGCGGTCGAGGTGGGCCATCGCCCGGGCGAAGCCGGCCGCGTGGGTGTCGAAGTCCAGCCGGACCGGGATCTGCGGCCGGGTGGTGGTGTCTGTTGCTGTCATGCCACCACGCTAGGCTGTGAGAGCGGCCCAGGATAAGGTCCAAGACTGTGACAAAAACATGGGCCAATCCGGGCCTGGATCTGCACCTGGACCTGCCCGCCACCCGGGTACGGGCCGGGCTGGAGGCAGCGCTGCGGGCGGCGGTCCGGGACGGGCGGCTCCGGCCCGGCACCCGGCTGCCGCCCTCCCGCGCACTAGCGGCCGACCTCGGCATCGCCCGCAACAGCGTCGCCGACGCCTACCAGCAGCTGGTGGCCGAAGGCTGGCTGACCGCCCGGACCGGGGCCGGCACCTGGGTGGCCAGCCACGCCGCTCCAGCCCAGCGGGCACCGGCCGCACCCGCCAGCCCGGCCCAGCCGCCGCGGTATGACTTGCGGCCGGGGGTGCCCGACCTGTCGGCCTTCCCGCAGCGGGCCTGGCTGGCCGCTGCCCGGGCGGCCCTGGTGTCCTCGGCCAGCGGTGTGCTCGGCTACCCGGACCCGCAGGGGCTGCCGGTGCTGCGCAGCGCGCTGGCCGGCTACCTGGCCCGCACCCGCGGCGTCAGCGTCAGCCCGGACCGGCTGGTGGTGTGCGCGGGGTTCGGGCACGGGCTGGCCCTCGTCTGTGCCGTGCTGCGAGCGCGCGGGGCCCGCACACTGGCGGTCGAGAGCCACGGCCACCAGCTGCACCGGCGGGCAGCACAAGCGCACGGCCTGCGCTGGCAGGCCCTGCCGGTGGACGCGCACGGCGCCCGGGCCGACCTGCTGGCCGCAAGCGGCGCGGATGCAGTGCTGCTCACCCCGGCTCACCAGTTCCCGCTCGGCGTGACCCTGTCCCCGCAGCGGCGCCGGGCCGTCATCGCCTGGGCGATCGGCCAGGGCGGGCTGGTCATCGAGGACGACTACGACGGCGAGTTCCGCTACGACCGGCAGCCGGTGGGCGCCATCCAGGCGCTCGCGCCCGATCAGGTGATCTATGCCGGAACCGCGAGCAAGAGCCTGGCGCCGGGGCTGCGGCTGGGCTGGCTGGCCGTGCCCGGGCCACTGGTGGCTGAGGTGGTCGCGGCCAAGGTGGCGGGTGGCGCCGAGCCCAGCACGCTGGACCAGCTCACCCTGGCCGAGCTGCTCACCAGCGGCGGCTACGACCGCCAGATCCGGCATGCCCGGCTGGTTTACCGCCGCCGCCGGGACCGGCTGGCCGCGGTCATGGCCCGGCAGGCGCCGCTGGCCGCCGTGGCCGGCATCGCCGCCGGCCTGCACGCCTTGCTGCTGCTGCCGCCCGGCTGGCAGGAGGACGAGGCAGCCGGCGGGGCCGCTGCGCGCGGGCTCGCGGTCGAAGGCCTGGCCGGCTATCACGCGGGTGGCGACCCGCACCCGCCGGCATTGGTGATCGGCTATGCCAGCCCAGCCGACCACGCTTTCACGACCGCGCTCGCCCGGCTGGCGGCAACGCTGGCTCCCCGGCCGGCCGCCCGGGCAGCAGCAGCGCGGGCACCAGCGCGACCGCGGTCAGCACCAGCGCCACCCCGAACGTGACCGCAAACGCGTGGGCCAGGCCGGGCAGCACCCCGGCCTGGGCCGCGGCCAGCGCGCCCGCCTGGGCGATGCCGCCGTGGAAGCCCGGCAGCTGGGCCGCCATGGCCCGCTGCAGGGTGACCGCCAGCAGGGCGGTGCCGAGCGAACCGGCTACCCGCTGGATGGTGCCGATCGCGCTGCTGGCGGCGGGCAGGGAGGCCCGTTCCACCGACCCGAAGGCGGCCGCCATGGACGGGGTGATGGTCGCGCCAAGCCCGGCCCCGATCAGCAGCAGCGCGCCGGCCAGCAGCCAGTACGGCGTGGTGGCGGTGAGCTGGGTATAGGCGGCGGTGCCCGCCAGCGCCAGCACCACCCCGCCGGTGACCACCGGGCGGGCGCCGATCCGGTCGGTCAGGGCGCCCGCCGCCGGCATTGCCAGCGCGGCCCCCAGGCCCTGCGGGATCAGCAGCAGCCCGGTCTGCAGTGGGGTCCGGCCCCGGACCAGCTCGAAATACAGCGGCAGCAGCAGGGCCACCCCGAACAGGGCCACCCCGAGTGCCAGATTGGTGACCGCCGCCGCGGCGAACCCGCGCCGGTTGAACAGCCGCAGGTCAATCAGTGGCTGGGGAGTCTTCACCGCATGAATGCCAAACGCGGCGACCATGGCCAGCCCGGCCGCGATGGTGACGGCCGGCCAGGCGCTGCCGCTGGCGCCGGTCGCGGTCCGGGCCAGGCCAAAGAGCAGTACCGCCAGCCCGCCGGACAGCAGCACCGCGCCGCGGACGTCCAGCCGGGCCGGCCGCCTCGCCCGGCTGGCCGGCAGCAGCCACCAGGCCAGGGCCAGCGCGACCACGCCGACCGGGAGATTGACGAAGAAGATCCAGCGCCAGCTGGCGGCGGATACGATCGCCCCGCCGATCACCGGGCCGGCGATCGGGCCGAGCAGCAGCGGGACACCCACGATGCTCATCACCCGGCCGATCCGGCGCGGCCCGGCTGCCTGCGCCAGGATCGCCTGGCCAATCGGCATGATCATCCCGGCCCCCAGCCCCTGCACCACCCGGAACGTGATCAGCGCGGCGACCGAGCCGGACAGCCCGCACAGCAGCGAGCCGAGCAGGAACGTGGCCAGTGAGGCCAGCCAGACCCGCCGGGCGCCGAACCGCTCGCTGGCCCAGCCGGCCAGCGGGATCACGCTGGCGAACGCCAGCAGGTAGATCGTGGGCACCCACTGGATGACGGAGATCGAGGTCTGGAACTGGCGGCCGAGCGTGGGCAACGCGATGTTGACGATCGTGGCGTCCAGGATGGTCATGATCGACCCCAGCACGACCACCGCGGCCAGGGAGATGATCTCCGGGGTCAGCACCCGTTCATTCCCGCCGCCCTGGCCCGGCCGGCTGGCATGGCCCTGCGGCGCAGGTGACCCGTCCCGGCGATCCGCCTGCTGGCCACGCACGTCGATCTCGTGACTGGTCATCGGATGCTCCTTCCTGCCCACCTTCTAACCATAGACATCTAACTCTTAGATATCAAACCCTTAGAGAAGACTGATATCATCCGGGCATGCCCAGGCCCGCCCAGCTGCCGATCGGCCTCCGGCTGTCCCGCACCGCCAGGGCGGCCGGCCGGGCATTCGACGAGACCCTGGCGCGGGCGGGCGGGTCGGTCCCGGTCTGGCTGGTGCTCATCTCGCTGAAGCGCCAGCAGCTGCGCAACCAGCGGGAACTGGCCGAGGCGGTAGGCATCCGGGAGGCCACGCTCAGCCATCATCTGACCGCGATGGACCGGCAGGGCCTGATCACCCGGCGGCGGGACCCGGCCAACCGGCGGGTCCACCTGGTGGAGCTGACCGAAGCTGGTGAGACGGCGTTCCAGCAGCTGCGCGGGGCTGCCACCGCGTTCGATCAGCGGCTGCGGGACGGCCTCAGCGACCCGGAGATCGCCGAGCTAGCGCGGCTGCTGGACCGGCTGGCAGCCAACCTGGGTGAGAATCCGACCGGCTGACGCAGCGGGTGCCCGGGCCAGATGCAGCGGGTGGCTGGGTCAGCTGCGGCCGCCGGAGACGGCCCGGCGGCCCGGCGTGGCCGGGCCGACCCGCGTGGCCAGGTCGGCCGGCGTGGCCGCGGCCCAGGCGGCGACCTGGGTGCGGGAGGTGAATCCCAGCTTGGCCAGGATGTTGGCGACATGCCGGGCCGCGGTGGCCGGGCTGATGTACAGCTCCTCGCCGATGGCCTTATTGCTCCGGCCGCTCGCCAGCAACGCCACCACCTGGCGCTCCCGGGCGGTCAGCGCGCCCCGCACGGCCGGTGCCGGCTCATCCGTGGTGACGGCGGCCAGGCTGACGCTGCCATTGCCGTCCCCGGGCCCGGCCAGCGCCAGCGTGACCGCCTCGTCGCCGGTCATTGCCAGGCCCTCGGTCCACAGCCGGGTGAATATGGGCTCGCCCAGCCGGCGGCCGGCGGCCAGGTACCGCTCGGCCCGGGCGCCGGGCAGAGCGGGCAGGCCGGCCGTGTCACGCAGCGCGGTCGCCGCCCCGGTCAGCCGCACCGCCTGCTCCGGCTGGTTCTCCAGCACCGCCAGCGCCGCGAACGCCTCCACCCCCCGCGCCACCGCAATCCGGGATCCGGTGGCGTGGCTGAGCCGCAGGCTTTCGGCAAGGTGCTGCCTGGCCAGCCCGGCCGCTCCCAGATCCATCGCCACCCGGCCCAGGCCGGCCAGGCAGCGGGCGATCTCCGGGCGGGCGCCCACCTCGCGCAGAATGGTCAGCGCGGCAAGGTACCGGCGGTGGGCGTCGCTGGCATCGCCGCGCAGCCGGGCCAGGTCGCCCAGGCCCAGCAGCGCCCGGGCGGTTCCCCACTGCTGATCGATCCGCTGCATGACACTGATGGACGCCTTCGCGAGCTGCTGCGCCTCCCGCAGTTTCCCGTGCACCGCGGCGATCGCGGACCGGATGCCGAGCGCGTATCCCTCGTCCCAGCCGTCGCCCGCCGCCACCGCCACCGACATCGCCTCGTCGGCATAGGCGGCCGCATCGTCGATCCGCCCGGTCTGCAGCGCGATCTCACTCAGCAGGTTGAGCCCAGCCGCCGTCCAGAACTCGTCCCCGGCCGCCCGGCACTGCGCCAGCCCGGCTTCGGCCAGCGACTTGGACAAGACCGGATCGTTGGGCAGGGCCAGCTGCGCCCGGCCGACCAGCGCGGCGCCACGCACCTGCGGGGGCACCACGGCCTCCGCCATCGCCAGGAAGGCGTCGAGCCATTCCGCGCCGCCGGTGAAAGTGCCCCGGACCAGCCAGCACGGGCGGATGGCCGTGCAGATGCGCATCCCGGTCTCCGCGTCGCCCTCCGCCCGGCACTGGCTCAGCACCTGCAGCAGATTGCCGGCTTCCACGTCGTAACGGCGGAACACATCCACCCGGGCCGACCACGGCGCGGCGACCCGGGCCATGCCGATCGCCAGGTTGTGCTCCGCCACCCGGACCGTGTAGTCACGCAGCCGGCGCTGGCAGGCGGCGGTCTCGCCGGCCTCAGCCAGCCGCTCGGCCGCGTATTCGCGGATGGTGTCGAGCAGCCGGTAGCGGGCCTGGCCGAGCACCTCCCGCTCCCGCACCACCAGCGATTTGTCCACCAGCGCGGCCAGCAGATCGAGCACGCGGCTGGCCGGCATGTCCGGGCCGGCGCAGATCTCCTCCGCCATTTCCAGCGACCAGCCGGCGAACACCGACAGCCGCCGCAGCAGGACCTGCTCGGCCGGGGTCAGCAGGTCGTGGCTCCAGTCGATGGTGGCGCGCAGCGTCCGGTGCCGCGCCGCGGCGGTCCGGTCCCCGCTGGTCAGCAGGCTGAACCGGTCCGCCAGCCGCTCGGTGATCTGCTCCAGGGACAACGTGCGGACCCAGACCGCTGCCAGTTCGATGGCCAGCGGCATGCCGTCCAGCCCCCGGCACAGCGCCGCGGCCGCCGCCGCGTTGCCGGGCCCGATGGCGAAGCCGGGCAGGGCCGCTGCCGCCCGGTCGGCGAACAGCGCGATCGCCTCATAGCGCCAGGCCTCGCTGGCTGGCCCGTCGGCCGGTCCCACCGGCAGCGGGGGCACCTGGTACACGGTCTCGGCGGCCACCCGCAGCGGCTCGCGGCTGGTCGCCAGCACCCGCAGGCCCGGCGAGCAGGCCAGCAGCTGCTGGCACAGCTGGGCGCAGGCACTCACCAGGTGCTCACAGTTGTCCAGCAGCAGCAGCATCTGGCGGGGGCGCAGCGCGTCGGCCAGGGTGTCCAGCAGCGGCCGGCCGGGTTCCTCCCCGATCCCGATGCGGGCCGCCACCCGTGGCATTACCAGGTCGGGCTGCCGCAGGTCAGCAAGCTCGACGACGACTGTGCCGTCCGGGAAATCAGCCGCCACCGTGGCCATCACCCGCAGTGCCAGCCGGGTCTTCCCGATCCCGCCGGCCCCGCACAGGGTCACCGCCCGCGCCGTACCTACCAGGTCGCGCAGTTGGCCGAGTTCCCGCGCCCGGCCGACGAAGCTGTTCGGTTCGGCGGGCAGATTGGCCGGAATCTCCTCTACCTCATTCCCTGTGCCCAACCCCCCGGCCCACAATACGTCGGAGGCGTTCACTGTTCGGGCCTACCGAATACATAGCAACGTACATATTTCTGAGGATGCGGCACCGCCCACCGGGGCTTACCGTCCTAACATCTGCTGAGTTCCGTCGCCGGCGATCAACCGTGGCGGGGCTGTGGCGGGGCGTACTGGGCGATGACCCAGTCGATCGGCCATGCTCGCAGCCAGCTCAACCGGGGCAGCGGGCACGGGCCAGGCCGGAACCCGGGAAGGGCTGATGCTCAGCCGGAGCGGGCACGGCCGAGGCTGTGGCTCCGGTCACCGGGGTCAGCCACGCTGGGGGGCGGGCGGGCAGCCAGGAGCCACCGGCTCCTGGCTGCCCGTCGCGGTGTGTACGCCGCGGCGGGCTGCCCCGCCCAGCCGCTCCGTGAGACTGCCCGAGGTGCTGTCACCGTGAGCGGGGTCAGGCGTGATCCCAAGAGCCGCGCCGCCCGGCCACCGGCCGGCGGCTGACCGCCGGCCAGCTGCTGGCCGCGGTCTCGTGACCGGAGCCGCAGCAGGACCGAAACCACCCCTGGCCGTGGTGGCGGGGCACAATGGCGCGAAGATGACCTTGCGGCGGCTGCGGTAGCGGCGGCCAGGCCGGTACCGCACGCTGCAGCGCACCCGCGGCAGTGCCCCTGGGGCCGCCCGCAGACCGGGACAGGGCCGGGCAGCCGAAGCGATGGAGGCGATGGTGAGCATCCTGGGCACCCGGGTGCTGCGGACCGAGGACCCGCGGCTGCTGACCCACGGCGGCACCTATGTGGACGATGTCCGTGCGCCCGAGCTGACGGGGGCGGCGCAGGTCACGTTCGTCCGCAGCCCGTTCGCGCATGCGCTGATCAAGGGCGTGGACACGGCCGCGGCGCTGGCCGCGCCGGGGGTGATCGCCGTGCTGACCTCCGCCGACATCAACGACATCCCGCCGCAGCAGGCACCGCCGGAAGGCGGGCCGCCCCCGGTCAGCGAGGTCGCACCGCCGCCGCGCGGCGGGGTATGGGACGAGCCGCTGCTGGCCGTGGACCGGGTGCGGTTCGTGGGTGAGCCGGTGGCTATCGTCCTCACCGACGAGGGCTACCAGGGGGAGGACGCGGCCGAGCTGGTCATCGTCGATTACGAGCCGCTGCCGGCGGTGGTGGGCATTACCGAGTCGCTGGCCGGGGTGACGCTGCTGTTCCCCCACGCAGGGTCGAACATCACGGTGGACCGCGCCGCGGCCGCGGCCGCGTTCGACGGCTGTGCCGTCGTGGTCGAACGGGAGATCATGAACCAGCGGGTGGCGCCGGTGCCGATGGAGGGCCGCGCCGCCGCCGCCAGCTGGGCCGATGGCAAGCTGACCGTCTGGGCGAGCACGCAGAACGCGCAGTACGGCCGGGACATGCTGGCCGATGCGTGCGGGCTGGACCCGGCCGCAATCCGGGTGATCGCCCCGGACGTGGGCGGCGGCTTCGGCGCCAAGGTCGGCGTCGACCGGGACGCCATCGCCGTCGCCCGGGCCGCCCGGCACACCGGCCGGCCGGTGCGCTGGGTGGAGACCCGCAGCGAGAACCTGACCGCGATGACCCATGGGCGCGCCCAGCGGCAGACCGTGAAGATCGGCGGCAACCGGGACGGCCGGGTGCTGGCCTACCGGCTCGACGTGGTCCAGGATGCCGGCGCCTACCCCCGGATGGGCGAGTTCCTGCCCAAGCTGACCAGCCTGATGTCGGCGGGCCCGTACGACATCGCCACTGTCACGGCCGGCTACCGGGTGGTGGTGACGAACACCACGCCGGTCGCCGCCTACCGGGGGGCAGGCCGGCCCGAGGCGACCGCTGCGATCGAGCGGGCGATGGACCTGTTCGCGGCCGAGATCGGGATGGACCCGGCCGAGGTGCGGCGGCAGAACCTGGTGCCACCGGACCGGTTCCCGTACCAGAGCCCGTCTGGCGCGCGTTACGACACCGGCGACTACGCCGGGGCGCTGGACAAGGTGCTGGCCGGCGCGGGCTACCCGGAACTGCGGGCCGAGCAGGCCCGCCGCCGCCAGCGCGGGGACGTGGTCCAGCTCGGCATCGGCGTGTCCAGCTATGTGGAGATCACCGCCGGCGACGCGGCCGACGGCGAGACCGCCAGGGTGGTGGTCAACGACGACGGCACCGTCACCATCTACACCGGCAGCTCCGCGCACGGGCAGGGGCACCACACCGCCTGGGCCATGATCGTCGAGAACGACCTGGCCATTCCGATGGCCAGGGTGACGGTGAAGCACGGCGACACCGACGAGGTGCCGGCGGGCTCGGGCACCTACGCGTCCCGGTCGCTGCAGCTCGGCGGGGTCGCCGTGCACCGCGCCGATCTGGCGGTGAAGGAGCAGGCGCGTAAGCTGGCCGCCGCCTTGATGGAGGCCAGCGAGGCCGACCTGGAACTGGAGCAGGGCAGCGGGCGGTGGCAGGTGCGCGGTGACCCCAGCGCCAGCCGCAGCTGGGCCGAGGTGGCCCGGCACGCGGGCGCCGAGGGGCTGTCGGCGTTCGTCAACTACCGGGACGGGGTGCCGACCTTCCCGTTCGGATCGCACCTCGCGGTGGTCGAGGTGGACACCGAGACCGGCAAGGTGACCCTGGTCCGGCACGTGACGGTGGACGACGCCGGCACGGTGCTCAACCCGGTGCTGACCGAGGGCCAGCGGCACGGCGGCATCGCCCAGGGAGTGGCGCAGGCCCTGCTGGAGGAGATGATGTACGACGCGGATGGCAACCCGCTCACCGCCACCCTGGCCGACTACGCCGCCATCACGTCCGCCGAACTGCCGAGTTTCGAGCTGCTGGCGAGTGAGACGCCAGCCACCACCAACCCGCTCGGTGCCAAGGGGATCGGGGAAGCCGGGACCATCGGCGCCACCCCGGCCATGCAGAACGCGGTCATCGACGCGGTCAGCCATCTCGGGGTCCGCCACATCGACATGCCGACCACACCGTCTCGGGTCTGGGCCGCTATCAGCAATGCGAGGAACCACCAGTGAAGGTGTCCATGACTGTGAACGGCGGCCGCCTCGAGGCCGAGGTGGCGGACCGAACCCTGCTCGTGCATTTCCTGCGCGAGGTGGCCGGCTTGACCGCTACCAACGTCGGCTGCGACACCTCCTCCTGCGGCGCGTGCACCGTGCTGCTGGACGGGCAGTCGGTCAAGTCGTGCACGGTGCTGGCGGCCCAGGCCGACGGCCACCAGATCACCACCCTGGAGGGCCTGGCCAGCGACGGCGAGATGCACCCGGTGCAGCGGGCGTTCCACGCCGAGCACGGGCTGCAGTGCGGGTTCTGCACCCCGGGCATGGTGATGGCGGCGGTGTCCCTGCTGGCCGAGCAGCCGCATCCAACCGAGCAGCAGGTCCGCACCGGCCTGGAGGGCAACCTGTGCCGGTGCACCGGCTACCACAACATCGTCAGGGCCGTGCTGACCGCGGCCGGCCACCGCGAAGGGCAGGCAGGCCGGTGATCCCGGCACCCTTCACCTACCAGCGGGCCGGCTCGGTGGACGAGGCGCTGGCGCTGGCGGCGGCAGGCGGCGACGATGCCAAGTTCCTGGCGGGCGGGCACTCGCTGCTCCCGCTGATGAAGCTGCGGCTGGCCGTGCCGGCCACCCTGGTGGACATCGGCCGGCTGTGCGAGCTCTCGTTCATCCGCGATGACGGCGACCAGATCGCGGTCGGCGCGCTCACATCCCACCATGACGTGGCCACCTCCGGCCTGCTGGCCACCGAATTGCCATTGCTCGCGCACGCGGCGGGTGTGGTCGGGGATCCCCAGATCCGGCACCGCGGCACTATCGGTGGCTCGCTGGCACACGCCGACCCCGCCGCCGACCTGCCCGCGGTGATGCTGGCGGCCGACGCCACCCTGGTCACCCGCAGCCCCGGCGGCAGCCGGGAAATCCCGGCCGGTGAGTTCTTCCGTGGCCTGTTCGAGACCGCGCTGCGGCCGGCCGAACTGCTGACCGAAATCCGGTTCCGCAAGGCGGCCGGGACCGGCTGGTCGTTCCAGAAGTTCACCAAGCGGGCCATCGACTGGGCGATCGTCGGCGTCGCGGTGCAGGGTGGCAAGGTGGCGCTGGTGAACATGGGCCAGACCCCGCTGCGGGCCATCGCGGTGGAGTGGGCACTGGCCGCTGGGGCGGCCCCGGCCGAGGCCGCCGTGCATGCGGCCGAGGGCACCAGCCCAGTGGCTGACATCAACGCCGACCGGCCTTACCGGGAGCACCTGGCCCGGGTACTGGTCGCCCGCGGGCTGGCCGAGGCGCATGCGGCCGGCTGACCGGCCGCCGCAGCCGGATGGTGACCGCGCAGGAAAGGAGGCGCCATGCCCGCCGATCCGCTGAATCCCCGCCCGCTCGGCTCGTCCGGGCTGGAGGTGTCCGCGCTGTCGCTTGGCTCCTGGCGCACCTTCGAGCGGCTCCCGGCCGCGGACGGCGCCGCCATCTTGCGGGCCGCCAGCGACCAGGGCATCACCTTCTTCGACGACGCCCGCTACAACGACGAGACAGGCCAGGCGCCGATCCCGACCGGGTACTCCGAGGTGCTGTTCGGGGAACTGTTCCGGATGGCCGGGCTGCGGCGGGACGACATCGTCGTGGCCAACAAGCTGTGGTGGGAATTCTGGCCGGAGCAGAGCGCGGCCGCAGAACTCGACGCGTCCCTGCAGCGGATGAGGTTCGACCACGTCGATCTGATCTACGCGAACCCGCCGCCGCCCGGGCTGGCCGTCGCCGATCTGGTGGCGGCGACCGCCGGGCTGGTCATCGCGGGCAAGGCGCGCGCCTGGGCGCTGGTGAACTGGCCCGCCGGGCAATGCGCGGAAGCTGTCCAGGCGGCCGCCGGGCTGGCCGTCGCGCCGCCCTGCGCGGTCCAGCTGCCCTACAGCCTGGTGCGCCGGGACTGGGTAGAGGACCCGGTCATGACCGGCGCGCTCACCGCGGCCGGGGCCGGGGTCATCGCCTCATTCTGCCTGGCGGGCGGGATCCTGTCGGGCAAGTACCGGTCCGGTCCGGCCACCGGCCGCCAGGCCGGGTCGCTGGCCGACCCGCGGCTGGCGCCGGCCGCGCGGGCGGCGGACGAGCTGGCCGTGCTGGCGGACGAGCTGGGCGCCACCCCGGCCACGCTGGCGCTGCTGTTCCCGCTGGCCAGCCCGGATGTGACCAGCGTGCTGTTCGGTGCGACCAGCGTCCGGCAGGTGCGGGAGAACTGCGCCGTGATCGGGCTGCGTGACCGGATCGGCGCGGACGACCTGGCCCGGCTGCGGCGGATCGGCCGGAACGGTGGCGGCCACGGCTGACCCAGACCGGCCCGTCCCTCAGCAGGTGTGCAGGAACTCGGTCAGGCCGGCAAAATACGTCTCCTGGTCGTCATACATGGCCAGATGACTGCCCACCGGGCAGTACAGGTACCGGCCGCCGGGCAGGCGGGCCGCCATCATCTCCATGTGCGCCGGGTCCATGGTGTCGTAACGGGCGCCGATGACCAGAGCAGGCACGGTGATGCGGGCCAGGTCGCCGGAGCGGTCCCAGTGGGCGAGCTTGGCGCCGGCACTGATCCCCAGCTCGCTCGGGCCCTGCATCGGCACGTAGATGGCCGTGTTCATGTGGGCGAAGGCACGCTGCACCGGGTCAGGCCAGTCGCTGGCCGGCATCCGCAGCACGTGATGGATGTAGTGCTGCTCGGTCAGCAGTGCCATGTACCGGGGATCCTCGATCTGGCCCCTGGCCTCCAGTGACTTGATCTCGGCCAGCGCCGCCTGGTCCATCCCCGGCATCAGCACCCGCTCGACGTAGGCGTTGTAGGCCGGCACGCTGGACATCATGTTGGAGATCACCAGGGCCCGCAGGTGCTGCTGGTGGGCCAGCGCGTACTCGATGGCGAGGATCCCGCCCCAGGAGTGGCCGTACAGGACGAAGTTGCTGGAGTCCAGCTCCAGCGCGCGGCGAACCTGGTCCACCTCGTCCACGAACCGGCCGGTGTCCCACAGCGATGGCTCGTCCGGCCGGTCACTGAGGCCGGAGCCCAGCTGGTCGTAGTAGTAGTACTCCACCCCGGCGGCAGGCAGGTAGCTGTCGCAGGCCAGCAGGTACTCGTGGGTGAACCCCGGCCCGCCGTGCAGCAGCAGCACCCGCAGATCCGGGTTGTTGCCGGTCCGCTTCACCCAGACCCGGTGCCGGCCGGCCGGCGTTTTCACACTGATCATGCGGATGCCGCCGGACAGCACGTCGTCACGGCCGGAGTTGTCGAGGTAACCGCTGATGGTCCGCATCCGCTTCCCTTCGCGGCGCTAGCCAGCTGCGAGCCGTCGTGATGCTGCCGTGCCCAGTCTCCGCGCTGCCGGCGGCTGTGTCACGGGCACCGCGTCCACCGGCCCCGCTGCCGTAGCAGAATCGGATCAGCAGCCAGCCAGAGGAGAGCAACATGACCCCCCGTACCACGCCGCCGTTCCGTGCCGACCACGTGGGCAGCCTGCTCCGCCCGGCCAGCCTGCTGGCCGCCCGGAACGACTTCGCGGCCGGCCGGATCGGTGCCGCCCAGCTGCGCGCGATCGAGGACGACGCGATCAAGGCGGCGGTGGCGATGCAGGCCGGCGCCGGCCTGCGGACAGCGACCGACGGGGAGTTCCGCCGGGCGTCCTGGCACATGGACTTCATCTACCAGTTGGGCGGGGTGTCCAAGACACCCGGCAATCTGGCCGTGAAGTTCCACAACCCGGCCGGTGACATCGAGTTCACCCCGGCCGCCATCCACGTCGATGGCAAGATCAGGCTCAACGGAACGATCTTCGGGGAAGATTTCGCATTCTTGCAGTCGGTGGTGAGCCCGGCGCAGACAGCCAAGCTGACCATCCCATCGCCGAACATGGTGCATTACCGCGGTGGCCCGGCCGCGATCGACCCGGTGGTGTACCCCGACATCGAGCAGTTCTGGGCCGACCTGGCGGCCGCCTACGCCGACCAGGTCACGCGGGTCGCCGCGCAGGGGTGTACCTACCTGCAGTTCGACGACACATCCCTGGCCTATCTCAACGACCCGGCCCAGCGGGCCGAGATCGCGGCCCGCGGGGAGGACGCCGAGCATCTGCACCTGCGCTACATCAGCCAGGTCAACGCGGCCCTGGCCGGCCGGCCGGCTGGGCTGACCGTGACCACCCATCTGTGCCGCGGGAACTTCCGCTCGTCATGGGCCGCCTCCGGCGGGTACGACTTCGTGGCCGAGGCCCTGTTCTCCAGCCTGGCGGTGGACGGATTCTTCCTGGAATACGACGATGACCGCTCCGGCGGGTTCGAGCCACTGCGGTTCGTCCCGCCCGGCAAGATGATCGTCCTCGGCCTGGTCACCACCAAGACCGGTGAGCTAGAGAACCCCGACGACCTGAAGCGCCGGATCGACGCTGCCGCCAGGTACGTGCCGCTGGACCAGCTCGCCCTGTCCGGCCAGTGCGGGTTCTCCTCCACCGTCGAGGGCAATGTGCTGACCCACGACCAGCAGCGCGCGAAGCTCGAGCTCATCGTCTCGGTCGCGGACGACGTCTGGGGCTGACTGCTGGCGCCGCCAGCCAATCTCATAATCACTAATGTTAGCAAGACTGAGAATGATGGTTTACGGTAGGGGCCGTGGCCACCGCCGATCTCCTGCTGCACCCGGTCCGGCTGCGGATCGTGCAGGCATTTCTCGGCGACCGGGCACTGACCACCAGCGACCTGGCCGCCGAGCTGGCCGACGTCCCGCCCGCCAGCCTGTACCGGCACGTGGCCAGGCTGGTCGACGCGGGGGTGCTGGCCGTGGTCGCCGAGCGCCGGGTGCGGGGGGCGCTGGAGCGGACCTACGTGCTGCGCCTGCAGGCCGCCACCATCGGGCTGGACGACGTCGAGGCCATGACCGCCGACGACCACCGGCACGCTTTCATGGCCTTCGTCGCCGCCCTGCTCGGTGAGTTCGACCGGTACCTGGCCCGCGGTGACATCGACCTGCTGCGGGACGGGGTGAGCTACCGGATGGCCGCGCTCTGGCTCGATGACGCCGAGTACGCCGGCCTGCTGCGCGACCTCACCCGGGTGCTCCAGCCCCGGCTGGCCAACGTGCCGGGGCCAGGCCGCAAGCGGCGCATCCTGGGCAGCGTCCTGCTGCCAGGCGAGGAACCCGGCCCGGGACCGGGCCGGCAGTGACACCAGTGCCGGCGGATCCGATGACGCACCGCACCCCGCGGGCACCGGCCTTGCCCATGCTGAAGCTGGCGCAGGCCGGGCCAGGCCAGGACCGCTGAACCTGGTGGTAGCTTGCCCCTGAGGCAAGGAGGGCAGGCGATGACGGCCGGTGTCACGCATCTGGTCGAGTCTGGCCCGCTGCTGCTCGCCGTGCCGATAGCGGCGGCGGCCGGGGCGATCACCTTCCTGTCGCCGTGCGCGCTGCCGCTGGTGCCCGGTTACCTCTCCTACGTCACCGGCATGTCCGGGACCGACGCCCAGCAGGCGGAAGCCTCGGCGGACGCGGCCCGGCGGGCCCGCAGCCGGACGCTGGCCGGCACCGCGCTGTTCGTGATCGGCTTCTCGGCCGTGTTCGCCACCGACGGCCTGCTGTTCGGCAGCCTGGGGGCGGTACTGCGCAGCCACACGGCGGTGCTGACGCAGCTACTCGGCGGCCTCACCATCCTGCTCGGCCTGCTGTTCGCCGGGGTGTTCGACCGCTTCCCGGTGGCCGGCCGGATAGCCCGGCCATCGGTGCGGCCGCGGGCCGGCCTGGCCGGCGCCCCGCTGCTGGGTGTGCTGTTCGCGCTGAGCTGGACACCGTGCATCGGCCCGACCCTCGGGGCCGTGCTGACCATGGCTTACATGTCCGGCACGGCCCTGCGGGGTGCGCTGCTCGCCTTCATCTACGGCCTGGGCCTGGGCATCCCGTTCCTGATCGTGGCCCTGGCCTTCCAGCGCGGCGTGACCGTGTTCGGCTTCGCCCGGCGCCACTCGGTAGCGATCACCCGGATCGGCGGCGGGCTGCTGGTGCTGGTTGGGGTGCTCGAGGTGAGCGGCGCCTGGCTGGCCGCGATCACCTGGATGAAGGTCCACTGGATCAGCAACTACCAATCTCCGTTGTAGGAGGCGGCCGAAGATGGCATTCAACGGGTGGCCGGACGAGGCTCTGGAGTTCTACGAAGGGCTCGCGGCCGACAACAGCAAGACCTACTGGACCAAGCACAAGCAGACGTACGACAGCAGTGTGCTGGGCCCGATGACCGAGCTGATGGCCGAGCTGTCACCGGAGTTCGGTGAGGCGAAGATCTTCCGGCCGTACCGCGACGTCCGGTTCAGCAAGGACAAGACCCCGTACAAGACTCACATCGGTGCGCTGATCGGCAACGGGTACGTGCAGTTCTCCGCGGAAGGGCTGGCGGCCGGGGACGGCATGTACCACCTGGCCCCGGATCAGCTGGAGCGGTACCGGCAGGCGGTCGCGGACGACCGCACCGGCAAGCAGCTGACCAAGGTGATCGCCGAGGTGGAAGGGCACGGCATCGAGGTGCACGGGCAGGACCCGCTGAAGAGCGCCCCGCGCGGCTACCCGGCCGACCACCCCCGGGTTGAGCTGCTCCGCTACAAGGGGGTGGTCGCCTGGCAGCAGTGGCCGGCCGAAGCCTGGCTCGGCACGGCGGCGGCGGCCGACCGGATCACCGGCTTCCTCCGGGCCACCCGCCCGCTCAGTACCTGGCTGAACTCTCACGTGGGCCCTTCCGCCGGCTAACCATGATCCGGAAGGATTCTCAGTCATAGTGACCGAAAGCCTTCCGGATCAGGGGTGGAGAGTAAGGGAGCTGGGATGGCGCGGAACGGCTTCGCCTCGGTGCGGGCGAACCGGTGGGTGATCCTGGCCGGGTACTGCCTGCTGACCGCCAGCACCCAGCTGCTGTGGCTGGCCTATGCGCCGATCACCACCCAGGCTCACCGGCTGATGGGGGTGTCCGAGGGGGCGGTCGGTGACCTGGCCGTTATCTTCCCGATCATGTACGTCATCCTGGCGCTGCCGGCCGGCCGGTGGCTGGATGACCGGTTCGCGCACGCGCTGGGGCTGGGCGCGGTGCTCACCGCCGGCGGCGGGCTGCTGCGGCTGGCCGTGCCCACGTCGTTCGGCTGGGCCCTGGCCGGGCAGGTGGTGATCTCGGCCGGGCAGCCGTTCGTGCTGAACGCGATCACCAAGGTGGCGGCCCGCCAATTCCCGGTAGCCGAACGGACCACCGCGATCTCGCTCGGCAGCGTCGCCCTGTTCGTGGGCATTCTCGCCGCTGCGCTGTCCAGCGGGCCACTGCTGACCGCGGGCGGGCTGACGCTGCTGCTGTGGGTGCAGGCGGCGGTGGCCATCGTCGCGGCCAGCTGGGTGCTGGCCACCATTGGCGTCCCGGCGGCGTTCACCGGTGACCCGTCGGTCGCGGTATCGCTGCGCTGGCTGCGCCGGGACAGGTTCATGTGGCTGCTGGCCGGGATGCTGTTCATCGGGATCGGGATCTTCAACGTGGTGGCGACCTGGCTGGATGCGATCCTCACCCACTTCGGGCACGGCGGCGCCAGCGGCTACCTGATCGCGCTGATGACCGTGGGCGGGATCGCCGGCGCCGCGGTGCTGCCTGGGCTGGCCGCCCGCCGGGAACAGCGGCGCACGATACTGCAGGTCGCAGTGGTGGTGACGGCCGTGGCCTTCGTGGTGATCGCGGTCGCGCACAGCCCGGTGGCCGGTGGCGTGGCGCTGTTCGTGGCCGGCTTCTTCCTGCTGGCCGGGCTGCCGGTGGTGCTGGACTGGTCCGAGCTGCACGCCGGTCCGGAACGCGCGGCCAGCGCGGCCGGCTTCCTGCTGCTGGCCGGCAATCTCGGTGGAGTGGTGCTGGTGCTGATCGTCCAGGCGGTGATCGGGAATCCCTACCTGTCACTCGGCGTGCTGTCGGTGGCGGGCCTGGCCGGGCTGGCCGTCGCGTTCCGGCTGCCCGCCCGCGGAGTGGGCCGCCCGGATACCGCACCGGAAGGGGCGTCCCGGTGACCGGTGCGGGCGGCGCCGAGACCGGCGCGGGCGACCCGTTCGCCGACCTGGAGCGGCAGCTCAAGCCGTACCGGGGCGAGTTCCCGTCGTTCCGGCGGCTGCCCGCCGAGGGGCTGGGCCGGGCCGAGGTGGCCGGCCTGGTCGAGCAGCTGGCGGCCGCGGAGGAAGCCCGGTGGCGGGACGGCTACGCCTCCGGTGCGGTCTACCACGGGGACCCCGGGCACGTCGCCTTCCTCAGCCGCGTCTACGCCGCCCAGTCCCAGAGCAATCCGCTCCATCCCGACCTCTGGCCGAGCGCGACCAAGTTCGAGGCGGAGATCGTGGCCATGACCGCGGCCATGCTCGGCGGCGACGGCGGCCCGGGAGCCGGCGGCGTCGAGGTAGGCGGCCCGGAGATCGCCGGCACGGTGACGTCCGGCGGGACCGAGAGCATCCTGCTGGCCATGAAGACCTACCGCGACCACGCCCGGGAGCAGCGCGGCATCGCCGAGCCAGAGATCGTCGCGCCGGTCACCGCGCATGCCGCGTTCGACAAGGCCGCCCGCTACTTCGACATGCCGCTGGTGCGGACCCCGGTCGACGCCGGGTTCCGGGCCGACCTGGCCGCGCTGGCCGCGGCGGTCACCGAGCGCACGGCGGTGATCGTCGGGTCGGCCCCCGGCTTCCCGCACGGCGTCATCGACCCGATCCCGCAGATCGCGGAACTGGCCGCCAGCCGTGGTGTGGGCTGCCACGTGGACGCCTGCCTCGGCGGATTCATCCTGCCCTGGGCCCGCAAGCTCAGCTATCCGGTGCCGCCCTTCGACTTCGCCCTGCCCGGGGTGACCTCCATGTCGGCCGACACGCACAAGTACGGCTACGCGGCCAAGGGCTCGTCGGTGGTGCTGTACCGCGGCAAGGACCTGCGCCGCCACCAGTACTACACGGTTGCCGACTGGCCGGGCGGGCTGTACTTCTCCCCCACCTTCGCCGGCAGCCGCCCTGGCGCCCTGTCCGCCACCTGCTGGGCGGCGATGGTGTCGATCGGCGAGCGCGGCTACACCGAGGCGGCCCGGCGGATCCTGGCCACCGGCGCGGCGATCCGGGACGGGATCGCGGCCATCGACGGCCTGCGGGTGCTCGGCGACCCGCTGTGGGTGATCGCGTTCGGTACCACCGAGGGCCTGGACGTGTACCAGGTGATGGAGAACATGAGCCACCGGGGCTGGAGCCTGAACGGGCTGCAGCGGCCGCCCGCCGTCCACCTCGCGGTCACGCTCCGGCACACCCTGCCCGGGGTGGCCGACCGGTTCCTGGCCGACCTGGCGGATTCGGTCGCCCAGGTGCGGGCCAACCCGGACGTCAGCACCGGCATGGCCCCGGTCTACGGGATGGCCGCCGCCCTGCCCGAGGGCACGGTCCATGACCTGCTCGCCGCCTACATCGACCTGACGTTCGAGGTATAGCGGTGACCCGCCACATCCTCGCCATCGACCTCGGCACCTCGGCGCTCAAGGTGACGCTGGTATCTACCGGCGGCGAGGTGGTCGCCGCCGAGCAGGACACCTGCCAGGTGAACCTGCTGCCTGGCGGCGGCGCCGAACAGGACCCCTGGCGGTGGTGGGAGCTGATCACCGGTGCGTCGTCCCGGCTGATGGCCCGGGCGGCGGTGCCGCCGGGCGACGTGGTGGCGGTCGCCTGCACCGCCCAGTGGTCGGGCACGGTCGCCGTCGGCGGCGACGGCCGGCCGCTGCGCGACGCGATCATCTGGATGGACTCCCGGGGCGCGCCCTACGCACGGCAGATCACCGGCGGGCCGGTGAACGTGCAGGGCTACGGGGTGGACAAGCTGGCCCGCTGGCTGCGCATCACGGCCGGCATCCCCGGCCACAGCGGGAAGGACCCGCTCGCGCACATCCTGTGGCTCAAGCACCACGAGCCGGACACCTACCAGGCCACAGTCACGTTCCTGGAGCCGAAGGACTGGCTGAACGCCCAGCTCACCGGCCGGACCGCGGCCTCGTTCGACTCGATCGCGCTGCACTGGGTGACCGACAACCGGCGGCTGGATGCGATCGACTACCATCCGGGGCTGCTCCGGCTGGCCGGGCTGGACCGCGCCCAGCTGCCGGATCTGCTGCCGGCCACTGCCATCCTGGGCCCGCTGGCCGCCGGGCCGGCCGCGGCACTCGGTGTCCCGGCCGGCATCCCGGTCGTGGTCGGCAGCCCGGACCTGCTCTCGGCGGGGATCGGGGCCGGCGCCACCCGTGACTACCAGCCGCACCTGTACGTCGGCACCTCCTCGTGGCTGACCTGCCACGTCCCGTTCAAGAAGACCGACCTGCGGCACAACATGGCCTCGCTGCCGGCCCCGGTGCCGGGGCGCTATTTCGTGGCCAATGACCAGGAGACCGCCGGCGCCGCGCTGACCTTCCTGCGGGACCGGGTGCTCTACGACGGCGACCCGCCGCCGGCGGCCTACGCCGGGTTCGACCGGATGGCAGGGCAGGCACCGCCGGGCAGCAACGGGGTGATATTCACGCCCTGGCTGTACGGCGAGCGGACACCGGTGGAGGACCCGTTCGTGCGTGGCGGGTTCCACAACCTGTCGCTCTCGGCCAGCCGGGACGATCTGGTCCGGGCCGTGTTCGAGGGGGTGGCGCTGAACTCCCGCTGGCTGCTCACCGCGGTGGAGCGGTTCACCCGTCACCGGCTGGAGCCGATCCGGTTCATTGGCGGCGGCGCCCGCTCGGATGTGTGGTGCCAGATTTTTGCCGACGTGCTCGGCCGCGGCATCGAGCAGGTGGCGGATCCGGTCAATGCCAACGCCCGGGGAGCGGGCCTGCTGGCGGCGGTGGCGCTGGGCGAGCTCACCTTCGACCAGGTGCCCGACCGGGTCCGGGTGGCCAGGACCTATTCACCCGCTGCCGCCACACGCGACCTCTACGATGAACTGTTCGGCGAATTCGTCGGCTTCTACCGGCGCAACCGCCGCGCGCACGCCCGCCTGAACCGGCCGCGCAGGGGCGGTTGACCAGGCCGGGTGGCTGGCCGGCCCGGCACCGCCCGCCGACCGGGGGGAGGCACGCCGTGCAGGTAGGGAGAGTGGCATGAGTAATGCATGGGGGCTGACGCTGGTGGCCATCGGCGCGATCTTCGCCTTCGCTATCAGCGGCCACCCGTCGTGGATCGACCTGCACATCGTCGGCTGGGTCATCATGCTCACCGGGATCGCCGGGATGATCCTCAAGCGCGTTGACACTGGCCGGTTCCCGCCGTGGCTGATCATCTGGCGGCCATCGCGGTCGCGGCAGCCAGCCGGCGGCGGCCAGCCGGCCGCGATCACCGGCACGGTGATCAGCGATGAGCCGGTAGAGGGGAGCGGGCCCCCGCCCACGGCATCCGCCCCTGGCGGGGCGCCGGGCGGGCCACCGCCCAGCGCGGCAGCACCGGGGGACACCGCCCCGGAGCCCTAGCAAAGCTAGCAAAGTAAGCGGAAGCGACACTGGCCCAGCGCCAGCAACTCGCCAGGTGACCTCCGGGTTCGCACCAGGCCGGGGCGGCCAAGCGGCGGGCGGCTGGTGCTGGCCGCCGGGCCTGCCGCAGGTCAGCCGCTGGCCAGCGCGGCCAGCTTGGTCACCGTGTTCCAGTTCCGCGCGGTGACCGCCACCCGCAGCTTCTTCTCGGTATACGCCGCCACCGGCGGCGCCTGCGAATAGCCGGCCGGGCACCAGTGGTAGATCACCCGGTCCCCGAGCATGACCCGGCCGGGATCCAGCCCGGCCGGGTCATGCTCGGTCACCAGCTGCGGATCGGGTTGGGCCGACAGGAACATGGCGTACAGCCGGGCGCCGTCCGTGACCTGACCGAACGGGTTGGCGGCGATGACCGCGTCCAGTTCGGACGACTCGCGCACCAGGCAGCGGACCGACAGCCCGGTCAGCCCGGCGATCCCGGCCGCGATGTCCTGCTCCAGCTGCGCGGCCGACGTGCCATCGGCGTCGAACACCGCATTCCCGCTCTGCAGCAGCGTGCGCGCGCCGGTGCAGCCCAGCCCGGCCAGCACCGCCCGCAGGTCGGCCATGGCCAGCTTCTGCCGGCCGCCGACGTTGACTCCGCGGATGAGTACGGCGTACCTGGCCATGCTGCCCCCTCTGGGCCCGATCCCTTTGGTTATCATCGGCCGCCCGCAGACGCTAATATCACAAGCAGATACCCACACGGGAGCTCGGGCCAACCGGGCTGAGAGGGTGGCTGGGCCATCCGGACCGCGCCACCGACCGTTTGAACCTGACCGGGTAATGCCGGCGTAGGGAGGCAGTCGTGGCCGTCGCAACCAAACCGCCCGCGCAGGCGTTCGTCACCGTTCCCGGCGGCCGGCATTCCGAGGTCGCGCGCACGCTGGCCGAGCCGGTGCCGCAGGCCCTCAGCCTGCTTGACCAGCTCGGGCTGTGGGGAAATCTCGGGGTCAGCCTGCTGGGCTTCACCGGCGCGATCTTCGTACTGCAGCCCGGCGGCACCGGCACCCCGGAACTGTCGCTGACCGCGGCGCTGATCGCGATCCTGCTCGGGACGGTGCTCGGCACCCTCCCGGTCGCGCTGTCCGGGGTGCTCGGTGCCCGCACCGGCGCGCCCGCCATGGTGCTGCTGCGCGGGCTGTTCGGAGCCCGGCTGTCGTACCTGCCGACGGTGCTGAACATCCTGCAGTGCCTCGGCTGGGGGATCTTCGAGCTGGTGACGATCGCTACCGCAGCGCACACCGTGGCACCGGCGCTGCCGAGATGGGCGTACATCCTCATCGCCGGGGTGCTGACCGCCCTGCTCACCGTCCGCCCGCTGGGTGCCATCCGGATCCTGCGGCGCTACGTCACCACCGCGGTGGTGGTGGTGCTCGGCTATCTGACCGTGCAGCTGCTGCGCCACCCACTGCCCAGCTTCAGCCACGGCACCTGGTCGGGCTTCTGGGTCGCCACCGACACGGTCGTGGCGGCGGCCATCTCGTTTGCGCCGCTGGCCGCCGACTACACCCGTCATTCGCGGACCGAGCCGGCCGCGTTCACCGGGGCCATGGCCGGCTACAGCGTCACCCAGATCTGGTGCTACCTGATCGGCCTGCTCGCCCTGGTGACCGTGGCCCGCAACCCGGCCGACATCTACGGCGCGTTCATCGCGCTGCCGCTGGGCGCGGTCTGCTTCGGCATCCTGGCCCTGCGTGAGCTGGACCAGTCGTTCGCCAACGTCTACTCCACCGCGGTCTCGACCCAGAACCTGCGGCCGCTGTGGGACCGGCGGGTGCTGGCACTGGCCATCTCGGCGGTCACCACAGTGGGCGCGCTCTTCCTGACCATCGCTGACTACGAGAACTTCCTCATCCTGCTCGGCTCGGTCTTCGTGCCGATGTCGGCGGTACTCATCATCGATTTCTTTGTGCTCGCCCGCGGCCGCTGGGACCTGTCCAGCCGGGCACCGACCCGCTGGCTGATGCTGCTGGCCTGGGCCGCGGGCTTCGTCACCTACCAGCTCATCAACCCCGGCTACGTGTCCTGGTGGGTGTCGATCTGGTCGGCCATCGCCCGGGCGATCGGGTTCACCCCGGCCAGCTGGATGTCGGCGTCGATCTGCTCGTTCGCGGTGGCCGCGGTGGCGACCCTGCTGGTGGGCTGGCTGACTGCGCTCGCCCGGCCGATCCCCCCCGCCGGGCCGGACGGGCCGGCCGTGCCGGAGACGGCGGGCGAGACCGGCCGCACATGACCGGGCAGCCAGCCGGGCTCGTCCACGGCATGGGCAAGGAACTGGTCGAGCCGGACTGGCCCCCGCTCACCGATGGCGAAGCCAGCGAGGTGCTGGCCCGCTACCCGGGCGTGGCCAGCGGTGCGGCAGCGACCGTGGTCGGCTGGCGCAGCCCGCGGCCGATGTCGGCGGCGGCGCTGGTCCGGATCGGCGGCCGCGAGGTCTTTATCAAGCGGCACCACCGGCGGGTACGCTCGGCGGCCCAGCTGGCCGCCGAGCACGCGTTCGCCGGCTATCTGGACGGGCACGGGATACCGGCACCGGCGGTACGGCGAACCGTGGACGGCCGGACCTGCGTCCGGCTGGGCGACTTCGTCTACGAGGTGCACGCGGTGGCGGCCGGCGTGGACGACTACCGGGATGCGATGTCCTGGACCCCGTTCCGCCACCCCGGCCACGCCCGGGCGGCGGGGGCCATGCTGGCCCGGCTGCACCTGGCGGCGGCCGGTTTCGCCCGGCCCGCCCGGCCGCCTGCGGTGCTGATGAACTCGGCTGTGGTGATCACCGCAGCCGACCCGCTGGCGGCAGTGGCCGCCATCGCCGGCCGCCGCCCGGGACTGGCCCGCTACCTGGCGGGCCGTGACTGGCGGGCCGAGCTGGCCCCGGATCTGCTGCCCGCCATCGGCCGCGCCGCGCCACCGCTTGCCGCGCTGCCGCCGCAGTGGGGGCACGGCGACTGGCACCCGTCCAACTTCACCTGGTCCGGAACCGGCGCTGACGCACAGGTGGCGATGGTGCTCGACTTCGGCCTGGCCAACCGCACCTTTGCGGTGCACGACCTGGCGATCGCGCTGGAGCGCAGCGTGTTCGGCTGGCTCGATCTCGCCGACTCCGGCCGGGCCAGTACCGACCTGGCCGCCATCGACACGCTGCTGGACGGCTACCAGTCCGTCCGGCCGCTGACGCCCGCGGAAGCTGCCGCGCTGCCGGCCGTGCTGCCGGTCGCCCACACCGAGTACGCCCTGTCCGAGGCCGAGTATTTCGCCGATGTGATCGGGGCGCCGGCGCTCGCCGACCTCGCCTACGACGGCTACCTGCTCGGCCACGCCCGGTGGTTCGCCACGCCGGCCGGCCGGGCCGCGCTCGGCCACCTGCAGGACCGGCTCGCCCGGCCGGTGGCGGGGCCGGCTACCGCGGCGGCGCCGTGACCGGCTGAACCACATCCGGAACGATGACGGTGAACGCCGTCGGCTGGTCCCGGCGCTGGCAGCGGGCTCCGCGGGCCCGGGGGCCGCCGGCGGGAGCCGTAAGGTGAGGCCTGATGTGCGGGACGGGTGGTGCCAGATGACAGCCGGCCAGGCAGGCGCCGCGCCGCGGCACGGCACCCTCGCCGGGAGCCCGGCCAGCCCAGACCCGGCCACCGGGGACAAGACCCGGCTGACCGCGCTGGAAGGGCTGGCCGCGCTGTCGCTGGACGCGCTGTCATCGGTGGCATACGGCCCAGAAGCGATCACGGTCGTACTGGTCGCTGCGGGCACGGCTGGCCTGGCCTACACGCTGCCGGTGACCGCGGCCATCACCGTCCTGCTGGCCATCCTGGTGATCTCCTACCGGCAGGTGATCGCCGCCTTCCCGAGCGGCGGCGGCGCCTACGCGGTGGCCCGCACCCATCTGGGCCGCCAGCCCAGCCTGGTCGCCGCCGCCTCCCTGATCATCGACTATGTGCTCAACGCCGCGGTCGGCGTGTCGGCCGGAATCGAGGCGCTGACCGCCGCCTTCCCAGTGCTGTACGGCGCGCGGGTCTGGCTCTGCCTGGCCGCGCTCGCCCTGATCACCGGGGTCAACATGCGCGGGGTGGCCGACTCGGCCCGGGCGTTCATGGTGCCCACCATCGCGTTCATCGCCGCCATCGGCGTGGTGATCGTAGCCGGGCTGCTGCGCACCCATCCCGCCGTGCCGCCCAGCCACCTCGTCTACACCGCGACCGAGACGGTCGGCATCCTGCTGCTGCTGCGGGCGTTCGCATCCGGCTGCTCCGCGCTGACCGGCGTGGAGGCGATCGCCAACGCGGTGCCAGCGTTCCGCGTGCCCCGGGCGCGGCGGGCTCAGCACACCGAGGTCATGCTGGGCGTCGTGCTCGGGGTGATGCTGCTCGGGCTGGCCGTGCTGATCCGCAAATTCCACATCGGCCCGGTGCCGGGCAGCACCGTGCTGGCCGAGCTGACGAATGCGGCCGTCGGGCACAACCTGCTGTTCTACGCCGTGCAGCTGATCACGCTGGTCCTGCTGACGCTGGCCGCTAACACCTCGTTCGGCGGGCTGCCGGTGCTGCTGGGCCTGCTGGCCAGGGACAACTTCCTGCCGCACCTGTTCTCGCTGCGGGCCGACCGGCAGGTGCACCGGTACGGCGTCGGCGTGCTGGCAGTGCTGGCCGCGATACTGCTGGTCGCTGCCCGCGGTAACACCCAGGCGCTGGTGCCGGTGTTCGCGATTGGCGTGTTCGTCGGCTTCACCCTGGCCCAGGTCGGCATGGTCCGGCACTGGCAGCTCAGCCAGCAGCGCGGGTGGCGCTGGCGGGCAGTGGTCAACGGCACCGGCGCGGTCGCCACGGCCGTGGCCGCCGTCATCGAGCTGGGCAGTAAGTTCCTGCTGGGCGGCTGGCTGGTGGTAGTCACCATTCCGCTGCTGGTGCTGCTGTTCAGCCGCATCCACCGGACCTACGACGGGATCGGGGGCCTGCTCAAGCCGGACCAGGTGCCGGACCGGCCGCATCCGGAACGCTCACTGGTGGTGGTCCCGGTGGGCGGGCTGTCCCGGCTGACCGAGGAAGCGATGTCGGCCGCGCTGTCGCTCGGGGACGAAGTGACCGCGGTCACCGTCTGCTTCGCCGACCCGGAGGACGCTGCGGCGGACCGGAAGTTCCGGACAGAATGGAACCGCTGGCACCCGGACGTGCGGCTGATCACCCTGCACACGCCGCACCGCGCACTGGCCCCGCCAGTGGTGGATTACCTGCGCAAACTCGAGCACAAGCACCCGCACCACCGGCTCGTGGTGCTGATCCCGGAAGTGCAGCCCGCCCGGCGGTGGCAGTGGATCCTGCACAACCAGCGCGGGGCGGTGCTCGACCGGGCGATCCGCCGGGGCACGCAGAACGTGGTCATCTGCCGGCTCAGGTTCCGGCTGACCACCTGGGATGACACGGGTAGCGAAGCAACGCACAGCTAGTGCTGCGTCAGGCAGCGTTCTTGCCCTGGTGACGAGGTGGCCACGGCGGTGACGCCGTGAATCTGCAGGTGATACGCTCCCCCGGACGCAGTGCCCGGGGACCACCGTCCCGCCCCCGGCCCCGGTTCCCTGCCTTGTTCGGGCCAAGAAGGGCGGCACGTGGTCTGCACGTACCGCCCCCAGCACGCAACAGTCCACGTCAGCTAGGGTGGCCGACCGGCAGAGCAAGAGCGAGAGACGGCGCCACGGGGGGCCCGCCGATGGCGCATGGGCTTCGGGGCAGCAGACGCCGAGTGATCCCGCTCGCCGCCACCCTTCACTGAGGAGAGGGTCTTGGCCCATCGGGTGACCTGCCCGGCATACCGCGCCGGCGGCTCGGAGTGGCTCGGCGAGCTCGATGTGCCCGGCGAGGCCGACCCGTGGGCCTCTGGATCCGTAAACGAGTATTGACACAGCCCCCTGGAAATGGTAATTGCGGCAGGGTTGGGCGCCTCGGTTGACCTGGGAGGAGACGTGATGAACGGACGGGGACTGCGATCATTTCTGGTAGTCGCGGCGGCCGGCAGCGTGCTGTGGGCAATGTGGGCCGCGGCGCCAGGGGCGCGGGCGGGCTCGGTACCTGTGGCCACGGGTGCGCTGGTCAGCGTGGGGAGCCCCACGGGCAGTGCTCCGCGGAACGCGCAGAACGAGCCGGCGCTAGCGGTTGACCCAGCCTCGCCAAATGTCCTGGCCGCGGGCGCGAACGACTTGGTGGATGCGCAGCCCTGCTCGGAGCAGGCGGCCACCACGGCCGGAGCCTGCTCGTTCCCGCTGGGAACCTACAACCTGGGGGTCGGCCTGATGGGGGTCTACTTCTCCTTCAACAGCGGGCACAGCTGGATCCAGCCGGCCTACCGGGGGCTCACCGCGGCTGGCTGCGATCCGACGGCCGAGCCGTGCACGCCCCAGGTGGGGCGGATCCACACCATCCCGAACTTCTACGAGAACGGCCTGCGGTCCCGCAGCGACCCCGGTGTGGCCTTCGGCCCAGTGCCCAAGAACGGGGTGTTCTCCTGGGCGAACGGCTCGCGGCTGTACTACGCCACGCTGGCCACGAACCTGACCGACACCAGGATCGAGCGCGGCGGCATCAACTCCACTACCGCCATTACGGTCTCGCACATCGACAACCTGACGCCGGCCCGCGTGGCCAACCAGTCGAACTGGTCGAAGCCGTACTTCGTCCCGGCCAACATCTCCGCCTCGGCGGGCCTGGACAAGGAGCAAGTCTGGGCGGACAACGCCGCCACCAGCCCATTCTTCGGCCATGTCTACGTCTGCTACACCGACTTCCACAGCTTCAGCCGGGGCAACAACTACGCCCAGTTCCCGATGATTGCCGTGTCCACCGATGGCGGCCAGACCTGGAAGACGCACCGCGTCGCCCCGCCCACCACCGTCAGGAGCACCTTCCAGGGGTGCACTGTCCGCACGGACAGCCACGGGAACGTGTACGACTTCTTCACGCACTTCTCCAACACGTCGAACAACGGCACGCAGACGATGGTGAAGTCGACAACGGGCGGCGATAACTGGGGCCAGCCGGTCGATTTCATGCAGATGAACGCCTCCTGCTTCTTCTTCGACCCGCTCGCCGGGCGCTGCAACAGCGAGGGGCCTGCCGGCGCCAGGAACGACCTGATGGCGATGCCCAGCATCGACATCGCCAACGGCGCACCTACCGGTGCGGATGCCACCAACGAGATCGTGGACGCGTGGAGCGACGGCCGGAACGGCCCGAACAACGAGGTGTCCCTGCTGTCGTTCTCGACGGACGCGGGCCAGACCTGGTCCGCGCCGCAAACGGTGTCCGCGCCGGGTGACCGGGCGCTGTATACCGCGCCGGGTATCGCCCCCGACGGTTCCCACGTGTACGTGGCCTACAACGCGTTCACCACACCGTTCGCCACCACAACGGGTAGCCCGCGGCTGATACACGGGGTGCTGCGGTCGTCGGGGATCGGCGCGGGCGGTGCGCCGACCGGATGGACGACGGAATTCGTCGGCGCCAGCGGCGACGCGCGGGGCACGGCCCAGGGCCGCATCCTCTATAACGAGTTCCTCGGCGATTACGTCTATGCCATCGGCGCCCGGACCTACGGCGCGGGCGTGTGGACCGACGCCCCGAACACCGCCGACTGCCCAGCCATCGACGCCTGGCGGCAGGCATCGTACAACGCCGGTCACCAGGTGTTCCCGGCCCCGTGGCCGCTAGCTGCCTGCCGAGCCAAGTTTGGCAATAGCGACATCTCTGGCGCGACCACCGCGCCCTAGGCGTGAGGGAGGGCGTTGCGCCGGCGCAGGCCGGCCGGTTACCGGCCACAGGGCACACCGGCGAGGTCGGCCGCGGCGCGCAGGCCCCGGGTAGCGCCCGGCGGTACCGGCGGCAGGATCAGGCAGTGGCAGCCGACACAGATCGCGCCCGAGTCGGCCAGCCGGTTGTTGCCGACCATCAGCGCCCGGCCGGGTGGGACCCCCAGCCGCTCACAGGCCAGCAGGAAGGGCTGGGGGTCGGGCTTGGCCACCCCGATGTCGCAGGACAGCACGAAGGTGCCGATGAACGCGTCCAGGCCGGTCGCCGCATACCCCTCCGGGATGCTCCAGCCGGTGTTGCTGACGATCCCGATCGGCAGCCCCGCGCTGGCAATCGACTTCAGCGTGGGCAGCGTGTCCGGGTAGGGCACCATCGTCAGCGGGCTGGTCTTCCACTCGTCGTACATCAGGTCGGCGAGCCCGGGGGCGATCTCCTCGAACGGCGCGTACCCGGCCACGTAGGCGGCCCGGTGCTCGGCCCGGGACAGGTTGCGGCGCCGTTTCTCGGCCCACAGGGTGCGGCTGTGCTCGCGCGAGCGGCGCCAGTAGCGGGCGGCTTCCTCCTCGCCGATGTCCACTCCCAGCCGTCCGGCCAGTGTGCGCACCGCGGCCACCGGCGATGTGCGGTGGGTGAGCGTGCCGCCGTTGTCGAACAGGACCGCCTCGAAACGCATGACTGTTCGCCTATCCGTAGGAGCGGGCGCCGATATGCAGGTGGTTCAGCACCAGTGCGGCTGCTACTAGCGCGATGAGGATCGCGTACCCCCAGTAGTCGGTCCGGGTGAGCCGGTGCACCCGCAGCGACCCGCGGCGCCGGCTGACCCCGAACCCACGGGCGTCGGCGACCATCGCCATGGTCGCGGTGCCGCGCAGCGTGCCGATCAGCAGCGGCACCGTGATCAGCACGCAGCAGCGGGCCAGCCGCCTGATGTAGTCCGGCCAGCGGGGGACCTGGAACCAGTGCGGCCGGGACAGGTCATACCCGCGCAGTTCGACCGCCCGCAGCACCAGCGTGGTCCGGGAGATCATCTCCGGCAGGAACCGGAGCGCCGCGGTCAGCGCGAACCCAAAGTGCGGCGGTGCCCGGAAGCGCTCGAACGCCCAGGTGAAGTCGCCAACATCGGTGCTGACCAGGATCAGCATCGAGGTGGATACGGTAACCAGCACCCGCGCCGTCTGCTGCAGCCCGAAGATCATGCCGTAGCTGGTGATGCCCGGCGAGCCCAGCCAGGCGACCGTCCACGGGAACTTGTACAGGAAGTGGATAGGCGGGTTGGGCAGGAAGTACATGCCCTGCGACCAGAAGCCCGCCAGTGCCGGGCCGATGACCATCACCAGCAGCACCCTGATCCGCTGCTTCGACGGCCGCAGCCAGACCCAGGGCAGCAGGGTCAGCGCGAACACCACCAGCATCAGCTTCCAGCTCAGCAGGATGCTGAGCACGCCCATGGCCACCGGGTAGAGCACCTTCAGCCGCGGATCCAGCGTGTGCAGCGGCGTGTTCTTGGCCTCGTAGGTGACCAGCTCACGCAGCCCGCCCAGGCCGACCAGCTTGATGAACAGCACCGGCAGCAGCAGCGGGACGGCGAACATCAGCAGATAGCCGATGATGGTCTGGGCGAACAGCGAGTGCATCATGACCGAAGCACCCCCGCGGTCGCGGCACCCGGCCGGGGTCCCACCGCGGCGGCTAGCTCGCCGACCGTGAGCAGGACCTCGCCGCAGTCATCACCGAGCAGCCCCACCTGCAGCCGTGCCAGCGGTGGTGCCAGCACGCCCCACTTGGCCAGTTCGGCGGTGCGGGCGAAGACCTGGCAGGCCGGGCCGTCCAGCCGGACCTTGCCCTCGCCGAGCACCACCACCCGGGCGGCCCGGCTGGCCAGCCCGCGGATGTCGTGGGTGACGGTGATAACGGTCAGCCCGGTATGCTCGACGACCTGCTCCAGCAGCCGCAGGAACGCCTGCATGTGGTGGGCGCCCGGGGTGCTGGTGCTGGAC
>Ga0318554_10000008_pt1 | contig 62561 bp, 70 predicted proteins | sample GRESIP082b2f22_FD_203687 | JGI IMG/M metagenome (GOLD analysis project Ga0318554, IMG submission 203687) | Tropical soil microbial communities from Luquillo Experimental Forest, Puerto Rico - GRE.SIPMG.082b2f22 | ecosystem: Environmental > Terrestrial > Soil > Tropical forest > Bulk soil... | reverse complement strand
CTGGTGGGATCCGCGCCTGCTCGACAACTGGCCGCCGCCGTCATGGGGGATGCCGCGCGTGATCATCACGAAGTGGCAGACCGACCTGTAAGGGGATGACGGCGGCTCCATTCGGCGTTAGGGTTCACCGCGGAGGCTCTCGGAGGACCGCCCGATGAGACAATGCCGCGCCGCCGTTTCGAGTTTCGCAGCGATCGCCATCGCACTCGCGATCCTGACGTCCTGCGGGACCGAGCCGCGAGAGGCGCCGGCCCCGCCTCCGATCGCGGCGAAGGCCGCCGTCGTGGAACCTTCCCCGACCGCAATTCCGGTCGCGACGGCGGCCCCGGCGCCTTCGCCGGCTGCGTCGCCGGCTCCTCCACCGCCGAAGCCCGCCGTACCCGTCGCCCTCGTGCCGTCGCCCTCTCCCGACGCGGTGCCGCCGCCGGCGCCGCTCCCCGACCCGAACGCCAAGCCGAAGGAAGAGCCGGTCGATCCGCTGAAGTGGATGAAGGATCGCCAGGCGCGGCGGTACGACTACGAGCGGCAGCTCCAGGCCGCCAAGGTCGAGGTCGACCAGGCGGCCCAGGACGCGGCCAACTGGGAGCGGATCACGCTGGAGTTCAAGAATCCGTTCCTCCAGCGGCCGCAGCTATCGCCGGAGGATACGGCGACGATCTCTACCATGAGCAACCCCGAGCGCGTGAAATGGGCGCAGGGGAAGGCGGCGGAGGCGCGCGCGCGCCAGTCCGCGGCGCAAGAGAAGGTCGACACGCTGCAGGCCAACCCGGTCCCGTATTGATTCGTCGCTAGCGCCGACCTATCCTCCGCCGGATGCCACCCGTTCTCCTGGTCGAAGACCGCGAGAGCCTCCGTGCGATGCTCCGCACTACGCTCACCGCGGCGGGCTACACGGTCGAGGAGACCGGGGACGGCGGCCGGGCGGTGGCGGCTCTGTCCGAGGGACGGTTCTCCGCCGTCGTCACCGACCTGAAGCTCCCGGGCGCCGACGGCCACGCGGTCTTGCGCGCCGCGATCGAGGCCGACCCAAATCTGCCGGTCATCGTGATGACCGCGTACGGGACCGTCGAGGACGCGGTCGGAGCGATGAAGCACGGGGCCTTCGACTTCCTCCCGAAGCCGGTCGATCCGGACCATCTCCTCCTGCTCCTCGGCCGCGCGGTCGAGCGGCGCGCGCTCCTGGAGGAGAACCTGCTCCTCAAGAAGGAGTTCGCCGAGCGGATCGGCTTTCCCCGGATCATCGGGGAAGCCAAGGCGCTGGTCGAGGCGACGCGGCAGATCCAGAAAGCGGCGCCGACCGGTGCCACGATCCTGCTCCTCGGTGAGTCCGGGACCGGGAAGGAGCTGTTCGCCCGCGCGATCCACCAGCTCAGCCCACGCAAGGGCGGTCCGTTCGTCGCGATCAACTGCGCGGCGATCCCGGAGACGCTCCTCGAGAGCGAGCTTTTCGGCCACGAGCGGGGAGCGTTCACCGGCGCGACCGCGATGAAGCCCGGGAAGGTAGAGCTCGCCGAGCGGGGCACGCTCTTCCTCGACGAGATCGGGGACCTGAGTGCTCCGCTCCAGGCGAAGCTCCTGCGGGTGCTCCAGGACCGGACGTTCGAGCGGGTCGGAGGCACGAAGACCCTGCGCATCGACACGCGGGTGGTGGCCGCCACCAACCGCGATCTCGGCGCCGCGGTCGCGGAGCGCCGGTTCCGCGAGGATCTCTACTTCCGGCTCGCCGTCGTCTCGATCGAGATCCCGCCGCTGCGCGAGCGCGAGGCGGACGTGGTCGCGCTGGCGGAGCATTTCCTCGATGTCTTCCGCCGGGAGCTCGGCCGGGAGTCGCTGCGCTTCGGCCCCGGCGCCACGGAGGCGATCCGCGCGCACCGCTGGCCCGGGAACGTCCGCGAGCTCGAGAACGCGATCGAGCGGGCCGCGATCCTTTGCGAGGCGGACGTCATCGAGCCGCGCCACCTGGCGCTCGCCGCGTCCTCGGGGGGATCCTCCGACCACCAGGCGATCTCCCGGGTGTTCGACCTGTCGGGAGGTCTCGATGCCGCGACGGCCCGCGTCCAGGACCGCGTGGAGCGCGTGCTGATCGAGCGCGCGCTCGAGCACGCGGGCGGCAACAAGGCGCGTGCCGCCGAGCTGCTCGAGGTGAACTACAAGCGGCTGCTCGCGCGGATCAAGGAGCTCGGGCTCGAGGACTGACCGGCCCTACGGGTTCGCCCTAACGGAACGCCGTGTGCACGCAGACGATGCCGCCGGAGAGCGGTTCCCAGCCGACGGCGGCGAACCCGGACTCGCGGATCATGCCGGCCAGCAGATCGGGCTCCGGAAAATCGGCGATCGTCCGGGCCAGGTAGAGGTAGGCGCTCCCGCGGTCGGATGCGACCCGCCCGAGGCGGGGGACGATCCCCGCGAGGTAGGCCCGGTAGAGGCGCTTCAGCACGGGGCCGTCGGGGCGTGAGAACTCCAGGATCACCAGACGCCCCCCCGGAGCGAGAACCCGCCGCATCTCGCGGAACCCCGCGGTCATGTCGGCCAGGTTCCGCACCCCGAAACCGACCGTGACCGCGTCGAACGACGCGTCGGCGAAGGGCAGAGCGAGCGCATCCCCTTCCACGACCGGGCACCGGTCCGCAACACCCGCACGGACGAGCTTGGGACCGGCACGTTCGAGCATGGGGTGGGAGAAGTCGCAGCAAACCACGAGCGACGGGCGCTCCGGGGCTCGCGCGACCGCCACCGACAGGTCGCCCGTCCCACCGCAAAGATCGAGGATTCTCAGTCCCGGGGCAGGGCACGCCGCGCGGGCCGCCGCGCGCCGCCACGACGCGTCGCGGCCGAGGCTGAGCAGGCGGTTGAGGAGGTCGTAGCGCCGGGCGACCGCGCCGAACATCTCCCGGATGCGGCCGGGCTCTCGGCTTTCGGGGGGGGCCGTCACGGCGGGATCATAGCAATGGGGGATTGTCCCCATTCCCTTGACACCTTGCATGGGGCGTTGCTATAAATACGCGTTCGTTCTGGGTCATCTTCCAAAGCTCTCTCCTAGCGGAGCTTCGCTTAGAGGTCCCTTTGAAGAGTACGTACGTGCCGAAGAAGGGGGACGTCGTTCGAGGCTGGTGGATCGTGGACGCCACCGGGATGACGCTCGGCCGTCTCTCGACGGTCGTCGCCTCGCACCTCCGCGGGAAGCACAAGCCGATGTTCACCACCTACGAAGACACCGGCGATCACGTGATCGTCGTGAACGCGGAGAAGGTCAAGCTGTCGGGGCGGAAGCTCGACGACAAGCTCTACCGTCATCACTCCTTGTACCCGGGCGGCCTGAAGACCGTCAGCGCGGGCAAGCTCCTCGCCGCTCGCCCCGACCGGGTCGTCGAGCTGTCGGTGAAGGGCATGCTGCCCAAGGGAAGCCTCGGCCGCGCGATGGGGCGCAAGCTGAAGGTCTACGTCGGCGCCAAGCACCCGCACGAGGCGCAGCAGCCGAGGCCGCTCGCGATCCCCGGCGCGATCCGCGCGTGACGGAACGCCTGACGGAACGGAACAGGAGCAACGATTTGGCGAACGCGGCGATTCAGTACTACGGAACGGGGCGGCGGAAGACCTCCGCGGCCCGCGTCTACCTCCGGCCCGGAGGCGGGGCCATCACCGTCAACGCCAAGACGTTCGACGCGTACTTCCCGAACGAGATGCTCAAGATGATCATCCGGCAGCCGCTGGTGATCACCGAGACGGCTGACAAGTTCGACGTGCTCGTGCGCGTGCGCGGGGGCGGCTCCGCGGGCCAGGCCGGGGCGCTGCGCCACGGCATCGCGCGGGCGTTGCTGGAATACAATCCCGAGCTTCGCGGCAAATTGAAACAAGCCGGATTCCTCACGCGCGACCCCCGAAAGGTCGAGCGGAAGAAGTACGGCCGGCCCGGCGCCCGCAAGCGCTTCCAGTTCTCCAAGCGCTAGCGCGCGGAGGGAGGATTCGTTGGTCTCCGTCACACTGAAAGAGCTGCTCGAGGCCGGGGCGCACTTCGGTCACCAGACGCGGCGCTGGAACCCCAAGATGAAGGAGTACATCTTCGGGGCGCGCAACGGCATCTACATCATCGACCTGCAGAAGACCGTCAAGCTCTTCCGCGACGCGCTCGTGTTCGTCGAGCAGCTCTCGGCGCAGGGCGGAACGGTTCTGTTCGTCGGGACGAAGCGCCAGGCGCAGGAGCAGATCGCGGAGGAGGCCGTCCGGGCCGGCATGTGCTACGTCAACCAGCGCTGGCTGGGCGGCACGCTGACCAACTTCGCGACGATCAAGAAGAGCCTCGCGCGCCTGAAGGACCTCGAGGAGATGGCCGCCGGCGAGCGCGACGTGAAGATCACCAAGAAAGAGGCGGCGCAGATCGAGAAGGAGCGCACGCGCCTCGAGAAGTCGCTCTCGGGCTTGAAGGGCATGGAGACGCTCCCCGCGGCGCTTTTCGTCGTCGACCCGTTCTGCGAGAAGATCGCGGTGGCGGAGGCCAACAAGCTCGGCATCCCGATCATCGCCGTGGTCGACACCAACTGCGATCCGGAGCCGATCCAGTACCCGATCCCCGGCAACGACGACGCGATCCGCGCGATCAAGCTGTTCGCCGGCCGTGCCGCGGACGCCATCAACGAAGGCCGGGGCGTCTGGGAGGCCGCGCGCCGCGAGCGCGAGGCCGAGGCGGAGAAGAAGGGCGCCGCGACCCAGAACATCGCGGAGCGGGTGCGCGCGCGCGAGGCGCGGCGCGAGCGGCTCCGGGCCCAGGTGGTCAAGCCCGGGACGCGCGGCCGGACGGCCGGCCGCGGGCCGCGCGGCGGCGCCGACGCGGTCGAGGCGGTCGCCGCCGACGAGCCCGCAGCGGACTGAGCGCACCGAGGGAACCGTCACGTGAAGCCCCGGTGCGGTCGCTGCCGTGCCGGGGCTTTTTAGCGAGTGGAACCAGGACGAACGAGGGGAAGGGCGGGACGATGGAGATCTCGGCGGGAGTCGTGAAGCAGCTCCGGGAGAAGACCGGAGTTGGGATGATGGAGTGCAAGACCGCGCTGGTCGAGGCCAAGGGCGATCTCGGGGAGGCCGAGAAGATCCTGCGCAAGAAGGGGCTCGCCTCCGCCGCGAACAAGGCCGGGCGGGCCACCGGCGAGGGATCGATCGCGGCGTCGGTCGATTCCGCGGGCTCGACGGGGGTGCTCGTCGAGGTCAACTGCGAGACCGACTTCGCGGCGCGCAACGCCGACTTCCAGGCGCTCGTGGCCCGCGTGCTCGCCGCGGTCGTCGCCTCGGGCACGCCGACCGCGGGCTCGGCCGCCGACCCGGCGGCGACCGAGGCGGTGTCGGCGGCAGCCGGGATCAAGACGATGGTCGCGGAGGCCGTGGCGAAGATCGGCGAGAACATGCAGTTCCGGCGGTACGTCAAGTTCGCCGCCGGAAACGGCGTCGTCGCCTCCTACATCCACACCGGCGCCAAGATCGGCGTCCTGGTCGAGGCGGAGGTGAAGGCCGGCCGGAGCCCGCAAGCGGACGCGGCGCTTCGCGACATCGCGATGCACATCGCCGCCGCCGCGCCGAAGTTCGTCCACCGCGAGGAGGTGTCGGCTAAGGTCCTGGACGACGAGCGCGAGATCGCGCGCGCCCAGGCGCTGAAGGCGGGAAAGCCCGCGCCGGTCGTCGAGAAAATCGTCGCCGGCCGGCTCGAGAAGTTCTTCGGAGAGATCTGCCTGCTCGAGCAGCCGTTCGTAAAGGATCCCGAGAAGACAGTCAAGCAGATGACCGGCGACGGCATCATGATCCGGCGGTTCGCCCGGTTCGTCCTGGGCGAGGGGGCGTAGACCGCATCTCTACGGACGCGCGGAGGCCGACCGGCATGAGCGGACACCTGCGGTACCGGCGCGTGCTGCTGAAGCTCTCGGGCGAGGCCCTCATGGGCGCCGGAACCTTCGGCATCGACCCGGAGGTCGTGCGCGTCCTCTCGGACGAGGTCGCCTCGGTCCATGCGCTCGGCGTCGAGCTGGCGCTGGTGGTGGGGGGCGGGAACATCTTCCGCGGGGTCAAGGCCGCTTCCGCGGGAATGGACCGCGTCTCGGGCGACAACATGGGGATGCTCGCGACGCTGATCAATTCCATCGCCCTCCAGGACCAGCTCGAAAAGCGCGGCATCCAGACGCGGGTGCTCTCGGCCCTCGAGATCCGCCAGGTGGCCGAGCCGTTCATCAGGCGGAGGGCGATCCGCCACCTCGAGAAGGGGCGGGTCGTCATCCTGGCGGCGGGAACGGGGAACCCGTACTTCACGACCGACTCCGCCGCGGCGCTGCGCGCGCTCGAGATCAAGGCGGACGTGCTGCTGAAGGCGACCAAGGTGGATGGCATCTATGCCGCCGATCCCGTCAGCCATCCGGAGGCGAAGCGGTTCGCCCGCGTGACGTACCAGGAGGTCCTGGAGCGGGGCCTGCGCGTGATGGATGCCGCCGCGATCTCGCTGTGCATGGAGAACAAGCTGCCGATCGTCGTGTTCAACATCCGGCAGGACGGCAACATCCGCCGGGTCATCCAGGGGGAGACGATCGGATCGATCGTCTCGGAGTGAGCGCATGTCGGACAAGACGGTACTCGACCAGGTGGACAAGAAGATGGCCGCGACGATCCAGGACGCGCGGCACAAGCTCGCCGCCGTGCGGACCGGACGCGCGTCGCTCGCGATGTTCGACGGGGTCGTCGTGGACTACTACGGGACGATGACCCCCTTGAACCAGGTCGCGAAGCTCTCGATCCCGGAGCCGTCGCTCGTCGTCGCCCAGCCGTTCGACCCGTCGACCCTTCCGGCGATCGAGAAGGCGATCAAGGCCGCCGATCTCGGGCTCAATCCCGCCAACGACGGAAAGCTCGTGCGCATCGCGATCCCGCCGCTCACCGAGGAGCGCCGGAAGCAGCTCGCGAAGAAGGTCCGGGAGCTCGGCGAGGAGGCGAAGACCGCGATCCGGATGATCCGGCGCGACGCCAACGAGGACCTCAAGAAGCTCGAGAAGGACGGCAAGGTCTCCCAGGACGACGCGCGCCGGGCGACCGACGACGTCCAGAAACGCACCGACAAGTTCTCGGCCGAGGTCGACACGCTGGTGAAGTCGAAGGAGAAGGAGATCATGGAGGTCTGACCGGCGTCCGGTCCCTCCATCGGCCTCGTCGAGAGCCTCTATGAGCGGAGCCGTCGCCGTCGTCGTCGCCGCGGGGCGGGGGACGCGCCTCGGCGGCGCGGTCCCGAAGGCATTCGTCCCGATCGACGGCCGGCCGCTCGTCGAGCGGTCGGTCGAGGCGCTCCTGGCCTGCCCCGAGGTCGCCGCCGCCGTCGTCGTCGTGGCTCCCGAGGAGATCGGCGGCACGCGCGCGCGGGCGGCCGGCGCGCTTCCCGGCGTGTCGGCCGTCGTCGCCGGCGGATCGACGCGCCTCCTCTCGTCGCTCGCGGGTGTCGAGGCGGCGGTCGGAGCCGAGGTCGTCCTCGTCCACGATGCCGCCCGCCCGTTCGTGCGCGTGGCGACGATCGCCGCCGTCCTCGACGCGGTGCGCCGCCACGGCGCGGCCGTTCCCGTGATTCCGGTCCCAGACACGGTCAAGCAGGACGACGGCCGCGGGTTCGTCGCCGGCACGCTCGACCGCGCGTCGCTGCGCCTGGCGCAGACGCCGCAGGGGGCGCGCCGCGCGCTCCTGCTCGACGCCCTCCGGAAGGCCGCCGCCGACGGCATCGACGTCACGGACGAGGCCCAGGCGCTCGAGCGGGCGGGGTTCCCGGTGGCGGCCGTCGCGGGGGACCCGGGGAACGTGAAGATCACGACGCCGCGGGATCGCGACGAGGCGGAGCGTCGGATCTCGGGGGAGGCGCACGATCTGCTGCGGATCGGGCATGGGTACGACATCCATCGGTTCGGGGGAGGCCGGCCGCTGATCCTCGGCGGCGTGCTCTTCGACGGCGAGCCCGGCCTCTCGGGCCACTCCGACGCCGATGTCGTTCTCCACGCCGCGATGGACGCCGTGCTCGGCGCAGCCGGGCTCCCCGACATCGGGCACCGGTTCCCTCCCGGCGACCCCCGCTTCGCCGGTGCCAGCAGCAGCGTGCTGGCGCGCGAGGTCGTAGCAGAGGTCACGTTTCGCGGGTGCGCGGTCGTGAACCTCGACCTGACCCTGCTCGCCGAGCGGCCGCGCATCGGACCGCGCGTCGAGGCGATGCGCTCGGCCGTCGCCGCCTGCTTCGGAATCCCCGCCGCGCGCGTCGGGCTCAAGGCGACGACGCACGAAGGTCTCGGGGCGCTCGGCCGCGGCGAGGGGATCGCCTGCCACGCGATCGCGCTGCTTCGCTGGCGCCGGGACGCATCATGAGCGGCCCGCGGGTCCGTTTCGCGCCGTCTCCGACCGGATCGATCCACCTCGGAAACGCGCGGACGGCGCTCTTCAACTGGCTGGTCGCCCGCAATCGGCGCGGGACGTTCGTGCTCCGGATCGAGGACACCGACACGGCGCGCGAGCAGGACGGATCCGAGGAGTCGATCCTCGACGACCTGACGTGGCTCGGCCTCGTCTGGGACGAGGGTCCGGGCGTGGGCGGAGCGTACGGGCCCTACCGGCAGTCGGAGCGCCTCGAGACCTACCGCAATGCGGCGGAGACCCTGCTCGCGCGCGGCCACGCGTTCCGATGCTTCTGCGAGACGGCGACGCCGGATGCGGCGCGCGCCGCCGCGCACCACGCCGCGGGAGCGGCCGCCGGCCACCGGGATCCCTGCCGCGCGCTCGAGCCCGCGTTGGCTTCGGCGCGAGCGCTGACCGAGGACGCGGCGATCCGGTTCCGGGTCCCCGACCGGAGGGCCGGAGCGTCCCGCGCCGTGCGGTTTTCGGACCGGCTCCACGGCGAGGTCGAGGTCCCGCTCGCCCAGGTCGGCGACGCGGTCCTCCTCCGTAGCGACGGGCGGCCGACATACAACTTCGCCGTCGTCGTCGACGATGCGGCGATGCGGATCGATCTCGTGCTCCGCGGGGACGACCATCTGTCCAACACGCCGATCCAGGTGCTGCTCTACGAGACGCTCGGTCTCGCCGTCCCGGAGTTCGCGCACGTCCCGATGGTCCTCGGCCCGGACGGCGAGCGGCTCTCGAAGCGCCACGGCGCGACCTCCGTCGCAGCCTGGCGCGAGCAGGGCGTTCCGCCCGAGGCGCTGGTCAACGGGCTGGCGCTTCTCGGCTGGGCCCCGTCCGGGGACCGCACGATCGTTAGCCTCGACGAGATCGCCGCCGAGTTCGACCTCTCCCGTGTCGGCCGCTCGGCGGCGGTGTTCGACGCCGTCAAGCTCGAGTGGATCTCGACCCAGCACATCCACGCGCTTCCGGCCGCGCGCCTCGCCGACGAGGTGGGCCGGGCGCTCGTGTCCTCCGGCCGGATCGACGAGCCGGACCGCGCGCGGGCCGGGGGCTTCGTCGCCGCGGTGTCCGAGTTCCTCCGGCCCTCGCTCGCCCGCTTCGGCCAGGTCGGGGCGCTCTCGGAGCCGATCTTCCACCCGGGCGGCGCGCTCGATCCCGAGGCCCGCGCGATCCTCGACGCTCCCGGGACGCGGGAGGTGCTCTCGGCTCTCGCAAGGGCGCTCGCTCGTACGACCCCCCAGGATGCCGCCGCGTGGAACGCGGTTCGCACGGAGATCTCGCGGGAGACCGGGGCCGCGGGGAAGGCGTTGTTCCAGCCGGTCCGGGTCGCCTTCACCGGGCGCGGGCACGGCCGCGAGCTCGACCGGCTGGTTCCGCTGGTCGCCGCGGGGAGCCGCGAGCTTCCCGCGCGCGTCCCGGCGCTTGCCGCGCGCATCGCGCGCACGCTCGGCGAGCCGGCGTGAGCCGGCGCGAGGAGCCGCGCGCCGAGGTCCTTTTCGGCGTCCATCCGGTGACCGAGGCGATCGAGGCCGGGCGACGGGCCATCGACCGGGTGCTCGTCGCCCGCGAGGGTGGGACGCGCTCGCTCGGCAGGCTGCTGCGCGCCGCGCGCGAGAAAGGAGTGCCGGTGACCTACCTTCCCCGCGAGATCCTCGCGCGGAAGGTGGGCTCCCGGGCCGTTCACCAGGGGGTCGCGGCTGTGGTCTCCGCCGCGGCGTATGCGGACGCGGAGGCGCTTCTCGCGGCTGCCGCCGCGGATCCCGCGGCGCTCCTGCTCGTTCTCGACGGCCTCGACGATCCACGAAACCTGGGGGCGATCCTGCGCACGGCGGCCGCGGCCGGCGTCCGCGGGGTCCTCCTCGGAGCCGACGAGGCGGTCGGTCTTTCCCCCACGGTCGCGAAGACGTCCGCTGGCGCGATCGAGAAGGTCCCGGTCGCACGGGATCGCCACCTCCGGAAGCACCTCGAGGGCCTGCGGGCCGGCGGATTCCGTGTGGTCGCCCTCGATCCGCGCGGTCCGAATGGGTGGGATTCGGAATGCTATTTGGGCAAGGTGGTGGTGGTCGCCGGGGGTGAAGCGCGAGGAATCCGCCGCGGAATCCTCGAGGTCGCGGACTCCAGGATCGCCCTGCCGCTCTCGGCCGGAATCGAGTCCTTGAACGTCTCCGTGGCCGTCGGCGCGGTGCTGTTCGAGGCCGTGCGGCAGCGCCGGGCAGAGGGAAAAGCAGCGGGGCGCTGAGAAATGTTGGGAGCGGGTCTTGAAAGGCGGGATACCCCCTGTTAACATCTGTCGTTTGTCGAGCAGGCTGGCGTAGCTCAGAGGTAGAGCAACGGTTTTGTAAACCGTCGGTCGGGGGTTCAAATCCCTTCGCCAGCTCCACGAGGGTCGGCGGAGGGCCGCCGTCTCGAAGGAGCGAAGGGTGTCCCCGCACGACGTGAGCGACGAGAGTGTGGATGGCCTGGAGAGGTTCCCGAGTGGCCAAAGGGAGCAGACTGTAAATCTGCCGGCTTATGCCTTCGAAGGTTCGAATCCTTCCCTCTCCACCAGCCGGCGTGAAGCGGGAATGATCGGAGTCGCCGGACAAGACGTGCGCGGGAATAGCTCAGTTGGTAGAGCATCAGCCTTCCAAGCTGAGGGTCGCGGGTTCGAGTCCCGTTTCCCGCTCCACCGGCAGGAGAGTGAGCTCGGTCGTAACGAACGGGACGCGCGGTCGGGCCCATGTAGCTCAGTCGGTAGAGCGCGTCCTTGGTAAGGACGAGGTCACCGGTTCGAATCCGGTCATGGGCTCCAGCGGCCATGGAGTAGGTGCGGAAGGATCAGGAAGGAGCAGCGATGGCGAAGGAGAAGTTTGATCGTTCGAAGCCGCACGTGAACGTTGGGACGATCGGCCACGTGGATCACGGGAAGACGTCGTTGACGGCGGCGATCACGATGACGCTGGCGAAGAAGAATCCGAAGGTGGCGATTCGGTCGTTCGAGTCGATCGACAACGCTCCTGAGGAGAAGGCGCGCGGGATCACGATCAACGCGTCTCACGTGGAGTACGAGACGGCGAACCGGCACTATGCGCACGTGGATTGCCCGGGGCACGCGGACTACATCAAGAACATGATCACGGGCGCGGCGCAGATGGACGGGGCGATCCTGGTGGTGTCGGCGGCGGACGGTCCGATGCCACAGACGCGGGAGCACATCTTGCTGGCGCGCCAGGTGGGGGTGCCGGCGATCGTGGTGGCGCTGAACAAGTGCGACGCGGTGGACGATCCGGAGCTATTGGACCTGGTGGAGCTGGAGGTGCGGGAGCTGCTCAAGAGCTACGACTTTCCGGGGGACCAGATTCCGGTGATCCGCGTGTCGGCGCTGAAGGCGCTGCAGGGGGACGCGGCCAGCGAGGAGATGATCGTGAAGCTGATGGAGGCGGTGGACAGCTACATTCCGCTGCCGCAGCGCGCGATCGACAAGGAGTTCCTGATGCCGATCGAGGACATTTTCTCGATTTCGGGGCGCGGGACGGTGGTGACGGGCCGCGTGGAGCAGGGACAGGTGAAGGTGGGCGAGGAAGTGGAGATCGTGGGGATCCGTCCGACGCAGAAGACGGTGGTGACGGGAGTCGAGATGTTCAAGAAGCTGTTGGACATCGGACAGGCCGGGGACAACGTGGGGTTGTTGCTGCGGGGGACGGGCAAGGACGAGGTGGAGCGGGGCCAGGTGATCGCGAAGCCGAAGTCGATCACGCCGCACACGAAGTTCAAGGGCGAGGTGTACGTGCTCAGCAAGGAGGAGGGCGGCCGGCACACGCCGTTCTTCTCGGGGTACCGTCCTCAGTTTTACTTCCGGACGACGGACGTGACGGGCTCGGCGACGCTGCCCTCGGGTGTCGAGATGGTGATGCCGGGGGACAACGTGACGCTCGAGGTGGTGCTGCACACGCCGATCGCGATGACGCAGGGGTTGCGCTTCGCGATCCGCGAGGGCGGCCGCACCGTCGGCGCGGGCACCGTCACGGAGATCGTGGAGTAGGCCGGCCACAGGACCCACCGGCCGCCCGCATGGTGCGGGGACGCGGACGGGACCTGCGGTCAATCCCCGGGGCGTGACGCTCTCGGGGGACGGGCGACGAGAGTGAACGAAAAAATCCGCATTCGGCTGAAGGCGTACGACCACCGGATCCTCGACCAGTCGACGACGGAGATCGTGGACACGGCCCGGAGGACCGGCGCGCGCGTGGCCGGACCGATTCCGCTCCCGACGGTGACGAACCGCTGGACCGTCCTGCGGTCGCCCCACGTCGACAAGAAGTCGCGGGAGCAGTTCGAGATCCGTACGCACAAGCGGCTGCTCGACATCCTGCAGCCGACGCCCGAGACCGTGGACGCCTTGATGAAGCTCGATCTGCCCGCGGGGGTCGACGTCGAGATCAAGGCCTTCGGCCCGGGGCAGTGAGGCGACCATGATCGACGGAATGATCGGCCGCAAGGTCGGAATGACGCAGCTCTTCCTCGAGGACGGGACGGTCTCGCCGGTGACCGTCATCCAGGCGGGTCCGTGCGTCGTCGTCCAGTGCCGCTCCGCGGAGAAGGACGGGTACGAGGCGGTCCAGCTCGGGCTCGTGGACGCGAACGCGGTGAAGCGCGCGCGCAAGCCGGTGCGCGGGCACCACGAGAAGGCGGGCGTCCCGCCGACACGGCTCCGCCGCGAGTTCCGTCCGGAGCCCGGGTCCGCGTTCAAGCCCGGGGACAAGGTGCTCGTGGATATCTTCGAGGGGGTCGCCAAGGTCGACGTGATCGGGACGTCGAAGGGGAAGGGATTCCAGGGCGTGATGCGGCGCCACAAGTTCGGCGGAGGCGCGAAGAGCCACGGCTCGATGTTCCACCGCGCCCCGGGCTCGATCGGGTCGTCGGCGTTTCCCTCGCGCGTGTTCAAGGGGATGCGCGCCGCCGGCCACATGGGGATGGACCGCGTCACGGTCAAGAACCTCAAGGTCGAGCGGATCGACAAGGACAAGAACCTGCTGATGGTCCGGGGGGCCGTGCCGGGACCGGCCGGAACCGCGGTCATGCTCCGCAAGTCGAAGGGCGGCAAGGCCGCCGTGAAGAAGTGAGCGGGAGGACGGCGATGGCCAAGGTGCCGGTCCGCGACTGGAACAACAAGACGCTCCGGACGCTCGACGTCTCGGACGACGTGCTCGGCTACCCGCTGAAGGAGCATCTGATCTACGAGGCGGTGTGCGCCTACCGGGCCGGCGGCCGGGCCGGAACGCACAAGACGAAGAACCGCGTCGAGGTCTCCGGCGGGACGAAGAAGCTCTGGAAGCAGAAGCACACCGGCCGCGCGCGCATGGGCGACAACCGATCGCCGCTGTGGCGTCACGGCGGGACGATCCAGGGTCCCGTGCCCCGCGACTACTCGTGGAAGCTCCCCGCGGCGATGCGGCGCAACGCGATCAAGTCCGCGCTCGCCCAGAAGCTCCGGGACGGGAAGCTGGTCTGCGTGGACGCGTTCGCCCTGAAGACCCCGAAGACCAAGGACCTCGAAGGCGCGCTCGCGGGTCCCCTGGGCGTGACGGAGAGGGCGCTCCTGCTCCCGCTCGAGTCCGACGCCAACCTCGACCTCGCGGCACGCAACAACCCGCGCCTGAAGGTCGTCCGCGCGCTCGGGGTCAGCATCGTCGACCTGCTCGACCACGACACGGTGGTCGTCTCCGAGCCGGCCCTGCTGCGGCTCGCCGAGGTGCTCGCGTCATGAAGCTCACCGCGCACGACGTCATCCGCCAGCCGCTGGTCACCGAGAAGTCGACGCGGGCCCGCGAGGCGCTCTCGTCCGTCTACTGCTTCCGGGCCGACGCCCGGGCGAACAAGGTCCAGATCGCGGCGGCCGTCGAGGAGCTGTTCGGCGTGAAGGTCGCCGACGTCCGGACCGCCAACGTGTCGGGCAAGACCAAGCGCGCCGGCCGGTATCTCGGCCGGAAGCCCGACTGGAAGAAGGCCTGGGTGCGACTGGCCCCCGGCGAGAAGGAGATCGAGCTCTTCGAGGCGAGCTGACGCCGCCGAAGGAGACGACGACCATGGCCGTCAAAACCTACAAGCCGACAAGCCCCGGCGTCCGGTTCAAGACGCAGTACGTACGCTCGGGCTCGACCACGAACGCGCCGCACAAGCCGCTGACCGAGAAGAAGGTGCGGACTGGCGGCCGCGACAACCGCGGCTACATCGCGATCCGGCACCGCGGCGGCGGCCACAAGAAGCGCTACCGCGTGATCGACTTCCGGCGCGACAAGCGCAACGTCCCCGGCCGGATCGAGACGATCGAGTACGATCCGAACCGCACCGCGAACATCGCGCTCGTCTGCTACGCCGACGGGGAGCGGCGCTACGTCCTCGCCCCCGAGGGGCTGCAGGTCGGGGCGTCGATCGTGGCCGCGGAGGGCGCCGACATCGTCGTGGGGAACGCGCTTCCGCTCAAGGCGATCCCGTTCGGCACGACGATCCACAACATCGAGATGAAGCGCGGCAAGGGGGGGCAGCTGGTCCGCTCCGCCGGCGCGGGCGCGCAGCTGATGGCGCGCGAGGCGGGTTGGGCGCTGGTCCGCCTGCCCTCGGGCGAGACACGAAAGATCGACGAGGAGTGCTGGGCGTCGATCGGGCAGATCGGCAACCTCGAGCACGAGAACGAGAGCATCGGCAAGGCCGGACGGAACCGGTGGAAGGGCTGGCGCCCGACGGTGCGCGGCGTCGCGATGAACCCCGTCGACCACCCGCACGGCGGAGGCGAAGGAAAGACGTCGGGCGGCCGGCCGTCGTGCACCCCCTGGGGCGTGCCGACCAAGGGCAAGAAGACCCGGAACAATCCGCGGACGGACGTGTTCATCGTCCGCCGGCGGAAGTAAGGCGAGGAGCGCATGGCACGTTCGATCAAGAAGGGAGCCTTCGTCGACGAGCACCTCCGCCGGAAGATCGAGGAGCTCAACAAGAAATTCGACAAGAAGGTGGTGAAGACCTGGTCGCGGCGGTCGACCGTCTTCCCGGAGATGGTGGGCCACACGCTCGCGGTGCACAACGGGAAGAAGTTCATCCCCGTCTACGTCACCGAGAATATGGTCGGCCACAAGCTCGGCGAGTTCGCCGCCACCCGGACCTTCAAGGGCCACGGGACCAAGGGCGACCGGGCCGCGGCGGCGGCGGCGGCGGGGGCGGGAGCACCCGCTCCGGCGCCGGCGAAGGCCTAGGGGAGAGGCGATGATCGCGACGGCGAAGCTGAAGTATCTCGGCGTCTCGGCGCAGAAGACGCGCCTGGTGGTCGATCTCGTGCGCGGGAAGTCCGTGGCCGAGGCCCTGGCCGCCCTGCGCTACTCGCGCAAGATGGTCGCCAAGGACCTGGAGAAGCTCCTCCAGTCCGCCGTGGCCAACGCGCAGCACAAGGACGCGAAGCTCGACGTCGACCGGCTGGTGGTGACGAAGGCCATGGTCGACGAGGGCCCGCCGCAAAAGCGCTCGCGCGCGCGCAGCATGGGGCGGATCTACCGCATCCTGAAGAAGACCTCGCACGTGTCGATCGCCCTCGACGTACCCGAGCTGCGGCTCCCGCCGGTGCCGCCGGCGCCGAAGCCGGAGACGGCGAAGGCCGCGAAGGCTCCCAAGGCGGAAGGCGCGAAGGCCCCCGCCGCGAGGAAGAAGACGGCCGCCTCGCCGGCCCCGAAGAAGAAGTCCTCCCGGAGGTAATCGTGGGACAGAAGGTCAATCCGTACGGCTTCCGCATCGGCTTCAACAAGACATGGCGCTCGCGCTGGTACGCCTCGAAGAAATACGCCGAGCTGCTCCACGAGGACCTGAAGCTCCGCGCCGAGCTCAAGAAGCGACTCGGCCACGCCGGCGTGTCGGCGATCGAGATCGAGCGGGCCGCGAACAAGCTCAAGGTGAACATCCTGACCTCGCGCCCCGGGATCATCATCGGGCGCAAGGGCGCCGAGGTGGACCGGCTCAAGGACGACATCAAGAAGCGGACGCAGCGGGACGTCTTCATCAACATCCTGGAGATCGACAAGCCCGAGATCGACGCGCAGCTGGTCTCGGAGGCCATCGCCATGCAGCTCGAGAAGCGCGTGGCCTTCCGCCGCGCGATGCGCAAGGCGGTCGAGTCCGCGCAGCGCTTCGGGGCGAAGGGGATCAAGGTCCGCGTCGGCGGCCGGCTGGCCGGGGCGGAGATCGCGCGCACCGAGTGGTACCTGGAGGGCCGTCTGCCCCTGCACACGCTCCGCTCCGAGATCGACTACGGTCTCGGCGAGGCGCGGACGACGTACGGGGTGATCGGCGTGAAGGTGTGGATCTATCGCGGGGAGTCGCGGGAAATCCGGCTCGCCGAGGACGCCCGCCGTTAGGCGGGGCGGGCCGAGAGGTCGTCGAACATGTTGATGCCGTCCAAGGTCAAGTTCCGGAAGCAGCAGCGCGGCCGCCGCTCCGGCAAGGCGTACTCCGGCGGGTCCGTCGCCTTCGGCGACTTCGGATTGAAGTCGACCGAGGACGGGTGGATCACCGCGCGCCAGATCGAGGCGTCCCGCGTGGCGATCACGCGCTTCGTCAAGCGCGGCGGCAAGATCTGGGTGCGGATCTTCCCCGACAAGCCGATCACCAAGAAGCCGGCGGAAACCCGCATGGGCAAGGGGAAGGGCGCGCCGGAGGCCTGGGTGGCCGTGGTGAAGCCCGGGAAGGTTCTGTTCGAGATGGAAGGCGTCGAGGAGAAGGTGGCGCGCGAGGCGATGCGCCTGGCGGCCCACAAGCTCCCGGTGAAGACGAAGTTCGTCGCGCGACAGGCGCAGTAGGGCGGGGACGATGGCGGAGCGAACGAAGACGCTCAAGAAGTACCGGGAGATGGACCTCGATCACCTGGCCCGCGAGGAAGCGGACCTGAGGACCGCGATCTGGAAGCTCAAGGTCCAGAAGGGGACGGGGCAGATCGTCGAAGGGGACAAGCTGGCGTCGGCCAAGCGCGATCTCGCGCGGCTGATGACCGTGCGGACCGAGCGCCGGACGGAGACGTCCGCCGGAAAGCGCTCGTAGGGGATGCAGGCGATGGCCGAGAACACCACCAGACGGCGGGCCTCGAAGATCGGCTTGGTCGTGTCGGACAAGCCGGACAAGACCGTGGTCGTGCGCGTCGACCGGATCGTCAAGCACGCGCGTTACGAGCGGTACGTCCGCCGCGCGGCCACGTTCATGGCGCACGACGAGACGAACGACTGCCGGACGGGCGACACCGTCGAGATCGTCGAGTCGCGCCCGCTCTCGGCTCGCAAGCGCTGGCGCGTCCGCCGCGTGATGAAGCGGGCGCACGGCGTGACCGAGACGGCGGCGGAGTGAGGAGTTTCTCATGATCCAGATGAGGACGATCCTGCAGGTCGCGGACAACTCGGGGGCGAAGCGCATCTCGTGCATTCACCTCCGTGGCGGCTCGCAGGGGCAATACGCCGAGATCGGCGACATCATCACGGCGAACGTCAAGGAGGCGGCCCCCGACGGCAACGTCAAGAAGGGGCAGGTCGTCAAGGCGGTCATCGTGCGGCAGGTCAACGCCTACCGGCGCAAGGACGGGTCGTACATCCGGTTCGACGAGAACGCCGCCGTGCTGATCAACGACGCGAAGGAGCCGATCGGCACCCGCGTGTTCGGTCCGGTCGCGCGCGAGCTGCGCGACAAGAAGTTCATGAAGATCGTCTCGTTGGCTCCCGAAGTTCTGTAGAGGAAGGGGATCCGCCGATGCCGGGACTGAGAATTCGCAAGAACGACACGGTGATCGTCATCTCCGGGAAGGACCGGGGGAAGAAGGGACGCGTCATCGAGGTTCTGCCCAAGGAGGGGCGGGTCCGCGTGGAGGGCGTGAACAAGATCAAGCGCCACACGCGCCCGAACCCGCAGCGCAACGTCAAGGGCGGGATCGTGGAGCGGGAGAACCCGCTCCACGTCTCGAACGTGGCGCTGGTCGACCCGAAGTCGGACAAGCCGACCCGGGTCGGAATCAAGATCCTCGCGAACGGCACGAAGGTGCGGATCGCGAAGCGCAGCGGGATGCAGCTGGACAAGTAACGGCCGCGCGGGTCCCGGCGCAGGAGCGCCGGTGCCGCGGGGACGCTGGAGGAGACGATGGCGAGGCTGGCGGAGACGTACAAGACCGAGGTCGTGCCGAGCTTGATCAAGCAGTTCGGCTACACCTCGCCCATGGCCGTGCCCCGGGTCACGAAGGTCGTGGTGAACATGGGGGTCGGGGACGCCATCCAGGACGGCAAGGTCATGGACGCGGCCGTGGACGAGCTGACGGGGATCACGGGCCAGAAGCCGGCGGTGACCCGCGCCCGGAAGTCGATCTCGAACTTCAAGCTCCGCCAGGGGATGGCGATCGGGTGCTGCGTCACCCTGCGCGGCAAGCGCATGTACGAGTTCCTCGACCGCCTGATGAACCTGGCGCTCCCCCGCGTCCGCGACTTCCGCGGGGTCTCCCCGCGGGCGTTCGACGGCCGGGGCAATTACACGCTCGGGGTGCGGGACCAGCTGATCTTCCCCGAGGTCAACTACGCGAAGGTCCAGAAGGTCAAGGGGATGAACGTCAGCATCGTGACGACGGCCGGTACCGACGAGGAGGCCAGGGCGCTCCTGGCCGCGCTCGGCATGCCGTTCCGGAAGAACTAGCGGGAGGATCAAGAGCGTGGCTACGACGGCATGGGTCGCCAAGACGGTGCGCAAGCCGAAGTTCTCGGTGCGCGTGAACAGCCGCTGCAAGCGCTGTGGACGGTCGCGGGGGTATCTCCGCAAGTTCCAGCTCTGCCGGATCTGCTTTCGGAACCTGGCCTTGGAAGGGGCGCTCCCGGGCGTCACCAAGGCCAGCTGGTAGGACCGTAGCGATGGTGCGGGAGGCAATACGATGAGCATGACCGATCCGATCGCCGATCTTCTGACGCGCATCCGCAATGCGCAGCAGGCCAAGCACAAGCAGGTGGACGTGCCGGCCTCCAAGATGAAGGTCGCCATCGTGACGATCCTGAAGGACGAGGGATTCGTCGACGGGTACAAGGTGCTGGAGGAGGGCGCGCAGGGCACGATCCGCATCCAGCTCAAGTACGGCACGGCCGGGGAGCGTGCGATCCAGGGGGTCGAGCGGGTGAGCCGGCCCGGCCGGCGCGTCTACTGCGGCAAGGACGAGATCCCGAAGGTCCTGGACGGGCTCGGCCTCACCATCCTCTCGACGCCGAAGGGCGTCCTCACCGGGCAGGCCTGCCGGCGCCTGGGCGTCGGCGGCGAAGTGCTCTGCAACGTCTGGTAGCGGGCGGAGGAGTCGCGACATGTCTCGTATCGGCAGATTACCCGTCCCGATCGTCTCCGGCGTGAAGATCGCCGTCGACGGCGGCACGGTGACGGTCACGGGCCCGAAGGGTTCGCTCAGGCAGACGCTGCCCCAGGGCATCTCCGCGGAGGTCACGGACGGCAAGCTCGTGGTCAAGCGCGCGGACGACACGAAGGCGCGCAAGGCGCTCCACGGTCTCGCCCGGGCCCTGGTCGCCAACGCCGTCACCGGCGTGACCAAGGGGTTCAGCCGCGACCTCGAGATCAACGGGGTCGGGTACCGGGCGCAGGTGACCGGAAAGTCGGTCTCGTTCAGCCTCGGCTACACGCACACGATCGACTTCCCGATTCCCGACGGGATCGCGGTCGCGGTCGACAAGCAGACGAAGCTGACCGTGTCCGGGATCGACCGGCAGCAGGTCGGACAGGTCGCCGCGAAGATCCGCGCGCTGAGGCCGCCGGACGTCTACAAGGCGAAGGGCGTCAAGTACGCGAACGAGATCATCCGCAAGAAGGCCGGCAAGACCGGCGCGAAGTAGGGCGGGAGGAGCCCATGCAGAAGACGACCGATCGCGATGGGATCCGCCGCCGGATCCGCCATCGGATCCGGAAGAAGGTCGCGGGGGCCGCCGCGCGTCCGCGGCTCGCGGTCTTCCGGAGCGACAAGCACATCTACGCCCAGGTCATCGACGACGCGTCGGGAACGACCCTGGCGCACGTCTCGAGCCTCGACAAGGACCTGCGCGGCTCGATCAAGCGCGGCGGCAACGTCGAGGCGGCCAAGGCCGTCGGAACGGCGATCGCAAAGACGCTCAAGGGGAAGGGGATCGACAACGTCGTGTTCGACCGTGGGGGCTATCTCTACCACGGCCGGATCAAGGCGCTCGCGGAAGCGGCCCGCGAGGCCGGGCTGAAATTCTGAGGGAGAGGGTGATGGCGCACTACGATCAGTCGGTAGGCGAGCTGAAGGACAGGGTCGTCCACATCAACCGCGTGACGAAGGTCGTCAAGGGCGGGAAGAACTTCTCGTTCTCGGCGCTCGTCGTCGTCGGGGACGGCAAGGGGTGGGTCGGCTACGCCTCCGGGAAGGCCCGCGAGGTCCCGGCCGCGATCGCGAAGGGGGTCGAGCGCGCGAAGCGGAACCTGCTCCACGTGCCGCTCAAGGGCGCGACGATCCCGCACCCCGTGGTCGGCCGCTTCGGGTCCGGGCAAGTGATGCTCAAGCCCGCCTCCCCCGGAACGGGCGTGATCGCCGGAGGCGCGGTGCGCGCGGTCCTCGAGTCGGTCGGCATCCAGGACATCCTGACCAAGTCGATCGGTTCGGCGAACCCGCAGAACGTGCTCCGCGCGACGATCGCGGGCCTGACCCAGCTGCGCAGCGCCGAGACGGTGGCCCAGCGTCGCGGCAAGGAGGTCGCGGATCTCGGCCTCGAGGCGGGACGATGAGCGCCACCGCGGCGAAGTCGAAGACGATCAAGGTGAAGCAAATCCGGAGCGGGATCGGCTTCGAGAAATCGCAGAAGGCGACGCTGCGCGCACTCGGCCTCGAGAGGATCGGGCGCGTGCGCGAGCACCCGGACAACGCGGCGATCCGCGGAATGGTCGCGACGGTTCCGCATCTCGTCGTCATCGTCAAGGAATAGGGGACCCGTCATGAACCTGAGCGACGTCAAGCCGGCCGATGGGGCCCGCCGGGATCGCAAGCGCGTCGGGCGCGGCCCCGGCTCGGGGAACGGCAAGACCTCCGGCCGCGGCGAGAAGGGGCAGAAATCGCGGAGCGGGTACTCGCAAAAGCGCGGGTTCGAGGGCGGTCAGATGCCCCTCAAGCGCCGCGTGCCCAAGCGCGGATTCACGAACATCTTCCGCGTGCCGTACCTGACCGTGAACATCGAGCGCTTGAACGGGCTCCCCGCCGGGAGCACCGTGACGCCCGAGTCGCTGCGCGCGGCGGGTCTCGTGCGAAAGGGCGCGGGGCCGGTCAAGGTGCTCGGCAACGGCGAGCTTTCCGTCGCCCTGACGGTCCGGGCCCACAAGTACACCGAGTCGGCGGCGAAGAAGATCGAGGCCGCCGGGGGCAAGGCCGAGGTGATCTCCTGACGTCCGCAAGGACCGGGGGCCGATCGCGATGATTCAGAGCTTCAAGAACATCTGGAACATCCCCGAGCTGCGCAAGCGCGTGCTCTACACGCTCGGCCTGCTCGCCGTCTACCGGGTCGGCGGGCACATCCCGACGCCGGGGATCGACAACGCCGCGCTCCTGAGGCTCTTCGAGCAGTCCGGCGGCTCGGTCCTCGGCTACGTCGACCTGTTCGCGGGCGGGAACTTCCGGCGATTCACGATCTTCGCTCTCGGGATCATGCCGTACATCACGGCGTCGATCATCCTCCAGCTGCTGACGGTCATCTGGCCGTACCTCGAGAAGCTCAGCAAGGAGGGGGAGGCGGGGCGCCGGAAGATCACGCAGTGGACCCGCTACGGCACCGTCATGCTCTCGTTCATCCAGTCGTTCGGCATCGCCAAGTGGCTCGAGACCGCGAGCTCCTCGGCGGGGGTCGGGCAGATCGTGCGGCATCCCGGGTTCGGGTTCGAGATGATGACGGTGCTCACGCTGACCACCGGCACCGCCTTCATCATGTGGCTCGGGGAGCAGATCTCCGAGCGCGGCATCGGGAACGGCATCTCGCTGATCATCTACGCGGGCATCGTGGTCGGCTTGCCCAACGCGGTCATGAAGACGATCCAGGACTTCCAGACGGACGCCATGGGCCCGCTCACGATCGCGGTCCTGGTGGCGGTGATGGTCTGCGTCGTCGGGGCGATCGTCTTCGTCGAGCGGGCCCAGCGCAAGATCCCGATCCAGTACGCGCGCCGGGTCGTCGGACGGCGCACGTACGGCGGGGCGTCGACCTACCTGCCGCTGCGCGTCAACACGGGGGGCGTCATCCCGGTCATCTTCGCCTCGTCGATGCTGGCGATCCCGCAGACCCTCGGGAGCATCGCCGCGCTGAAGGACGTCGGCTGGATCCAGGATCTGCTGCACCAGCTCGCGTACTCGGCGCCGATGTACAACTTGCTCTACGTCGCCCTGATCATCTTCTTCTCGTTCTTCTACGTCTCGATCATCTTCAATCCGATGGACCAGGCCGACAACATGAAGAAGTACGGGGGGTTCATCCCCGGGATCCGGCCGGGGAAGAAGACCGCCGAGTACATCGACGGGATCCTGACGCGCCTGACGTTCGGCGGCGCCGTCTACCTCGCCGCGATCGCGGTGCTCCCGGTCCTGCTGATCTCAGGCCTGCAGGTCCAGCAACTCCCGTGGATCGGCGCCACCCTCGACGCGATCCTCCCGAAGTTCCTGACCGAGGGCTTGAACGTCAAGTTCTTCTTCGGAGGCACCTCCCTGCTGATCGTGGTCGGGGTGGCCATGGACACGGTCCAGCAGATCGAATCGCAGCTGATCATGCGGCACTACGAAGGGTTCATGAAGGGAACCCGCGTCCGCGGCCGGCGCGGATGACGGGAATTTGGGGCCATGTCTGCTAAGATTACCGGTTCGAGGCCGTGAGAGTGGTCTTGATGGGCCCTCCCGGGGTCGGGAAAGGCACCCAGGCCGCCTTTTTGCGGGACGCCCTGGGGGTCCCCCACGTGTCCACGGGGGACATCCTCCGCGTGTCGATGCAGGACGGATCTGCGCTCGGGAAGAAGGTCAAGAGCTTCGTCGAGGGCGGCCGGCTCGTGCCGGACGACCTGATGGGGGATCTCATCGCCGAACGGTTGGACCGCCAGGACGCCGCGAAAGGATTCGTGCTCGACGGGTTCCCGCGCACGATGGCCCAGGCCGACACGCTCGACCGGGTGCTTGCGCGCAAGGGGGCGCCGCTCGACCGGGCCGTGATCCTCACCGCGCCGGAGGCCGAGATCGTGCGGCGGCTTTCCGGGCGGCGGACCTGTCCGAAGTGCGGCTCTGTGTTCCACCTCGACAGCCGCCCGCCGCAGGCCCCGGGGGTCTGCGACAACTGCCGCTCCGCGCTCGTGCAGCGGCCGGACGACACGGAACAGGTGATCCGGGAGCGCCTCAGGGTTTACGCCGCGCAGACGGTACCGGTCGCCGAGGCGTACCGGCAGAGGGGACTGCTCCTCGAGGTCGACGGGATGGGGTCGGTGGAGCAGATCGGCTCCCGCCTCCGGGCGGGACTGGGGATCGCGTGACGAGGACGACGCTCAAGTCGGCCGCGGAGATCGCCCGCATGGACGAGGCGAACCGCGTCATCCGGATGATCCTCTCGGATCTCTACCGGGTGATCCGTCCGGGCATCTCGACCCTCGACGTCGACCGCTTCGCGGAGGAGAGGATCTGCGCGGTCGGAGGCACCCCGGCGTTCAAGGGGTACCCGCACCGGAACGACGGCCACGATTTCCCGGGGACGATCTGCGCGTCCCTCAACGACGAGGTGGTCCACGGCGTGCCGCGGGCGCACCGCGTGCTGCAGGACGGCGACATCCTCTCCGTCGATCTCGGGATCCTGTACCGCGGCTACTACGGGGACGCGGCCGAGACCTTCGCGGTGGGGACGGTGACCCCGGAGGCGCGCCGCCTCCTCGACGTCACCCGGGAGGCCCTGATGAAGGCAGTCGCGCAGGCGCGTCCCGGCAACCGGGTCAGCGACATCGGGCACGCGGTGCAGACGCACGTCGAGGCGAGCGGCTTCTCGGTCGTGCGCGAGTTCGTCGGGCACGGGATCGGCTCGTCGCTCCACGAGGAGCCGCAGATCCCGAACTTCGGGCAGCCCGGCCGCGGCGTGCGGCTGGCCTCGGGGATGGTCCTGGCGATCGAGCCGATGGTCAACGCGGGCGGGCCCGAGGTCGTGCTCTCCGCCGACGACGGCTGGACGGCCCGCACCCGGGACGGGAGCCTGTCGGCGCATTTCGAGCTGTCGGTCGCGGTGACGGACGTCGGGCCGAAGATCCTCGGCGATCCGGTTCCGGTGGCGGCGTGACGGCGGACGGAGCGGGAAGGTCGAGCGAGACGATGTCGAAGGAAGAGGCAATCCAGGTGGAGGCGACGGTCGTGGAGCCGCTCCCGAACGCGATGTTCCGGGTCGAGCTCGAGAACAAGCACCGCGTCCTCGCGCACATCTCGGGGAAGATGCGGAAGCACTTCATCCGGATCCTCCCCGGCGACCGCGTGCTGGTCGAGCTGTCGCCCTACGACCTGTCGCGCGGCCGGATCGTTTACCGGTACAAGTGATTCCAACGGAGCGGGGCATCATGAAGGTTCGGACCTCGGTCAGGAAGATTTGCGACAAGTGCAAGATCGTGAAGCGCAAGGGCGTGGTGCGCGTGGTGTGCGAGAACCCCAAGCACAAGCAGCGCCAGGGCTAGAAGGAGACCGGACGTGGCACGAATCGCGGGAGTGGACCTGCCGCCCAGCAAGCGGGTGGAGATTGGCTTGACCTACATCTACGGGATCGGGCGCTCCCGCGCCCTGATGATCCTCGGGAAGGCGAGCGTCAAGGACGGGGTGAAGGTGAAGGACCTCAGCGAGGACGAGGTCCTGCGCATCACCCGCGTGATCAACCAGGAGGGGCGCGTCGAGGGAGACCTCCGGAAGAGCGTCGGGCTCGACATCAAGCGCCTCATCGAGATCGGCTCGTATCGCGGGATGCGGCACCGCCGCAATCTCCCGTGCCGCGGGCAGCGGACGCACACGAACGCGCGGACCCGGCGGGGGCCGCGGCGCGCCATCGCCGGCAAGAAGAAGGCCGTCGGGAAGAAGGGCTAGGGACGCATGGCAAAGGCAGTCAAGGCGCCCGGGAAGAAGGGCGGCAAGAAGGAAAAGAAGAACGTCCCGCACGGGATCGCGCACATTCACGCGTCGTTCAACAACACGATCGTGACGATCACCGATCCGAGGGGCAACGTGCTCTCCTGGTCCTCGGCGGGCGTGCAGGGATTCAAGGGGTCGCGCAAGGGGACCCCGTTCGCCGCGCAGACGGCGGCGCAGGCCGCCGGCAACGCCGCGAAGGAGCACGGCGTCCGCTCGCTGGACGTCCGCGTGAAGGGGCCCGGCGCCGGCCGGGAGTCGTCGATCCGCGCGCTCCAGACCTCGGGGATGGACGTCAAGTCGATCAAGGACGTAACGCCGATTCCGCACAACGGATGCCGCCCTCCCAAGCGGCGCCGCGTTTGACGGCAGGGTAGGAGGAACGGGCCGTGGCACGAACGACCGGAGCGGTTTGCAGGCTGTGTCGCCGGGAGGGGATGAAGCTCTTCCTCAAGGGCGACCGGTGCTTCAAGGAGAAGTGCGCGTTCGAGCGCCGCGGGTACGCCCCCGGCCAGCACGGGCGCCGGCGGAGCAAGGTGCAGGGCTACGGCATCCAGCTGCGCGAGAAGCAGAAGGTGAAGCGGATGTACGGGGTGCTCGAGCGCCAGTTCCGCAACTACTTCGCGAGCGCCGCGCGCAGAAAGGGCATCACCGGCTCGAACCTGCTGCAGATGCTCGAGAGCCGGCTCGACAACGTCGTCTACCGGCTCGGCTTCGCGTTCTCCCGGTCGGCCGCGCGCCAGCTCGTCGCGCACGGCCACATCCGGGTGAACGGGCGGAAGGTCGACATCCCGGCGTTCCTGGTGAAGGCCGGCGACGTCGTCTCCCTCAAGGACGAGTCGCGCAAGCACGAGGGGATCAAGATCAGCCTCGACACCGCGAAGGGACGCGGCGTGCCCGGCTGGCTCGACCTGGACGCCGACCGGTTCCAGGGAACGGTGAAACAGCTCCCCAGCCGCGAGGACATCCAGCTGCCGATCCAGGAGCAGCTGATCGTCGAGCTGTACTCGAAGTAGTCGGATCCGTCGCTCGGGGGCGAAGCCCCCGGTGGGAGGTTCGGAATGCTCTGGAAGGGATTCCAAAAGCCGAAGCGCCTGGAAGTGGAGAAGGCGACGCTCACGCCGACGTTCGGGCGATTCTCCGCGCAGCCGTTCGAGCGCGGATTCGGGACGACGATCGGGAACGCGCTCCGGCGCATCCTGCTGTCGTCCATCGAGGGCGCCGCGGTGACGGCGATCAAGATCGACGGGGTGCTTCACGAGTTCTCGTCGGTCCCGGGCGTCGTCGAGGACACGACCGACATTATCCTCAACCTCAAGCAGATCGCGTTCCGGTCGCACAGCGATCACCCCGAGACCCTGATGATCCACGGGGTCGGACCCAAGACGGTGCGCGCGAAGGACGTCCAGGCGAGCGCGAACGTCGAGATCCTCGACAAGGAGGCGCCGATCGCCACCCTGTCGGAGGAGGGCAAGATCACGATGGAGATGCGCCTCAGGCAGGGCCGCGGCTACGTCTCCGCGGATCGCAACTTCGACGAGGACCTGGGCCTCGGGTTCATCCCCGTCGACTCGATCCACTCGCCGGTGCGCAAGGTCAACTACATCGTCGAGGACGCGCGCCTCGGGCAGCGCACGGACTACGACAAGCTCACGCTCGAGGTCTGGACCAACGGTGCGATCACGCCGCAGGACGCGGTGGCCTACGCCGCCAAGATCCTCAAGGACCAGATGGCGATCTTCATCAATTTCGAGGAGTCGAGCGAGGAGGTCATGGACTTCCCGACGACCGAGGACGAGCGGGTGCTCGACCAGCTCAACCGGTCGGTCGACGAGCTCGAGCTGTCCGTCCGGTCGTATAACTGCCTGAAGAACGCCAACATCAAGTCGATCTACGACCTCGTCACCAAGACCGAGAGCGAGATGCTCAAGACCAAGAACTTCGGCCGGAAGTCCCTGAACGAGATCAAGGACATCCTGGCCGAGATGGGGCTGTCGCTCGGCATGAACATCGACGCGCGAAAGCTGAAGGCCCGCACCTAGCGCCGGGCGGAGAGACGCGATGAAGCACCGGGTTTCGGGGAGAAAGCTCGGCCGGACGTCGGCCCACCGCCTGGCCACGCTGCGGAACCTCTCGACGGAGCTGTTCCGCCGCGAGAGGATCCGGACGACGCTGATGAAGGCGAAGGAGCTCCGGCCGTTCGCCGAGCGCCTGATCACGATGTCCAAGCGAGAGACGCTCCACGCGCGCCGGCTCGTCCTCCGGGACATCCACGATTCCGGCGTGGTATCGAAGATGTTCGACACGCTCTCCTCGCGCTACGCGCAACGACCGGGCGGATACACCCGGATCATCAAGCTGGGCCCCCGCCGGGGCGATGCCGCGGAGATGGCGTTCATCGAGCTCGTCGGCGCGGAGCTCCAGGCCAAGGCTCCGGCGGCGCCGGCCGACAAGGGCGCCGGGGAGAAGGGGGCGGGGAAGGGCGAGCCGAAGGCCAAGGCCGACAAGAAGGCCAAGCCCCCGAAGGACAAGGACGACGCCGCCAAGAAGGCAGCGCGCGGAAAGGCGGCCGCCCGGCCGAAGACCGAGTCGAAGGGGAAGGCCAAGGCGACCGGCACCACGCGCAAGGTCGGAGGCTCGGGATCGTGACCGGAGCGTCTTCGTGAGACCATGAGAGGGAGCTCCGGGCTCCCTCTTTTTTTGCCCGCGGCGGCAGCCGCCCTTGGAGCGAGATCCCCGTGCCGAAGCGCACCGACCTGAAGAAGATCCTGGTCATCGGATCGGGGCCGATCGTCATCGGCCAGGCCTGCGAGTTCGACTACTCCGGGACGCAGGCGTGCAAGGCGCTCCGCGAGGAGGGCTACCAGGTCGTCCTCGTCAACTCGAACCCGGCCACGATCATGACCGATCCGCAGACGGCGGACCGCACCTACGTCGAGCCGCTCCTCCCGGAGATCCTCGAGCGCGTTCTCGAGCGGGAGCGCCCCGACGCGCTGCTCCCGACGGTCGGAGGCCAGACCGCCCTCAACCTCACGGTCGCCCTCGGCGAGTCGGGAGCGCTGGCGCGCCACGGGGTCGAGCTGATCGGGGCGAACCTGCGGTCGATCCAGGTGGCCGAGGACCGGCTGGCGTTCAAGGACGCGATGGCCCGGATCGGCCTCGCAACACCGAAGAGCGGGACGGTGCGCACGGTCGAGGAGGCGTTCGCGCTCCTCGACGCGGTGGGCTTCCCGGCGATCATCCGGCCGTCGTTCACCCTCGGCGGGACCGGCGGCGGCATCGCCTACAACCGCGAGGAGTTCGAGGAGATCGTCGAGGCGGGGCTCGACGCCAGCCCGACGCGCCAGGTGCTCATCGAGGAGTCGGTCCTCGGCTGGAAGGAGTACGAGCTCGAGGTGATGCGCGACCTGAACGACAACGTCGTCATCATCTGCTCGATCGAGAACTTCGACGCGATGGGGGTCCACACGGGGGACTCGATCACCGTCGCCCCGGCGATGACGCTCACCGACAAGGAATACCAGGCCATGCGCGACGCGGCGATCCGCGTCATTCGCGAGGTCGGCGTCGAGACCGGGGGCTCGAACATCCAGTTCGCCGTCGACCCCGCGACCGGACGCCGGGTCGTCATCGAGATGAATCCGCGCGTGTCGCGCTCGTCCGCGCTCGCCTCCAAGGCGACCGGATTCCCGATCGCCAAGATCGCCGCGAAGCTCGCGGTGGGGTACACCCTCGACGAGATCCCGAACGACATCACGAAGTCGACCCCGTCGTCGTTCGAGCCGACGCTCGACTACGTCGTGGTCAAGATCCCGCGGTGGGCGTTCGAGAAGTTCCCGGCGACGAGCCCGACGCTCGGCACCCAGATGAAGTCCGTCGGCGAGGCGATGGCGATCGGGAGGACGTTCAAGGAGGCGTTCCAGAAGGCGGTCCGTTCGCTCGAGGTCGGCCGGTACGGGCTCGGCGCGGACGGCAAGGACCGCGTGGACCCCGCACGCCTCGCGGAGAAGCTGATCACCCCGAACTGGGAGCGGATCTTCTACATCCGGCACGCGCTCCAGTCGGGGATGTCCGTCGAGACCCTCGCCGAGATGACCCGGATCGACCCGTGGTTCCTGGGCCAGATCATGGAGATCGTCGAGGTCGAGGGGCACCTCCGCGGGTTCGACCTGTCCACGGTGCCGGCCGCGCTGCTCGAGAAGGCCAAGCGGTTCGGGTTCGGCGACCGGCAGCTCGCCTACCTGTTGCGCGCGACGGACGACGAGGTCCGGACGCGCCGGAAGGCCCTGGGGTGCGACGCGGTCTACAAGCGCATCGATACCTGCGCGGCCGAGTTCGACGCGAAGACCCCGTACCTGTACTCGACGTACGAGAGCGAGGACGAGAGCGAGCCGACGTCGCGGCGGAAGGTCATGATCCTCGGGGGCGGGCCGAACCGGATCGGGCAGGGGATCGAGTTCGACTACTGCTGTTGCCATGCCTCGTTCGCCCTTCGCGAGGAAGGGATCGAGAGCATCATGGTCAACTGCAATCCGGAGACCGTCTCGACCGATTACGACACCTCGGACCGCCTCTACTTCGAGCCGCTCACGCTCGAGGACGTGCTCCGGATCGTCGACGTCGAGAAGCCCGAGGGAGTGATCGTGCAGTTCGGGGGGCAGACGCCCCTCGGCCTCGCTCTGCCCCTCCAGGCGCGCGGCGTTCCGATTCTGGGCACCTCGCCCGACTCGATCGACCTGGCGGAGGACCGGATGCGATTCGGCGGCCTCCTCGCGGAGCTGTCGATCCCGGCGCCGGCCTGGGGCACCGCGCGATCGCTCGAGGAGGCGCGCGAGATCGGGCGGCGCATCGGTTATCCCCTGCTGGTGCGCCCGTCCTACGTCCTCGGCGGCCGCGCGATGTTCGTCACCCACGACGAGGACCGTCTCGCCGAGACGATGCGGCGCGCGGTGGAGGCGTCGCCGGAGCATCCGGTGCTCCTCGACCGCTTCCTCGAGGACGCGTTCGAGGTCGACGTCGACGCCCTCGCCGACGGGGAGACCGTCGTCGTGGCCGGGATCATGCAGCACATCGAGGAGGCCGGGATCCATTCCGGGGACTCCTCGTGCGTCCTCCCGCCGAAGCATTCGGAGGTCGTGGCCCGTCTCGACGTGCTTCGCGACTACACGCACCGCCTGGCGCGCGCGCTGTCGGTCCGTGGTCTCATGAACGTCCAGTACGCCATCAAGGACGGCACGGTCTACGTGCTCGAGGTCAACCCGCGCGCGAGCCGGACCGTTCCGTTCGTGGCGAAGGCGACCGGGATCCCGCTCGCGAGCCTCGCCACGAAGGTGCTCGTGGGGCGCAGCCTGAAGGATCTCGGACTCACCCAGGAGCCCAGGGTGCGCGGCCAGTTCGTCAAGCAGTCGGTCTTCCCGTTCGTCAAGTTCCCCGGCGAGGACCCGGTCCTCGGCCCCGAGATGCGCTCGACCGGCGAGGTGATGGGCGTGGGCGACGGTTTCGGGTCGGCGTTCGCGAAGGCCTCGTTCGCGGCGGGGATGAAGCTACCGCTGTCCGGGACCGCGTTCCTCACCGTCAACGATCGCGACAAGCCGCAGCTCCTTCCGCTCGCGAAGGCCTTGGTAGAGCTGGGGTTCGGCCTCGTGGCCACCGGTGGGACCGCCGCGTTCCTGCGTGGGCACGGCCTCCCGTGCGACCACGTGTACAAGGTCCTCGAGGGGCGGCCCAACGCGGTCGACCTGATGAAGAGCGACGCGATCCAGCTCGTGATCAACACGCCCCTGGGGCGGGCGTCGTACTTCGACGAGAAGTCGCTCCGGACGACGGCGACGCAGCGGGGCATCCCGTTGATCACGACCCTGTCCGCGGGGCACGCCTTGATCGAGGCGATCCGGTCGTTGAAGCGCGGCCGGATGACCGTCACCAGCTTGCAGGAGATCTACTCCGCGGTCTGAGTCCGGATGCGCGCCACCAGGTCGCGCGTGGCGTGGGACTTGGGATCGCCGACGATCGCCACCCGGATCCCGAGGGCCCGGGCCACCGCGCGCTCCGGCACCGTCTCGGCGGTGTAGTCGGTGCCCTTGCAGTGCACGTCCGGGCGAAGCGAGCGCAGCAGCGCCTCGACGCTTTGCTCGTCGAAGATCGTGACGAGCGCGACGCAGCCGAACCCGGCGATCAGCTCGGCCCGCTCCCCCTCCGGAACGATCGGGCGGCCGGGTCCCTTGAGGGCCCGCGCCGAGGTGTCGGCGTTGACGGCGACGACGAGCAGATCGGCCTCCTTCGCCGCGTCCTCGAGGTAGCGCAGGTGCCCGACGTGCAGCAGGTCGAACAGCCCGTTGGCGAGGGCCACCGTGCGCCCGGCCTGACGCAGGGGTGCCAGCCGCCGGAGCAGCGCGTCGCGCGCGACGACCTTCTCCGCGGCGCTCACGCGGCCGGGCCCTCGCGCAGGGCCCGCACGATCTCCCGGGGGGTGACCGTCGCCGTGCCGTACTTCATCACGACGAGCCCCGCCGCCACGTTGGCGAGCGTCGCCGCCTCGAGGTAGGTCGCCCCGGACACCCGCGCCAGCGCGAACGTCGCGATCACGGTGTCGCCGGCGCCGGTGACGTCGGCCACCTCGCCCGAGCCGAACGCCGGGAGGGACGCCGCTTTGCGCCCGCGCTCGAGCAGGAGCATTCCGCGCGCCCCTCGCGTCACCAGGACCGCTTGCGCGCGCGTCGTCGCGCGCAGGCGGGCCGCCGCGGCCCCGAGCGCGCGTGCCCCGGCTCCCGGGGGTACGTCGCAGGCGCGCTCGAGCTCCTCCTGGTTCGGCGTCGAGGCCGCGATCCCGCGGTATCGCGCGATCCGCGCGCGCGAGTCGACGAAGACCGTCCGGGATTCGGCCACGGCGCGCGCCAGGGCGGGCGTCGCGGCGCCGTACCCGTAGTCGGCGACGAGGAGGCCGGCGGCCCCCCGCACCGCCCGCGCGAGCCGTGCGGCGATCCGCGCGACGGTCGCGCGCGACAGGTCGCCGTGCCGGGCGCCCCGGTCGATCCGGACGATCTGCTGCCGGCGAGTGTGCACGCCGCCGGCGAGAATCCGGCTCTTGGTCGGCGTGCCGTAGCCCGGCTCGCGCCGGATCCCCGAGACGTCGATGCCGGAGCCCCGAAGCGCCGCGAGGATCCTCGCCCCGGCGGCGTCGTCTCCGACGATCCCGACGGGACGCGGCGCCGCCCCGAGCGCGCGCAGGTTCGCGACCGCGTTGCCGGCGCCTCCCGGCACGACGTCGATGCGCCCCTCCTCGAGGATGAGCACCGGCGCCTCGCGGGAGATCCGCGCGATGTCGCCGTAGACGAACTCGTCGCAGACGATATCGCCCAAGACCGCGACGGGCTGCCCGGCAAAGCGCGAGACGATCTCCTCGAGCCGGTCGGCGGGGCTGGGCGCGGCGCTCACCGGCGCTCCGCCTCGCGCGCGAGGATCCAGTCGACCGCGTCCAGGAGATCCTCCGCGACGTGGTCGGGGCGCACGGTCCACCCCTGCGACTTGTACGCGAGCTCCCCCTTTCCGTACCCGGTCAGAACGAGCACCGTCGCCGTTCCCGCGGCCCGCCCGGCCTCGATGTCGCGCACGCTGTCGCCGATCATGTACGAGGCGGCGAGATCGACCCCCATCTCCTCGCGGGCCCGCAGGAGCATCCCCGGTCGCGGCTTCCGGCAGTCGCACGATTTCCGATACCCGGGGGGGCCGGTGTCGGGATGGTGCGGGCAGTAATAGATGCCGTCGAGGCGGGCGCCTTCCGCGGCGAGGAGCGCGCGCAGCCGGTCGTGAGCCTCCTCGATGAGGTCCTCCGTGAAGTACCCGCGCGCCACGCCGGCCTGGTTCGTGGCCACGATCGTCTGCAGCCCCGCCTCGTTCGCCCGGCGGATCGCGGCGGCGCTCCGGGGGAGGAGGCGGACCCGGTCGACGTGGTTGACGTACCCGACCTCCTCGCAGACGGTTCCGTCCCGGTCCATGATGATCGCACGGCGTCCCATCCCCGTCGGTCTCCGCTGTCTAGGCCGCACCGGCATCCGCGTCCGGGGGCGTCGTTTTCCATCTCCGGTGCATCCAGAGCCACTGTTCCGGATCGCGGCGGACCCACCCCTCCACGATCGCCGTGCACGCGGCGGTGAGGCGCCGCACGTCCCCGTCCCGATCGTCGGTCGGCTCGAGCGCGATCGCGGCCTCCGCGCACACGGCGATTGTACCGTCGGGCTCCACGCGGGCGGCCATGGGGATCAGGGCGGCGCCGGTGCGCAGCGCCACGAGCGCGGCCGTGGGCGTCGTCGAGGCGGGCCGGCCGAAGAACGGCACGAACAGGCCGTCGCCGCGGGCGTCCTGGTCGATCAGGATCGCGACCCCGCCCCCCCGACCCATCGCCTTGAGGATCTCCCGCACGGCCCGGCGCTTCGGGAACACGCCGTTGCCCGTGCGGCGGCGGAGGCGATCGAGCATCCGGTCGAGAAGAGGGTTGTCGAGCGGGCGCGCGACGACCGACAGCTCGTAGCCCAGATGCCCAAGGAGCAGCGCACCCGCTTCCCAATCGCCGAAGTGCGCCGAGACGAACAAGACGCCCTTGCCCGCCGCGTAGGCCTTGCTGACGTGCTCCTCGCCGCGGAGCACGAGGCGCCCCGCCGCCGCCTCGCGGGCGACGTCGCGGAAGGCCAGCGCGTCGAGCGTGATCCCGCCGAAGTGCCTCCAGCATGCGCGCAGGATGCGCTCCCGCGCGGCGTCCTCGAGCCCGCCCCCGAGCGCGCGATGCAGGTTGTCGCGCGCGATCCCCGTGTGCCGCGCGTCGACCCTCCCGAGCGCCGCTCCAACGAGCCTCCCGAAGCCGTGAAGGACGCGGCGCGGGACGACGCGAGCGAGACCGATCGCGGTCACCGCAAGCGCCGCCTCGGACCACTGCCGCGCGCGCGTCATGGGGACCCGTGCGGCACGCGGGCGGTCCCCAGCCCGAGAGCCTCGAGCAGGGCGGCCTCGTCCCAGACGGCCGCCTCGATGCGGAGGGCGAGCAACCCGTGCGGCGCGTCCGCGCGGCCGGCGAGGGCGGCCAGGCGCGCGAGGTCCTTCTCGGTCGTGACCAGCGGCACGCTTCCCGCCCGGGCGACGAGGCGCTCCCAGGTCGCGCGGGTGTAGGCGTGGTGATCGGGGAACGACTCGAACCCGGAAAGACGCACCGCCGCGCGCGCCAGGTCGGAGCGGAACAGCTCCGGGTCCCCGATGCCGCAGAACCCGAACGCCTCCGCGGGCGTCCCGGCGGGGCGCCCTCCTTCGTCGAAGAAGCCGGCCAGGCGATGCCCCGCGCGGACGACCGGCCCCGAAAAGCCGGCCGCGCGCACCGCGGCCACCGAGGAGTCGGCGCGGTCGTCGGCGTCGAGGCGCGTCAGGACCACGAGGTCCGCGCGCGCGAGGGAGGCGGGAGGCTCCCGCAGGATCCCCGCGGGCAAGAGGCGGCCGTTGCCGAACGGCGCGCGGGCGTCCAGGACGACGAGGTCGAGGTTCCGCGCGATGCGCCGGTGCTGGAAGGCGTCGTCGAGGACCGCCACCGTCGCGCCGGCCGCCGCGGCCGCGCGCACGCCCTCGATGCGGTCGGCACCGACGATGACGACGACGCCCGGAAGCCGTCGCGCGAGCAGGAACGGCTCGTCGCCACAGGCGCGGGCGTCGACGCGAGGCCCCGATCCCGTCGACACCAGCAGCGGCCCGGAGCCGGCGGTTCCGCGATACCCGCGGCTGACGATCGCGGGCCTTTGCCCCGCCGCGAGCAGCCGCGCGGCGATCCAGGCGACGAGGGGGGTTTTTCCGGTGCCCCCGACCGCGAGGTTTCCGACCGAGATCACCGGCAACGCCGCCGCACGGGGCGCGTTCGCGCGGTCGAACCACGCGTTTCGGATCCGCACGGCGGCGCCGTAAACCGCGGCAGGCAGCGCCAGCAGCGCCGTCGCGGGCCCGGAGAGGGAGCCGCTCAAGGCGAGACCGCGGCCCGCCCCCGCGGCGCGGGATCGAGGAGCGCGGAAAGCGCCGAGAGCGTCCGGTCGAGGGCGCCGCGGTTCGCGTCGAGAAACTTCCGCCCGGCGCGCACGCGCTTCGCGCGCTCGTCCGGCTCGCGCGCGAGCCGGATCCACGCCCGGGCGAGCGCTCCGCCGTCGCCGACGCGCTCCGCGGCGCCGGCGGCGAGGAGCGCCTCCGCGATCTCCGCGACGTGCCCGGTGTGGGGCCCGAACAGCGGGGGAGACCCGGCCGCGATCGGCTCGAGGAGGTTGTGCCCGCCGACGGGGACGAGGCTTCCGCCGACGAACGAGCCCGCGCCGAGGGCATACAGCCCGGAGAGCTCTCCGATCCGGTCGGCCACGAGCACGTCGGCGCCGCCGGCGTCCCGGTCGGCCCCGGAGGAGAGCCGGTGGACGCGGAGCCCGCGCCGCGTGGCGTCCGACGCGGCTTCCGCCGCGCGCTCCAGGTGCCTCGGCGCGAGCACCAGGAAGAGGTCCGCGATCTCCCGCCGCGCTGCGACGAGCGCGTCGAGGAGGATCGTGTCCTCTCCGGCGCCGGTCGATCCCGCGACGACGACGCTCCGGCCCGGGTCGAGGCCGAAGCGGGCGGAGAGCGTCCCGGCATCGGTGTCCGGAGCCGGCAGGTCGTACTTGAGATTCCCCGTGACGCTCAAGCGCGCAGGTAGGGCGCCCAAGCCCGCGAACCGCTCGGCCTCCGTGGCGGACGCGCAGAGCACCGCCGCGAGCGAGCGGACGAGCGGGCCGTAGAGCGATCGGAGGCGGCGGTAACGGCGCCATCGCTCCGGTGCCAGGCGCGCGTTGACGAGAGCGACCGGAATCCCGCGCTGCTGCCCTTCCCAGAGGAGGTTCGGCCAGAGCTCGGTCTCGAGCAGAACGACGAGCGTGGGGCGGATCGCGTCGAACGCGCGCCGCTGCACCGCCGCGAAATCCAGGGGCAAGAAGAACGAAGCGTCGGCGTCCGGTGGGGCGGGGAGCACCGCGCGTCCGGCCGGGGTGACCGCCGAGACGACGAGAGGAAGCCGCGGCGCGCGGGAGCGCCAGGCTCTGGCGATCGATGCGACCAGGCGCGCCTCGCCGACGGAGGCGCCGTGGAGCCAGACCGCCCCGGACGGGACGGACGGCAGGCGACGGCCGAGGCGCTGGTCCCGCTCGAGCCGGGCGGTCGCCGATGTCCGCGGCCAGGCTCCCCACACGACCGCCGCGGCGCCAAGCGGCAGCAGCGCGGTGTTGTAGACGAGGCGCATAGGGGGCGACGGGGGCCGTTCCGGCCGAACGGTTTCAAGACTCAACGGAGCGGGAGTCTACCAGGTGGGCCCCCGCGGGGCCCATGTCCCCGCGTGGCTCGCGCGGGCCCCGGACCCTATATTCCGCCGCGATATTTCGAGGTGTCCGCGTGGCCCCGTCGCCGCAGATCGTCGAGCCGGATCCGCAGCAAGCCCCCTACACGCCGCGGGTGCGGTTGGTCTACGTCCTGCTCGCCGCCTTCAGCTTCATCGCGCTGGTCCCGTTGTGCTTGGCGGCCTGGGGGCTGATCGGGAACAACAAAGAGGCGCTCAAGACCTCGCAGCAGGAGTTCCAGCATCTGCTCGCGGGCACGATCGCCGGCGGCCTCCGCATTCACATGGAGAACCTCGAGAACCAGGTGGTCCGCGCCTCGCGCGCCCTCGCGAGGGGCGCCGATCGGCCGGGGGCGGTCCGGGACGCCGAGATCAAGAGCGACCTGCTCGAGGCGTCCGACGAGCAGATGATCGGCCTCCGCTTCATGGACCTGCGCGGGGGAGTCATCGACGCGGGGCGGGGGGAGGTTCCGCGGAGCCTCGAGCCCGTTTTCCAGGCGGGGTTTCGCCAGGTGGCCGAGCGGGTCGGGGAGCGGCAGGCGGCGCACGATCCGGCGGCCTCGGAAGTCCCGGTGATCTCCCCGCCGTTCGCGATGCCCGGGAGCCCGCCGCGCTCGGCGGTGCTGATCGGAGCCCCCGTCATCTCAGGGTCGTTCCGCGGGGTCCTCCTGGCCCTCGTGGATCTCAACGTCGTGTGGAACTCGGTCATCGCGGGGCGGTCGGAGAGCCACGCGATGTACGCCGTCGACCGGGAGGGGCGGCTGCTCGCCTCGACGAACCTCGGCGGCGTCGCCATCGGCGACTCGATGAAGGATTCCCCGGTGGTGAGCCGATTCCTGCAAAGCCCCGGCCGGACGAACGAGACGATGCCGTTCGACTGGGCGCCCCGCAGCCGGGACTATCACGAGACGTACATGGGATCGTACGCGCTGTCTGCCGAGGGATGGGGGGTTTTTGTCCACGCCAGGGAGCGGGACGTCTACAACCCGGTGTCCACGATGATCGCGAGCACCCTGAAGTGGGCGCTGCTCGCCCTGGGGTTCGCCCTGGTCGTGGCCGTGCTGTTTGCCCGGGTGCTCGCGGGCCCGATCAAGCGACTCGCCGACGCCTCGCGCGCGATTGCGCGCGGGGACTTCAAGGCGCGGGTCGAGGTGAGGTCCCTGACCGAGGTGGGAGAGCTCTCGACGTCGTTCAACAGCATGGCGTCGAAGCTCGAGAACCTGATCGCCGACCTCAAGAAGGCCCTGCAGCAGAACAAGCAGCTGTTCGGAGAGACGGTCCGCGCGCTCGCCTCCGCGATCGACGCGAAGGATCCGTACACCAGGGGTCACTCGGTGCGCGTGCACGACTACTCGCTCGTGCTCGCTCGGCATCTCGGCCTCGAGGGGTCCGAGGTCGAGATCGTCAAGTACTCTTCGCTCCTGCACGACGTCGGGAAGATCGGCGTGCCGGACCAGATCCTGAAAAAGGCCGGACACCTCGAGCCCGACGAGCTCGCGCAAATGAAGAAGCATCCCGAGATCGGCGAGCAGATCATGCGGCCGATCCGGCAGATGAAGGCGGTCCTCCCCGGCTTGAGAAACCACCACGAGCGATGGGAGGGAGGCGGGTACCCCGATGGACAGAGCGGCGAGGCGATCCCGCTCCTCGCGCGGATCATCGCGGTCGCCGACACGTTCGACGCGATGACGACCGACCGCCCGTACCAGAAGGGGATGACGTTCGACGACGCGCTCGCGCGCTTGAACGCACTGAAAGGCCACGCTCTCGATCCGCGGATCGTCGAGGCGTTCAACCGCGCCTACCGGGCGGGAGACATCGTCAAGGCACAGGTCCGGACGACGCCGGCACCCTCACCCGAGCCCGCGGCGGTCTGAAACTCACATCTCGAAGAGCCGGTCCGGCGGGATGTCGTAGTCGCGCGGGGCCACGCCGTGCGCGAGGTCGGAGAGGATCGCGTCGATCTGGCCCTCCTCCCGGCCGAACCGGGATTCCGGGTAGCGAAGCCGCACGATCCGGAGGCGCTTGAGCAGGTCTGCCGATCCTGTCGGGTCGGCAAGCGCCAAGGCCACGAGGGTGCCCCAATCCCGGCCGTCGCGCCGCGTGGCCGACGCCGTGAGCGCGCGGATCATTCGCTCGCCGCCGATCCGGCGGGCCGCCCAGGCCGTCTCGCGCCGCACGAATTGGCGCGCCCAGGTGTCGGAGGCGGGATCGGCGAGCTGTTGCTCGACGAGCCCGGCGGCACCCGCGGCGCGTTCGTCGGCGATCGCCCGCAGGATGTCGACCCGGGCCGGATCGGTCGTCTCGGCGCGTCCGAACTGGGCTTCGAGCGCGGCGATCGCGGCGGGGCTGCCGATCTTCGCGAGCCGGTGGGCGGCGAGGACCCGCGCGGGGCCGTCGGGCGAGGCCAGGTCGGAGGTCCATGCGGCGACGTCGTCGCCGGCGGTCGCGATCCGGTCGAGCCGCCGCGCGCACGACCGGAGTTGCTCCCGGATCTCGCCGTCCGACTGGAGGTCGGCGGCCTTCCGGATGTCGTCCCGCGCGTCGACGAACGCGAGCGAGACGAGCGCCTCGGAGTACTGCACGATCGGCGGGCGCAAGGTGAGGTCGCCCACGGGCTCCGCGACGATCTCGAGGAGACGACTGGCGACGCGCGGCCCGGCGCGCTTTTCATCGAGGTTGACGAGGGCCTTGGTCGCGTTGAGCGCGATGTCGCGGTGCGGGTTGGTGACCAGCGCCAGGAGCGTGTCGATCGCGGCCGGGCCGCCGATGTCCCCGAGAGCGTCCACGGCGGCATCGACGACCTCCGGACTCTTGTCGGTGAGCGCGGCGCGGACCAGCGTCAACCCCTTCTTGCTGCCGAGGTCCCCGGCGTAGCGGATGACGAGCGCCCGCTCGATTACGCCGCCGCGTGCGTACCCCGTGCGCAGCGATTCGAGCGCGGTCTCCCCCTGGATCGCCATGAGCGTCCGGTAGAGCCCCGCACGAACCTCTAGATTCGGCTCGACCTCGAGGCGGGAGATCATGCCCTTGAGACACTGGGCCGGCTTCATCCGCTCGAGCGCTTCGACGATCACGTAGTTGGTCTTCACGTGGGAGTCGCCGAGGTGCGCGAGAAGGTCGTTGCAGACCGACGGAGGGCCCACGCGCGAGAGCGCCTCGGCGGCGGCGGCCCGGATGGGGGCCGACGCGTGGTCGAGAAACGGAAGGAGCTTCGGGGCGACGGAGGACTCGCCGGAGCGCCCGAGCGCCGTGATCGTCCACCGCAGCTTGTCCACCGCTTCCGGGTCGCTCTTGTAGGTCTCGAGCTGCTTCAGGAGGTTCGGAACGTTTCCGGGAGCGGTCAGCATCGCGTACTGCGTGGCCAGCGGCAGATCGGGGAGCATCTCGAGCCCCTGCACGGGCAGACCCTCCTGCATCAGGTCCACGACGTCGGGCTTCCCCATCACCGCGAGACCGTAGAGCGCCAGGCGCTCGGCGGCGTGACCGAAGGGCCCGCCGCGGTCCACCGAGCGGCGGTAGGCCTTCCGGAGGGCCGCCTCCGCATCCGGGCCGCCGAGCCGGCCGAGCGCGTACGCGCAGTAGTGGTAGGTCTGCGTGTCCATCAGCTCGATCTCGGCGACGAGGAACGGGACGACCTCCGGACCGAGAGCGACGATCGCCTCGGTCGCCTCGGGGAAGTAGTGGCTGTGGTCCTCGTTGGGGTCCCACTCCGCCTTCATGTCGGCGAAGATCGCCTCGATCTTGGGGCGGATCCGCTCGCGCGCGGCGAGCTGCTCGGTCGTCGGCGGGCCGGAGGCCTCCTCGGCCCCGGGCGCCGGGGCCAGAACGGCAGCCGGGAAGAGGGCGAGCCAGAGCGCGGCCAGCAGCAGGATGAGAGGCCTTTTCACGGAATCCTTTCCGCCGGGACCGCGGGGACCGCAAGACCGGCGATGCGAACGGCAACTATACGGCGGGCCTCGCGGACCGGCAAAAAACGGGAGACGGCGCTTCCGGTTGAGTTTCGTCCGATCTTCGCCTAACCTTCGGTAGCCAAGGGAGGTGGAGGATGGCCCTCACCAAGCGGCAGCGCGAAGTGTTCGACATCATCCGCGAGTTCATCGCGGCGAACGGGTACTCGCCGAGCCTCGAGGAGATCGGCGCGACGCTCGGACTCTCCTCGGTCGCCACGGTTCACAAGCACGTGACCCACCTGGTCGAGAAGGGGCTCGTGCGCCGCGTGTGGAACCAGAACCGCTCCATCGAGCTCGTCGACTCGGCGGCGGGGCGCGCACTCGACCTGCCTCTGGTCGGCACGATCGCCGCGGGCACGCCTCTCGAGGCCGTGCCCACGACCGAGACGATCACGGTCCCGGCCGACATGGTCAGCGGACGGGGGAGGACGTTCGTCCTCAAGATCCACGGTGACTCGATGACCGGCGAGCACATCCGCGAAGGGGACTACGTCGTCATCGAGGAGCGCCAGACCGCGCGCGACGGCGAGACGATCGTGGCCTTAGTCGACGGCGCCGACGCGACGCTCAAGCGGTTCTACCGGGACGGCGCCACCGTGCGCCTCCAGCCCTCGCACCCGACCATGCCGCCGATCGTCCTCGCCGCCGACCGCGTCCAGGTGCAGGGCGTCGTGGTCGGCTTGATCCGCAAGTACTGATTCGCAGGCGAAGGTGCGCGACCGACCGCTCGTGGCGGCCCTCGATCCGATCGCCGCGTGTGCGGCGCTGCGGCATCCCGGGCGGCCCACCCTGCTCCTCGACGGACGCGGCCGCCACGATGGGAGCTGGACGACGACGCTTTCGCTCGAGCCCGAGATCTTCGTTTCGGTTCCGGGGAGCGGGGAGGCGGTGCGATCCGCTCTGGCGCGCGTGGACGCCGAGGCGCTCCGCCGCCGGAAGCGCGGCGGTCCGGGCGGAACGGGCCTGGCCGTGGCGATCTCGTACGAGGCGACGGGCGCGCCTCCGTCCCGCGACGATTCCCCCTGGTCGCTGCTGGCGCTGTCGGTCGACACGTCGGTGCGCTGGCACGAGCGCGCGGCGAGGACCGCAGGCCGGGGTCCAGCGGTGGAACGCGCGGCGCGCCTCCTCGGCGAGCGGATTCCGACGCCCGAGCCATGGATCCCTTGCGCCGGGGCGCCGCGCACCTCCCTCCCGCGCGAGGCGTACCTGCGCGCGGTCTCGCGAGTCAAGGACCACATCGCGCGCGGGGACATCTACCAGGCGAACCTCACGCAGCGGCTCGAGGCACCGTGGCGAGGGGATCCGATAGCACTCTACCGTGCCCTCGCCGCGGCGACCCCGGCGCCGCGCTCGGCGTTTCTCGAGGCCGGCGGGATGGCGCTCGCGTCCGTCTCGCCCGAGGTCTTCATCGACGTCGACCGGGACGGACGCGCCTCGACGTGGCCGATCAAGGGGACGCGCGCGCGGCGGACGGAGCCGGAAGCGGACCGTGCCGCGGCGGCGGAGCTGCTCGCGTCCGAGAAGGACCGGGCGGAGCTGACCATGATCGTCGATCTCGAGCGGAACGACCTCGGCCGCATCGCGCGTCCGGGCTCGGTTCGCGTGGGGCCGCTCCCCGAGCTCCGCTCCTATCCCGCCGTGCATCACCTCGTGGCGCGCGTGGACGCCCGCCTGCGCGAGGGCGTGGGGCTCGCCGGCCTCGTGGCGGCGGCCTTTCCGGGAGGGTCGATCACCGGAGCGCCGAAGATCCGGGCGATGGAGATCCTCCGCGAGGTCGAGCCGGCGGCCCGCGGACTCTACACCGGATCGCTCTTTTGGCTCGACGACGACGGCAGCACCGCCTCGAGCATCCTGATACGATCGATCGTGGTGATTTCCGGCCAGGTTCGCATCGGCGGGGGCGGCGGTGTCGTCGCCGATTCGGACCCGGAAAGTGAGTGGATGGAAGCGAACGCGAAGGTCCGGGCGCTCACGCGCGTGCTCGGATTCGAGCCCGAGGAGGCGTCGTGATCGAGCGGCGCCCCGAGGGCGCGGCCATTGCCGACGGTGTACCCGTCGTGCCCGAGGCCTTGGCACTGACGTGGGCCGATCCGGCAGCGCAGTGGGGCTTGGGCGTCTTCGAGACGATCGCGGTGCGCGAGCATCGGGCGGCGTTCGTCTCCGAGCACCTCGAGCGCCTCACGGAGGCCGCAAGAGCGCTCGCGATCCCGCTCCCGGAACCCGCGACCCTCGAGGGGGCGATCGGGCTCGTCTCGTCGGCGCACGTCTCGGGGCATGGATGGCTCAAGGTCGCGGTCTCGCGCTCGGGACGGTGGGTCGTCTTCGCCGGAGCCTCCGCTCCGGAGGACGAGGGGCGCGCCGTCTCTGCGGTGCTCCTCCCGTGGCGGCGGCATCGCCTGGATCCTCTCGCGGGGATGAAAACAATCGCCACGGCCGGCATGATTCGCGGCCTCGAGGAGGCGCGACGCCGGGGCGCCGACGAGGGGCTCTGGCTCAACGAGCGAGGGCACGCGGTCGAGGCGTGCACCGCGAACCTCTTCGTGGTACGCCACCGCGCGGCGGTGACGCCTTCGGTCTCGGACGGGGCGCGGCCGGGGGTGACCCGGGCGCGGGCGATCGAGGCGCTGCGCCGGCTCGGCCTGCAGGTGCGCGAGGGGCGCGTTCGCGTTCTCACGCTGCGCGAGGCGGATGAGATCTTCTTGACGTCGAGCCTCGCGGGGGTGCGTGCGGTCGTCCGCCTCGACGGAAAGGACGTGCGCGGCGGCAAGAGCGGCCCCGTGACCGCGAAGCTCGCGGCGGCGCTCGGCGAGAAGACCGCGCGCCGCGATCCGGCACCCACGATCCCCGGCGCGTAAGGAGCGAGCGATGCACGAGTCTCACGGCTGGCTGCTCGACGCGAGGACCGCCTGGATCGTTCTCGGGATCTGGGCCGGGGCCGTCCTGGCGTACGGGGCGTGGCGCTCGCGCGGAGACGCCCCCGCCGACCCGATCCGGGAGAGCGGCCCGTTCGGCTAGCCGTGGGGTCGAAGAAGGCCAGCACCAAGCCCCGCGAGCCGGAGCCCCCACGGCCGCTTCCGGACGCTGGATACTACTCGGCACTGGCGATCATCGCCCTTTTCGCGCTCACCATCCGCGCCATCCACACGCTCTCCCTGCTGCGCTCGCCGCTGGGAACGACGCTCGTCGAGGATGCCGCCTACTACCACGCCGAGGCGCTACGCATCGGAGGCCTGGTCGCGGGTGCTACCCCGTCGGGGCCGACGTTCATGAACCTCGGCTACCCGTACGCCCTCGCCGCGATCTACGCGGTCCTCGGCCCCCAGGTCGGCGCCGCGCTCGCCGTCCAGGCCCTCGCGGGCGCGCTCTCCGCGGTCTGCCTCGCGATCGCGACGACAAGGATTGGAGCCGATCGTCGTACCGGTCTGCTCGCGGGCGCGATCACCGCGATCTACGCCCCCGCGATCTTCTACGACGGGCTGCTGCTGACCCCGGCGCTGGTCAACGCTGCACTTGCGGGAGCGCTCGCGCTGATCGCGTACCAAGACAAGCGAGCGCCCCATCTTCGACTCGCCGCCGCGGGCCTCCTGCTCGGCGCGGCGGCGCTCGTTCGCGCCAACGTGCTGCTCGCGATCCCGCTGCTGGCCGTTGCCGTCGCGGGATGGGCCATCAAGGTGCTCCACCATGCGCGGGGCAAGGCCCTCCGTCGCGCGGTCGTCTTCACGGTCGCGGCAATGGCGCTTCCCGTGCTCGTGTCCGCCGGCATCGGCATCCGGCACGGCGAGTGGGTTCCGGTCTCCGCGAACGGCGGCATGAACTTCTGGGTCGGAAACGGCCCCGAGGCGACGGGCGTGTACACCCCGGCCTCGTTCCTGCGCGACGTGAATCCCGCCGCGGAGGAGCATGCCTACCTCGACGAAGCGAGACATCGCACGGGCAACGCCGCGCTGACGCTGGCGGGCGCCTCCCGGTACTGGCTCCGCGAGGGGCTCGCCGAGGCCGCCCAGGCACCCTCGCGCTGGCTCTCGCTCGAAGGCCGGAAGCTCGTTCTGTTCTGGAACGCCTTCGAGGTCAACACGAACGTCAGCCTGGCGTTCATCCGCCGCTTCTCGCCGCTGCTCGCATGGCTTCAGACCGGCTACGGGCTCTTAGCGATCCTCGGTGCGCCGGGTCTTACGCTCCTCGCGCTCCGATTGCCGGCCCGGGCGGCGTATCCGCTGGCGATACTCGCCGCAGCGGCGGCCACGGCGCTCCTGTTCTTCGTCTCGGGAGAGTACCGCCACCCCGCGAGCCTGGCGCTCGCGATCGGGGCGGCGTACCTCGTGATGGCGATCATCGACGCCGGACAGAAAACGACTCACTTCGAAAGAGGGGAGCTCCCGGCACTCGTGATCACATCGGTCGTCATCGTCCCCATGGCGCTCTGGAGCTTTCCGCCGCTCCGCGCCGGATGCGACCCGCGCTACGACTTCGCAAACGCCGCGCGCGAGATGGCCTCGCGCCATCCGGGGTCGCCGCTTCCGGGACGAGCGGAGTTCGACCGCGCCCTGGCCCTCCTCGATCGTGCTCCGGACGCCAACCGCGATCCCGTGATCCTCGACACGCGCGCCGCCGTCGAGACCGCGGCGGCGGCCGCCGTCGAAGATCGACGGTACCCCGCGGCGGCGCTGCGAGATCTCGAAGCGCTCGCAAAATACGATCTGACGCCGGGGCGGGGGAATTACTCCGATGCTTTTCTCCGGCGTGCCGCGCTCGATCTGCGCGCGCGTGCGCGGATGCTCGCCGCGATGCCCGCGGTCCGCGACGACCCGGCGCTTTCGAGATCCGCGGACCTGCTCGGAGCGAACGGCTGGCGCCGCGTCGACGTGTTCCTGCGCGCCGGCGATGTGAATGGCGCGTCGGCCTACGTCGACGACGCGCTCGTGCACGCGCCGCACGATCCGGATCTGATGGCCGAGAAGGGGCGCGTGCTGCTGCATGCAGGCCGCGAGCAGGACGGGCTCGCGTGGCTGGAGCGGAGCTGCAATACGTGGCCCGATACGCCGCGGTGCGCGGTGTACGCCGCCGAGTGGCTCGGCGCGCGCGGACGAGCTGCCGAGGCGCGTCAGATGGCGCAGGAGGCATTGCGAAGGGATCCGGGATCGCGGGAAGCGCGAGCGATACTCGATCGGATTCCGGGCTGAACGAAGACGACCGGTCAGCCACACTGAAGAATCATCCAAGAGCGATCGAATCGCCGTGCGGCGAGGTCATCCTGCCGAATCCAATAGTAGAGGCAGCCCACGTCACCCCACATCATTCCGGCGGCATCGGCACTAGGAACCTGCAGTAGCAGTCGCCACTCCAGCGCGCTCGACGCGGCGCTCGGCATAGTCGGCCTGGGAGCCTAGTCGGACGCTGGGAGCGCGTGCGTCCATCCGTAGTAATGACCGCCGTTGTCCTGCGCGAATTTCGTAAAGCGTGCGTGCCAATCGGCCAATGTCGCTGCGTCCACGAGAGCCGTCATCAGGCAATGCCCGGGATACGGTCCGATCTTTCCGCGCTCCTCGACCGTCCGCCATTTGCAGCCGAGCGCCGCAAGCCCTTCTATTGCAGTCGCGCGATGACTGTCTTCAAACCAGAAACCGAACTCAATCGGCCGAGGGCGTGACAGGTCGTAGCCGTCACTTGTCAGACTGCGGATGGCTCTCTGGTCGTGCTGCAAATGGAAATTGTCGATCGGAAGGAACGGTTCGCCCGCTACCCGTCTTGTGTCCATCGGAACGTCTTCAAGCTCACCGTTCTCCGCGGCAATGATGCGATCCCAGGCGGAGACGTACTGGGCAGTAACGACGCTCCGGACGACAACGTCAGCATGGTACAGATCGTCCGTACCGGGCCCCCCCTCAGAGAGACGCAGGTGACTTCGGCCACGATCGAAGAAGACAATTCGATAGTGTCGGGTCCCGCCGCCGGTCTCCTCGTAGGCGAGGTAAAACCTGCCGGACTTGCTGTATCGCTCCTCACGAATCACCAAGTCATTATCAGAGCCTCGTTGCCAACGACAGAGGTATCCAGGAAGGTCACCCGCAAAACAGCTGAAGTCAATCGCCCCGGAGTCGCACCCGACGAACTGCCAGTCTTTACCGAACGCGCGGTCTGGGCGATCCCGTGGCTTCCAGCTGTCAGCCGCCTGGATCCATGTCGAGCCAGCTATCAATGCGAGAGAAGCGGCGATTGTCTTCAACACCGACTTGAGTCCCCGTGGTGGCAGGCAAGTTACCACCGGGAGTGACGACTCGATGATGACTCAAAACGCTCCGATACTCCCGATTGGAAATGTGTCGTTGTATCGCGGGAATTGGTGGCTCGGGAGGGAGTTGAACCCCCGACGCAGGGATTTTCAGTCCCTCGCTCTACCGACTGAGCTACCGAGCCGTGCGATCGCGGAAACGAGCGCGGATTCTGGCACTCGTTCCCGCGTTTTTCAAGGCGCCCGGTCGGGCGTCAGGACGGGCGGGCGCCTTCGGCTCGGGTCCGCGTGCGCGCGGCGGGGTCGACGGGCGGGATCGCGGGGGTTTCCGCGCCGGCGGCGGCGGTGGTCGCGTCCCCGTTGGTCTTGAGCATCCCGAGCGCGGCGCGGACCTTCTTGTCGATCTCGCGCGTGAGGTCGGGGTTGTCCTTCAAGAAGACGCGGGCGTTCTCGCGTCCCTGGCCGAGGCGCAGCTCGCCGTAGGAGAACCACGACCCGGACTTGTCGACGATCTTGTGCGCGATGCCGAGATCGATGAGGTCCCCCTCCTTCGAGATCCCCTCGCCGTAGAGGATGTCGAACTCGGCCGAGCGGAACGGGGGCGCGACCTTGTTCTTCACCACGCGCAACCGCGTGCGGCTGCCGGTGGTCTCCTCGCCCTCCTTGATCGCTCCGATGCGCCGGATGTCGAGGCGCATCGAGGCGTAGAACTTCAACGCGCGCCCGCCGGTCGTCGTCTCGGGATTGCCGAACATCACGCCGATCTTGTCGCGAATCTGATTGATGAAGACCAGCGCCGTCCGGCTCTTGCTGACGATGCCGGTGAGCTTGCGGAGGGCCTGCGACATCAACCGGGCCTGCAGGCCGACGTGAGAGTCGCCCATCTCGCCGTCGAGCTCGGCCTTCGGGACGAGCGCGGCGACGGAGTCGACGACGACGATGTCCACGGCGCCCGAGCGGATGAGGATCTCGGTGATCTCGAGCGCCTGCTCTCCGGAGTCGGGCTGGGAGACCATCAGGTTCTCGACGTCGCAGCCGAGCTTCTTCGCGTATTCCGGGTCGAGCGCGTGCTCGGCGTCGATGAACGCCGCGATCCCTCCCAGGCGCTGCGCCTCGGCGATGATGTGGAGCGCCAGGGTGGTCTTTCCCGAGGATTCGGGGCCGAACACCTCGATCACACGGCCGCGGGGGACGCCCCCGACGCCGAGCGCGAAATCGACCGAGAGCGAGGTGGTGGGGATGACCGCGATGTCCTGCTGGGTCCGGTCGCCGAGCTTCATGATCGAGCCCTTCCCGAACTGCCGCTCGATCTGCGAGACGGCGAGGTCCACCGCCTTGCTCCGTTCCTTGGAATCGATCGCCATGAAGATCTCCCTGGGAGGCGGCGCCGGCCGTTCCGGCGCGTCGAGACGCGAGGCGCAGCATAGGCGAAAGCGCGTCGAAGTGTCAAGGGAGTCGCCCGCTATTGCGCTCGTAACTCTATGAGATAAATAGAGTTGATTCGTACGCGGTTGACACTCGAGGAACCGGTACCTATGATTTGTTTCGGTCCCGGAACGGCTGATTTTCATCCCCCCCTCCCGCGCCTTCTCGCACGAGGGAGTTTGCATGTCGCGTTCGATCTCGCGAACGTTCGGAGCCTCGATCGCTTCGATCGTCCTCGCAGGAGGAATCGCCGCCCTGAGCGGATGTGCCACAACTGCGGGGCACCCCGTTCAGACGACCGCCGCGGCGACGACGGGACACCCGCAGGGGGAGGCCACCGGTCAGGCCGCCGAGGACAGCCAGGCGCTCGCGAACAAGGCCCGCGACGCGGCGGCGCAAGAGGCCGCGCCGGGTGCGACCGCGCCGCCGGTCGAGGTGGCGCAGGAGATCCCCGACGAGACCGAGGCGACCGAGGAGACCGAGCCGTCGCCCCTCGACGAGCTTCCCGAAAACGGTCCCCAGGTCGCCCCCGGCGATCTCGAGCACGGGAAGGACCTCGCCAAGAGCGCCGCCGTCGGATTCGACATCCCGATGGTGCTCAACGACCGGGTGGCCGCGTACGTCGAGTACTTCACGAACGCCCACCGCGGTTTGTTCGAGGCCAGCCTCGAGAGGTCCGTGCAATACCTCGAGCCCTTCCAGAGCATCTTCGCGAGCGCCGGGATCCCGAAGGACCTCGTCTACATGGCGCACGTCGAGAGCGCGTTCAAGACCAACGCGTATTCTCGCGCACAGGCCAAGGGAATCTTCCAGTTCATCTCCGAGACCGGCCGCCGGTACGGCCTGAGGATCGACACCTGGGTCGACGAGCGCTCGGATCCGCAGAAATCGGCTCAGGCCGCGGCGGCGTACCTGAAGGACCTCTACGGGATGTTCGGCGACTGGTACCTCGCTCTCGCCGCGTACAACGCCGGCGAGGGGAAGGTCCAGAAGGCGCTGAGCATCACGAAGAAGTCAGATTTCTGGGAGCTGTGCTCCTCGCGGCAGCTCCGGCGCGAGACGAAGGAATACGTCCCCGCGATCCTCGCCGCCGCGCTGATCGCCAAGGACCCGACCAAGTTCGGCTTCACGATCGAGCCGGTCGAGCCCGTGGCGTTCGACACGGTGCGGATCGAAGGGCAGACCGATCTGCGCATCCTCGCCCGCCTGGCCGGCACCGACGCCGACACGCTGCGCCGCCTGAACCCGCAGCTCCGGAAGGGCATGACCCCGCCTTCGGGCACCACCGACGTGAAGGTGCCCGCGGGGTCGGGGGGCGCGACGCGCGAGGCCTGGGCGGCGCTCCCGAAGGCCGACCGGATGATCCTCGCGCGGCACCAGGTGTCGAAGGGCGAGTCTCTGGGCGCGATCGCGAAGGCGTACGGCGTGTCGTCCAGCTCGCTGCAGCGCGCGAACGGGCTCACCGCGAAGTCCGCGCTCAAGCCGGGACAGGAGATCGTCGTCCCCGCGGTCGCCGAGACCTCGGACGGCGACGTCGACCGGACGCACGCGATCACGTACCGCGTGCAGCGCGGCGACACGCTCAGCTCGATCTCCCGCCGGTTCCGGGTCAGCGTCACGTCGATCGCCGCCGCGAACGGGAAGGGTGCCGATGCGACCATCGTCGTCGGGCAGCGGCTGAAGATCCCGGCCAACGCGAGGTCCGCCGCCCCGGCGACCGCGCGCGCGGCAGGCGGGGGCGCATCCGCCATGGCGTCCAAGTCCCGGGCGACGACGAAGGCGCCCGCTCCGAACCGGCCGCTGATGCACACGGTCCGTGCCGGCGAGACCCTCACGGCGATCGCGGGCCGGTACGCGATCACCGTCGACGAGATCTGCGCGCTGAACAAGATCCCCGCCGACGGCGTCCTGTATCCCGGAACGCACCTGAAGATCCGCGCGAACTAGACGCGCTCGCCCTCCGTCTCCCGGGTCCCCCCCGTCTCCTCGAAAGGTCCGGTCCATGCTCGGACGAGCCGCAGGGGCGGTCCTCTCCGGCGTCGAGGCGCGCCTGGTCGACGTCGAGGTGCATCTCGGCGGTGGCCTGCCGAACATCGCCGCCGTTGGCCTCCCGAACAGCAGCGTGCGCGAAGGGATCGATCGCATCCGCGCCGCGCTCTCGCACTCGGGGTTCAAGCTGCCGCAGCGGCGCGTCACGGTGAACCTCGCCCCCGCCGACGTCCGCAAGGACGGCTCCGCCCTCGATCTTCCGATCGCGGCGGCGATTCTCGCCGCCGACGGCAAGCTCGGCGAAGCCCAGCTCCCGGCCGATCTGGTCCTCGCGGGGGAGCTCGCCCTCGACGGACAGCTGCGGCCCGTGCGCGGCGTCCTCGCGATCGCGATCGCCGCGCGCGAGGCCGGGCGGCGCGGCGTCGTGGTCCCGCGCGCGAACGCCGCCGAGGCGCGGCTCGTCGACGGGATCGGCGTCTGGGGGGTCGGCGGGCTCGTGGAGGCGCTCTCGGTCCTCCTCGACCCCACGGCGCCGCAAGCCTCTCCCACGGCCGCGACACCCGTGGCCGATGGGGGGGACCTCGCAACCGAGGGAGACCTCGCCGACGTCCGCGGCCAGCACGCCGCGCGCCGCGCCCTCGAGATCGCCGCCGCCGGAGGGCATCACCTCTTGCTCTCCGGTCCCCCCGGGGCCGGAAAGACGATGCTCGCGCGGCGCCTTCCCGGAATCCTCCCGCCGATGAGCCACGAGGAAGCGCTCCAGGTCACGCGCGTGTTCAGCGCCGCCGGGCTGACGGCGGGCCTCGTGACGCGCCGTCCGTTTCGCGCCCCGCACCACGCCGTCTCGCTCGCCGGACTGACCGGCGGCGGACTCTCGCTGCGCCCCGGCGAGATCGCGCTCGCAAGCGGCGGCGTGCTCTACCTCGACGAGCTGACCGAGTTCCGCCGCGACGCGCTCGAGGCGCTCCGGCAGCCGATCGAAAGCGGCGACATCGTCGTCATCCGTCTGCACGCGCGTGCGGTGTTTCCCGCCCGCTTCCAACTCGTCGCCTCGATGAACCCGTGCCCCTGCGGATGGCTCGACGACCCGAAGGGGCGATGCGGCTGCACGCTCCCCGAGATCCGGCGCTACCGCGCGCGCCTGTCGGGACCGCTCGCGGACCGGTTCGATCTGGGCGTCGACGTCCCGGCGGTGGATCCGGGGGAGCTCTCCGGGGGCGCGCCTCCCGAGTCCTCGGCGGCGGTGCGCGAGCGCGTGGTCGCGGCGAGGGAGGCTCAGCGCGCGCGCTTCGCGCCGGGCGGCCCGGCGTGCAACGCCCGGATGGCCCGCGCCGACCTGGAGCGCTTCGCCTGCGTCACCGGGAGCGCGCGGAGCCTGCTCGTCGAGGCGTGCCGGAAGCTCGGCCTCTCGGCGCGCGGATACGACCGCGTCCGCCGGGTCGCGCGAACGATCGCCGACCTGGCGGGAAGCGATCGGATGCTGGACTGTCACGTCGCGGAAGCGGTCCTATGCCGGAGCGGCGAGGGACTGCGGATGGGGCGGCCTCCAGGCGACCCGGTTCCGGCGGTTCCGGGACCGCGTTGACCGGGTACGCGGTCCCGGCGTAGCGTTCGAGGGATGCCTGCGACCCGACTCCTCCGACTGACCGCGGCCGCCGGCATCGCGTCGATCGCCGGGACGGCGCTCGCCGCTCCCGCGCGGCTCTCGCTGCGCCACGAGTCGATCGATCTTCCCGGGCCGCCGGCCGCCGTGATCTCGGCGGATCTCGACAAGGACGGGCGGAGCGATCTCGTGATCGTCGCCGCATACACCAAGTGGGGCTCCATCGCGCACGACCGGACCGAGAACGCCATCGCGGTCACCGAGGTCGTGCCCGCGCTGTTCGACGTTCGCGAGGTCCGCGCGTTCCTGTCCCGCCCTGGCGGAGGCTACATGCCGGCCGGGAGCCTCAAGCTGCCCCCCGGTGTGTTCGCGATGCAGGCCGGGCCTCCCGAGCATCCGGTGCTGGCGTTGACGGAGGAGGGAATCTCGGAGCTGACCTGGACATCCTCCCCGTCCGGTGGGGACTTGGCACTCTCACCGCTTCTCGCGGAGCCTTCGGCGCTGGCGGGCTCGCGCTCGTTTCTCTCGGACTTCCCGTTCCTCGTCGACGTCGATGGCGACGGGACGCTCGACGCCGTCATCCCGGGCTGGGACGGGCTCGCGATTCACCGGGGCCTTCCGGGAGGAGGATTCTCGGCCGAGGCGACCTTCCGCGGCCGTCTGCCGGACGACGAGCGGTTCGGCGCGAACGGGCAGGCGGTGCGTTCGATCCCTTCTCCGTCCTTCTTCGACGTCGACGGCGACAAGATCCCCGACCTCGTCATCGACGAGCGCAGGGGCGCTCCCCAGCGCGTCGCGATTGCGAAGGGCCTCGGCGAAGCGCGGTTCGCCCCGCCGCGGTGGATCTCGTTCGCCTGCCTCGCCGCACCGACGCCGCCGCCGGCTCGCCCGCGGAGGGGAGACAACGGCCCCGGGATCGAGCCGCTGCGGGTCGCGTGGTTCGGGGATCTGGACGGCGACGGCCGCGCCGACATCGTCACGCGCGAGGGGATCGACACCGGCAAGAGCGAGATGAAGCAGGCCAAGAAGCCCCAGATGCGCTACCGCGTCTTCGGGCTGCGCCCGGACGGAACCGTCGACCCGGTGGCCAAGACGACCTTCGACGCCGAGGGGTACGCGTTCAGCGGCGCCTTCGGCGACCGCGACGACCTCGAGTTCATCGACCTCGATCACGACGGCCGCAAGGACCTCGTGACGATCACCCTGGACTTCTCGATCTTCCAGGCGCTGCGCGCGATCACGTCGAAACGGATCGGCATCGGACTCGAGTTCCACGTGTTCGCGCAGCAGGCCGACGGCTCCTTCCGCCTGGTTCCCGATCAGACGTTGGAGGAGACGCTGAATCTCGACCTCAACCACCTCGAGATCTCCCGGCTCGGGCAGTTCCAGGGGGACTTCGACGGCGACGGCCGCGTCGATTTCGTCCATCTCGGCAAGGGGAAGAGCGTCACCATCCACCGGGGGGAGCCCGGCGCGCGCTATCCCGCGAAGCCGGACCTCCAGGTCACGCTCGACCAGGAGCCGGAAGACGTGATGCTCGTGCGGGTGCGCGACCTCGACGGCGACGGCCGCGCCGACATCGCGATCACGCGGACGCACGATGCCGGAGAGGCGGGGACCACGGCACCGGTGACGCTGGAGCTCTACCTGAGCGGAGGGGGCCGATGAGCCTCCCCCGGATGGCGCTCCTGACGACGGTCCTGCTCGCCATCGCCACCGGAGCGCCCGCCAAGTCCAAATCCAAGGCCCCGGCCCCGTCACCGTCTCCGTCGCCGGCGGCGGCCGCGGAGCCTTCCGCCCGGGTCAGCCCGACCGCCGACGGAACGCGCGTCGATCTCTCGATCCCCGGCACCCTGTGGGGATGGGCGGCGCCGCGGGAGCCGGGGGGACGCCGCGCGCTCTATCTGCTCGTCGGACCGCCCGGGGACGAATCCGCGGGGAAGGCCACGTGCGCTGTCACGGATTGTGCCGTGAGCCGTGACAAGCCGGAGGGCCGGCTGTTCCGATGGCGGGCCAACGCACCCGATCGTCTCGAGCTCGTCCGATCGCAGCTGCCGGCCGGCGGTCTCGATGCGGCCGCCCGCGCCGGTGCTCCCGGGGTCGAGGATCTCCTCCTCGTCCGGGACGGTGCGGTCGATCGCCTGAGCACGGATCGGGGTGCTCCGAAACCGAGCGAGACGATCGTGCGCGATGCGGAGCTCGGTCGCGCCTTCGGAGACCCGCGTCTGGCGGACGGCGTCACGGGGGACGACGCGCTCCGGGCCGCGGTGGTCGGCGCGCTTCGCACCTGGACCCTCGCTGAGGACGGTGGGGCCCGGCTCGCCGGAACGATCGACATTCCTGTCGACGTCGACCCATCCGTCGGCTCGTTCCGGGTCATGTCCCGCGCAATCATCCCCATCGGCCGCGGCGGCGCCGGCCGCGCGCTCTATGCGACCGAGCCGGAGCTTCTCGGCTTCGAGCGGGTGCGCACCGTGCTCCTCGACCCCGACGGCCCCGAGGACGCGCGGTCGCTCGAGTGCTGGGGCCAGCTCCCCGGACGCGAGCGGATGCTCGAGAGCGGGTTCGTCGCCCTGGACGGCACTCCCGCCCTCGTCGTCCTGACGACCGCCGCGGACAAGCTGAGCCTTTTCGCGGGCAAACGGCTGCGGGTCTTCGCCCTCGGAACGGACCGGACCCGGCTCGGAGGCGCCCCGAGGTACGCCGACGAGACCGGGATCAACCTCTGGCAGGACGCGACGCCTTTCGCCATCGACCTGGACGCCGACGGGCGGGACGACCTGGTTTTGGGGTACTGGAAGGGGCTCACCCACGATATCGCCGCGCTCGAGACGCGTCGGGGGCTTCCGGACGGCTCGTTCGGCAAGGCGCACACGTTCGAGGTCGAGGTCGAGGACGGCGATCGCGGGTTCCTCGATTTCGGACACGATCTGGACGGGGACGGGCACCCCGATCTGGTTCTGCTGGGCGGCGGGGCGCTCCGGATCTACCCCGGCCGCCCGCCGGCCGAGGCCGCGACGAAGCCGGTCGCATCGAAGCCCTCGCGCGTGATCCCGCTCTCGGCGGAAATGCCGGGAGCTGCCGGGGCGTGGCTCGCGTTCCGCGCCTCGGATTCGAGCTTGGCGTTCGGGCGGGGAGGCCATGGCCCGGGGGATCCCCGGTTCGTCGACTTCGACGGCGACGGCCGGCCGGAAATCCTCTTCATCGGAGGCGGCACCGGCGGTGTGCGCGCCTCGGTCGTCCTCGTTCGGGGTGCCGCGACACCCCCGCCAAGGGCGGCCGGATCCTGATCCCACCTTGCGCGCAGGCGCCGGATCTCGTAAAAGTAATTGGACCCGGAGTCGAGTGCTGCGCTCCGCAGGCTCCGGGGGGCCGAGGGGGTCGGGTTCCGATGGACCAATGGACGGGATGAGCGACACGGTGTGCCGCGCCGGTGTGCTCGGGACGGGATCGTACCTTCCCGACCGGGTGCTCGACAACAAGGAGCTCGCCGAGCGATTCGGCTGCTCGGAGGAATGGATCCTCTCCCGCACCGGAATCCGGGAGCGCCGGTTCGCGGAGCCCGGTACCGGCGCGTCCGATCTCGGCGTGATCGCCGCGGAGCGGGCCCTCGAGGCCGCGTCGGTCCCCGCGAAGGACCTCGATCTGGTCGTCTGCGCGACCTACACGCCCGACATGGCGTTTCCGTCGACGGCCTGTCTCATCCAGGACCGGCTCGGGGCGAAGCCCGCCGCGGCGTTCGACCTCCAGGCGGCCTGCTCCGGATTCGTGTACGCGCTCGTGACGGCCGCGCAGTACGTCGTGGCCTCCGGCTTCCGCACGGCGCTGGTCGTCGCCTCCGACGTGAACTCGACGATCGTCGATCCGCGCGACCAGAAGGTGACCCCGCTGTTCGGCGACGGCGCCGGGGCGGTCGTCCTCGGCCGCGTCAACCACGGCTCCGGGCTGCTCGGGTTCCACATGGGCGCCGACGGCGGCGGCGGAAACCTGTTCTACATGCCCGCGGGCGGATCGCGCCGGCCGGCGACGTTCGAGACCGTCGAAGCGCGCGAGCACTACATCCGCATGGACGGGCCGAGCCTCTTCCGATTCGGCGTCGACGCGATGGTCCAGGCCTCGCGGCTGTCCCTCGACCGCGCGGGACTCAAGGTCGAGGACGTCGACCTCTTCATCCCGCACCAGGCCAACATCCGGATCATCGACGCCGGCCTGGACCGACTCGGCATCCCGAAGGACAAGACCCTCGTCACGCTCGACCGGTTCGCCAACACGGCGGCCTCGAGCATTCCCATCGCCCTCGATCTCGCCGTCCGGACCGGACAACTCCGGTCCGGGATGAACGTCCTCTTGACGGGGTTCGGAGCCGGCCTCACCTGGGGATCGACCGTCCTGCGCTGGTGAGCCCGGCGGCCCCGCCGGACCGTCCGCCGCGTGCGGCGGGAACGCCGCACCACCTTCGTTGACGAGGCCCCCGGCCGTGGCTATGCTGCCACGGTTTCAGTGGCGGACTTCTGTCGGTGAAAGAAGGTCCATGGCGGCGGCGACCACGGTGAAGATCGTGTTCGGAAGCGGCGTTCCGCTGGTGGACTTCGTTCACGAGACGACGGAGAAGCTGGCGGCGCTCGCGGGCTGCGACGAGGAAGAGTCGTTGAACGCCGCGATCGCCGTGCGCGAGGCGGTGATCAACGCAGTCGCGCACGGGAACAAGAAAGACCCGGCCCGGCGCGTCGAGGTGCACTTCAAGGTTCGGCCCGGGAAGGTCGAGGTCCGGGTGCGGGACGAGGGAGAGGGCTTCGACCCGGCGTCGACGCCCGATCCGACGGCCGGGGACAACAGGCTCAAGACGACCGGCCGGGGATTGCTCCTCATCCGGGCGTTCGTGGACGACGTCGCGTTCCGCTACCGGGAGGGCCGGGGGATGGAGCTCGCGCTCGTCAAGCGGCATCGGGGACGGAAACCGGCGGCACTGACTCACGCGGCGTCGGCATGAGCGACGCGACGACGAACGGAGGACGAGGGCGATGAAGACGACGGTGCGGACGGTCGGTCAAGTGTCCGTGGTCGACCTTTCGGGCAAGATCACGATCGGCGAAGGCGACGTGATCCTCCGGGACAAGGTTCAGGAGCTGCTCGACGGCGGGCACCGGAAGGTGCTCCTCAATCTCGAAAAGGTCTCGTACATGGACTCGGCGGGGATCGGCGAGCTCGTCGCCGTGTTCAAGCGCGCGCGGGAGAAGGGGGGCACGGTCAAGCTGCTTCGCCCCTCGGGGAAGGTCGAGGACCTCCTCCAGCTCACCAAGCTGTGGGAAGTCTTCGAGATCTTCAACGAAGAGGCTCCCGCGGTCGGCTCGTTCTAGGAATCCTCTCCGCCTCCGGCCGATTCGCGGAGTCTCCGGCTCCAGTCGGAGAGCAGCTGCAGCGCCGTCAGCGGGGTGGTCCGCTCCGGATCCTGGCGGCGCAGCTCGGCGAGGACCGATGCCGTCGCGGGGTCGGCGGGCTCCGGCGCCCGCGGGGCATCGAACAGTCCGCGCGAGGGCGGAGGCCACGCGTCCGGGGCGCGTCCGGTCCGCCGCGCGCGGCGCGGGAGGCCGTCCCCGCCGTACTCGTCCCGCTCCAGGTTCGTCAGGATCTCCCGGGCGCGGGCGACGACGCCCTGCGGCACGCCCGCGAGGCGCGCGACGTGGAGGCCGTACGATCGGTCCGCGGCGCCGGTTTCCACGCGGTGCGTGAAGATCACCCGGTCCCCCCATTCGCGAACCGCCATCTTCAGGTTGAATACTCTCGGGAGCGTCACCGCGAGCTCGGTGAGCTCGTGGTAGTGCGTCGCGAACAGCGTGCGCGGCGCGCCGCCCGGGAGACCATGGAGGTGCTCCACCACCGCCCACGCGATCGCGAGGCCGTCGAAGGTCGCCGTCCCGCGGCCGATCTCGTCGAGGAGGACCAGGCTGCGCGGGGTCGCGTGGTGGAGGATGTTCGCGGTCTCCGCCATCTCCACCATGAACGTGCTCTGGCCGGAGGCGAGGTTGTCCGACGCGCCGACCCGGCAGAAGATCCGGTCCACGAGGCCGATCGTCGCGTCCTCGGCGGGGACGAACGAGCCGGCCTGGGCGAGCAGCGTCAGCAGGGCCGCCTGCCGCAGGTACGTCGACTTCCCCCCCATGTTCGGCCCGGTGAGGATCGCGATCGCCCGCGAGTCGCCGTCGAGCACGAGGTCGTTCGGCGTGAATCGCGTTCCGGCGAGGGTCTGCTCGACGACGGGGTGTCGTCCTCCGACCACGCGGACCTGGGGCCCGTCGACGAGGATCGGACGCCGGTAGTCGCGCTCGCACGACAGCCGCGCGAGCCCGTTGAGCACGTCGATCGTCGCGACCGCGCGCGCGGCGGTCTTGACGGCATGCGCGTCGGCTGCGGCCTCCGCGCGCAATGCCGTGAACAGATCGAGCTCGAGCGTGCCGATCCGCTCGTCGGCGGTGAGGATCTTCTCCTCGTACTCCTTGAGCTCGGGCGTGACGAACCGCTCTCCTCCCGCGATGGTCTGCTTGCGCTGGTAGCGCTCGGGGACGAGGTGGAGGTTCGATCGCGAGACCTCGATGTAGTACCCGAACACCTTGTTGTACCGGACCTTGAGGGACGCGATGCCGGTCGAGCGGCGCTCGTCCGCCTCGAGGGCCGCGATCGTCGCCCGCCCGTCCCGCCGGAGCGCCCGGAGCGCGTCGAGCTCGGGATGGAAGCCGTCCTTGACGAGCCCCCCGTCCTTCACGCCCGCGGGAGGGTCTTCGGCGAGGCCGGCCGCAAGACGCGCGGCGAGGGCGGCGCACGGATCGGCCGCGGACGCCTCGCGGAGGAGCGCGGCCCCGGCGGAGGCGAGCGCTGCAAAAAGGCCGGGGAGGCGCTGCAGCGAGGAGGCGAGCGCGAGCATGTCGCGCGGTGTCGCCGTTCCCGCGACGGCCCGCGCCAGAAGGCGCTCGAGGTCGTGGAAGCCGGCGAGACGCTCCGACAGCTCCGCCCGGAGCTGCGGGCGCTCGACGATCTCGCCGACGGCATCGTGGCGCGCCGCGATCGCCTCGCAGTCGAGCAGGGGCGCCGCGATCCAGGACTGCAGGCGCCGCGCGCCCAGCGCGGTGGACGTGCGGTCGACCGCGGATAGGAGCGAGCCCGCGCGCGTGCCGTCGCGCAGCGACCGTTCGATCTCGAGATTGCGGGCGCTCGCCGCGTCGATCCTCAGGTGCGTCGCCGGCTCGTGGAGCGCCAGGCCGTCGACGTGGCGCAGGTCGCAGCGCACGCTGTCCTGCACGTACGCGAGGAGGCCGCCCGCCGCCGCGACCGCCGCAGGCTTGCCGTGAAGGCCGAAGCCGTCGAGTGTTCCGACCTCGAAGTGGCGATGGAGGAGGTCCGTCGCGGGGGCGAGAGTGAACGGGTACGGGTCCGCCGCCGTCAGCGCGCCGGCGTCCTCCGGCGGGCGCCCTTCGGGCCACGCCTGGCCCTCGGCGTGGACGGTCTCCCGCGGCGCGAACGCCTCGAGGCACTCCAGGCACGCCTCCCAGGCGCCCGGCCCGGAGGCTTCCCAGGCGCGGAACTCTCCGGTTGAGGCGTCGAGGAAAGCGGCGCCGACCCGCGCGTCGAAGGCGACGATCGAGGCGATCCACGCGTTCGCCCTCGCGTCGATCGCGTCGGGATCGTCGAGCGTCCCCGGCGTGACGATCCGCACGATCTCGCGCTTGACGAGACCCTTGGCGGTCCTCGGATCCTCGACCTGCTCGCAGACGGCGACGCGATGACCGGCGCGGACCAGTCGCGTCGTGTAGGACGCGAGCTGATGGTGCGGGAAGCCGCACATCGGGGCGGCATGCGCCGTCCCCTTGCCGCGCGCGGTGAGCGTCAGCTCGAGCGCCTTGCTCGCCGTCTGTGCGTCCTCGTAGAACATCTCGTAGAAGTCGCCCATGCGAAACAGGAGGATCGCGCCGGGGTGTTCCCCCTTGAGCGCCTGGTACTGCCGGAACATGGGGGTGAGCGAGGCCGCGTCCTGCATCGCCGACGCAGTATACCCACGGCCCGCGCGGCACCGTGGTATAACGCCGGCGTGGACGCGAAACCGCTCGCGCAAGAGCTGACCGACCAGGATCGCGTCCTCCTGGTCTTCGCCTACCTCGGGCCGCTCTTCCTGGTCGCCCTCCTCGCGAGCCGCAAGGAATTCGTGAAGTGGCACGCGAAGCAAGGGGCGCTTCTCGCGTTCGCGGTCGCGTTCGCGTGGATCGTCTCGCGCGGGCTCTACCTTCTCATCCAGGGAAAGCTGTGGGCCCTGCTCGGGATCCTGTTCTGGGGCGGGGCCGCGCTCACCGGTCTGGGCCTCGCCGTGCTCGAGCTGCTGTGCGTGGTGCGCGCGCTCGATGGCGAGCGCTTCAAGATCCCGGTGCTCGGAGACCTCGCGGACGCCCTCTAGGGATCGGGGACCATCCCCGATTCACTTGGCCGGGTCCGGTGCCAGCGTCCACTCGGAGTTCTGGAAGATCAGGACCGCGTATCCGTCGTGAAACGCGGTCTCGCGGATCGGCAGGCGCCGCACGGCGTACTCGAGCCCAGCGGCGACGAACAGGGCGCGGACCTTCGTGAGCTCGCCCTGGAACGCGGCTCGCTCCTTGGCGTCGAGCGCGCGCTGCGGGACTCCGTCCTTGTCCACCTTCATCGCCTCCGCGGCGCGCCGGTGCACGTCGCGGGCCGCGTCGGTCTCGGCTTTCAGGAACGTCTCCAGGTCGGACTGGGACATCGCCTTGAACGCGGTTCCTTGCGGCGGCCCTTGCGGGAGCGGGGCGAGCAGTGCGGCCGCCTCGGCGAGGCGCGCGCTGTAGCGCGGGTCGTCGGAGTTCGCCTGGTCGAGCTTGACCGCGGTCGACCAGGCCTCCGAGGCCCCGCTCCAGTTCCCCGTGCGCGCTCGGGCCACGGCGAGCGCGTTCCAGTCCCGGGCGGGGGCTCCGGCGAGCGCGGTCAGGCGGGTGTAGGCGCGCTCGGCCGCGGCGAAGTCCGCGCGGGAGGCGGCGTCGTCGCCGATGTAGCGCAGCGCCCAGCGCGTGTTGTTCTCGTAGCGGCCCTCGGTTCCGTCGAACTGGGCGATCGCCTTCTCGTACAGCGGCACGGCCTTGTCCGCGCGCCCCTGATCCTGGTAGAGCTTCGCGAGCTGGAAGAGGCCGATGCCGGTCGTCGGCGCCTTCCAGGCGCCGGATTCGACCCGCCCCGTTGCGGACGCGGCGATCTTGTGCGCGTCCGCTTCCCGTCCGATGTTCGCGTACGTGTTGGCGAGGTAGAAGGGAATCTCGAGCGCTGCCGGGTTCTCGTTCGCCTTCTCGAGCGTCTTGCGCGCGCGATCGAGCGCGGCCTGCGCCGCGGGCTCGTCGCCCGCGACGCGCGCGCAATAGAACAGCCGGTAGAGCAGCGGGCCGTCGAGCGCGCCCTTCGCGTCGAGAGCCAGGAGGGCCTGCCGCGCCTCGGCGTAATTCCCCCGGTCGTAGAGGGCGACCGCGTCGTCGGCGGAAGGGGCGTGCGCCTCCGCCGCGCGCGGGGCGGGCAGGAGGACGGACGTGGTCGCAGCGAAAAGGCCGGCGGTGACTGCGAGGACGGACACGCGCATGCGGACGATCTCCGCCCGCCATCGTACATGCGGACGGCAGGGGTTTGGTAACCTCGTCCCATGCACGGCCGCCGTCGTTTCCGCGTCCCGCTCGCGGCGGGTGTCCTGGCGACGATGCTCGCGTCCCCGGTCGCGCGGGGCGCACCCGCGTCCGCCGCCGCCGCGCCCGTGCTCGCCGGCCTCCAGGCGTGGCTCGACGGCACCGTGTCGCTCCGCGCGGACTTCCGCCAGTCCCTGGTCTCGGGGGCGCTCGGGACGGCGACGGTCGAGACCGGATCGCTCTATCTCGAGCGGCCCGGAAAGCTGAGGTGGGACTACCGGGAGCCCGACAAGAAGATCGCGCTGCTCCTGGGAGACCGGACGTTCCTCTACCTCGAGGACGACCGCCAGTTCGTGCGCGGCCGGCTCGCCGCCGATCAGGCCCTGTTCCCGCGCCTGCTCGCCGGCGCGGACCGTGTCGTCGCCCTCTTCGACGCGACGCTCGTCGCGACCCCGCGCGAGGGCGGGAACGGCTCCTACCGGCTGCGGCTGACCCCGAAGGAGCGCCCCGGGGGCGTCGCGGTCGTCACGCTGGTGCTGGCGGACAAGACGTTCGCGATCACGGGCGCCGAGGTCCTCGACGAAGCCGGGAACCGCATGACCTACTCCCTGGGCCACCTCGTCCGGAACGGTCCTCAGCCAGAGGGGGTTTTCGCATTCGAGCCGCCGCCCGGAACGGAGATCGTCGACACCCCGTGAGCGGGGGCGCCGGGGCCAAGCCTCGCGAGCGCGTGTTACCATCCGCGGCGGTCGAACGGAGGGTGCGTTTGAGCAGGGCGGC